>OMLO01000050.1_pt1 | contig 46834 bp, 27 predicted proteins | sample 1674811 | NCBI WGS metagenome assembly OMLO01 (sample SAMN06265003, study PRJEB25207) | coral metagenome | isolation source: Coral host | place: Mexico:La Bocana,Puerto Morelos, Mexico | collected 2008-11-13
AACACTGACAACCAAAAGAATTGATAACCTTGAAGCATTTTGTTCAACAGGATATCATTCAGTGAATGAATGAAATGTGTCAAACATGTTGGCCAAATTTATCAAGAACAAACACCTCTCGACTCGTCATCCTCTCTTTCTTCAATAGGTTGTTTTTCTTTGTAAACAGCCGATAAGCCTCACAAATTGACAAGTGACTTATATCATGACATAATTAAGATGATACTCAAGTACAATTTTTCATTGTTGCAATTACATTTTGGGGGGGGTAAATATTACACAAAATATTCCTGCTAATCTGGCAGTTGCTACTAACAGAGCCCTCCATCTCGCCAACTACATGACCAAAAGAAACACTGACAACCAAAAGAATTGAAAACCTTAAAGCATTTTGTTTATTATAGGGGATAATTCAGTGTGCTAATTTTTTTTGGCATGATAAAAAGCTGTGGTTGACATAGCCTGCATGGCAACCGTTTTCATGGGGTTGAGAAGCAAAGAAAAACCAACGAACGGGATTTTGATTTAAGTATTTTGCCAGCGCAAAAAGTGGGGGTTGCCTTTCTTCTCATTTTTGCATGGGCAAAACACTGAAAATCCTGTTCCTTCGGCTTTCTGTTCACCCCAACCCTACAGATGGGGAGACTTTGGTTGACAGACCTGTGTTATGACTGCTGTTTCCATGTAACTACATTTTTATCTAATGCACCTAATAATTTGATTCAAAATGTATGAGAAGACAAAAACATGGAATTAACTGTTTGTGATCTATCAAGTTCAGGAACCCAAATATGATAATGAAAGATATTTATGAAAGCAACAACAAGCTGATCGCTTGTTGTTTAAAAGGTCTTTCCCCTAAAAAACTAAGAACTCTGGGAAAATACAATAATTATTTCAATATATAATTTTACTACTAATGGCATATTTCACAAATTATGCTTTTAAATTTGATAAAAATATAATTTGCTACTAATAATAGGCAGTAAATTATTTTATAAAACGTCATGTTACATACTAATAAAATCAAATAAATTAAGTAGTTATTTATAGTACCTATACTGTAATGAAGAGATCCTTATATCCAGTCACTCGAACTTGAGAACTGCTTCGTAAGCAGTAAGCTTCGTAATTTAGAGTGTACAACGTCCATAATGTTCTTCAAATTAGCACGCGCAATTTGCTGAACTAAGCGTAAATAAGTTGTATAATTAAAAAAATATATACAAATTTTGGTAACTTGGCACTGAAGACGAGATAAACATCTTATTTTATCAACAAACATCTTCCGTTTTAACAGGCTGGGGTCGTTTCGGACGTGATAAAGGAACCGGAAAAGTGGGCTACAAAACAATAATAGATTGGAAGATTGCCAGTTATAGGTAAAAGACTATCCGAAATAAATTAAAACTTCGAGTATTGAAATTAAATGAGATAGTTGCCTCATCACAATTCAAGCAGCTTTCAACGATAATTTGTTAACACCGGCAGACTTCACCTCCTCGCTCATTACGTAGAACATTGATCAATGATAGCAACATGCAACACGACACATTATGTAAGCAACGTTCCTCACAAGATGCATTTTCGCCTCTGAATGAAGCTTTGTGCTCACAAAATGTAAGTGAGCTTTGTGCTTTTCGTTAATTTAGAAATAATGATATCTTCGAAACGCGGAAAAAAGGAAATATTAGACTAATCCGATCGGTAGGATTAGAAAACTCGACCGTGTCCACAAATGGACGAAAATTCTAAACCGAATTAAGTACTTCGATCTGCCATTGTGCAAAAATCTCAACTAACGTTTCGTCGAATGTCTCAATAGAAATCGAAGAATAGTGTTGCGATGATAAATTTTATCCCACTATCTAGATATACCAAGTGCCCCATTACAATATTCCCACCCTACTGAATGAAATGTGTCAAACATGTTGGCCAACTTTATCAACAACGAGCGCCTCTCGACTCGTCGTCCTTTTTTACTTCAATAAGTTGTTTTTCTTTGTAAACAGCCGATAAGCCTCACAAACTGACAACTGTTTAGATACATCAAAACAACTGCTTACCTTCAACAATTAAGGGCTTCCACAGGAATAACAGCTGAAAACCAGCCATATAAAGAAACAGTGTCGCCATAACGATTCAACAGAATAAATTTCCAAGCTTTGTAAAAACCGCAGTTTCCTTACACTCAGGTGAAAACTCTCCGCGTGAACAAGTCTTCATCCATAACTGATACAAGCCTTGCCATAACGCGTGGCTATAAGAAACGTATGTCCTAATGTACGATAAATCTGCTGAAATACACACAGTCAATAAAGGAGTCTTTTGGCCGCGGTCATCGCCTCGAGAGGAAAATCTTTTTACTCTTTGGGGAGGTATACGAACCGTCTGTGTAAATAATTGACAATCGAAGGCTTTAAGATTCTGTAGTTTCCATTATTCCTCCTCAAACGAGTGTAAGGTGAAGTTGTTTACACCCAGAGACAAACTTGCATTCGAAGCAGAAGTTCGAAGAACTCGACGGATACTGAACAACAACCCCACAGCACTTACCGGAAGCGGAGCAAAACTTTCCCAGCCGGGGCCTTCTGGGCTCGGATTACAAAAATGTGACGTATTTCCGGGGAAGTTGTTTCTGGTAGAACGACTGGAAATGAGAATGATGCTTTATAGGAGAGCAAAAAGGGTGAAAAGGCTGAATTTTGGTATGGTAGGGCAAGGTTTTTTTTCTGATAAGCAGTTTCTTCTAGGTTTAAATGAAAAATTTGCCAGAATGGTAAGCTCAGGGTAAGCTTCCTGTTTCTTATTTGACGACTTCTGACAGATGCGAACACAAGCTTGCCGCTGACCCAAACGGACGCACGCCCACTCTGTAAATACCAACATGGCGGAAATTTCGTGAAAAGTCGGAGAGGAAAAGAGTACTTGATACTCTTCTTTGAAGTTTTTTTTAATAGGTTGGGACCAAGCCATAATCGCTAATTTGATAATGAAGAAACAATTTTATCGCGTGAAGCAGCTGGCTGATCAGAGGGTTGGAAGGTAACAAACAGTAGTACTTCACAGAACATGCTGAACGGAAGTCAAGCTTTTTATCTAAATTTCTATATTATTGATGCGGCTGTAACGTTTTGCCTCAGCTAGATAAGCTCACTTTGACATTCGACACAATGGTTAGCGTATTGATATTATTTTTTCATTTACTAGAGCGGAGAAAACCGAAATCTTAACAGAAGATCTTCAGCATGTGAGTAGTACAGAGTTTCCTCTGTTTTTTAAGATCTGCTTCATAGAAAATGTGCGTCAAAATAGAAACTGCGATGAGATTTATCATTTGGTTTCGTACAATAGTTCTGCAAACAGCTTGGAGACATTCATTCAAATTTCGTGGTACATTTAAAGTTGAAGTGTAGACCATCCTCCATTTTAAGCCATACATTCATTTTGTTTTTGGAATAATTTTCACCACTGCCGCTATGGAATAAGAAATAATAATTATTATTGTAGGGGTCAAGAAAATATCCCACCCTAAGAAAGGTTATTGGAAAGAGGAAAAGAGGGAAGGGAAGGGTGGCCTCAAAAGCCCAAATTTTGTAAAGGAAATGAATGAACCAAAACTGAAATTTCTAAAAGGGTGAGGGCTCAAACCAAAACAAATTGTTTATTTGTTTTGTTTAGGGGTATGGATATTTATTGCAATGACACCCTTGGGTTGGGACTGATATGAAAAGGTTGGTGATCCTTGTCGTCTCGCTTAGTTAGGGGTATAAATCAAGGCTTCTGGTCTCACTTAGCGGCATCATGTAGGTTGATGATGATGATGAAGCATCACTATTTTTAGCTATCAAAGTATCTTTTAGGGTGCATTTGAAGACATAAATTTAATAATGAACTGGTTTCAATTGTTTTTGTGTATAAGGCATAGATAGTATTACAGCAAATTATACAAGAGTTGCCAGGTCAGATACTGTTAGGTTCTCAATGGTTGATATTCAAAAACACCCCATCTTACCATCAAGATCGTATAAATGTAAACGTCACCTCTATAATAACTTGCTTGATCTCCAAGAGTACACTTCGTTTTCAAACGAGTAATATTCATATACTCTGTAGGAGTTTTGGAAACCAAAACAATTTATTTTTATGGTGAGATGATGTACTTGTTCAGTTTTGATACAGTATTTTTCTGCATACCTCAATAATTCCCCTTAAGATTGTCATACTATTTAATCAATGTACCTCTCAAGATCAGTCTTCACCGGTTTATTTGATACAACTGTTTACAGGTCGAGAAAACAGTGGATAAGATCAAGCATGCATGTCAAACAACAAACAAGAGATTAGCTGCTTCAATGCAGGGCACTGGAATGGATTTAGAAAAAAGACTGGTGAGAAGAACAGTGTGACAGTGTTAACCATTCATTGAAATCAATGTCAACATTTAAAAGGACAAAATCTTGTCAATATACGAAAATATAGATTAGGATCCATCATGCTATACTGTAGGTAGTGCTGAAGTGTTGAAGTACAGCTGTATGTTGTCAACCAGACCACATTCTTTCATTGAAGATACATGTACAGTACCTCTGTGCAATGAATCTTTCTACGTGTATGTGAAAATAACAATCTCAGTTAAATGCATCATTTAGTATAAAAATGTCCAGGTGAATAGTTCCCATGGTAGCTTCAAATTCTAGCAAAAAGCCAGCTAACCTTTCTCATCAACCATCCCCCATGAAAAAGATCAAAGTTTACATGTAACTCTTTTTTTGTACCACATTGTCACTAAGGCATTTATTTCGAGTGGCAATGTAATCATTGTATAGTAGTAACACTTACTTCACTCAGAGTATTGCTATCTGTTGTAGGCTGTAATATTCCTCAAGTCGTTACGTGGGTCAGATGATATTGCTATGCTGTGGCCTCAGATGAGATCTGAACTAATGGTAATCACCTACCATTATCATGATATCCATCAATATCACATGCCTTCCCACACAAGCCTTGATAAAAATAACTTAAATAAATTGTCATGGTCTACAGTAGTCTTCTTCTCCAAGTCACATTTTCCACAATCACTTTTTTTTAAATTTTGATTGATTTTTCTTTGCATTATCCAATTATCTTTTAACTAAAATGTGCAACCTTAAAATCAATGTGACTCACAGAACCCATATATAGAAATTATTTCCCTAACTGATGAGCTTTTGATTGTTATTAAACACTATAATAATAATTAAGCACATACTAATCTACACACATAGGCATAATTTACAATTATATTGTTAATCCCTTGCCCTTCATCTGTTGTCCACAGCATAGCAATAACCAATTCTATAGAACAAAGTCATTTTTTAAGCATAAAGGGTGAAAGTTTCTAAAGAAACTGTGGTGCTGTGTCAGCTGTATAACTCGTTACGGTAGCCAATTTACATTTTCAACTTAGTTGATATAACCAAATTACATTTTTTAAGCAGTGCAATCTTTTGGTGTATTACAAATAAATTTAGTACAACATACATGTAACTGCTTGTATGTTTATGTACTGGTTGTTCAAATTCTCATGTTACAGCATTGACTGATGTAACGGCTCCTACTGCACTACTCATGTTGCTGGATTACAGTTAAATAATTTTCAAGTGGTGGACAGAGTGCAAAGAAAACCAACTTTTCTCATTTGTTTTTTTGGGCTAGCTAGCTATGATATACTAGTCTGAAAGTCCTTCTCACTAGCCCCCAAAATATTTCTTACAGTGCTAGTTTGAGATTGATATTTTTACATAACGTACATGTAAGATCGGTGAGAAATGGTTTTATGACATGAATAACCTTCAGCAAGAGAGATTTCTCTCTCATTTTCATTACATACACTGCATTAGTATTCACTGTAGGAAAAACCAAGTGCTTGCACAGTATATTACCGGTATTTAGAACATTTGCAAGAGCATTTTAACATTTAACATTTAACAGTTATGGTAACCCCAGTGACCATAAACATAATCACCCCAAGTTAGGGAATTAGAATTGTGACCAGGAAATTGGGATTGTGAGTTTTCAGCCATCATCTTTGTCTCAGACTGGGTACTTTTGCTGTTAGTACCAAAAACAACAACAAAACAGTTAAGAAGTGATCGCCACTAAACATAGTTTTTTTCTACTAGTAATAAGTACTTTTCACTAACAAAAATATGCTTTATATTCTCTCTGTTTCTAGAGAAAACTCCACCAAACAGCTTTAGCACAAAGCATGTTGGAATCAGGCCAGCAGTTAGGAGATGGATCACTTCTGGGGTAAGAAACATCAGCATGCATTGCTATATTGATATGTTCCACTGTATGTCTCATTTCTTTGATTTAAACAGACAATTAGACTAGCAATAGTTTTAAGTGCAACTTGTACAGTGGAACCCCATTAATCTGATCACCAACAGGCTACAAAAACCCTCTGTGTTAACTGGGTGACTGTAATATTCTTTAAATAAAGAAAATAACTTTGGGCCAGAATAAATTGGCTGTAACAAGGCGTCTGTATGGAGAATCCATAGGTTTCAATCCCCAGACCGGACCAACACTCAGAGTCTTAAAATAACTGAGGAGAATCTGCTGCCTTTGTAAAGGACATCTGCGAGCGGTTAGACATTCCATTCTTCTCAGATGAGGACTATAAATTGAAAACCTTGCCCCCTTCATCTTCAGTGTTTCATGGTTAGCAGGGAACGTTAAAGAACCCACACATTTATCTCAAAGAATAGGGCACGTAGTTCCCATGCAGTGTTGTGGTGTGGCCTTTCATAGGATGGTGCTTCACCTAGGGTTAACCTCATTGCACCTTTCCTCCTTGGACAGGACTGCCCATGAAAAAAATTGTTATTTATATATACTGTAAAGGCTAATTTTTTTATTTTTTTTCCAGGGAGGTGATGCAAAGAGCAGGTGATGTCCAGTCATCACTGGCCAGAGAACTGGCAGAATACGAAATGCAAGTAGAACAGGATGTTTTGGCACCCATGACATCTCTTCTTGAGGTATTACTATATTTATAACTTGTGCAATTATCTCAATTACCTATAACTTGGAAACAGTTTGTGTCATTTCCTTTGTTTAACATGCATGTAACTTTCTTGGTGACATTCCAAGGTTATGTTTAGATCTACATACAACTGTAGCTTTTACAGACTGAGACACCATGGGCTTTTATTTATCGTTTAATAATTGCTCTTCCCTGGAAAATGTACACCTACATTCCTCCTGGTAATTTAGTATTCAGCTTCTATGTTTGGTTGTTTTGCAGAATGATGTCCCAAATATCACCCAAACAAAGAAGAAATTAACAAAGACCAGACTTGACATGGATACTGTTAAATCAAGGTACAATTAAATTTCCAATATTTTGTCAAGCCTATTCATTTTTTTTTTTTTAAAAAACTTAACCCATTAAGTGGTTTACCCTCAAATAACATACAGTACATATGTACCTGCATAATTGACTCTCTTTGAACAAAATGCTTATTGTTGTGTAAGGAAATATATAATATTATTGTAAAGTCAACTTCCTTGAGTGTACAGTATTTTTTTACTTCTACATGTACTGTAGTATGTAGATTAATGCCTGTAGCTAAAATTTTTATCAATTTTAATTTACATATCAGCCAAGATGTCTAACATGTCTGTGTATTTTTAGGTGGTCTGCTGCTGTCAAAGTCTCCCATGGATCAAATAAAGACTTTATGGCTGCTGCAGCAAAGGCAGACACCCTGAAAGAGGAATATGAGGCAGAAACTGCTAAGTTTGAAGCGTGTCAAGTGAGTTATGAGTTCTGCATACTCCTGACTAACTTCTTTCCCTTGCACTTGGAACAATGGCGTCTAAGATCAAAACAAAAGTACTTCATAAATAAAATTGGGTCTGCTTAGCAAAGGTGCATTAATTCAAGAGGCTGAAATAAGTTAACAAATATTGTAAGTCCCAGTCAGCTGGTAGGACGATGAGCAGTTGACCATCTTACAGGATATACAGATGTAGGAGAGTTAAATCTGGGACCACAACATACATAATTGGGGGAACAGGGATGGCTCAGTGGTGATCGCGCTCGCCTCCCACCAATGTGGCCCGGGTTCAATTCTCGGACCCGGCATCATAAGTGGGTTGAGTTTGTTGTTGGTTCTCGTCCTTGTTCCGAGGGTTTTTCTAAGGGTTCTCTGGTTTTCCTCCCTCCACAAGAATCAACATTTCTAAATTCCAATTCGATCGGGAATTCGAGGGCCACGGGTTTGTCAGTCGTATGACTGTTATTTGTAAACCTTGTAAAAACAAAGTTGATTGATTGATAAATATCCATTTAGTGACAGGGAGGCAGATTTAAATCCAGGGGGCCACCTGGCTACAAATAACATGTGCTAGCCATTAGTCCATGTACATGTTACTGCTTCCTAAATTCCATTGCTTGCTTTTGTATCAAAATCCATGCAGTCTCCATGATTGTTCTTTGGATTCAAAATTAAAAACACGCCCTTCAGAGCAGGGATGCCATCAGTGTTGAATTTTTCAGGTCAAATCTCAGATGTCTTGCACATGGGGGGAATAATGAAGCACGAAACATGACACCTTGTAGCTTACTCATTCACAGGTTATATCAAGTGTCGCCTTAAACAAAATTATAATGGCTATAGGTTGAAGACTTCTGACAACAAAATCTTTAGTTACAATTGAATGTCAAATTATTTGTGCAAAAATATAATTGTGCTTTCATATTACAAAATCGAGGCTTACTGTTCTTTCAGGATACTCTGACTACAGAACTTTTGAAGTTTGTTGCAAGAGAAGGGGAATACTCCAACTGGATAATCAAGGTGAATTGTTATAACTGTTTCAAAGTTTTCTCCTGGTGTCTGCACTGGAGGTTATAAAGCCAAAACAGTTATGGTATTTGCAAGTTGGTTTTTATCTCTCTTTCAGTTTATTGAAGCTCAGTTGGAATATCACAAGAAAGCAGTGGCAGTTCTTGACAACATCTTGCCCACCCTTAAGCAACTTTGGGGTAAGCTGGGGATTTTTTGTCCTCAATTTTTTGTCATTGCGTTGCTTACAACTGTTTAGTAAATACATTAAAATAATGATCATGGTCACTACCGTTGATGTGAAAATTGTCTTTCGGTTGGATCCTGTTGTCTAGTTGCAGTCCTTTTCATTTTTCCGAGTTTGCATTGTCCCCCAAGTACAACACCAGAGAAGCTAGAACATCTTAAATCTCCAATGTGTAGCAAGCTTTTTTCTTGGCTTAATAACACCTCTTCTAGTTAAATGTTGCCTTGATCAAATAGATTACACAAATCTACAGTAAACTGTTGGCTAGTCTCATAGGCCTGCATTGCGTGCAAAGTCCTAATTGCTCTGTACACAGAATCATTTGTATGATATTGTTCCAGATAATGATGTGCATATTATTTTGTTAGATGAATCAGAGCTTCAACCAGTTTATGGCTGCCCACTGGAGGACCACCTAAGAATTCAGAAAAGAGAAATAGCATTTGTGATTGAAGAATGTGCTACGTTTCTTTACGCAGAGGCTATGGACATTCAAGTAAGTCTGATATCATCTCCAGTCAGCTTGCTCTAACACATAATTAGATCATTTGAACAACTTAGACTGCTTAGGAAAACATTGGATTGTCCCTTGTCACACCATTCTTAATTTTTAAACCCAGTAAATTCTGAAGTTTAGTACTGCAGAAGCAGAGATACAATGTGCTCCGTTTGGTCAGGGAAGGAGAAGGGGGACCTCACTCTGCAATTAGTCCAGCATAACTATACACGCTAGTACCATAAAAACTAACAGAGTTTAAGTCAAAACTTAGTCTCAAGTCACCCTGGTACTAGATAACGTTTCTTTCCTTGCTGTGTCAGAATAATGCATGTAAACTGCATGAAAAAAGGAACCAAGAAAGCCTTTTTCTCTTTTGATTATCCATCAGGGTTTATTTCGACTGGCTGGTAGTGCTGTCAAGATTAGAAAACTTACGGTAAGCTTTTGAGGTCAAACACACTTAAAAGATTTATAGACCCCTTGTCTTTATAATCCTTAAGTATTACTACATCTTCTGTTTGATCAACTTGCTTATTGTAAACAGCTCAGTGTTCCAAATACCAAAACCTGTGGTTTTTGCTAAAACAACGACAACTTCTGCACCCATTCACAGCAAATTGTCTTGTACAATTGATATACCAGATGTGGAGAGGGCTTGCCCTACCTCTCACTCCAATATTGAGTAATTAAATCCTCAGTCTTTCTAATTTCAACTAAAGAAAACATGGCCACAGTTCAAACACCTTTGATGTGATGTTGACCACTGATTTGGCCTGTATGCTTACGGAATGTTTATGTCTGTTCTTTTATTGCAGGCTGAATTTGATGCTGGCTTAGTTGACTTATCAGAGTTCGACACTGATGTTCATGTTGTCACAGGTAGAATTTTAATGGATTGTGGTCCAATTTGTTTAATTAATACCTGTATGTGGTTTTATTGTCTAACACTGATCCAGACTTGCAGGGTAATTGCCGGTACCTGTTTCAGGAAAGATGCTTGGGGAGAGACTTCTACCAAATTGATAAGGAACCAAAGTTTTCTAATGTTGAGGGATCTGACTTCCTGCCAAGTTGATAGGGAATGAAACGTTTTGGTCCATAAAATTTTTGTCTCCACATTTTTTGCCACAGCAAGAAAAAAAATTTCATTTATGGCTTTGTTTCATTGAATGTCTACTCTTCATTTTGCAATTTTTCTTCACAGGAGCACTAAAACAGTATCTTAGAGAGCTTCCAGAACCTCTTATGACATCTAAACTTTACAATGAATGGATACAAGCTTCAGCGTAAGTATATTTTATTTATTTGCATATTGTTTAGCTCCACACTCCCATAGCCTGCATTGCAGACAGACATTTCCCCATAAATACTGTAACTAGCTGCAAACTAGTAGCCAGAAAAATGTTAGCATCTGCAACACAGGCTACACTCCCGTGGTGCTCATCAAGTTCTGTGCATGCACTGCGGGCCTACATGACTAGGTAGATGGCTCTCTGCACGTATTGCAAGCCTAAGATGGCACTGTTTCAGATACATGACTTGTATACATGTACATGTATGCCCCATGACTGTAATACTTTACATAGAGGTTGTTAGCTTAATTATAGTATATAATTTAGGTCTTTGATTTACAGTGTACTAGATAATGGAACAAAGTTACAAGCCTATTGGACAATTGTAGAAAAGATGCCTCCATTGTACAAAGCCAATCTCAGGTAATGAAGCCTCATATTGTCTAAACCTTATCATGTTAAGGTGGATGAAGTCTGTGTATTGGTCGGCTTTAAGCCATCATGTCGTCTTTGAGATTAGTACAGGCAAGTTTTTCATCTGGGTCTTGGCCGTTACTCTTACTCTGAATATAAGATAATTTGAGGTGTAATGCACAGTTGAGTGTGTCCATATGGAATTCGCACACTACAAATTCTTCTTCATTATCATTTGTCATTATCTATCATTGTCATTATTATTATCATCATTATTATTACTACTCTTAACGTTTCCAAAGTGTGTTTTGTTGTTTTTTTTTTTCGTCGACTTAGACAATAAGCATCAGTGTCTATTGTGATTTTTGAACAAATATTCCATGCACCACGCAAGATGTGCGCAGTAGAATACAGAGACTGCAAGGTCTATTCTCAGAAGAAAGTGACAACAGTAATAATCGTTTGATTCCTCTTTCTTTGCCCTGTCTTTACAGGTACCTGATAACCTTTCTAGGGAAGCTCTCTGAAAATAGTGAAGTAAATAAAATGAATGCAAGCAATATTGCTATTGTCATAGCGCCCAACATCATATGGTCGCCAGAGGATGAAGGGTAAGTTCTAGTACTGCGACTGGCGGACAGCGACAGGGTTTTGTAATCGATAATGAGTCTGATACTGATTCAAACCCAGACTTCAAGGGCTGTCCCTATAAAGTGAAGTGAAGAAACAGATTCGTATTTCGTCAACCAGTTAGTTGTACTTTACTAAACAAAGCCCGTCCAGACTGTTCACAGCCCTATGCTCTGTCGTATTTATTTGATCCTTAAACGCGCAGATAGTATCGCGAGAGAACTGGACGCCAGCGCAAAACGGAAGACTTCACTGACTTGGGGGATGGGGAGTTCTTCTTGTTCGCTTCACTCGCCTCGCCCAACCCGCGTGCTTCGCGCTCGCCTTGCTCGCTTTATCTTTCGCCTGCATAAATAGAGATGCCAAGGTAAGAGTTTAACGCTACAGTGTTGTGCAAGACTTCTGCATGACATGTTGGTAGCCGTAACCGTATTTGGGCCACTCTTAGAAAAGTGCACGTAAAATCAAATAAGAGTAAGAGTTATACGCCTTATTCCAAAATGGCCGCCATTATAGTGTTATTTTGTTTTCCTTCAAATCAGCCCTTGTTGCCTTGTTTTTAGGCTTGAAATCAAAAGAATATTTTCCCTTTGCATGCAAACAAAAGGATACTAAAATGGCGGCCATTTTGGAATAAGATATATACTATGTCTTCCTTTCCAGTGGGGTAAATGTACAACACACTGGTGTCCAGTCCTCCATTGTAGAGGCATTAATTCAACATTACCAGTGGTTCTTTCCTGGAGGTAGGTGCTTTTCACGTAAGGTCACGGCGTAGCTACTTTTTAATCTTGGTGAGAATTTTTTTTTGCAAGTAGAGAAAATAGGAACGGTTGAGTCAACATTTAACCCAAGAAAACTGTAGGTTGAAGCTGAGACCAACGTTCACAAGCACAATGAGCGATCGTTTGGCAAGAGACATCGTGACAGCGGGTTGTGTTGCCTCAGTTCCAGATGCTGCTCAGTTGCATTAACATCTGTGTGTAACTCTCAAAAACAGAATGAGTTGGATAAACGTACTTCTCCCTGCGCATTTGACAACAACCGGCTTTACTTCCATTATTTGGTGAAATTTCTATCACACGTCTTTTTTTCCCGCTCGAAAGGCGTCTGAGACTGGATCCAAAACATTCCATACTGATGACGTAACTCTAAGCAAGGATTGGTTGTTTCTCTGTCTTAAATTTTCCCTCGCGAGTCACAACCAGTCAGAGGCACTGCAGGGATCTTCGTATGGCTACGTCATCAGCATGACATGTCCAGTCTCCGACGTCTTTGTAACCCACGATCGTACCCTCTCTCCCTGCATATCATCCCAGGGAAGGATAGTATTCTTTTTTTTTCGTTCTCCCTTTCCGAAAAAGACGCCTGATCGCAGGGGATTTTTTAGTGCAATGATCGCAGGTGATGGTTCCTTTATGTCTCTACAGAATACAAGGAAACGTCTGCCCTGTTCAGTAGCTAGAAGAGTTTTGTTTTATGACAAGGCTTATTTGAAGCAGTTTATTCAAAGAAATAAGATAAATAAACTTAATCTTATTCTTAGTATGTTGGGTTTTTTGTCAGAAATTGACTTCAAACGCAAAACAGCTTCAGGGACAAATGGTGTGAATCAGGCCATCACTGACAAGAGTCCCCAACTTAAAAAAGCGCATAAGGAGTATAAGAGTGTTACTGGCGACTTCTTAGAGGAAGTAGTTAGTCTCATCAATTTGAAGGGTACCGACGGCTCCCCCCAGCAAGCAGACAAGTAAGTGTATAGATCAGGAAAATTGGAAAGTTTAGGCATTTATTTGACTATGAGACAGAAGGACAGGAAGAAGGACGGACAGACAGACAGACACACAGATAGAAAGACAGAAGGACGGACAGACAGACAGGCAGATGGACAGACAGACAGATGGACGGACAGACAGACAGACAGACACACAGATAGAAAGACAGAAGGACGGACAGACAGTTTGACTGACGGGCCGAATGTCCGACTGGGGCAAGAGGCAGACAAATAACAGATTGACGTGTGTTTTCGTTCAAGGAGGGTAAACCTTCATTAATTAAGTTTTTCCTGTCTGAAATTTTAGTTCCGAAGAATCAGACGCAACTAAACCAGCAATAATTGATGCGGAGCAAACCCCCGCGATACCAGACAGCACTCCTCCCTCAAAGAAAAAGAACGCTCCTACAGCCTTGGTTAAATTCATGGGCTCCTCGAGTCCTGGGCATGCTTCCACTGCTCCGCCACTACCCGGTCCCAAGGCTACCGCAACGTCTGTTGGACCACCGAGACCTGTGAACGCGCCTCCACCTCCTCCATCAAAACCTGTGAAAAAAGAAAACAAATGATCTTCGTTTTTGAAATGTTATTTTACAGTGATGACGATGCCTAAACAAACTAAAGAACATCCATTAGCTCTTGACAGAAAACGACCTGTACAATATTCGGCTGTTAGAGGTTTTTGTATTACATATATTTCTAGCGCAGGAATGTCTGGACATGTAATGTTGCGTTGCCAAAGCTATGAGCAAATCAGAAGAAGACTATATCTATTAAAGTGTGAATGCAGTTTCACCCCAGACCCTTCAGGGAGTTACACTGACTTGTAAGCGTCAAAACAAGCGCGTTTTCGTTAGCCACTGCAACCAGGCTACCGGTCGTTTCCGTAGTGGAGAATCGTGAATACTCCTTTGCAGTTCCTCATCAAAAGTGCCACATTTTGATGGGTTTTGATAGGAAAAGTATACCGTAGTCAAGCAATTCATATGTTAATCCGTTTCATATCAGTAACTAATCGTGATTAACATGCAATTTCTTCTTACTGAATGCTGTAGATGAGAATTAGAAAACAGATCAGCAGGGCGCAAGGTGTATTTTATATTTGAACCAATTTTCTTCCGAGTCAGCTGTGTCGTCCGTGATATAAGGAATGTGTGTAGACAAGTAAGAAGAGTTTGTATGTTGACATCAGTTTAAAAGAAAAAAAATACACGTGTTTGGTCTTCATAATTAACAAATCATTCTCCAATTGTTTTTCTTTGTGCCAACCATTACGTTTTAAAGTGGCACATTGTCGCTAAGTTAATAGTTTTAATTAATTCCATGTTAGATTTAAACTTCTGTTATAAACAGATATCAGTTGCCTTTTTACTATTACAGAAAATTGACTACTTTTGCTTCGTTTTACTGACCAATCAAAACCAACGTGGTGTTTTCTTATTGAGCCATTCAGAGGCAAAGAATCGTGGACGTTTTCCCGCGCGTGGCGCTGTGTACAGGCATTGGATTTGAGTTTTGATTGGTTCGCTCAATGATTAACTGTTGCACTGATTGGCCAGAATGAGACTAGTTTCATTCCGATTAGCTGGAGAGCTATTCAAGAAAGCCCTCTTTTTATTTTTTCTCTTTATCTGTCAGAAGAAACATTGTATCTTTTATCTGAAGATTGAAAAGTATTATATCTCATTTCTTTTTTAGGAATTTTCATTTGTAAATTCAATGAAAAGGTCTTGAACAGGGTGGGCTAGTTTGTGTTTGATACGAGATATATATATTTTATATTTTTGAACTGAATTATGTACTATCGACGATTCATAATAAATAACTTAATCAACAGAATATCCTGGTAAGATAAAATAGTAGTTTTACAATTTAATAATTTGAAATAAAAATAAGCTTTCCAATTAAAGAAGATTTGCTAGACGAGTTTTTGCGTTAAGAAAGGAACTTGTCATACATTGCAATTACAAGAAAACGAGAATGTTTTGCGTTGGTCCTATTGATATAGAAAAAATGGTGTAGAGCCTTTAGATGACTTGAGACACCTTATTAATTAACTACGTTTTAGGTTTTAAAATAGCATGAAATAAATTCCAGAAAAACAAATGTTTTGTCGTTCAAATATCTTTCACGCTTATGAGGGATCTAAAGGAAGGGTCCTTTTCAGCGAAACAGCGAGGCCCGAAGAGCCAACAACCTTAATTTTTTTTCCAATCAGATATGTATCTCTTCAGTGTGGAGACATGTAAAACTCATAAAAGGGTATCCCCATTTCGGACGAGGCTTTATAATCCTGGGGTAGCTTGCTAGGGTTGATCGGTGTTTTATGGCCCGAAGGTGGTGCCTTTTCCGTAGCCTCGACTGTGAAGGACGGTGTGACTGTGAACTGTCCTAACTGCGTAGAATAGAAGTCAGTAGAAGGATTTTGGAATCCATGGAAGTCTTCAGTTGAAAATGATTATAAGTCGTGATTTTGTGGAAAATCATTCACCCCACGACACATTGTGCCGCTTACACAACCACATTCTTCTGGTTAAGTGCCTCTCGGAAGGCACGTGATGTCGTGAAAGGTTATCCATCTCGTTCAGTGGTTCTTGGTTCTTAGTACACCTATTTAGAGTAAATGTCACATGCTTTTCCGTTTGGCGATAAACTTGAGGTAGAATTACCAGAATTTCCACAAGTCAAGATGCTTAAGCCGAAAGTTCTAACTGAAATACTTGGACAGGCCATTAGTGGAGGAGTTATGAGTTCGTTGTGAGTATAAGTTTTTTGTAAACTTTAGGTTAACCAAACGCTTGAAAGAGATCGAGCGTAGCTACTAATAATACTCGTTTGTAAGGACGTCTGCTTGGGTGCTGGGAAAAAAACTATCGACTATGCATCTACTGAACGGTCGTTTAAGTTTTCAAACATGGACCACTTCTGATATATAAGCTAGCTTAATTTGTTCTTTTAAACTTCATTCCTACCCAAGCTTTACGTTGCTCACATTTTGAATTGGTGGAGATGTTTAGAGTGACTATAGGTTTGTGGTACCATGCATACCTATTCCTTTATCATATGGGAGGTTCTAAGGGGGCGAAAGTTGAAATTTGATCGCACAAGCTGACGACAATGGCTAGGCTTGTGCAGCATGTCATGACTGAATGAACTACAAATGTTCATCAAAATCTTTTTGGACGATTAACAACGTATCATTCAATTGCAAGTTCTTTTTTGGCATCTAGTGTTCACTTTTCTAAACTCCCCCCACCCTTGCCCCGAAAACAAAGCAGTGTTATGATTCGCTGAATTGAAGAATTCACCACATAATAGTGGGGAGTGGAGAAAGGGGTGGTTGAGAGATGACAGCGACCTATCACTGGCAAAATTGTAAAGTGTTCCAGTGAATTTGGTGTTGAAATGACTTCCTACACTGCTACAATCTCATTCCTTGTATCTTCATTCCTCACTGTGCAAGCTTAACGAAACAAGAAGCTGTATGGAGTTCTGTTACAGGCTTGATTTTGATTGGTATAAAAAGCAATCAAAATGAAAAGAAGTATAACTAAAAACAGTAACTTAATGGAGCCGCATGCTTTTTAGCTAGCCATGTGCAATTTGACTGGAAGTCTGATATTTTTTGACGTTTCAAGCGTTAGCCCTTCATCGGAGCGAATGACGAAGTCATCGAATGCATACGCTCCGACGAAGGGCTAACGCTCGAAGCGTCAGCTTTATAACTCGTTACAGTGGCCAATTTACATTTTCAACTTAGTTGATATAACCAAATTACCTTGTTACCCCCACCAACACAGCACCACAGTTTCTTTAGAAACTTTCACCCCTGATATTTTTTGACTTCTAATCATAACTTTCCAAGGTCACCTGTTTTTCAACTGCTGAACGAGGGGAACAAAGGGTTTTTAAGGGATTTACTGACATTGTGCCACAATATCCATCACACAGACTTATCAACCAAGAGGGGTCATTGTTATCATATGCTGGATCAGGAGACAGAGACGCTAAAGTCACAGCAGCTATTGCTTCTAGTATATGGGCGGCTTATGAAAAGAATGGCAAAATGGCTTTCCATAATGATGAACTTAAAGTGATCTTCATGGACTGCGAGGTTTGTATCTGTCAAACTGCCATACTTTATAAAACATTTGCTTGGCACTGCTTACATGAATGAAATTTTTCAAACACGAGAGACAGTGTTTCATCTCATTTCCAAACAACTGTCTCTCATGAAAAATTGGCAAGCTTGGATCATGAAAGTTGAAAATGTGATAGGCAGTGGTGTAACTACATGTATATGTATTTTATATTTACAAGCCAATAATGTGAAAATTGCATGTACTCTGGAAATTACTCCATAATACCTTGAATTTGAACAGTCTCGGCAAATAAAAGTCTGATAATGTACAGTACCATTTGAACTCAGCGTAGTTCTCAACTTTCTTGACTAAACTGGAATGAGTGTTTGGACACTGAAAGGGAATCTCTGTTTGCATTATTTCCCTTGTCAAGATAAATGATTTATTGTTAGACTGAGCAAGCTACAAAAATTTGGGCCCAAAGATAACAGCATAGCAGGATTAACTGTACCAAGGAATTTTAGCCCAATGTATAGAATACTTTTTGTTCGTGACACAGGTTAAAAAATAAAACCCTACAAAAAAAGCTATCAGCTCATAATTAGCACTTTTACAACCCTGAAATTTTGAAAGTTTTGAAATCCAATATCTCCTAATTTCACCAGTTTCCTACAGATAGTTATGCAAGCTCTTTAAAACTTCAGACCCAATATTAATTTGTACCTACTACTACACCTTGTCTGTGCAAAGTCATATATTTTATCATGAGTGCTATGCATTAATTAAGTTTACACTGTAATGTTTCATTTTCCAGGATGGAAAAGTTGCCATCACAAGAGTGGCAAATCTGATCCTATGTCTATATGCACACCAAACTGTAGGGCTAGGAATGCTTAAGGCTAAGGTATGGCAATCTCTAAGCAAATTCTAGACTACAACTAGTCAACCTTTTGTCCATTTAGTTCAATAAGAAAACATAAACAAAATCCCATGGAGAAAAGAAAATGAAATCAAAAGCAAGAGGAAATAAGATTCTTCCCTCTCAGTAAGGGTAAAAGAGTACTGTGCCACTGTTGGCACCAAAGTTGTCACTTTTTGCAATGCTGGCGTGAAAATTTATAGTTTTCCATTTTCCATTGCTATTTCTTAAGGAATCAGAAACAACACCTGTTCCCCTTCCATTTCAAGTGACTGTTACTACATATGGTTCTGTTTATGATATGTATTCAGATTAAGCAGCAAATAAACAGGAACAATTTTACATGTATCATAGCACATTGATTTCAATACTATTGCTTTTTTTGTCAACAGGCAGAGGCCCTAGCTTCATACCTTGAACAACCACTGAAACAAGTTGCAACATCATGACCTGTTATCAGAGTTTATTAATTTAATATTAATATTATTACACAATTTATAATTATGGTTGCTAAATAGTTAATATTTCCAACAACTTGTGATATAATGGCATGGATGACAGTAGTCTCTAACAGACTCACTTGTAATGTTCTTGGCAAAATATATAGCAAACCAGAACAAAAAATATGAAGAAACGTGAGGGAGGTATTACTAATTACTTTAATTAGTTTCTGTGGTTTAATTCAATGGAACAATTACTTTAAAAATCAATCAGCTCATTGCTTAGATGTATCTTAATACTGGCGAGTTTGAAGGAACGGTAGACCATGTCTTGATGATCATCTAGTTTTATAAAATGTAGAAATTATAATACAAAACTGAAATATATATCTTATATTACATTTTGTTGTGTAGAATTCAATGAGTGTTTTTAAGAGTCATGCGGTATTTTGACAAGCCCTTAGGGCAAGTCAATACAAACGAGTAAAAATTCTCATCGATACTACACAACTAAATGTCTTATAAGAAATTATCCAATATGCCAAATTGTTTTTTCATAACTTTAATCCAATTCATTGCTTGCGCGTTAGGAGAAAACCTGTCTAACTGGTCCTCTGGAGTACAAATATCACATGATATTTGTACTGGTTTTGGGCGTTATTTGTACTCTAGGAAGTGCAGTTGGATAATAAAGTCACATAAAACTTATCTGGGGAAATTATTGGTTCAAGTATTTTAGATGCCAAGAAATATCAGGGAAAAAAATGTTCACCATCCATCTTTATATATAATTGTTTCACTTTTTGGACTTGACATCTCATCCTTCTTTAATTGATTTGAAGCACATGATAGGAATGTACAAGATCTGTAAAACAGGTCAGTACTTTAGCATGCAGACTTTTTAAATAAAAGTTTCAAACAGTGGTTGCCAGTCTTAAGTGAGGGATATGCATGTGCTATTTGTTCAGGGACTAAGTTTCCTACTACTGCTATTGCATAAATGGACAAGTATATTAGATGCGTTGCTTAACATTTTAGCTTGTAGCATTGCTTCAAATATTTTGATCATGGAAAACAGGCCCAGATTGGCTTCTGAAGTCATTTTGTGTTAGCCTACATGCATATTTCTCATATTGACTCCGTTTAACGCTGAGGTTCTTTAATAGAAACTTGCACACAGCCTACTTTGCATGTACACAAAATCACTATTGACAAAAAAAATGGTATAGGAAAGACAGCCTTGGAGGACTTTTGTGATGGCCCATGTTCCAGAAAAAAGAAATGCAGAATCAAGTCTCGGGATCAGCACTACACACTCAAACAATACAAACCACAACACTAAGTCAAACTTAATATTTTATTTAAAAACAACATTGCAACTTTGTTTATTTAAATGAATAAACTTCATAAAGTCAATGCAGGTACTCAGTGGTAGAATAACTTCTACATACTGGCTATACTTATTCTGGATTCAAGTTTTCCTTTTCTCTGTTGCAAGACTTGACCATAAAACTAAAATAGTGTTATTGAACACAATTTTTAAAGTGTGCTTCATGCATGAAAAATTCAATCTGCTGGAATCAACTTTGACATGGCAACTAGACACAGTGTAGAAAAGGAAAAACCTGTGTACTACTTGGCATTTAACATACTGTAACATTTGTGTATACAAAAAAGGAAATGTTCTTTGAGACATGCAATAATAAGAGTAAAATCCTTCATGACAGTGGTAAACAGTTTGATATACTTTCCACAGAAGGAAATATACAACAGTAATGAATATTATTCAGCAAGAAGATTGTCTTCAATCATTCATCACTGTCATCAGGCTTGTCTCCTGGGGATGGTGCCCGTGCTGGCTCAGGAGATTTGGAAGGTGTTCTGGAACGCTTCTGTCCACGTACAGGTGATCTGGATGCAGAACGACTCTTGGAACGGGAGTAAGACCTGCGAGACAATGGAACAATGGGATAAGATACCTGCTAAACAAAGATTTTTCCTTTTCCTTGTAATGTAAAAGCAGGTCCATTTGATAGCAGAGAGATTTTTCAAATTACTTTACTGAAGTACTTGGTACTAGCTGGCAGACTGTTAACAGGTACTTACTTCGAACGTTTTCTCGGCGAACGAGATCGAGAACGTGACCTGGGAGAACGAGATCGAGACCTTGGAGAACGAGAACGGGACCTGGAACGCGAACTCCTCCTGTAGCTACGCCTTGGAGGGGAACTGTGGTGGCCTTTATCCTGCAGGAAGACAAGTTTGTTAAATGATACACTACATAACATATTTAAATCTGAGCATTATCATACTGATAAAATCTTTAGTTTACACCTAGCCGACCGACAAAGGGTGCAACAAGAGCAGGAAAGAGACCAAAACAATTTCCTCAAACAAACCAAGGGAACCATGAGCAGGAATTTGGAAAAAAAAGAGGCCATGGGCAATGGTGGTTCTTTGCTCAGCATATACATATACTCACTTCAGTTAATCGTATCTTCTTGCCCCCAAGCTCTGTGTTGTCAGCTTTCCTGATGCAGTCTAGCATGTCCTCACGACTCTCAAATTCTACAGACCTAGCAAATCGCAAGATTATAACTTCAATACAAGTCCATGTAAACAATATCTCCCAGCTACATTATGTATTTTTGCTTTTTATACATCTTTATAAAAGGCTGGATTATTTTTTTGCGGTATGCATAGATAAGTTGCTATGCATGCTCTGATTGGCCGAAAACCCATTTTTTTTATTAAAGTATAAAAGAGAGAAATATCATGTTTTATTGTTTTCTGTTACTTTATCTCTATATCATGAAGCAAATGAAGCCTAAGCCATGTATTGATTAAACACTCCGGACATTTGAGTACAATCGAGAAATGTAGAAAACACTGGCCTCCAGCTCATGTTTTCTACATTTCCTTAATGTTCTCAAATGCCCATGGTGTTTTATCATAGTGTAATACAAAGCTTGGGCTTCATAATTTGTTAAATGATGCTGCAAGGCAATGGAAAAAATCTAAAAAGAATTTATCTAACCCTTCTCCAACTCTCTTTTTATGTGCATCAGCGTAAGTCAATTTGGCATTGCTGACCTGACGAAGGTGGTCTTTGAGATCCTGAAAAATAAAATTAAATATAATGTGTAAAAACTAAAAGAAAGGTACAAAAACAAAACTAGATTGAAAACCTACTGTGTAATAAAACTGAACAATTGCAATAAGTCTATTAAATATATCCTTGACTATTTAACAACTTGAACAATGCACTGAACACTGCTGGCTCATAGTGATTATCTTCAATTTAATTTTAACCAGACAATTTTTAGCAAAAATTAAAAATTGATAGATTTTATAAACAATAAAAACCTTACATTTTAGCATCAAGTAATTTTCAGTAAGCACTATATTACAAAAGCAGATGTCCTTATAAAAGCATCCTATCTTGCTGAAAATTTTGCCTAACTTGTATGTACAAGCTGCACAAGCAGTCTGATGGCAGACAATTTTTTACAGTGTTTTGGCGGATTTCAAACCCAGAAAGGAAGGCAATTGTCTCCTCTCTCTCTCTTACCTGAAGATATTTTACCTCTCTTCAAATTCTCACAAATCACAGATTTAGCTAAGTAGCCTCAGAGATGACAAGCAGACTTCTCATCAATCACTGTACCCATTTCACATTTAGTCACTTCCCATCGTTAATTTGCAAGCTTTCACAACTGTCGCAAGGCAGTGACACACAAAAGGAACCTCTCTCAGTTTAGGGAAAGATCCAACATCATTTGTACCCTTTGCTTAGTGAATATCAAGCGCTTATTCCTTAACGCCCTGTCAACAAACAAAGGTAAAGTAAAGAATGGGAAACTGTTCTTAGTGAGCTGTTTTGCCGAAGTCAGTCACTGGAAAAAATCTTCAGAAAAATTTTAACAACTCTGACATGGAGAATTTTTAGTTTAAGTTTTACCCAGTTTTTTGCTCACGCTGAGCTACTTAACTATTGTGTTTATAAGGATAAGGCATGAATAGAAAGTGTTATGAATAATTGCAAAGTTACAAGTACACTATGTAATACTGTGAACATGGTCTAAGGATATGAATTTGCCAGCATCTCATTTTTAAACCAAGTTTTGAGATGATACCTTTATAAAACAATGGTTATACGTAATCCCTATATCCTCTAACAACAATTTAAAACAATTCAGATAAAATTACCTAAAATAAATTAGACTTAAGATTTAATGGGATAAAATGTAAACTACTTGATAAGTAATAAAGTGAAGGATGTAACAAAGTTAGGGGTTTACAAATAAATGAACAAAATTTCTGGTTTAACCCAGAGAATTCTGATAAAAAGCTAGAGTACAGTATAAAATTATATAGCAATAAACTAAACCACTGTAATTACCTGCCAACTTGTACGACTGGACATGTTTTCTACGACGACACGGTACTGAGTTCTTACTGGAGGCCCATACCTTGACCCCCAGTGGGGAAAACAAGCGCAATAAATTGTATAAATACAAACATTTGATGAATATATAAATACAAAACACAATTGCAAATGACACAACCAACAACTACCCAAAAATATTACGATTTCTCAAATTGTGTTGCGCTTGACGATGCACACATGCAAGGTGCAATTTACAACAAATGCCTGCTAGCAACTTTCATAGGTTTTGGTAAAAACTAGAAAGTTTTGTATCCTGTCTTGCACCAAAAATTAAATTCCATGATTTGCAATGGTAAGGGGCAGTGCCTCCCTTGCAGGTACATTCGGTACATCACGGCTTTCCTACTTTGTAGAAAGCTCATCTAAGCTTGTTTTCAAGGATATACTTTCTAGTAAAAATTTCCTCTTGTGGTCTTAAGTATATCCTGTAATTCCATAGGTTAGCTGAATAAAATACATGCATCTGATGGCGCGATGAGGACTGATGATGATGACAGAGAAATTACAGCAGACGAAAATTGGGGGCAGGCTATAGTCTGGCAATCCATCAGGCTTGTTAAACTGAGATAAGAAAATGTCTATATTAATACTTGTCGAGCCAAACTGGTCTTCTCCCTCCATAACCTCCTCCTCTTCCACTTCCACGGCTGCCGCCACTGCCTCCTCCAACCCTTTTGCCTCTAGCTAGTTCTAATGCAACACTGAAAGAAGGACACAGTCTCCAGTTACAAGAAATGATATAAGCTATTTTCTCCTTTCAGATATATGTTCAAGAAATATTAGGAAGAAGAAACACTATATCATCAATGTATACTATAATTGCAATTGGACAATATTCATTGCAAGTTTCAAGACAAAAAATAATTCAAATCACTGATACATGAGTGTAAGCTTACGTGTAAGCTTATACGTATCGTTCTGGCGCAGTTCCATATCAAAGAATTGAAAATATGAAACGCACAGAAATGGCATTTTGAAATAAGGCGTGCTTCGTTGTGAAGGCAAACAAATCTAGTGAAAACGCAAAGAAGTCAACTGTAAGAAGCTGCAGTTGATGTGCACTCCCATAAGCTTATAGCACGGTGGGCATTGTATCGACTTAGACTCAGCTCGTGATCAATAATTTAACATCATTTCAAACTAATATTTTACATATCTAAGTTAACTAGTTTTACCCACGTTTCTCCCATAAGTTCTTTGCCGTTCAAATCTGCAATAGCGTCGTCTGCATCTCGATAGTCATCAAACTCCTACAGGTAAAATATAAGCTTAAGTTTACTTCTTAAAGACAGAAGGCCACAAAAGAAAGACTTCATAACGAAAGCGGGGAAGAATCCATCTCTTCTTACCACGAATCCGTAACCTCTCTTCAAGCTTATATCCCTTACTTTACCATAACCTCGAAGGAATCTCTCCACATCACTTTCTCTGGCACTCATCGATAGCCGTCCTATGAAAACACGAGTCATTTTGCCCAGTTCAAGCAAGATCTAGAAAGCACACAACTCAACAAACTCGTGCGATGGCGTCCTTTCTTCACGCAGTATCACGTGATACACCATGTGACGACCTCATGTCAGATTGGTCTCCAGTCCCAGTTCAGTAGCATCAGAAAGAGAGTCTGAGTTGTCTGTTTGCAAAATGACTTATGTAGTCTGAAAATCTAAGAGCGTTGGTCTACATTTTTTTTTTCATATGCCCGTTTAATCTCTTCAAGCCGAATTCTTCAAATTATGAAAATCAGGAGACGACAAGCACGAATCACCGGGAGAGAGGCTCCCGCCATAAGCTATATAATTAAAATTTATTAGCATGCAAGCTTCTAGGTCTAGAAACTGGTTTAAATTTTAGGGGCCAGTTCTGAAACCAAGTATGGAAGATAAAGAGTTTTGGTCGTACGGAAACATAACCCCGTAGTAAGGCTTTGGAGAACTGGATATCGGGACTTGGTATCCACAGGATAAAACCGTTTTGAGCAGTGAGAGGAGAACATAAGGTGATTGATGTCGTCAAGATCTAAAGGCTCTGACGTTAGGTGGAAGACTACTCCACAAAAAATGTACCCCACTGTAGCAGGAACTACCTTTAAATAGGATAAACTGGATAGGGGCTTAAGCATAGCCCATTTGTTTTGCTATATTTCGAAGTCCATAGTCCGTGCTGAAGGGTCAGTTTAAAAAAGTCTTTTAAGTACCCCACTGGATTTTGATCATTCACTGACCGATTAATTCAGTCGAGAGAAGGTCCGTTCATTGAAAACCCTGACCAGACAACTCGCGATCAGGCAGTTGAAATAGTTGAAAAAGGTTCGAGGTTTTTATATTAATTATGCAAAGGATTTAATGGGAGATAATAACAGTCTAATGGATGAAAAGAAGAGCTTGGTTGGACAACAAAATGGGCATGCGGGCATTCTGCCAGTCAGCGCGTTGATTTATGTAGCTGTTGTTCGATCACCTTCTCACTTCTCTCTTGCTCGATCGCAGGACGAGACTAGCAAGATGGTGCAAGCAATTTGCTGCAAGATGGAGATTCTGGGAAATGAGGTAAGTTGCAATCCTTGATAATTTTGCCATAGCACGGAAATACGGGTAGTGTTTGCTAAAGTCGCTTGTTTGTTTTTTCACTGCTCGCTGAGTGTAGACCGACCGACTGCAACTGACTGGCTAGAAACTCAGTAGTGCGCGATCATGACTGTCGAGTTCCGAACTAATTGAAGGGCTTTAATTTGACAGAAAGCCAAAGAGTAATTTGATAACGATTGCCAATGTGGACAACTGTCCATTAGGAATTTTGACAAGATGTTACGCATGCGCATTCAGTACCGTTCACAGTGGGCTCGTCGTGATTGGCCATTTTTGTGGGCGGCGTCGCACCACTTGCCTCGATAACGAGAAATAGACATAAATTCTATCAAATGCACGCTGGAAATAAGTCGAAGAGCCTGAAAAATGAAGATACATGCAAACCATTTAGCTTAGGGATTGTTTGCAGGCTAGCTAGAGGAACTTGAATTAAAAAGAGACTGAGCAAAAACCGAGAAAATCTCTTGCTCACGGTTGTTCACACGGTTGTGCAACGACAAGTTGCACAACAAGTTGACAAACAAGTTGTTGTTAGTGAAACCTAAATTTATCATCGCCTTTTTTGTTAACCTTTTGGCTTGATCATTACCCAACCACTCAACAATGAAAGTTTTGCACTCTGCTCGTCGACAACAAATACAACATCCTTGTTAGGTTCTTTAACAACATCCTTGTTTTTAGAGAACATGCATCAATTGAGACTAAACCAGACGTGCCCACTTATAACTTCCCGGTCGGTCCGTTTTGTTTTGTTTTGTTTTGTGCTAATATTAAGCGAAAAGTAAAGTAGAATCACTGGCATTATCGAAAAAGAATGTCGCATTAAGAAACAATAATTAAATGTCGCCAAAAAAAGCAAGTGAATTTTGAAAAATAGCAGAAATATTTTTCTAGTGGCCTTGCGCAATAAAAACAAAATCAACCGAATTTTCAGCTAAACTAGTTGGTATTCCTTTAGTTTAACTTCAGATGCATTCACTAAGACTTAGTGTAACTGCTTATCATTACAGAGCTCTACATCGGGTAACAATAACATCTACGACATGACTGAATGTGCAGTACTAGGAATTTGATAAGTGAGTCACAGCTTTGGCTGAGTTCAAACCTCATCAACGTATTTAGCGCTTCAAATATAAATTCTGTCTCATTACAAAGTTGCAGAGGATAAAGTGATTTATTTGTATTTTTTCAAGCAAAAAAGTTTATTTGTCTTCGTTCCGAGAAGTTCAACGCAGTAGAGATCTCTCGTAACTAGTGTTTCGTGCTTCAATTTAACGCAGATGTTACGAAAGGTTAAACTAAATCAAACAAGCTACCGTTTATTAATACATCTGTAGCAGACGTTTCCAATGTATATCCACCATGGGATGACATACAACTTATTAATTATTTCACTGTTCTTGTTAAAACGTTTTGAAGTTCAACCAGGCAAACAAAATAAATCATTATGTTGAGAAGGCAAAGAAGTCGTCAAAATTGTGAAAGAAAATGCTTGATTTTACTTAAATCTTACTTTGAATTACTTTAGTAAACCGTTGCCATCACGGTTTAAGGTAAGACGGACCAGGAGACACGAGTGGTTGTTAAGCAGAAAAGCTGCGCAAGGTTTTTTTTTCTGTGACAGCTAGTGTTTTTGTGTTGTCGAGGATTTATTTTTGATGCAGTTTGTGGGGTCTATTCCCGACTATAGTCAAGTGGTTTAATGGAAAGACTCAAAACGAGCGGAACAATGAATTCATGCACATTTTTATTCCAGCGAAACCAAGAGAAAATCCCTTGCGATGAGTCACCAAGTTTTCAATGAATAATTAATCGCCCGAGGATCAATTGCTGCTTTAAAGAAAACTGCATTTTTGGGGGTGAACTAGCCTAGTACGTGAGAAAATAAAAATCGGATTTAACAGGATTACAGGTCCGTTCCAAAACTTACAAACCGTCGGAGAGTTTCACAAACATCCAATGACAGTTGAAAAATCTTTAGGTCACCTGTTGTATTTTTTTACCCTAATTATTTTTCGAATAGCAAACATATGGCGCATAAATTTCGTGTATTCCTTCCTGCCGCTCTGAAAACGCTTTATACCTTACGAAGTGAGAAAATTTGAAAGCACTGAAAGTCTAATTTCATTCGTAGCTCTTTTTTTTTCGTTTTTTTTTTTCGTTTTCAAAGGAGTTGAACGATTCTTCTTGTTAAGAAAAACAAATTCAGTCATTGCGATGTTTTTGCTTCGTCATCAGAAGTTTGTAAATTAACAATATCAATCAATTTTATCAGTCAATGGTATTATTGGACGACATATACAAGATGGAAAACTAATCTATTCTTATTATTCCGAACACCGTTTGTAACATTCAACTAGACCGACAGTCATTGCGTCAAGACATAAATACTTAAGTGTATACATTGCATTGCGGAAACGTTGCTCAGCACGCGAGAATCGTCAAAATGGCGCCAGGAAACCACATGACTGGCTAAATTTCCAACAAAAACTACAAAAGGTGGTTCCGTATCAAATTAGTTTGGGTATTAATCTAATATTCATTGATATGAGGTAATTTTTCAAAGAGTTGTACTTGTTTTTTTAAAAACAAGTACAAAAGTATAATGTTACGGTTGAGCTGCTTCCTCATGAGGCTCTAGTCGGGAAGCGTGACGAACATCATGCAAATAAGCTTCCTAGACGGGCACTGGCAATGTTTAGGGATTAGCGCGTTCAATTGTTTCGTGCGCGTGTTTTTGTTTCACAAGAGGGTTACATGGAGTGTTTACAAAGTGCAGGCGACTCTCTGGCGCTTGGCATGTATGTTCTGCTATAAATTGAATGCAAAGCTGCAAATCTTTGTTTTATTCGCAAAGCTTTAGGCGCCATACGTTCGTTAAGAAACAATTGCTTATTAGCACTGGTCGTCAATAAAAGTTGACAAACGTTAGAACTCGCGTGAAGGTCACTGATATTGCAAGAAGTATCACTTCTTCTGAAGCTGTGGAAAACAATTTGAACTCGCAAGGCAGTACACACCCGGTGAAGCGCGTTGTCCGTTTGACATCAAGAGCCCTGAATCATCGCCAACAGGTGTGTCGAAGTGTATTTTTAATTTTTATTTTTTGTTCTTGAGGACGAGGAGGCTGAACATCTACGCTTCCTTAATACTTATAGAAACAATGCTTTTGAAATGGTACCGCCCCAAAATCCGATCTAATTTGTTCCTTTTGCATTGATTTGGGGGCATTTAAACAACTACGAACATACGCTTGTCAGTAAAGTTTTGTGTAGGATAGTATGACGAAATTGACGCTTTATCTTGAACCAAGACGATTAAAGGCTATTAAAAAAGTATCCTTTTTATGAGAAAAATCTCCACGTAAAAAGGACTTGGTTTAACTTCTGCAGTGTTATATGACTAGCAACTGAAATCGTAACAAAAAACTAAAAAAATAATCAAACTAAGAACTTAACTTGATTTTTAGATATCGTGACCTTCGTATTCAGAAAGGCGTGCTCGTTTATTTTGTTTATGATTCCCTAATAACCTGCCCCACTACAAAGCAAACTGATAACCATATTATTCCACGTACAACCAGGCAGTCTTCACGCGATGCTTCGAATGACCTTGTTAGGGGAATTACTTTTCATTGTCTTACGAAAACATACAAATAAACCAAATTTGCACATGGGACGGAAATTACGAAATCTGCTGCTGCCTTGAGCAATATATTTTAGTAGTGACGAATGAAATCATAAGTGTGTTTTTTCCTGATTTTCCGAGAGTTGTATCGTTTTAATCTGTATTTCCCATAACAGGGCAATAAAAATTTCATGGGTTTTTATCAAATACGTGCGAGCATTAATGTAAATACACACGGGTGAATATTTATATCACAACAGTGCCTGGTTCAATCTCGAATTCTTTTCACAAGCGTGATAAAAACTTGTTCGTACGACTTACACGATTCCTTCTTATTTGTCGACAACAGATAACTTAAAACTTGGTACAAACGGATGGTTTTGCTCTTCAGTTCACTCATGGAAGGTCATTCACACCATTCTACGGAATATTCCCAATATGATGTTGCCCGTGTTAGAAGGATGCGAGTGAGGGAAATTGGAAGAGCACTGGCCCGCATAGGAGACAGTTTGAATCAAGAACTACGAGCCCATCGAACTGTGCAAAGCTCGACAGCTGTGCTTGTTTTCCAGTTGGCCAGTTTAGGAGGCGGCTCTATGTCTTTTCTGATACCTGTACGCATCTCCAACCCGTACCAAGCAGGCATTTCAATCCTGGTCTATATAATCAGCTTTTTCAGCGGCGCTAGTTTCATTTCGGTACGAAATATGTAAATACTAACGCAAAAAAAGAGGACTTTCATAGCTTCTTTGTATAACTGTTCTTCGAGTTGCAAACTCCTGTGGATAGTGCACAACCAAGTTTGTAATTATTTTCCTCTTGTTCGCTGTAACTTTGTGGCTTTTCCCACTGAAGAAACAGATTTTCTATTGGTGTGAAATATTGTAAATAAGTACAGCAGGGCGGGAGCCATAAGATGGAATTCCCGTTGGCAATCGTGATGATGTAATCACCTAAATTTTAATGACATTCCTTGATTCGTCGCCATTCCGCCAGCTGACCGTTGTGGTTGGAACTGACAGGGAATCGCAAAACGTCGCAAAAGGAACTCGTTAAATCGCTTACAAAGTGGACATTTCAAGAATTTTGTTGAGCGTGGTTTCCTCGAAGTCTGTACATGTTAGTAACTTTGCCAAGACCTTCCAGAAAATATAGAGACGGAAGACTTTTGAATGAAAGTCAAGTTGTAGTCAGTTGTGCAAGATAACTTACTCTCAAGTTACTAAGAGAGAATTGAAAAACACCCACATCTATATTACGTAATCGCCATGAATTTTCCAAAACGAAATCGATCAGAGAAAGTTACAGTGTGTAAATCATGTTATCGCTTATTCCTTATTAAATTAATTTAGATATATACGAGAAGCAAAGCTTTATATAAATCGCGTTTTGAATTAAAGCTACTTCCTCGGTTTGTAAAATGTATATAATGTAAAAATGGAAAATAGCTAAATTTAGCCTAAAGTTAATATCAAAATAAATTAGTAGAGGTCTATATTGTACATTTTTCACGCTGACGCACATTTCCCGCGCAAAAAGTTGTCCTCTATATTTTTAATCCGCATTAATCTGAACCGGTGTTACAATATTTTAAATCCACGATGTGCGCTAGTCCGGTGGCGCGCATCTGAAGAAGGAAGCAGATAAAATCCTTCCAAATTCCTCCTTGTACACCCAGTGACAGAGTATTTGTTTTTCTTGACGAACGAAAGCTTGATCTTCTGCCAAGGCAATATTTTCGGGGTTTTTTTCGTGTTTCAGGCTTGCAGGATTTTATTAAATAGCCAAGTTCAGCGCGGCCAAGTTCGTTATTATTTACCCAGTTTATTTGCTAAATTAAGACTAAATCAATGTTGTTTTTAGCTCATAGCGACCGAAAAATGTTAACTGCAAAAAGCGTCAATACAGCTTTCGTTTCGCAGGAAAACTGGCTCCAACAGTCTCGTAGAAGGATAAATAATTAAAGTTTCTTAGCTAAATATTCTAACTTTTATTTATAGTTTGCATGAGATCACACTCCGATGCAGGAAATTATCTGTTAATTGCACGCTCGAGGTTGAAGTCCGATTTATCCAAAGCCAAGACTGGCCGGGTCTTTTGAATTCGCTGTCCATCAGCGTGGAATACTCGAAGTAGAGGGTGACGTCTTCGCGCGAGATGGATTCAGTCTAATCGCTGAAGAAAATTATAATAAAAAACAATTTAATTTAACAACACCAACTGTCTCGACAGTGGTCATAGCTAAGAGGAAGCCTGTAACTAATAATACGTCTTGTCTTAGTTCCATTTCCATTTTTTCACAAATCGTTCACTCGTGTATTTCTAAACACTTGTTTGGTTTTATGTCAATAGCTCATTGAAGTGACTGTGTTGAGTTATGGCCCATTTACACCGGCGAATTTTTGGTGCTATTTTTGCCGCAGTTTTTTTCGCGCTGGGGTCGCGCGTTTAAATCAACTGTCATTAGAGTGACTGCGAGAGGCGGGACGCACATTTGTCTTAAACCATTCATAGAACCAGGCCGTAATAATAGATGGCTTCCCCGTGGCATGTTCACAAGCCGGCCTATCAAATTGTTGGGTTAAAAACTTCAGTAAAGGCAGCGGGTCATAAGCAACCAAAAAATAAGACAGGATTAGCTTGTTCTTCATTCCTCCATTTCAGTTCGTTCGCCACAATTCCTTCGTTTTCTTTACAGTTTCTTAAGGCTGGCAAACTCAGAGAAGTATAAGGCTTCTGTAAACAGGTTTGTGCTGTTGTCGGTGACGATTTTGCGTTTTACCCTAGCCAAATAGGCGACAAATCAGGAATCAAACATGCCTGATGTGCCGCCAAAGCCGCCAAAAGGATAAAGTGTCTAAGCCAAACGAAACAGCTGTCCTAAGTTGGTGGTTGGTGTTCATTGGAAATTGGCTCTGGGGTTTGCAAGGCCTTGAATCTGCGAGCACATGCTGGTGTCCAGAATGGACAACAAAATTGTCTCCCCTGTCTTATTGTCTTCACCCATGTTCGATTAGCACACACACATGATAAAAGAGTATAGTTTTATTTATAAATAAATTTACGAATAAAATATTTTCATAATCATATACCAGAAATTTTCATTCAATTTTCTTCGCTCGTTGTTACAAAGTATTTAAAGGAAATTTTCCTGACGTCTTCTGACTCAAAATTCTTCCAATATTACATTTGTTATAATCTCGTTGCCATGACTCTTGGTCATCGGTGACGTCATCGCGTCTCATCATCTTTCCTCTGGATCTTTCTAATGGCTTCTTTCAAGTCCTCGCCTAAAGACATGTCGCGCCTAGTTCTTTTGTGTACTAAAAGATCTTTCATTTTTCTTTGTTTCGTCGGTAGTTCCCGGACGAGCGTTTTTAGAGTTTTACGGCGGTAAGCATCCCAGTTGACTTTGTCCTGTAGGCTTTTCTGCATTGACTCGTCGTTAGGGTAAGGCGTTTCCTGTAGAACAGGACAGAAAATGTACATCTCGTTATGGACTTCAAAGGAGCCCGTATTTTGAGTTGTTTCGGCCTGTTACAAAATTTCCTTTCAACTGAATTGTAACTAAGACAGAAAAGAGATAATAATGAACCATAAAGGAACAAGGATGGATAGGGATGGAGAAGATTAACACGGATTATAAACGACGAACTTGAAAAATTTAAACTTCGGAACATGCGCAGACCGTGACTGAGCTCTGACAGCAATTTTATCAATATGACGTCATTTACAGATTAAAGGATAAACAACACGAAAAATGGATTTTAACGAGTATGTCATTCGAAAAACGCTTTGGAATATAACATGATAACAAATCTACCGTATTTTAGTAGAAGACCTTTAAAACTATATCAGGCTGCTCGTAATTTTCTAAGTTGAAAATTATAGTCTTTCCCATCGTTGAGTTTCAAATACTATTTAATTAAAAGGTCGTTCCTCTGGAGAGACCTCTTTTCTAAACTTTTAAAGTTCAAAATAATTTTTTAGGCATTGTAAGTTTGTTCAAAGAAAATCGTTGCAATAGTTTTATTCTCACCGTGACGAGAAGCCGTCTTTTCATTGCGTCGGAGCAATGAGTCAGAAAAAACTTCTTGGAAATCATGATACACTCCGCTCCATTACTGACCTGTAGAGAGATACAGTTGGGAACTGAATGAATGTAGGTACTCAGTCCTTTGGAACTGTGATGTGGGTTCTTCAACCATGTTTTCTTAGCTTGTTATTGAAGTCTTTTTATTCAAAGAGCATTTTAAAACTCATGCATGTCACATCCGCAGATCTGTCGGAGAGTTTCTTTGAGACTACAAGCTCGAATATTCTTTTCTTCACAACTGAGGCCTAAATAAGACGTTGTTCTTGGTATTTGACATGCGCATTACTAACCAGGCTGAGACTTGGCTGTTCGTCAAATACCATAGAGGACACTCCCTAAATGAAACATGAAGAGTAGTTAGAACAATAGGATAGTACAAGGTATCTTCTTTCCCTATCAAGACACGCTGGGGCTTGTACACAAGAAATGATATGGTGTCCTCGCCGGCAAAAGGCAAATAAAAGTGCACAAGAGACCGTACTGACCTGTTGAGGGATTACAGTAGTTAGCTATGACATAATTAAAAAATTTTGTTTCTAAAAGTAGCATGTAAAAAAAATTAAAGTTCGGAGGCTACAAGTACACAGTGAACTTTATGTATGCAATACATGGAATGTCACGTGTATCGCGTGAGATGTCACTGATCAATGAAAGAGAAACATCAAGTTGAGTTCTTACAAAACTGTCTCCTTTTTGAAGAAGAGCAACTTGCACGAACATGGGATGTAAATCAGCGTCTGTGATGCGAACTTCGGTCTGAACAAAAAAATAAAAAAAACAAAGTTACAGTTAGCTCACATCTAACCTTCCAGCTATAACATCACCAAATAAATATATCATCCTTCCTGCTCTCCATTTAACTCCTACACAGATGCTCTTCTTTCTGCTTTTATCCATTGTCACGTAATCTTATGGGGAAGGAAGATTGCGTGACAAGCCTAAAGATTGTCTACGTACGTAGGAGGCTAGCTCTCCAAATTAAAACTTTGCATTGTTGGAAAAATCATATCAATTACTTACACCGTATCTTCGAAGTTTCCCACATAAAATGCATGCAAAAAATTAGCTGTTTGTCGATTTGTTGTGTTTTACAGCTTAGTTTGCAATCTTGGAATCATGAAGGATGTATTTATCCACGAGAGTCGTGCACTAACCTGCCTTTGTTCACCCTCGTCAATAACAGAAATCTTGTGTAGTGGTAGATTCTTTTCTTCTTCTGATAAGTCCTCTAAAATACAAAAGTACACGTGATTCTCTGCCATGAAATTAGGTAAGTTAAAATGTCTTCTACCTTGAATACGCAACATAGACTCATTAGCGGAACTCGTTAGAAGCTAATCCCAAATCTCTTCCCGCGGGAGTAATGTTCATTACTATACGCATAGCTCCGTTACCGCGCAAGATAATCCAAGTCCTCTGCTGTGATTGGCTACCTGAATGGGCAAGATGGCGTTTACTTGCCCGAAAAATATCCCCGAAACCATACAATAAATCCTTTATTGGCCAAGCTTGTTTGGTCAAGATGGCTGGATATTGGCCTCGTTCATGAACACACAAAGAACTTAGCCAATATCCAGCCAGCTCAGTCCAATAAACCATATTTATTTATCACTTAGGTCTCAGGCCCTCCTCACTTGTTTTGACGTTTAAAAAAGTCCTCACTGCCACCTCCTGGGCTATCACACACAGAAAACAATACACAAATTTAAAAAGTTTGATAATTTAAGGTTGCTTCTTCATTATTTCAAAGAACGAAAGTAACAATTCCTACCTGCAGGGGGAGACACGGTAGATTTTCTGACTCTGCTTATGCGCCTCGAAGCGCTAGATTGGCTCCTGGGTGGAGTGTTTGAATCGGACCTAGCCCTCTGGTCGTGTTCTGCAGAATCTGCATTCAAAGAGCTGAATCGTTGACGCGGTGGAGTTAAAGTCTAAAACACAATGAGAATTACGTCAAATCTGCTACATTACTTGGAACTAAAGATAGAACTTTTGAGTTAAAATATTATATCTAGAGATGAGAGTTCTGTGAACAACACGTTCACGTCCCTCGATTCGAATCCGAAATTCCTACGAAGAAAAAAGAACCTTTTCGCCACGACCCTGTGGCCTCGTGTCCAGGGCTTGGCTTAGCCCTTGTAGCCTCGTGCCCAAGCTTTTCTTACGTCCAGCCAGACACAGCCAGACACGGTACCTAGATATGAATTTATGAGTAGACCAGGGAACAAAGTTGTGTTATTTTGTCCTTTAAAATTTCACAGCTGCACGTTCTGAATTATTTATTACCGGTGGTGAAGACTTGGTTTCCCTTTCCACAGTAGGTAAAGGCAAATTGTTATTGCTCGTCATTCTTTTTTTCAATCGCCCAGGAAGCTCAGAGCTTGAGAATTTTCGTAACTGCTCCTCTTCAACCGTATTCTCTTCATGAGTTATACTTATCAGACCAGGTTCGCTCGAGATCTTTCTCCTTGAGTCTACCATATTTTTCAGATTGTTTGATTGCTCGTCAGTAGAAATCTTCATTGAAGGTTTCGCTGCGCTTACAACTCCCTTCCGTCTTCCGTGCGGCGGTGTAGCCGCCCGAAAATCGACCGACTTGATCGATTTTTCTTCGGGGGAACTTCGCCTACTGTTATCAATATTTGTTGCAAATATTTTTTGGGCAGCGGCTACTTTGTCGATGGCGTCAGGGGTTTTAGCCTCGTTTCCAGAATCATCGTCATTGTCGCTTTGACGTGTTATCAAACCAGGTCTAAGGTGCAGCTTGGGTAATAAAAGCGTCACAACTGACAGCTTTGCCTTCACTCGCTCCAGCCTGGCACGTGATGAGGCTTTGGGAACCTGGCTTTTTACTATAAACAGACAAAAATAATTCTGAAGACAAATTTTATGACAGGTGAACAAGATTTTAGGTGTATTTTCGAGTACACTGATAGTTCTTCTCAAGTTAGCCCGCAGTACAGGCGTGTTTTGGGCGCGCGCGTGCACATTTTCGTATTAGGCCGACATAGTGGAAAAGACGGAACCCTACCCCGCCTCTGCACCAACCCTCTACCGGTCAGCATCCAGTTACAATCCATGGTGGCGGCATCGAACTGATTTGACTAGTGTTCCGCTCCGAAATAACGCCTGCACTGCAAGCTATTCTCAAGTGTGGTGTGTTTCATATAAATAAATAAATAAAAAATAAATAAATAAATAAACTCTATTGAACAATACATATGAGCTTTAGTGTAAGTACCGTTTTCAAATCCTACAACTCTGTCGTTGTGTTGAGTGAGGCAGCATTTCACTTCTTTTAGCTTTTTAAGGACTTGACAACTTCCCTGTATATAGAAAAATAAAAAACTGGTTTCATAGAACATATTATTGTAGAAAACAAAAGAAACGAGAAAATCTGAAATTAAGTTTGAAACTATGGAAGACCATATATATACAGGACAATCACAGAAAAGAGAATTGTAAATACCGATTTGATGATGTAAATCCAGTCCGAATGATTGCTGTCTCTGACAAGAACAGAGCCACTTCTGGGAAAAAGCAACATTTATCACGAGTCAGGAAAAACACGCGGTATTGGACTGGAACTAGCTTGCAACCGAGGCCAATGCGGGGAGTCTTTTCCAGTGCCCATGACATTGATCTCTTTTTAATGATATTCCCCCATGAGCCTCCACTGCAAGCTAGTTCCAGTCAAAATGTTGGTTGCAAATGAAGCAGTTGAGTGTGCCCTCCATCACGTTTGTGAAAGCAAAATAATTTTGCCGTTGAATATAAGGTTATATGTTATTGAAAAAGCTGGTCGTGTTGTTTGAAGATGTAAGTCGTGCTATCTGTATATGAGACAAAGGATTTTTCTTACCTGAAAAAATGGAAAAGACATTTTTTGGGATTACTAGCCATTAACTCTACAGGCCATCCCTTCAAAAAGTTGATGCTCCTAAATAACAAAAAATAAGTAAAACATCACCAGAACGTTTTGAACGAGAGATCTGAAAGAACAGAGACAAACTACAACAATGCTGAATTGAGACCTTACTTGATAAACGTTTGTTGATCAGGATCATTGATGTTCTTGATTCCTCCCGCCAACATAAAAATGTCTACAAAGTCCTTGATGAAAAACACAACAAAATAACTTAATTTAACCCCAATACCATATTCACATATGGTATAGCTGTACACAACACCACTCTGAAAATTCTCACAGTCAGAAATTATGGCTCAATTCTTTTTTTGCCTTTAGGGAAGCAGGTTCTACGCAGAGGTGGGAGAGCGCTCACCTCCCACCAATGTGGTGCGGGTTTGATTCCTGCCCGGTGCCATACGCGGGTTAAGTTTGTTGTTGGTTCTCATCCTTGCTTCGAGGGTTTTTCTCCGGGTTCTCCGGTTCCCCTCCCTCAACAAAATACAACATCTCCAAATTCCAATTCGACCAGGATAGAGGACTCGCCTGAAACCCAGGTAAGGCTGATGTGGCCTTGTCCTCTTTAAATAAATATAGCGATTTACCTAATCCCCCTTCCGGCCAAGCTGTACCCCTCGGAGAGACATTTGTTATTGAAGTCTGGACTATCCTAACCTTTATATGGAATGAGGCATTCTAATGAAAATCGTTCAATCCACGAGCGAGTTAAAGAGCTGTTACGTACGTCAACATTCTTCATACCTCTTTTGAAATGACCAACAATTCAATAGGCTCCCGCGAGATGACAGTGGACTGGCGCCGAGTGTCGTGAAGAATAGCCAACTCCTGCGGTTAAAATGATTAGTCCTGGTTCACACATGAGGCATAACGACATAACGCGGTTATCTTATACCGATAATGTGAAAATCAACATAAAGACCAAAGGAAAAGGGAGATTTTAAATTTGTAAGAATGTTGCCCAGGACAAACGGTTTGAAAACAGCGGGTCGATCCTAGCCCTCTCCCTGTTACGCAACGTCGGAAGAGACGTTGCATGACATAGGGAAGGCCCGGACATCTTGTGTATGCAAAAACATATTTTCAAAGATTCCTATTTCGTTGTTGTATATAGTAAATGAAACATTCAACAAATTCAAAGGAATTCCACTTTCTCGGAATTCATGGAAGAAGTATCGAGTGGAACTTCGCGTACAGTCGCGACTCTCAGTCACTCTTACTTACCCCAAAACTGTCTCCACGCCGCAGGAAATTAACTGTTCTTGCAAAGCTCTCATTTTCTCCCAGCACTGTCACAACAGCTGAAGAAAATAAGCAATCGAAACTTTCTTTCACTAAGATGGTCAGTTATATAATTTCCTAGCGTAAAATTGACCGATAGCTTGTTTAACAGCTTGTCAGTTTTACTTTGCCCCATCATCTGTCGTTTCATGGCCAAGCTCTTAACCCGTTGTGACGTCATAAGTATTGGTAACTGAAAAATGAAAAATATGTATGTCAAGACTTACCTGAGCCCGAGAGCACGAAGTAGAAAGCCTGCGGTATATGGCCCTGTCTTAGGATTGCCCGTTTGGTTTGATGTCTGAGAAGAAAAAAAATAGAAAAAAATCATCTTTAAAGGATAGATATAGATCGACATTTGGAAATACACTTTACCAGCTTTTCATACAACGGCGAAATTGTCTCTTTGCGACAAAATGTAATGTCTGGTTTTGCAGTTTCAAGCAGACGTTCGCAGTAATTGTAAAAGAGTAATTGAATTTGATTGCGATTAGCGCCATTACGATAATTCCCGAGCAGTTGAAACTTACGTTTCATACCAACCAACTCTGACAAGTTTCTGCTGAATCCGTTGAGGATACTCCGCAAACGATCGAATCGATCGCAAAGAAAAGAGAACCTGAAAAACGAAAGAAAATGAAGATTTTTGAATTAGTTTGAAAACAGGGAGGTAAACTATGATCAATGTGATTTTTATAATACAGCAGTTTTATAACTTTTTTGTGAGGATACCCCCCCCCCCCTGAGGAGAGGGGTTAGTGTGTTCCTTATATCCCTTGGTATAATATATTACTCTTTTTACTTTGTGTAAAGCTGAGATCAGCCACATGTTATTTCTTTCGACCGCACGATTAAGTGATGCAGAACACATTTGTCAGTGTGAACTTTACAAACCTTTGCCAATTGTTGTTCCGTCCTCTGTTCCGGGTGAACTGATAAAATGACCTTCACTTCAGCCGAGACCCTCATCTGACAAGAAAAGAGATTTCAATAACCTATTAATAATTAACCTATTGTATTCCACGATCTTCTGTCCAGTCTCTCCTTTCGTGCAAAATCTCGATTTTTTTAGGGCAGAGAACGTGTCACAGTCACATGTCATAGCGACAAAACCATGCACGGTTCACACAAAGTGCCATGTGACGGGGGCATGTTTCACTGGTTACAACCTGTTTCTACCACATGTCCGTCGTTTGAACAGTGCAAGATTTTGTCGCTGCAGCAAATCTTTCGCGTGATCGAACCGGCCTTCATTGAGCTTTAGTAGACAACTCTCTTAAGCCAAACAGAAATAGACATCAACAAGGGCAGTTTATTTCACTAGAACAACACACTTAGCTATGCTAAGGCTGCGTCCAATAGACTTGATAAGCAGGGTCTCCAGGACGCACCAGCTAGTTTACAGCTGCGCCAAGAAAACAAACTAACAAAGTTAAAAGGTATGTACAATTGGGCATAAATATTAAACTAGACTATCTAAGAATATGCAACTACTATAAAATATCTAAGAACGTATAAGAATATAAGAGATTTATATAAATTACACAGATAAAAACTATGCATAAGTAACAAAAAATGGCAGCTGAGGTCCACGTCACAAAGTGCATACCTTTTCCTGGCAACTACTTCAAAACTCGCAATATGGCTTGCTCGCAGACAGCAAACAAGGCTTGAGTGAAAAGTTCTTATTGCGCAAGCTCTGCGTGAGACACGCGCGAGTGTGTGAAGGGAATAAAACTGAGATCATATAAAGCACGATTTACCTTCCTGTTAGCTTTAAAGAATGACGCATCAAAAGCAAGCTCGGCTTCCATTTGGTTTTCTTGTTCATTGATGTACTGTGTGAAAACAGTGTGGGCTAAATTTTTTTCATCATTCTCCCTGAAAATCATTAAAAAGGAATGGAAATTCTGTAGCAATCCATGTAATTATTTAACATCTCCGTTTTGTAAACAAGGACAGAAGTAAAATAGTGAAAAATGAATTGGATTGGAGCAATTTCTTTTGTTTGCGATGACTGCGGTTCTTTACAAAACTCTCCTAGTATAGAAAAATACATTTTCAGGATCATTACAAGTTCCTGAGCCTCACGAGAAAATTTAACCGGTGCAGTCGGACTTACTTTGTCTGCATGACTCGATTTCTTGTGATAGATCATTTGCCAACTGATGTTGTACAGCAGCCGTTTTCTTTCCTTTTCTAGGCGGAGAGATCAAACAAGCGAGCGTGCGAAAGAGCGAGCCTGGGGTGATCGAGTGGGAAGTGTGTGAGATAGAATGCAGACGGGGTGGGGAGAGAACTCGCTTCACCCCGCCTCCCTCTACCCTGCTCCTTATTTTTCGCACTCGCTCGCAGTTTCATTCTCCTCGCGTGCTCTTTTTGGAAACACCTAGCACGTTGCCAAACGTTGCCAAATTACTTCAACTCGGTGACAGAAATTGGATTTAGAAAGTTGACAAAGTATGAATAAATCCGCCAATAAACAAACTAAATTATAGCGTAGCTTACTTCTCATACTTGTACTGACATAAAGACGCAGACATTTGAACAAGCTTCACTGCTCGACGAAACAACTCTGCCGGCGGAAGGAACTATTTAAGACAAAACAGCAACGTGATTAGCTCAGTTACCCAGCTCACAATTTAACTTCTCCTTACTGAGTATTACTTGAAAATTAATGCAATTCCCTATAACCGTGCAGTTAATTTAGCCTGGTTTTCACTAGCGCACAAACACCAGCTAAGCTGACATAGAAAGACGCGGTAAAATGTTGATAATTAGCGTCTTCTGTAAGCACAATTTTTTTTTTACAAAACACACAAAAGGCGCACTGAACTAAAGAGGCGCTCCACTGCGTCTGCATATGTTGCTTATAATGCTTGTGCCTTCGTGTTAACCAGCTAGCTTTTGATTTAAATGCAGAACAACGTTTAGCGTTATGTCAATATAATTTTTTCCTCCGTTTATGCAGAGTTTTCTACACCAATGAGGTTTGACGCCTTTGCTGTCCTCGTCCCCATTCCCACTGCTCTAATTACCTTGTCAAAGTACTCGGTTTCTCCTGGTGTTCTGGTTTTTCCCCATGACTCCATGGTACTGCGTCGACGCCTACGCACTCTGATCCCCACTTCCGCCATTCCGCTTAAAGAATAGATGCTCAATCGATGCCCTTTCGCTGACGACGGTTCAGATAATCCGTTGGCATCGCTCGGGAGTACGGACCCCCTCCGAGGACCGCGACCGTTCTTCATTCGGGAACTTCCAGCAGCTGCCCGACCGCCTGAGTAATCAGTACTGGAAGTCTTCGATGGTCCATAGGAGCGTTTGAAGCTTGCAGTGTAGCTTGAGGTAACGGAAATGTTGTCGTCGATTGAACTCACAGTTGTTGATGAGTAGGTGCGTTGGGTCATTCGACCAGCAGATCGAACATGACGAATGGACCCTACTCCTTCCATGAAGCGAAGCTGAAAATTATTAACATAAAGACCGTCTTCATTTATTAAGCGCCGGCGAACATACAGACCAAAGAAACAAAACGATGAATGACTCATTTCGTGTGCATGCTATAACAAACAGTTTTTTCAACACTCATTCAATGCTGAGAATAAAACAGTTTCAAACAGGAAACAAGTAAAAAGTCAGTGCATTGCCAGGCAGAATTCCCAAAAGGACTAGGAGGACGAGATAATTATCATCTGCCTGACGAACGACAGAAAATTCTCCTCGTTCGTTGTCCCTGACACAGGGCAACCAGACTTTATAATACAATGTTAGTAAATTACGATTTAATTATATTTCTATTTTGGTTCGTAATTTTCATTACGACATATTTTTACACCATTTAATTCCAATATATTCCTTCTTCTAAACTACAAGAACAGAGGACTTTTAAAAAAGATATGCCTGCCAGTAAATTAAAAGACGTAAATGGTCAATTTTTTTTAACTATATATCCTCTGCAGTACTTTATATTCAGAGCATGTTTTATATGGTTGAGTTATATTAGCATCGAGTCCTTTGGACGGCAAAACAATAGCCCTTTTCTCGGTTAACTTTTATGATTTACATACAATATAGTCAATATTGTCCAGCATGAATGTTTGTGAGGCAATTTAGGCCAATGGCTATTTTCACGGTTAGTTTTCCTCATTTGTACAACAATGTAATCCAACGTGGTTGCGAGGCAATTTCGGACTGAAACAACAAAATTGGGTCACAAACTTTTTGGATTCAGTATTGTGATTGAAACGATAAAAACGGGTAATTTGGTAGTTTCGGGCAGCGTTTCCAGTACGCCGGAAAATTTGGAAAACGCAGCACTATATCTAGGGCAAGAGATTACTTTGATAATCTCCTGTTGTTCGGGTTGCGGTTAGGCTTACCGTCCACACCAATCTAGTCTGTTCCAGGCTCTATGTAGTTGGTGACGAGCGCGGAAAAAAAAAGAGAGCTAGCGAGAGAGGAAACTGCCTAGAGCCTGGAACAGGATAACACAAATACGTCATGAAAACGTAGCTTTTCCAAAACATTCTTCTAACCCGGCGGAAGCCGGAATCAGTGAAAGCGCGGCTTTTTGTTTTCGTGTGCGAAGTTAAGGGAAATTTTAAAAACGGAGCTTTTTAAAAACCTCACAATAATCACATGATTTTCCTGACCGAGTTTTCCTCAAACACAAATCCTAAACAGCCGGAGATAGTGATAATGCATCTTTAAGTTCTTCTGGTGTGGACGGAAAACCTTCGAAGTGTTCAATGGAGTGAAACCTCCGTGTTTTTTAATTCCTATGGCGTAGTTTGAATTGGACCACTGAATTGCCATCAACACTGAAGTAAGCTGTAATGCAAACGAGAAAACGAAATCGTGAAACGAGCTATTGCGTATGAAAGTAAGGCACATGTATTACTAGTTCGTATTGTGTGATCGTCCGGGTGAGGGTAGTTCTGTAAAGTACTGTTGTTGGTGACTGACGTTTCTACAACCTGAGCGGAAGTCATCCTCTGAGTCGACTGTTTGTCACTTGATGGTGTTTAAATCTGGTCCGTTGAAAGTGATTGTTCAGTTTAGAAGTGATGCTATTGGCTGTAAGACTCGTGTAAAGTTTGTTAGCAGTCGGTTCTAGTAAGTTTCGATCCGTCTATTGTTAGTCAAATTAAGTCGGTTTTTTCGGTTTCGTGTATATCATGAATAAGGCGTTTGTAATATGCATGTGTATTTCTCTCGTGTCTTACTCTGCCGGAATCGATGCTTCTACGTTCGTGTATCAGTCGCGCTTAGTTAGCGCTCTGTTCTGCCAAACCGCCTGTTTTGCGCTTCTCTCAGCTCTGACGCCCGGTTACCCAGGGCAACAAGATTTCAATAAAGTTTCCCAAATTGGAGAAAAAGAAAGACTGTCTTTCTCTTTCGATTTCGTGCGGTCCTAGTTTCTCGACACGGCTATTAACCAAAATTACAAATTAACATAGATTACTTTTGACGGCTCTGTTAATTTGTGATTCATTCAAGTAAATCAAGAGATCATTAATTAATCCTTCGACTTTCAGAATTCAACAAAACAACAATTGGAAAACAATTCAAACCAATAAAATAAATGAAATAATTGCGAAAATTTCTAGTGTTGCTTCAAATGTCGCGAAGCACAGCTACCATTAGGTTAATAAAAATCAGTTAATTTCATAAGTTTGTAATTGGAACCACTGAAAACATGGACGCATTCACTGAATTACTCTCTCCGACACGTCGTTATTGCAAACATTCTGATATTCGTGCACACACAGGACAAATTCGCGTTTCCTTCCCCGTAACAACCACAAAGGACACAAAGTATTCAGTTTTGTTGTCTGAACGAAGATATTGAGCGATTTCACTTTCAATACTGGAGCTAATGATCTTCATTTCAGAGCGTTCTCAGTTAATATCGTACAGGTTGTCAAGACTAAAACCTTTGCTTTTTGTACGAGGAAGCTATCAGTAAGTATCATTTTTTTTTAACGAAAGTACTCAAGGATCCATCGTTTGAATGCAGTTTTACACGTACACGGCCATCATTTCTTTCTCACTTCTGTCAGCAAACAAACAACATCGCGGTATACGTTACTGGTTGCCTGTCTTTTAGCCCCCAAGGTGATAAGTCTAGCCAGTTAGCCCCCAACTAGAAGTCGATTAGCCCCCATTCACGCATGGAAAACAAAAAACAGAAAAAGACAGTGTTTTCGACTTCTGGGTAGGGGCTAAACGATAAGAGGCTTATGGACTTGAGGACTAGGCGACCGGATGCCAAGTTACTCACCTCAGTTTTCTCAGCAACACAGACAGAAAAAACCAAAGATCATCACAGCTCGTCTTATAAGTTAATTTATCATTTCTGTTAACCGGCGGACCGTGTCTTGACTGTACGGGCGAAATCACCTCCAACGAGTTTTATCGTTTTATTATCAGGCTTATCTGTTGATCGGCTTTGTCAGGATTAACCGGCGTGCTCCGTGCCCGCGCTATGACCACCAAGGAATTCATTCATTTCTCTTGTAGACAATCACTGAATGGTCCTTGACAGATGGTAAACAAGACTAAAATATCAAAATTATTGCACAGTAGAGAGGTCTTGTGGCGGACGTGCAATAAGTATATACTTTTTTGTTGTGACCCTCTAGCATCAAAATTGAAGCTTGCCGAGTTGTGAAAGTTTAAGAAAGGATATTGGTCATGTTTGTGGGTGTTTACGAAAACATGGCCTGGCCAATATTTCGCCAGATTAATTTCGCACTTGGTCAATAATCTATATTTTTTTACGTGACCGATTATTGGCGATGGCATTGTTTTGGAGTTGTCATTGGCAATAAATCACTTTTGAGAACCGACAAGCACTCTCAGTCAAGTTGCGGGCTAGAATATTGAACTCCGTTATTTTGTCGTACAATATCGCGCGAAGGGCCGATTACAGCAGCTGTTCGAGGGGCCCGCGCTCCCTCTATGAAGCGAGGGAGCGCTGCGGAAATCGAGCTTATATTGTAACGCAAATGAGAAAAAGTTAACCGTGCGAGTGGTGATTCATATGAAAATTACGATCCCATCGGATCTAAGATAGTATTTTGGATGTCTATGCGCCTAAAACCAACTGTTTTCTATCTGGTATTTCTCTATCTTGTCTTCCCCCTTTCAACTCGATTGGGCGAAGAGAATGGCTTACTAAACGTTGGCAGGTTTAGTAGCCTGCGTAGCAAGAGTTGGGGGGCAAAGAAGTCAGAGGAACGGGATTTTCAGCGATTTGCCCGCGCGTGAAATGGCGCGAGAGCCAAAACGAGAAAATTATTGTAACCGAAAATCCCGCTCCTCAGTCTTTCTTTGCTCCCAAATCTCACGGAAACGCTTGCTATACAGGCCAGGAGATTAGAGGAGGCACACGGCTACGCGCGCGCTTTGTACTTACTTTAAATTTGTGACATCATAAATGGAACAAAGGATCGACGCTTTCCTAACATGACCGAGTGAATTTCACGATAAAGTGTTTAAGATCGCCAGCAAGTTGTTGCTCCATAATGTAGTCAGAGGTGCTTTACGCTGAAAAACAACATTCTCCAAAGAGAGTTCGGTTACTGACGAAAGCATGGGAAAGTGGAAGAGTTTGATTGTTGCTTGTCTTGGTTTAGGGGTAGCTACTGTTGTGGGTTTCTATATTTACAGGAGCATTAGCAGCGAAGAAAACAGTTACACTATAAAGGTAATGGCCAAGGAACTCT
>OMLO01000051.1_pt1:0-27500 | contig 46782 bp, 25 predicted proteins | sample 1674811 | NCBI WGS metagenome assembly OMLO01 (sample SAMN06265003, study PRJEB25207) | coral metagenome | isolation source: Coral host | place: Mexico:La Bocana,Puerto Morelos, Mexico | collected 2008-11-13
CAGACCAAAACGGCTTAAAAACCATACCCTTTGGGGCGGCACATACCTATATACCTTATATAGGGGAGTACCCCCCCTCCCGGGACATGAGTGCTTGCCCGCGTTTTTAATTGAAAATTGTTTTCTAACTGTGGCGTTTTTCCTCATAGCATTTAAAGTACCACTCAGAAATAATGTCTCTTCACGGATTTCATTTTGAAGTTAAAGCCACCAGAGACGAGTTTGGTTCAAAATACTTCTTCTTCCTCCAGGTTAGTGTTACACGTAGCTTATATGAAGGTGAAGGTGAAGTCAATGGAAAACAAAGACAAACTATTTTACTCGGACCTGACAGCTTTACTTGCGTTGTAAACTCAGGGAATAGGGTGATGGGAGGGGGTATGAGCTTTACGGGGGAGCAAAAAAGAAAGAACGGAAATTGGGCCTCCCACGATAGCCTCTACTGGGGAAAATAGACAAATTTTGTAACATCGCATAACATTTTGTAATAGAAAATCAAGAAAAATAACAAATGGCGTGGAATCATTACGGTAGCGGGACTGAATTTAGTCCCCGTGCTCCACCTCAATTCCCACATTGTTGTCTCCTCAGGTACTTTCAAAGATCATCAGTCAGCCATTCCTAGTTTTAATGCTTCTCACATTCGCCTCATTTAATGCTTTGCAGAGATTAAAACCAAATGATCCGGTGTTATCGTTCAGAGCTTGTGAACGTCATACGTTTTCCATGCGTCACGATAGAGAGGTACAGGTCCATGTATTCACCTTTGTGCTGAACGTCTTAGGAGAAACGAAAAATAGTTCGAAATAGCGAGAGTTCGACATAGTCGATACTAAATGATTGAAGGGTTAATCCAATGGAAATGTTTTTTTTGTGTATGTGTGCAACAACTGAGTTCGAATTAGCAGCCCAACTGTACTTTGTTAGTCGTTTAGTCTGCCTGGAATTCTCTTTTGTTTTGCCCTCTTATCCCTCGTTTGCGATCCCAAAGATAGAGTATGCAGGCTATTGATCATTTTCCTCCGCAGAACATACGAATGTTTCGCTTGCAATTTGTTTTGTGTCTGAAAATAGTTAAGCGTCGGATTTGCATTCTAGTAGTTCTGATTATGGCGTGCCCCTGCTAAAAACGAAAATGAAGAGCCGAAAAAAAACCGATAGTAAATGGAATTCAAGTCTCGAGTAAATTGTTTCCAACATTTCTAATTCGGTGTAATCCACCGTCTCATAATGGGTGTGACAAGAACGAAGAAAAACATCGAAGCTTACTTATAAAATCAACAGTTGATCGCAAGATTGACGCGGCATTGTAGGTGTTGAACCTGATGTATGGAGCATTATTGTCTTGTGGTTGATCTAGAACGCCCGAAGAGGAAACATTAGATACAGATTAGTGGCGAGGCCACACAAAGAACTCACTTCTGTCTGTACGCCCCTTTTTGTAGGTGCGGTATTGCATTCGAGTTCAGTGGTCAGACAGCGGTATAAATAAGGTGTTTTCAACAGGTAGGTCAATGACATAGGCCAATTTTTGCTGACTTCTGGCGTTTCCGACTGCTTTGGTCCATATATAGTGTTCCAAGTAGTCCTGAAATCATTTGTCAGCTACGGTTGGCATTCGGTCTCCGAATATTGCCTAAACCGGTTAAACTGGTTATATTTAAAATGTTGCTAAGTTTATTTTCGTTTTTCTGTGATAATATAAACAAGAATACATGATTAAAACTGCAATACTTGTTCTTATTTTGTAATTGGGCATTACAAATGGAAAACCCCTTTATATACTTCATTGAAGATTTACCGAAAAGACATCGCTCCGCATTCTCCCCGATACTGTCCATAGTTTTCAGATTGACGCATAATTTGGCAAAAATATTAAAAATTCCTTGACTGTGAGGTATATCGAGGGATCATTTGAGCTTTTTCTTTCTTGCTTTGTTAATTTCTTTAGGAATTCTTTGCCAGAGTTTCAGTTTTTCCGGAAAAGCAAAACAATCAGAGGTAAGCCATTAAGTCATTAGTAGCCACTTCTTCCTAAAGAATGAATGTTCCAAATTTTCCGCCGACTTAAGGCTAAAACTATATTAAAACACATTCTGAGATCACAGATTTAGTGTGATTATGTTTGTCTAGCACGTACAAGCAACCATGATGCGTTCATGAATGATCTGCAGGGCCGGGTTGTTCGAAAGCAGGTTGATGCTAACCCAGAAATGCAGGATTGAACATTAACTGAAGCATCCATTTTTCCTGTGTGAAAATGTTCTTCACTCTTATGTTGTGTGTAGTTTGAGATCACTCAAGCATAGGCATACGAGCAACTTCAGACTTGGGGGGCGGGGCTATGACCTTCTTGCCCGAAAACTGTCCGAATACGTGAGTGTTGAAATCGAGATGCAAACGCACTCAAGTTGCATGAAAAACAAAAACTCTCACAATTCCCACGTCTAATGCAACTGCTTTAATTCCAAAAAGTGATATTAAAAGCTTGCATAATCAGTGACCTCGATCAACAGTCTCAATCTAGGAAAATCTAAAAACTTAGCAAAAGAAAATGTTTTAAAAAAAGCAGCTAACTAGAACTTTATTTACGAGTTTTGGAAATCACGTCAAGAGCATTAATTTGCATTGTTACATATGAAGACTTTAAACTTCAGAAAGGGCCAACGGACAAAGCAACGGAACCGGATCCTGGTGGATCTGATCAGCAAAATTTGGGATACAAAAAACTGAAAAACAGAAAAACTGACCGTACGGTTGGATTGAACTATTGTATTTCCAGTATTTCGTCAGGCACGGCCTGACTTCTTCAGGGAATGAACAACTGAAGAAAAAACGCAACAATTTAAATTACCAAGACAAAAGGTAACAAGATACAATTAAAAAAAACAACCGTTTTGTTTCAACGGTTGTTTTTTAATTGTATCTTGTTACCTTTTGTCTTGGTTATTTAAATTGTTGGCTATATTTCATGGTCACATGACATTTAGCAATTAAACTGTTTACCGGCAAATGCCGTGAGCGGGCAACATTGCCAAACTATTAGCAAATGGCGTAATGGCGGAAGGCCACAATCTCTAGGTGTCCCACCAAATCGTCGCTTAACTTGGAATTGTGACGTTTTGTTTTGCTATATAACAAATCACTTAACGACCGGTCCACAGTGAATTTTGTTGAAAGGCCTTTGAATCTCAATGTTTCCCTCGAGATTCTCGGGAAACAAAATTCACTGTTTCCCTCGGGACCAGTCATTAAGTGATTTGGTATGTAGCTAAACAACTCTTAAAAGTCTTCTCTCGAGTATCTTTGCCGAATCATGAGCGTTTTTCCCGAAAAATCACATGGTGGTGGCTGCATGCTCCCTCGCCCCTCTTAACTGGCTTGTCGCCTATGCACTCAAGCCCAAAACAGATGGCCAAACTTTACAAATATAAAAAAAAAATTACGAAATTAAAATTAAATCTCTTGCTAATCTTGGGTTAGCTTAATCAAACTGAACAACCCGGCCTAGAGTTGTACACGTTTCTATCGTTAAGTTACATGATTCCATACCTTTCAGAAGTCTCACAAAATACAGTGGAAATGAAAGCATGTGATTTTATTCTATTGTATTTTCTATCAACTTGCAAAAAGTGATCTTAACTTAATCTCAAGGTTGGGTTTGTTCTTAAAGTTTCTCCAACCCTAGTCTCAATATGATTCTAGTGGTGAACTTGCTTTAGTCGTTATCACGTGGATCGTCACGCAAAGCCCCTGATGAAAAGAGTTTCGTGACGAACCACTTACTGCAAAGGAGACTAAAGTGAACGTTGCTGTATGTTTCTTTTTCAGGTGGTATCGGTCGAGGATGTATGTATGCCACTTTACGTGACAGTATCATTAATGTTTCCTCCATCTTAAACCTCTCCCGTGATAAATATCAATTTTGTATGATATGTAGATAGATTCTCGCGCTTCTTTTGAGTGCTTTTTAGACGAATGTGAAATCTTACCTGTAAATAGTGAAAATAAGAATTACGAGTGAAAAATATTATACAAGAGTTAAGATTCTCTTGCTCCTTGTTTTTAATAATAAAAGTATGCAACAGTCCTCTGTAAACTTGTTGCTATGCTTTGTTGTTATGGAGAGAGGTGCGAAGTAAGAGAAAGACACAAGAAATTTATCTACACGTACATCTGAACTACTTTGTATAGTTACCCACCACCTATAGAGTGTAAACTATATAGGTATGGTGTGATAGTGGGCATGATATGATGGTGGATAGTAATCCATGCATAGTCTACGAGCATAAAATGAAAGGTGTGCCGGGTCAAGGACTTTCCATCATAAATCTTAGCCTGTTTGTTTGCTTCTTTGATGTTTGCCGGGCTTGTTATCCATTTCCTTCTATTAGCTATGCTCGGAAGACAAGGATGATTGGTCAAACGTAATGCCGTCTGATATTTCGGTATATTAACTGTCCGGCACGGCAATGTAAGAATGTTCAATAATTGTTACTGTTGCGTCGATTTACAATCCTGAGGAATTTCATTTTCATGCACTTAAGAAGTTCACTGTCAGCAAAATCTCGGCTTACCGGAACCGTGAAGTGATTCGACTGAGACTCGAGACGATGCGATAGATACTTGGCAATAGAGAAGGGGCGTACATTTAAGTGTTCGGCCTTGCAAAGGGGATTTTTTGTATGACCGCCAAAATCCTACAGTGTGATCTCATCCTCAGAGGTTGGTGTTTAACCAAGTTTCAGTTCCTCGGGCTAAAAAACAGTGACACAGCTGACGCAAACAAATTCAGTTTCGTAAAGCCACAATTAATTGTGAAGGTTTTAAGACCGACAGTGATCAGTTTGCAGTTACACCGAGAACCGCTGGCGACTAGAAAATATTTAAGATAAGTGGCTTGACCTGACGAAATCTTTTAAGTACAATTCACGCAAAAAGCACGTAGTAAAACGTCATAATTTCTAGTCTACGTAGGAAGTCTAGGAAGCTTTCCCGCGCGAAGCACTTTTTTTCGCATTTTGGCCGCGCACAAATTGGACAGAAACAAGAAAAAGGACGATAAGCTGACGGTTATGAGTGCTAGCAGGCTAGGTATCTGTTTTTCTATAAACGTAAAGCTGGAAATTATCGATGTCTGTGTTCGCTCTCTCATGAAGAAAGTCCTTGATTATGAAGCCCGTTTGAGGTTTTTTTTTTTAATTTAATCAGTTTCCCTGACCCTGGATTTCCCCAATGATGTTTCTGCAAGAAATCCTCCAGACTACACCTTTGGTGTAACGTTTATCATGCTATATCTTTCATTTTCCTTCATCCAGTTTTCAAATAGATTTTCTCTTGAAAGTGAAATCTGAGAACTTCCTGTCGGTGCCTTTCTTGGTTTCGGCGTCACTTGGCTTTGTACGCGCAAACTTCCCGCGCTCAAGTTCTCAACCAATCAAATAGCGCGGCGGCAAGTACGTAACAATGAGCCGAGTTCGTATGTCACACCACTTGACCCACGACAACATAGGAAGTTTACGAGTTTTCGTGTTGTGAGCGATTCAAATGCATTCGACCGTCTCTTTACGCCTCCTGTTATGTTTGCATCATGGCTCTTTATATTTGTGTCAATGGCAGAGTGGAAATTCTGTTGTGTTTATGGCGACGAGTACGTGACAACGTACAATATCTTGCGGTGGACGTGGAGACTTGCCAACTTGTGCCAGAAGATCGAGGTATGTTGGAATATTTTTCTCCGTGCGAGCTAACTACTCAAACAATATTTTGATACGGTAGATTTTCACTTTTGTAGTGAGCGAAAAGCAACAATGGAGAATAAGCTTGCATATTATAAAGCTTAATTTTGTGACGCGAAGGTGATCTATGTTTCTATTAGCTGTGGCTAAACAATGAGTTCGTATCTCTTTTCGGTAGCCTCTAAACTTCATGCTTCGATACAGCTTGTTTTCTGGTTTTGCTGTTAGCTACTTTAATCATTTGATACCCACTTGGTGTTTTCCATGTGCAAACGACTGGTAAATTTTTCAAGCTTGGTTCTTGGTTTTATTGCTTGTTTTTGTTGGAGGGGGTGGGGGGGGGGAGAGGTAGGTGGAGTACAAATGTCTGTGGTTTGCATGGGCGTGCAGTTTGTGTGTTTTAGATTTTTCTGGGGGGAGGGGGTCATTTGAGGGTCAAATGGATGACTATATTATGTTTGGGATCTAAGAGATCTATTTGATCGTATTAATTATACATGTATACATGCACATGTAATACCGGTAGGTTATGAAAGCCATTCTTATTCATGTGAAACAATAATAGGTTTGTTGAAAAGTTTTTTCTTCAGCCCCTCTGCTTCAGTTTCTCTATTTTTTTTGTGGCTTCCATCCACTGTCATCTGAGCTAAAAAAGGTTTGTTATTGCTTTGATGCTTTCGCTACAGGCTTTTGTGTAATCTTTTTTACGACTATTTTGCACGAATTCACTCACTTGGTTGATCAGTTGGTCACTCCTTCCTTCCTTCCTTGGGTCGTAAACTTTTGTTTGTATTTCTGCTGACCAATGCACAACGTGACTTGACAAAGAGAAAAATGTCGTCGAATGATTTGGCAAATGTGAAACATAGTGAAGCAATGAGTGATGAGATAATTGCTGCTATGTCAACAGCATGTGGTGCGAGCATTTTCTTATTTGAATTGTTTTAAAAAAACCTATAAAGCATTGTTGCTTCTTGGGGGAAAAAGAAAGAAAAAAAACAGGCCGGAGGGAAAAAAGAAAAGAAAAAAAAAATTTTGCGTTTGCCCGCCCAAGTCTTGAGTCTTATGACTGTAAGTAATTCACTGCTGGCAATTCTTAGCAGGTCAATCATGATTGCCAAATAATTATTACTCTCCATATCAATTTCTTTTTGTGAAAAGATAATTTTAACACAAGCTCCTTGTACACTGATTTCCCATGCACTTTACAGTTAACAAAGCAAGCATTTTTGTTGCATAAATAAATACTCTAAGGTGTCGATCAATAAGTGAAATACATACATGTACAGATTCTTCTGAGCCCAGAACAGGTTCCTTGGGAAATGTACAATGAAATACTAGGTGCAAAATGTACCTCACTCCACTAGGCAGATACCGGTATTAGTAATTGTAATCTTTTAATATATATAGTTTGCTTTTGTTAACTATTGATTTTCAGCTTAATTTGACATGACTCAAGATTGCATAATGCCATTTATTATTGTTTATTATTAGATCTCTCAGTTAGTATGCACACTGTGATTGGTCAAAATTCAAAAGTTTGTTTTAGTCGCCATGCAAAATGTCTCTTTGAACCCAGAGATATAATAAATATCTTACTAACCTTGTTTTCTTGGTCAGTACTGTAAGTTCCTGTTTTTTTCCGCTCGGATTTATGGCCCGCGTGCTTTTAAACTTGGTCCGTAACTTACAGTACGGAACTCGAACTTGGTTAGTAAGAGGTATCCAGAAACTACCCATTAATGCGATGAAACCAAAAAGTAACCATGTTTACCATTAATAAATATAATGTAAAATTATTTTACATGCAGTGGAAACCAGTTTAATATGGTCACTGGTGGGTCATAAAATTTGGTCGAATTAACAGGGTATGCCAAACCTCATGACTGGCCTAGATTAAGTGATGTCTTAACAGATACATGTATATCACACATGATCACAATTGCACTTTTTAACAATTCTTCTTCATTAAGCATCCAGAATGCAGATATAATTTTAAAATTATTATTATTCAGGTTGGGATTTCAGAGTGTATCCATTGGCGGTACTAACTGGGTGACCTCAAAATTTCTTATAAGAAAATGTAAGCGTGTTTCCCCAGGACAAAATATAGTGGCTGTAATTACAGGTGACTGTATTAACAAGATGATCATAAGGCAGGGTTGCACTGCACAGTTGCACAGGTCTGAATGTACATACATATAATAGAGAAACCACATATGCACACCACCCTCATTCCTCATTATTTAGAAAACAGGCTTGATGAACCTGGAGGAAAAACAATTATTGGATGTTTTGTACCATTGTAGTTTGTTGTAAATTATGATAACTGCTTTCTTGATGACTGATATATAGAAAAAGTTAAGATCCTCAGGGATGCCCTTTAGATTTTTTGAGTTCAAGCATCATTTATTAAATAATAAATTAGTCAAGAACTAAATAAACTAAAACAAAACATAAAAAACTATGCAACTATCTTTGTTTGTGTAGCTGCCTGAGTTAGATAACTAATTAAATAAATTAAAAAATAAAAAAATGTTTATAATTATTATATTGATGTACTAATTAATCAATTTATTAATTAATAAATTTATATATACTCATGTACCCAATCCAATACTGTAACTCTTGTTCTTCAATATTGTAACAAGTGTTATTGACGAGTATTGTAATGCACAACACGTTCTGTATGTTGCTGTGTAAGTAACGTAATGGAGAATTGTACCTGTTTCTTTAGTTTGCTTTGTATCATTAACTAAATTTAAGAAAAGAACTGTAACAACTTGTTCTCAACTTAAAACTAACAGGAGGCAGGATGCTAAGAGAAATCTTGGCCTAATTTCTGTTGTGGTTGTAATTCTCAGCCACCTACACTAAACATTTTTTCCTCCTGTCATGAGAAAATTGTTGGAGTCAAAGTGTTTATTTTTACGAATATTTTGCAGAATGCGAAATAGGAGTTAAGTGAGTGAGCGCAAATTCACTCGCTTGGTCGTTCGCTCAGTTAGTCAATCCTTCCTTCCTTCCTAGGGTCGTACATGTAGACTTTTGTCTGTATTTCCGCAGACCAATGCACAACTTGACTTGACGAAGAGAAAAATGTCGTCAGCAAATACGAAACACAGTGAAATAATAATGAGATAGATTTCAGCTGTGTTAAGGGCGTGGGGTGTGCGAGCATTTTTCTTTTTTGAGTTTTCAAAAATAACCTACAAAGAATTTGTTGTCGTTGTTATGAAATGAACATGTAGGAAAAGTGTGGGTTTTCTTGATATTGTGAAAAATGATAAATAGGAAGCACTTATAAGCATCTTGGCGGAAAAAAAGAAAAAAAAAGAACCCGTTGGAGGGGAAAAAGAAAAGAATAAAAAATTGACGTGGTCTAGCTCCCAACGTAAGTTGAACTCCCACCCTCTCCCTCTCCGAACCCAGGGGTGAACTGGTCTAGACCAATTCTACACCTGAGTTCACCACTGTAACCTGGGTACATCCGGTCAATCCTCTTGCAAAGTCAGCGTAGATGTGTAGGATGGCTTTAGGCGTGCTTTGGTACAATTCTACTCATGTTTTTACCATGGAAACTCTGTTAGTCCCTGGAAATCTCTTTGGAACTTAGAGACGATGTGTAGTATGACTTAAGGGTTGCTTTGGACCAATTCTACCCATGCTTTCACCCCAATAACTCTTTTACTTCCAGGAAAATCTCCTTGGAACTGATGTGTAGTTTGACTGTGGGGGTGCTTTGGACCAATTCTACCCGTGTGTTCACCATAATAACTCTCTACTCTTTTGCTTCCAGGAAAATCTCTTGGAACTCAGTGGATATGCGCAGTATGACATTGGAGGTGGTTTAGACCAATTCTGCCCATGGGTTCACCCCTGTAACTCGGGTACATCCGGTCAATCCTCTTGCAAAGTCAGCGTAGATGTGTACGATGGCTTTAGGCGTGGTTTGGTACAATTCTACCCATGAGTTCACCATAGAAACTCTGTTAGTCTCCTGAAATCTCTTTGAAACTCAGAGAAGATGTGTAGTATGACTTAAGGGGTGCTTTGGACCAATTCTACCCATGGGTTCACCCTAATAACTCTTTTACTTGCAGGAAAATCTCCTTGGAACTCAGCACGTATAGGTAGTATGACTTTGGAGGTGGTTTGGACCAATTCTACCCATGAGTCCACTCTATTAACTCTTTTACTTCCAGGAAAATCTCTTTGAAACTCAGTTGATATGCGTAGTATGACATTGGAGGTGGTTTAGACCAATTCTACCTACGAGTTCACCCCTGTAGCTCGGGTACATCCGGTCAATCCTCTTGCAAAGTCGGCGTAGATGTGTAGGATGGCTTTGGGGGTGCTTTGGTGCAATTCTATCCATGAGTTCACCATAAAAACTCTGGTTGTTCCCCGGAAATCTCTTTTTATACTCATTCATTCCCCAATCCAGAACTAACATATTTTGGACAATTAGAATCTATGCAAAATAGTCGTTGTCTCAAAGAGACCTTTGATTTCAGATTGGTAGGTAAACTTTAATTTGTTGTCCTCCAAGTATTTCCACATATATCATTTTGTGGCACTCCTGTAAAACCGCGATAAACTGCATGAAGCCACGCGCGCACATTTTACATGCGCAACGCGCACACCATACCAAATTGCACGAAAATTAAGTCCGTTTATACTACGCTACAAAGATTTCAATGCAATCTTGTTCGTAAAAATTTGTGTTAATAATTTACTGAAGTAATTGTTATCAAATTCATAGTGTCTGGTATAATAAATGATAAGAAGAGTTGTCATTTTAATCAGTCGATGTCAGCAACCAGTCAGCACTCGGTATCATTAAAAAGGCGCAAGTCAATATCAATGATTTATATCTGAGAAAACGCCAAGCAAACCCATTCATAATATTTGTTTTCGTTGGTCAGCACCTTTATAGTTCTTAAATACATGTAGTGCTTGAACGTGTCTCTTGTAATCTGCGCTAAAAAAAAATCTAAAGGAAAGTGAAGAGGCGAAGCACGCCCACAGTACTTGGTGCAAGCTTATTTTCAGTCATGATTTGATTTTAAATCGTAAACGTTAAGTTTTTTCGTTTTTAGTAACTTAAAAAATGTTTTAGTCAGTTATATAGTATCTCTAATCAAAAGCAATCATTATTAGTGATACGATTTAGGTTTGAAAAAATTCTTGCAAAGAACAGTTTCGTCGCTAACTTTAAACTTGCATGTACTTTTTAAATATAAAGGCCAATTTGAAAGAGTACGCTAAATCAACGAAAGCGCGAGATCCAATAGAATAGATATCGTTGATTCTTAAAATAACTGTTTCCTGCAATCTTCCCAATAATATCATTTATACATTCCAAATACCTTTTCAGGTGTTGCGGTCCTGAAAAACAATTCACGTAATACTTTTTTCAAAAGTAAAAAATAATTGATTGTTGAAGCAGCGAAGGCACCATCTGGAATTCCAGCAAAGGGACGTCTCCGTCGGAAAGGGGCATTTCAAAATTTATGATGGTAGATGTAAAAAGATAAATTCTTTGTATAAAATCGCCGTATTTTCATAATCTTGTGTTTTTTTAAGATTTAACGTAAATCTCTGCCAGTTGGACCTTTCACATCATTATCCCTGTGCCAACGATTAAGCCTATTTGCTAATTGCTTGTGGGCGCAGACATTCAGCTTATAAGTCGATTGATCCTTATGCGAAAAGTTTTAAAAATATTTGTCGATCGGTTTTATTTTGGTGCTAATCCACGATAATCCATGTTGTAGCGATTGCTTATGTGAACATTTTAATTTATTTCTCTTTGTGGTGATCGTGTTGTGTAGGTCGTTACTTTCTTAAATGTATGATTGAAATGAGGCCAGTCCCTTTTAAATTAAAGGGTTCTGCAGTTTGCTTTTACAATTATATATTGTAATTTGGATTTTTTAAGGAAATTTCATGCTATGTTTGGTTAATATTTTCCAATGCTCAGTGCTGTAAAAACGAGATTTGCTTCTTTTATTTTAGTCCACCAGGCCAATTTTGTCGATATTTTTTTTTTGGCTAATTTGATATTATTGGCGTTCAGTTAGTAAATATATATGTAGAGTAATGTTAAATAAACAGTAAAGCCGGTTATCATTTCCAAAATCGTCAGCCAGCGGAATGAACCCTTGGTTTAACAACATGATCTCATATTAAACAATTGGCCTGATCGGCTGAAGTGAAAACCTTTACCCAATAGACCAACATGAAGAATTGTTTTCAATTTTTTTTCCTCGCTATTCTTGACAAGCCGAGCGTAAAGAAAATACCGCCCAGCCGGTCCATCTTGTGAAATATCTTTTCTTATCCAACTGAATAACAGCAGGTTTTAGGGCTATTCATTGTGTCTCCATTTCATTGATTATTAACCTAACGATAAATAGCAACAAAAGAAAATCTTCCTTCTTTATTTACTTTGTCACAAGCGGCTTCCTGTATGCTATTCTTTAGTTGGATCCCCCAATTAGCGCCGATGTGGAAAGTAGTAGTGGTAATTGCTCCGAAATCGAAAGCGTGCACCCTAGAAATGGTGAACACAGTGGCGGCGGAAAGTGAAGTTCTCATTTATTGTTTTAATGTATATGATTTTTAAAAGAAATATACGGAAAAAGCTTTTAACTGTCTCAAGAAAAGAAAAGCCGCTTTCCCAGTCGAGTGTTTCGAACGCACCATTTCAGAATGTAAAAAGACGAAAACAACTAGGCTGCATTAGTTAACAGTACCATCGTGTATCTCTAGCCCGACAGCGCTTTACCATCCATGAAATTGGTTGCAGGAGGAGATTTGACAGTAGACAGGACGTAGGTTTCCCTTCATAATGTTAGAATTGCTTATTCTTCATTGTTGTAAGTTTTATTCTTGCAAGTGAACGACCACACTGATTTTTTATTTGTTGCTCGTACAGAGTTTTCGCATATCAATAAAGAACAATCTGCTCACTTTTAATTAACTTCGTAGGAAGATGTTGAGTTAGAAGTAGCTCAAAAGAGAAGAAGAAATACATGTAGTTCCAATTTAAACTCGATTAAAACAGTGTTGAAAAGAACTTTGTAGAGTACATGGTTTGCTAGTGTATAGTGTATGGTCTGCTAATGCCCTTTCGTTTCTCAGTTGACTTTGTAATATTTGTTCGATATAAATCAGTTAGTAAGTGAATGGGTACGGAAACATTCCTTCGACCTGTTTGAATTAGTAGAGAACATGTAACGAAAAATAGGTTCTTTATTCCAGTATATCGTACTAGCATATACTACCTTTCTATCACCGCAAAGATATGATAGATAACGTCCTTTTTTTATTTGCTCCTTATCACATCGAGTCCTGAAATGTGTCAGTGATGTTGTAAATCCCGGGTGGAATGTACTGTTATTTGTCTTTTAAGAAGTGCAAGGCAATACGGGAAAATAAACGTGTCTACATTTTACGGAGGGAAAATTACCTAGTGATTAATGAAATAATCTTCATGTACAGCCTTGAATTTTAAATCACTGTTGTTATAACTGATAAAAGTTTACAATGGCAATCTGGGGTCGAAATTTAACTATCCATCGCTTTAAAGATTGCTGTTGGAAATTCAGGCTGTTACAAATATTCCATATCCTTTCTTGGAAGTTTTTGACCTGCTAAGATTAACAAAACATCTGCACTTGGGCCCCGAATGTTTATTCTTGCATCTGAAAAGAATGTGAAATTAATTTGAACTGGATGATGATCAAGCTTTTTGTTATATATTTTTATTTAAAGTATTACATTTTTCCTCCCCACGTTTTTCGATATCGTTTCTCTTTTAAAATTCAGCGATACAGCTTCATTTAAATTGATTTGAATTTGCAATCAGAATGCTTGTGATTTCAAAAGATAAATCAGTAACGAACAGTCACGGCACTCTACTCCACTTCCCCCTTTTTCTAGTTTTTCTCTCTTTTCCTCGAAACTGGAGTTTTGAATGTTGGAAAATGAGCATATTGGTTGAATAGGTATATTACATTTATACTATATATCATATATTTTCAGAACACATTTAGTTTGATCATTTGACCTTGCTTAAAAACCAGGATTATTGATAAAAATCGAATCAGTTACTTTGTGGGGGTAAATTTTGTTGCAATGTAAGATATATCCAGTTAAATAGTTTTACAATTTTTTAATCGCGCAGTTGTTGAGATCATCATATCATGCCGGATTCATGCGGCTCTCGTTTCGACCATTTGCTGCGTTCATAATCCTTACCGAGTTTGTTTTTCCCAGGTTTGTGTCCAAAGAGTTGAAATCAGATAGATTTTCAAGTGTTCAAGAGCATCTTTCTCATTTTACGAGTTGAGAATTCAGCCCTCAATTGCGACCTTGAAGAGGCACTTCTTATGTCGGTGATGAACCTCAATGAGAAGAAAGTGAAAATAGAGTTTGTTAGCAAAACTACGGTACTCGATTATTTATTATCCAATAGTCTTATTTCAAGAAGCTTGTCTAGAATCTCCCTAAGCAGATTTTACCGTTAAATTAAGATTTCGTTTACAACACAGTTTTCATTTATTATAATCAGAATTCGCTCGAACGAAACGTTGCCGAGATTGCAACTCGGGTTTTTACAAAACGCATGGTTTTTTAAAAACGTCGTGAATAGCTGAATCCCTTTTCGACGATGTTCGGGAGAGGTCTTACATCCACAAAAGGTTATTTCAAATTTTGTAATTTTAAATGACATTTAAAGAGCAGAAGTGTGAACTGTTAATATATATTTTCCACAGTCAATTAGTGATATCTGATTGTTGGTCTCAGCCATTTTCCTTCTGCTAATAGGAATATTAAATCACTTTGTTCGGCAAGTTAACCTGCCTCCCGGGTTACTTATATTACTCCGTAAAAATAAATAATAATGAAATCCTCCATAAAAAAAAAAAAAAACTACTCCATACCAACTAGGACATATTTTACATTTACCTTAAAGCTTCAATTTATTTGCCGACCGGAAGCAATTCCTTTGAGTAAACGCGGTCTTTAGAACGAAGTAGAACGAAGTGGAATTCTGAAAGCGATTTGTACATGTAGCTCAGTCTAGTTGTGGAACATGACCTTGAAAGTAGTATAGGACTTTCGTGTTTAATCTATATACAGACAGAAAAGTGTATCTAACGTTTGCGTTTTGTGCTTAGTAAAGCTAAATATATGAATTCAAGATTATAAATCTACTTTTGTCGTAATGTTTTTTAAGGAAGCGTAGTGTAATATAAATATAAATATAAATATATGTATCTATCACTGATCCAATTCGAGATTAAATGGACACTACAACCACATTTTTTTCAAAATTACGTTCAGTATGTGATCAAACTGACTCGACGGACGCGTTTTGGGGATAGGTTTATATTATACATTTAAGCTTTAATAGAATCAACAACAAAGGCTGAAGAAGTTCGTCCATTGAATCAAGGAAAAGAAATCAAAACTGTTCAGTCTCGAGAACAAAATTACTCTATTAACGGCACGAGCCACATTTACTAATAGCCTTTGAAATAGAAAAGAAAATAATCATAGAGATAACGTAAAGAGAGATTTTTTTTATTAACGATGTTAATTCTTAATCTTCCGTGTTCCTAATGTGGAATCAGTTGAAGCTTAGATCGAAGTGGTTGAAGGCATTCACCGATTGTGAAGACGCGTTATTCAGTTTTGGTAATGAAGCGACTGCGAAACTAATATCACCAGTTGTTCTTATGTAGTAACTTCTACGCCCAATATAGTTAATTTCCATTGATCGCTTTTTCCTTCTCACTCTTTGAAATTAGTTGTCTTGGTTTTCTAAATCTCTCTTTCAAGGTAGATCTCTGTTGTGATCAGCAATGGATGCATCAGCAATGGATGCATCACCGATGATGGAAAATTACTGAAATAAATTGTACGGTTGTGCATTTTAAACAACCATCGGTCGTAATTTATATATACATTACAGGTCATGATTTTCAATCCGACTGTGCATGATTTATCAGTCATTAACTAGGTTTGTAGATCTTCTCAGAGAAACCTGAATCGATAAAAAATATTTATTTTTTTCTTACTTTCTAAGAGTGCTTAATTTTCAGAGTAACCTTAAGTGAACACAAGTGTAACTTAAAGGTGGCTTATCAAGAGATGAAGTACTAAGGCTGTTCACTGCAACATATACACTCAAGAAGGTCTCAATATCGATTTTGTCGCTTTTGTGAACCAAATAATTTATATTACTGTTGCGACCTCCCAAGACAGGTTTATTCATTTTGGAGCCAGATTTAGGAGTCTGATAAGACAAACATAACTTCCTGGAGAAATGTGATTACAATGCAGCTCATCGAACATACGACTAGAGCTGTTTTTGTTGGTTTTTGGCTAGTTTTACCGCTTAGAGAAAGGCAAGCTTTTATACGGTTTAGTTAAAAGCACATAATTGCATTCTAGTAGAATTTTCGGCAAACAAATTCTTTTCAAACTCTCAGTCTCGGGTTTAATTTTTAATATATTCTTAAACTTTCGCAAATTTCAACTTCGCTATTCTTACATAATGTATTTTTATAGACGACATAAAAAGTGTATCAGATTTATCTTTCTTTTTATTTTTTTTTTTGCTATGTAATCTTTACCGTGACTGTTGTTAAAATCTAATTAACAAAGATAACCATGAATCCAGACTTGAATTTGCAGACGCTAAACATTTTGAAGATTTGATTAACTTTATTTTGCTTACACAGGTAAATCCTAACCTTGTAATAGGCTATACTTTACGACTGGTAAATTACAAATAACTTCATAGAATTTTACGCTAACTGGTAATGTCATAGTTTTTTGATGGAAGAAGTAAATTTCTTTGAATATCTTGCTTTGCAGAAGCGAATTAACACGTACCCTGTAGAGGAACTTGGAACTGGAATTAAATACTGTCAGGGGAGTTGGTGATTTTAATGTTCGCGGTGTTGTTGGAATAACGGCGCATTATTTCTTGAAGCGCTTTAGAATATAAGCCAAGATTGTCTAGTTTTAATTATTCAAACACTTTAGTATTTTTTTGATTAAGCAAGAAACCGTATCCTGTACGACTGATAAACAATTTAGGATAACAAACCTACGTTATGAGTTTTACTTTACGCGGAATACAATTGTCTGACATAGCCCTATATTTTGAGTTAGCCTTCCTCATTAACTGCACCCTTGTAACTGTACGCGGCATGTTTGTTTGGGGTTGTCTTTTTTTTTTTTTTTGCTTTCTGCATTTGCTGGTATGGGTAGTGTCCAGTAGAAACTGCAGCCGGCTGGAGTTGAAGCAAAACAAGTCACTGAATGTACACTGGTATCCATTATAAAAGTCGTCAAAGACATCTTACTATAGTAAAGATACTTTTTTCTGGTTTTGTTATTTGTATGCCTAGCTGCAGTTGTATCGTCTCAAGATTCTATTGAAAATCCCACATGGTCGAATTTGTCGTGTCAAAGGTTTCTAGGCGGCTATCGTGATGGAGTTCTTATGGTGCTGATTATGAGACTGTCATCACCTATGAAACATTCACTTTCACATGTGTTGTTGCTTTCTCATGTTTTGGGAGGCAGCGTAGTTCAAGTGCAAATTGCTCGGCTAAATGGCGAAGTGTAAAACCATTAACTTTGATGTCAAATTGAGGATCTGTCACTTCAAAGCGGAACCTACATGCGAACTAAGATCGCGTAAATTAAGTTTTGAGCACTTTTAAAGTGCGCTGCAGTGTATGATTTGTTTGTAGAGTCGAAAAGGGGCTCTTCTTTACGTTAAATCAAAAGTAATTGTAAATAATCTTAAGTAAGTGCGAAGTATTTTATCGTTTTGCGCGCTTCAAAACTCTGCACTCGACTACGTTCGCTCATTTCACTGCACAGTCAGATTGAAGGTGTGCTCTTCAGTGTGATAATAAACAGACTAATATGGACGCTGGAACTGTGAAAATTTCTTAGTCCGGTGACAAGTTTTGGCGTTTCACAAATGTCTGATTAATCAGCACACTTGTGTCAGCACAAGGTACAAGTATGGAGGTTAACTTTTCGCAGGCTAGTCGATGCTGGGAGCGACGGCGAATTAACGAAAATGTAAAGGTCAGTCGCAAAGTCAGTGTAAAATATACTAAACGCGTTTCAGACGAACTACAAGTCTACTTTGATTTTGCATCTAAAGACCTTTCTTAAAATAATTATAAAATATTGATGAGCAACAAAGCCACGAAGTATACTTTCTTTTTACATTAGGTTGTGTGCTATGTAGGAGCTCAGTTACATTATATCTCCTGCCTTGTTTTCTTTACTTGTAGAAACAATTTCACTATGTTTACATTGAGGATACGGTGTCTTTCACTGTTTATGGAACCAGAGGTTAATGTGGGTCTTGCATGTATCCGTTTTCTTTACCTTTAGTCAGTGCACAGGATGTGAATTCTCCCCGTTAAGACTAAACAAAAACAATCTGACCTACTAACCGTGCTGAGATTGATCAGTTATCAGAACTCGTCAAAATGTGTAAAAGAAGCGGAATTGATTAATCGTGTTGTCTTTATCTTTTGGTTTTGTTTCCGTTCTATACCCTGCATTAGCCAAAGCAATACTGCCATCGCAATTCTTTTCTGCCAGATGAAGAAAGTGTTAAGGTTTAATTTCTTCATTCAATATCACGTAATGTAGTTTAACTAACATGTTTAGTCTTCCAGTTATGAAACACCTGATTTGTAAGAAATTATGAAATTATTATCTTTTGATTTCATGTTTACGAAAGGTAGCGAAGTTGTCATACGATAGCTAAGGAAATTCAAACGCACCGTATACATTGTGCGTATTATAATAAATTATAACTTAGAATTCATACTGATTGATTTACATTCAGTGGTTTTAGATTTTAGCTCAATTAATATAGCATTTACCTTGAAAAGAAAATACCTCTATTTGTGTGCAGAATAGTCAGGAAATGATTTGGTAATATCCCTATTTGTAACTTTTGAACGCGCGAAAAAAAAGAAGGACGACAAATAATTCAATTTATTTCAATAAAGCGTCTCATTTATCAGTTTTAAAATTTATCAGCGAAACCTGCCGCAGTGTTATTGTCTTCAGTATTCTTTATGATTTTACATTTTATTGATTTGATTGAAATGATTTCAACGATCACTTCACCTAATACATTTCTGTGTTCATTGTGAAAAATTAAAAAAAATCCGACATCTCACAAGTTAACATACATATATATATATATATATATGATATTTGCTTGTAGTTTATGTCTGCCTGTAGAACACAAAACCATAAACTGTTTTCTTTTGGTCCAGTTCAACCGGATTAAACTCGATTTTTTTATATTGATCTTAAACGGAAAGAAAATATAACCTTTCCTTCTTACTATCACTGATGTACGTTAAACTGAAACAAAAGACAAGATTTTATCATATGACAGGCTTTAATTCGATACACAATTTTACAAGCTTCAACTAGACCAGGAAATAAAAAAGGAAAACATGGGATAGATTTTCGCGTCAAATTCAAACTCTATATCTTGTATGATACGGGGCTTATTTGTTTATAGTCGAAACTGATAAAAATTATGGCACGTATCGGAGCATGATACAGCTGTCTGTTCGAGCTATCCGGCTGGCATCTTCCTCTGATAACGCTACATCTGTAAAAATCTATTTTTTTGCTTTTCACGAAATGCACATTAGTAAATGGCGCAACTTACAATAGGCCGTTTTCGGTTATTGACCGTCGAAGCACTGGCTGCGATGGACTGCAGTATAAAGTTTCTGTTTTAACGACCATGTGATCCTTGTTTAGATGCGTTCGTAAATGATAAGTTGTTCGGGGAAATCATAGTGAAATCATGTTACTCTAATTTAACACGTATTCTTAAGTCGCTAGGAATTCGGGTATCATCAAGCTAATATTTAAGTGAAATCGAAAACGCAGAAAACTAAGGTCCAGCTTTAAACATTTATAAACAATGGACCACCAGCAGGAGAAATGGTGATAAAAGTACTTTGTGTACAAGCGGTGGGAGGGTGTTTAGGTTATCAGTTAGTCTTTGTTTCTTACTCTTCTTTTGACCCCGGCAAACGAAATATCCTTTAAAATTGGACATTTGATAGTATTTTCTTTGAAATATAGTAGTTTATCAATAAAATTTCGACACAAGAATATTCTTGTTGAAGGAATCAGCTCTGTAGAAAATAATACTTTGCATTTAAATTAAATATGAATAATTTTGAGCTTGTACTTGTACATTAGGTCTGTGAATAGCCACCGCCGGACAGACGCTTTGTATACCCTCAAGGCTCATCACGAGTATTCTTAGTTCTTTCACTCACTCTGGATTCCCCTTTAAATTTTACAATAGCTTTTCACATATTGAAGATATTGAAATATACTGCCATCACGTTTTTATTCTAGTTTTCCTTCAACGGAGGAATTTAATAGACAAGCGTTCACCTCAACAAAACCGATTCAGCAATCGGTCGTGTGTGATCTCCGCTCTTTTATTTTTAGCAATCAGTACTTCTTAACAGGAGAAGGTGTAATAAACAAAACCCGCCATTCTCGCACCTCTACACAATTAGTGGTGGTCGTTAATGGCCTCTATTGAACGAGTAAATGCTCATTTTGGGTTGTTGTCTGTTCAGTTGTCCCATTTTAGAAAGGGGCTTTGTCTAGCTGGCACTTAGTGCGAGCTTTTGTTTTTGTTTGGTTGTGCTTTGCTCGGACGAGTCATTTAGTGAGTACACAAATTGCATGGTTTGGCAGAGGCTGTCTTCTTCTTTTATTTCGGCTATCCTATCACGCAAAATAACAATGTTTTAACGGCGTCATTTCACATTTTGGCCTCTTGATCATTGCGTGAAAATTTCAACACGTCTTCTTTTAATGCAGCTTCTCAACCGAAGACTGTCAATGATGGCATTAGTATGTTCCATTTTAAATACCACGTGCCTCTCTATCTTCCGGAGAATAAGCGAGTTACTGTACAAAGGCATAATGTAATCATGACCAAGCTTTTAAATTGTTTTGTCTTTAGGAAGAAAAAAAATGTAGTACGATATTTTAATGGTACTAAATGACGAGGGATTGCGACCGGCTGTTAGCTTTATATTACTACGGAGATCGGACACCAACATATTTCGTTCTCTTCTTTAAAGGGTTTTATTAAAATTGCATTACCAAATTGAATTATAAGTTTCTTTCATCTTCTTAAGTGGGTCGCATGCTGTAGTTATTGAGATGAAGTATAAGTTGAGTAGGTGGACGCCATCAAGTAATTCGTGTAACACGAAGAACGCTCGACTGCTGCCACCGCCTTGTACTTTCACTGATAACCCGAGATATTTTTTCAAGCTAAAATGTTTTTGTTTGCACGAAATGTTTTCTTTGGTGTTCACTTCTTGACAGTACATTATCTATGGATAGCTGAAATCGGAGAAGGCATTTTATTTTTGTGGTTTTAGACTAATTTAGTTTGTTATGACAGTGCCTTCTGATCGAGGATCCATCAGATATTGAAAATGAATGCTTTCAAATCCCCCGCATCTTTGAAACGATGTGTGCTTACAATAAACTCAAGTGATAGCATATCCAAGTAAAACTTCTCCAGTCGCCCACCATTCTGATGAAAGCGATTACAAAAGTTAAAGCCTGTTATTACTGGGAATTGATTTTCTCATATTAAACACACATCTCTAAATAGAACACTCCACACAAAGCGATGCGATGATAATATAAATGGCCATTAACACCTTCAAACGATGTGCCATTCTTAGTGGAACTTTGGCAAACAGGAAACCATGGCATCCAAGAAAAGAAATGCTAACATTAAAGAACTAAAACTGGCTTTAGTTATTCATGGAAATTTAACTTCCATTAAAGTTTATTCAAGTGCCTAGCCTGATGCATTTAGACCCATATGTTGGTAATGGATTTAACAGATGGTTTTGTCTTTAGTTTCACACTTCCGTCGGCAATCAAACTGCCCTGAAGCAGCTCTTGAAATTGTCTTAAGCTTTTTGCTTGAATTGGGAAGCGAAAGGAATTCTATCCGTGCTTCTGACACGTTAAACGAGATCCATTAAGCGTGGCGTAAACGAAGCATCTTGTCGTTCAAATACGTGTCGTGGGAGGGGCACCTAAATGAGTATTAAAGAAGTGTTTTACAATCACATTAAGCCCCAGAATAAAAGCCCTTGTAATGAGCACTAATGAGTATCTTTGTAGTTGATGAACGATGCACTGTAATCAAATTCAGCCGAATATAATTGCATTTCGGGTGTCGCAGTGATACTTATCTATCGTTCTACCACTCTCAATAAATGAATAAATCGTAAAAAATGCAATGTTTTCGACAGTTCAGATTCTTGCGCACCTTCAACGGTTAACAAAGCGCCCCTCGGATGTGAGACGTCAGGGTTCAATTAAAGCTGAACTAATTCAAAGGAAATGTGGACAAACATGTCACCCGGACCTTTTTACTTTTTATTTGATCTGAATGAAGTCGTGATTCTATTTAAATTACTGACTCTGATTTAGCTAGTCGCAGCATAGCAGTTGAAAGCTTTCTAAGCGAAGGAATTCATGAAAGGAATAAACGGCGTGACTGTTCGCGTGGGGATGCGTATTTATTTAGCTTACCTCCGTGTCATGCTTGTCTTCATGTGTGCACTAACCAAGAAACGTGCCTTCCTTCGCCATTTCCGAGTTTGAAAGCTAAATAAAATATTACTACCTTGATCGTTCGCTAAGGTTATGCTTGCAGAAATCAAAGTCGCGTAGTTCCGTTTGCGGTTGATTTTTGTAACCAGTCTAAGTATAGCATTAAAAGGCAATACCTATTTCCTTTCGATATCTACTCATTATTGTTGTGTTAACTCAAGGCTGACAATTAATTCTTCTTCAGGGAATGTTTCTCAATCCCTCGCTCAATCTGTACACTATCATACACACTTGTTAATCTTAATCTTGGATTAAAGGTAATTAAGAGTCTAACACTCGCGCAATCTGTTTTCGATGATGTGAGTAAACTTTAAGAGAGTTGGCCACTCCACGTAATTCACCGGACACAAGTGATATACTTCCGCAGCTCGGAGTTTAAACGTTATCCTCTGCTAATCTTTTGCACTAGTGTGCTTTTTTCCATGTCACAATACTCGGGAGTTCAAGCGGAACTCGCTTGCAAACTGGCGAGAACAGCAGCGATTAAATTGTTTGTTCGCTTCCCTTTGAATGTCACTGTTCTTTCGTGTTCGCGCGTTTGATGTGAAGGGTCTGTTTGTTGTTGTATTTGGACGTGATTTAGTAATTTTGGATTCATCTGTAGTAAAAACCGCAAGGGGGAGCAAAGCTTTGGGTGCCGAATGGCGCCATTGACAGAGCTGATAATCCTATGTCTTCATACTGTTTGTGATCATCCCGAACCAAAACTCGAACCGCGACCTTCTTCGCTGCACTTGGAGGGCAAATCTCTGATGCAAGCTGGCGGCGTTTTGTTTTGTATCTTCTGTTCTGAAACCATATTTTAACCTGTGTCTCGGTCAATTTTAAAGCAGCAGCGAGCTCTGCTCTCTCAGGTCCCGATAAATATTTTTGATGGCTGAACCGTCTTTCTAACTCGAATACTTGAGCGTGGGAAAAGGCTGCTCTCGATCGCTTCTTCCTTGGTTTCGTCTGTTGTTGTGGGCTCGAAGTCGAGGTGTGGTTTACATCTCTTTCCTGGTTTTCTGTGATAAATGAAGAAACAAAAAACCTTAAATCAGATCAGACGCTACTGCCTAATTAAGGGTAGTCTAATTTACTCAAATTAACCCCGTCTCTAAGAAGCCATCGATGGCTTGATTTCTTAACTGAAGGGCAGTGATTGAGTATAACTTACTGTGAACTTTCGCTATTCCCTCTTCTCGCTCTGCGTTCTCCTCAGGTTTTCGTTCTCCACAAAGTGAGGGTAGCGCCGTGGGAACTTGTGAGGCGCTGTATGTCTTGTAACAGCCGAGTTGATGGATTGGAAACGCGCCTTGAAAGTATGTAGGCAAAGGCAAATAAGTCGGTGAAACGGGATGAGTATGGGCAGGGTGCTGACTCCAAGTGCCAAGACTGCTGTTATTCTGCTGTGGGACGTCGTGACGATTCAAAATATCGGTTATCGAGAACGGTGTAACTGGCGTTCTGATGGCTTCGTTCATGTTGTTATGCTCTAAACCTGGCCACGCAACAACGTTTAAAAAGAGATGATTGCAGTGTTACCGAAAAGGCCACACGCTGCTGGCCGAAACAGAAATAGGATACCACCCGTAGATGTGAACCCTAAAAACAGCTCTTGGAGACCTACAGGAATTTTTACAATATCATTATTCAGCGATAAGAAATCAAAATTGAACATTAATCGCCGATTGGTCGAAGTCTGCGTATCGCCTAGTGGTTGTTGATGAGAAAATCAAGCTAATCAGGCCTTCTTATTGGCTACTTGCTTCATTTACGTAGATTGTTGACGTTTTTTAAAGAGCGTTGACACAATGCAATTAAGAACATACGGCCTCTCAATTACGCAAGGATTGGGGTCTTCCGAGCGAAGGAAGCATCAAGATGTGTGATCGAAACATCAAGAGTGGGTGCAAATTACAAGGAACGTTTCCAAACACTGCTTGTTTATACAGATAACAGAGTAGAAGTTCATGTAGGTTAACCTCTCTAGGTGTAAGTTTTCATCAGGGCTGATAAAAGCTTGTACAACTGAGCAGCGCAATTTTGTTAAAAAAAAACGATCTTCGGGAGTTGTTATGCAAAACACGTTGGACAATTTTCTTTGAAATGTACGACATTAGTCTCAGTTTGTTGTTATTTTTTCTTAAATGGATTATATTCTTAAAACATAAAAACTGATCAAGAGAAAAGAGCACATGAGTGACGGCTAGCTTGGGGAATGAGCTAGATGGGTGGCACTAACAGTTTTGTTTTGTGAGTCTGCTTGTGGAGGGCTATTTAGTCGATAATGACTTCTCTCCTCATGCCAATCATTGTGGCGATTCTGCATACGTGTTAATTCGTTTATTATTTTACTATTGTCAGGTAATGTCGCTTAATGATTGCAGTGATTGACGTTTGAACAAAAGAGAACGCGCCATCTGCTGCGAATCTTTTGTTGACAAAGTTTACTTGCACTTTAGGACATTTCCATACAAAGGCTAGCCGGAGCAGATTTTTATTCCGATCTCGTTTTACCTCTCAACGGAAACTTAAAGTGAAGGAAGTGCTTTGAAAAGAACACAGGCAATTGAAATGACAATATTGAGGCATTTAAAAGGTTTTTACTTGAGTGTGGATTGCTTTCAAGGATCTGAAATCGACATCATTAGCGTGTAGCTCGTGACAGCCATCAACTTCTGTTAACTAATGCGATTATTTTTGTGGTTCGCGGAGTTCAAATCATGTTTGCTGCTTTTATGCCGCTTTTTGACCTGCTTAAATACACTTAGGAAATTCTCTATCGAAATAAAAACTGCTTCAGTCACTTGGTTTTTTGAGCGTCCTTTCTTGTTCTACTTTCATCGTAAGTTTCAATTTCAATTTTATCCTTTTCAATTTCTGAAGCGCGTGTTCATTTCAAAATCAATTTCGCCGCAAGTACCTCCCCGGCAATTCATCGGGTGTTACATTACTTTCGCTTCATCTTTGTAGTATTTAAAAAGGATTGATTTCGGTACCGAAATTAACTAGATTTCTACAAGAGAAATGCGAATATTAATCGCAAGATTTATATTTTTTGTTGTAAATAAATTGCCCGTTATTTCTTTTTACTACGCTTCTTTAGAATTGACGCAATTACCGGTCGGTCTATATTTGAAACGAGTCTTTTGAGTAATGGAATATACGGGGAATAATTTCGGCTTTGATTCTTACCTCACTCGACAGGCAGTCTTTGGCAGCCAAGAAAATGAAAAAAATAATAATAATAATAATAAATAAATAACATTCAAATTCATGCACAATTTTAAACGCAGTACCACAGCTGAGAGTTTTCAACTTTGTAATTTTATTCGTTTAAAAGAACACGTGTTGAAATAAACCAAAAATAAAAATATTTACGTTAAAAAAGTACGAAAGGATGTCCCGTGCTATTGAACAGCTGACATAAGCAAGCCGGCAGATTTAAAAGCACTGACTTCATCTCCATATTTGAGACACGGAACATATATTTTAATGGATAAAAGATAATAGCCCTGTTATTTTGCATCTCTTGTTGGTCTTGGCTTCTTTTCACAATGTGTGGACCATAGATCGCCAATTAACTTGCAGTGAATGTCATTACTTTAGAACTCATACTCGTGGTATTCTGTTCCAAGCAGCTTCTGTCTGCTTATGTCGTTAATTATTCGTGTATCGGAAGAAAGCACACAAAACCCATACACACACACACACAGTCGCCCTGACAAGTTCCTTGTTACTGCATTGCTTATCTCGAACTCGTCATCAAGATATCACTAAATTTCACACAAGTCATGACAATCCAACCTTAAAGCTGGCTCTCACGTAAAATGATAGATAAAAATGGCACGAAGTTAGAACTGCTATTCATAAAACACGTCTAGGTAATAATGCTGTTTTCGGTGATAATTTAAGTTGCTTGAATTAATTCTAGCTTAAACCAACGCTCAATACAGGAGAATGATGTCAATTATGTATTATATCCGTGTTCAGTCGATATTGAATTGACCAGTGCCGCACGTGTATTTAGCTTATGACGTTCAACAAAACTTGATTTGTCTAAGTTTTAACTATTTATAAATTTTTGCTTTGACTTTGTCTGTGGGAAACGGTATATCTCTGGTGGAATATTACACTATCTTCGCGTGTGAAATTTATCAGTGCAAGGTGGTAAACTAGCACCTCGCACAACGGGCTTGTATAAACGTGATTTAAAAAATGTGTACAAGGAGCGATGGGATGTATGCATTTAGTACAGTGTTTAAATCTTTAGTATCAACAATTATTAACATTTCTTACCTTTCCTTATTTTACACGATAGAGGGAGCGGCAATTTTTCTTAAAAATATCCTCTAAATATCACCTTTACTTGCTTTCTACATTTCTCTCTGGCTAATGTAACTCATATCTCATTTTCTCCAGAAAATTTTAAATATCTCGCGTCTCTGCTTAGTGTCACTGATAAGAGTTGTTCATTCTTGTCCTGCTTTGCAGTGTCATAGCAAAAGCTTGTTACCTTCGCTTATCGGCGACGCTAGACCTAACAGTTACCATGTTCTGTTTGTTAGGTGGTTGTTTTGCGGTGGTGGGTACATGTTCATGTAATGCGGGGCGAAGTTCATGTTCATATTCATGTTCATATTTAATCCATAAGGTTCTCTTCCCAAGCAAGGTTCACCATCTCGTACGAGAACAGGCACAGCCACTCTGCGCGGCTCTGGCGGCAGGCCATACCACGACTCCATTCCAGCTGTCCGCGCTTTGTTTTCAAGCGCTTGTTTCTTGCATTTGTAGCGTTTGTTCTGGAACCAGATCTTGACCTGGTTGGATGTTAGTTTTAGCATGCTGGCGAGGTGATCTCTCTCGGGTGCTGAGAGGTACTTTTGTTGCTTGAAACGCCTTTCTAGCTCGTATACTTGTGCCTGGGAAAACAGGACTCGCGGTTTCCGTCGTATACGTTTCTGTTTGTTGGGTACTTCGGTTGAGGCTAAGTTGGGATTTGTGACTTGGTGA
>OMLO01000051.1_pt1:30000-46782 | contig 46782 bp, 25 predicted proteins | sample 1674811 | NCBI WGS metagenome assembly OMLO01 (sample SAMN06265003, study PRJEB25207) | coral metagenome | isolation source: Coral host | place: Mexico:La Bocana,Puerto Morelos, Mexico | collected 2008-11-13
TTTCATTTCAAGCAGCTTAAGTTGTGGACCATTTGTCTAATTGCACTAACGTACTGATTCACTTAACTTTTTATCGCTTACAAAACATCAAACAGCAAGCTGAATAAACGGTGAAATTATTGGGATTCATCTTAGGGGACAGCTCGAATGGTCGAAAATGTTGAGATTCCTGTGATATCTGCGTGGCAATGGCCAACTTCCTGTTTTGAACCCTTACGATGACGAAAGGAAATAACGCATCACTCGTAGTGATTCCATCAATATTTTTTCCTTTCGTTTCGTTCCATTCGAGCGCTCATGCTCCATATCTTTATTTTCTCGTGACTTAGTATATTTTTGCTCTCTACTGGAAAATTAAGATTAAACCTTGCCATAAGAAGCGCCAAAAGTGGTTTCCATAGGAGTTGAACATATTGTGACAGATGGGGTGTGAAAGAAATAGCTGTCGAGTAAACTATGACCTCTCACTTTAAAACCAATAGACCACACAGTAAGATTAAACACGGACTTTGAAGCTGGGTGAATGAGAAATAAGAGCATGGTAAAATTACGCGCGTCGAATCAGTAAATTTGACCCAGAATATCCGTTAATGAGAGAATTATTTCTTTCATGTTTAAAAACAGCATCAAAACGATGTTTTTGAATGGGCGCTAATGACTTAGGAGTGATTGTGCTATTCCTATGAGAGAGTGTTTTACAGCCCAGCTGCATTGAAGACCCACTGCAAAAAAACTCTAATGTGTTTGCTCAGTATCTGTCACCAGGGGTAATTTATTTTCTTATCTCTTGGGGAAAAGATTTTAGGTCGTGATGTCATTAGATGTAATTACCTGATACGTCCTTATTTTCATACCTTTCAGGCTGTAACGTGTTTCCTTGACATCAAGACGATTAGCTAGAGGCCAGCCCTTGTTTTCTTTATTTATCCATTTAGGAAGCCTTTTTTGGCGAGTTAATGCTTGATGGAAAAGAAGCGAAGAATAATATGGCCTTTTAAGCATAAGGACAGTTTTCTCTTATCGGGATTGCGATTGTGCAATTATTGTCGGCCAGTCTTAGCAGTAGACAACTTCCACTATAAATTTTCATTCGATCTTCTGATTCTTGGTCGTGATTTGTTGTTCGCCCTTACATAGTAAATGGTTACATATGAGTAAGGGCAAGGGAAATTAGTGTGTTTGGCCGAGCCCAAGGGGCTTAGGAGTTCGTTAACTGAAACTATATTTGTAGAGCCCATAAATGCGTGAAACAAACAACATCGAGTTGGCGTGAATTTTTTCATCAAGACTTTAGCCACACTTGATTTTAAAGGTTGCTTAGTACAATATCACGATGACTTTGATTGCGTGCACTGATTATGTTGATGTTTCCGTTATATTTTGGTTAGAGCGCGAGCGTGATGCGGCTTTCATACCAGAATTTGCAAGAACGCGATGAAACCAATGGGAAATAGAAATAGCTCAATACGTCGTTCATTAGCGTAACAAAACTTTTATGGTCTCCTAGCTCTTAGCTATCTCTTTCATCTCATCAGATACAATTAGGCATCTATAAGCGTCGGGCTTATGTCTTCTTATAAATATATTGTCATCTTAAAAGGTGACTGATGCACTATAAGGCAATTGTTAGCCAATTTTTGGAGGCGTTCCTTATTTAAGGACCTCTTAGCACAGTGCAGTGGAGCGCGTGTGTTTATCTGTGAATGACAAATCTCCTGAAATGTTTGCTATTAGAATGGACCTGCATTTAGTTGGGCACAAGGCGAGCTGCGCGTTTATTTGGCAAACTTCTTTACTTAATACTTTTCAGTCCATTAGCAGGCAGCCATTAACGTTCCTGAAACATTTGTCAGTCTTCAGTAAAACGGGGTCAAGGTTTATTACAGAAGAATTCACGGTTTTAAGATGGGCGTGATAACAGTCAGTCCCTGTCGTCTTTACATGTGCTTAGTTTCACAGACATGACAGACATTTCATTGCACTCCTTTATTTTCACATTCTCTCGTGCCATTCCCTATTCACGTGCCCCCTATGACAATAGACTTGACAATAAAAGGGTTATGTGTTATTATATTAAGTGATCTGGTATACTCTACTCAGTCACTTTAGGGTTTGTTTGCTTTTTTTTCTCTCGAGCCTTTTTGTGGCTTCCTGGTCGTTGACTGAAAAATTGCAGGGGATTGTAGTTCGTTAAGTACCCTTCGAGTGATACAAGACAAGCAAGTCTTGTTTGAAAGGGTAAACGTGGATCAACGGAAGCGTAAAATCTTTGCCTAAAGCAATATGAATATTAGACGTCCATAATTGTGTGAAATAGGAGTCACTCGAAGTATCAAAACATGGGAGAACAGTGGTACTTAGAGGTTATTTCTTTCTTCTCTAAACCTTGATTATTTATTTCGAGGTACGTTATTTTTCTCCTATTGCAATAAAAAAGAATGATAAACCGAAAAAAAGAATCAAAACTTACCACAAAGTTTGAAAGTTAGAATATTTATGAGGGATGTTAATAAGTGGTAAGTTGTCGAGTCACGAACAGAAAACATGCTTCTTACTTTAGTAGCTTTAACTGGTAGATCTAGCGGAGTGAAAATATCGTTCTTGATTTATTTATTTGTGGCTAAAATTGGCAATAAAGTTCATATTCCTGTGCTAATTTGCTTCAAGGAGCACTTCAACGTGAAGTTGTTGAGCTCAGTGGACCGAGAACGGAAAGAAGATGTCAACTGTGGCCCAATATCAGCCACGCTGCATTAGTTTTGAAAGGGAAATGACGCCGTCTAGTCCTCGATTTCCTAAGCGTGATTAACGATTATTTAGCTAATGGATTTGTATTTGAAAGAAAAGTGTGTTTCGTGTCCTGGGGCTGTTGCACAGATAGCATTTTGTCCAGCATACATTAACAACTTTGATTTACGGCACGAAAGCTAAAAAAAGTCACGCGAGCCCAGACTGTGATTTTAGGCGTATTGAACAACAAATTTCTGCTTTTGACGAATTAAGACGTGTTCTGTGGCCGGATATGAGACAAAAAGTATTCGTAGAACGAAGAAAAGAATTGAGTGTTTCTTGTCGTTGACGTGAGCGTGGAAGACAGCACGTGCTTCGATTTTTTTCTTCGAATGATAGTTTTAGTTGGCATCTACTTGCATGCCTTGAGAGTGGGCTAAATTGGTATTTATCGACGGGTCCTCTCGCTTTGAGTTGCTGATTAATTTTTGTTTTGCATTGTCAGTTGAATTGAATACCCGTGGAATAGACTGGAGCCGTCATCCAGTGTGTACATAGTACAAATGACGATAGCCATCTTGTCGACAAGTAGGTGGAAAAGGCGGAGTTAGTTACTCCAGAGACAAAGATCAGTTGCATTGATAACAGGATTCAGGTCAGATAAGTGGGCTTAAAAGAAGTACAGAACGAATTGAACCAAACGATGGCCGTGAAGAATTGTTTATTGCTCTAAGAACACTTTGATTAAATTAATATTTTGAGAGGATTCGTCATTCCTAAAAGCGTAATTTCAAACTATTTTTTTTTAAAATCAGAACTCGTGTCAACGCAGACGTTCTTTTCGTGACCTTGGACCTCGCAGTTTGGTCGCTGAATAAATTCTGCAATATTTTCGTTTTAGACCAAATCAAACAAATGATCCCGTGTTCTTTTACGTCTTCACTCTGCAGAGATTGTTGCTTTTTGAAGAAGAATATGAAATGTAAACTGATAAGAAGATCTGCATGAAAATCATGAAGAAAGTTCCACAGGTGGAAATTTGGATTCTTTACGTATTTCCACGGTTTTGGCATTTTTCTTTCTGGTTTTGTCTGCTTCTCATCACTTTTGCTTATCCTTACCAAATGACTCCGGATGAATAGACAATACCGAAGTAAAGCTTATCTGACCCCTGCCAAACTACTTAAAGACCCTTTAAGGGGGTTTGGGGCGACAGCATTTCCTGCGACGACAAACAATGAACAGGCAAGGGTCTTGTGTTCGTGTAAGAGAATACCCCGTTGAGCTTATTGCGAGGCAACAATGTGTTTTTAAGAGCTGACTGAGCTAACTTTGACTGAGATTTAATTGGAATTCTTTGTCCTTGAGTACAGTACCGTTTCTAAAGAGGGATCCCGTCGCTTGTATGAATTCTAACATGTGTCTTATTGCGTACACACTTATAATCCGGGTGGGAAAATTGAAACAGGTCTTCATTCTTTAGGCCTGTACTGCTTGCTTTTACTTTCGTTGAAGTAAACAGAAACTGCCGGTATTTTTAAAATGGCTTATGTGTCTGCCTTGTCGTTTCTGCAATTTTTTTTTTTCAGTTTGGATTCTTATCTCACCCGCGACGAGTCTAAACTCGTTTCTTAAACGTGATTTGTGCAAAATAAAGCGCCTTATTGCTCCTGCTATTTCCACTGATAGTAAACCTGCCCTGATCTTATTACAGCAATGCTTCTTTCTTCCGCCTTCTGTCTGAGAATTGCCTTAACATTTTACCAAATGAGAGCAAATGTAACTATAAACTACTTGATTTTGGCAGCAGTTGTACTTTGTACATAATTAAGAGCCGAATTGTTATGAAGAGTTTTTGACGATAGCGTGGTATGATGCCAAGTAGCTTTGAAGGGGATTATCTCTTTCTGACAGTTAGAAATAATATCTTAATGCAGGACTGTCCATCTTCAAAATACTAACCCTCTGTGAAAATGTGGTGTGTTCCTTCAAGTCGTACTCCGCTACGAATCAAACCCGTACCGTGAAGTAGTTGTCACCAGTTTAACTGCGAGTCCTGTACGTTAAGGTATATTGTCGTCTCCTCTCCTAGTTAAGTCAGTCTGGAGCCTTTCAAAATCTTAACCGCAACTTTTCCGTAGTGTTTCCGTTTTCGCTTTCCTACTTATTCAATTTGTGTGTTGAGTAACAGAAATTTTGATCATCCAAGTGAATTCTGTTGTGAAATCATTCATACAAGAGCTTTCACCAATATTGTGGATCGCCTTTACCTGTCATAGCATGACGTGAAATAGTCATCCTTAAACGACGAAACATAACGAATACCCCAGAAGGAAATACAGAGAGCGGGTCCAAATTGGGGAAATTTTAATACTTTATCGGAATAGGTCAAACATTGAGACATTGGGAGCATTTTGAAATCGCTAGTTTCAAAATGTTTTCGCTTGTAGCTGGGGTGTTCCAGACTTTGCAAATCATCAGTGCATTCTCTGTGATTGTTTTAAAATGCTATCGCTTTGTCAATATTTGACCTAGCGTACTGAAACGTTATAGTTGTAATGATTTGGACAAATCCTTCGCATTACTAGGTGTAGTTTTCTTGTTGCTGAGCATTTTAGGGGTGCATATTTCTCGTTGCATCACTTTGTAAGGGTCAAATCGGCATTAATGTTTTCCCAAAGGTTTCCCAAAATGTTATATCGCTTGTGTAATTATGCCCGCGGCCACGGGAAACATAGGCGCCTCTTTCCTTGATTTGAGAGGCATAATTTAATAAGCGTGACACAAGGACCCAAGGACCTTGATAGTGCTTGAAGTTCCATCTAGAAGTGCGTGGCAGGTGTGATGTTAACGTTTGTTTGTTCATATCAGTATTCACTTCACCCTCTTATTCATCGCGACTCTTGGAAACAAGAAAAAAAACAACCATACGAATAAAGCCGCATGAATAAAAACCGAGTTTTGTCGTGCAGTTATATTGTGCTTTTATTGCCAGTAAAATCAACAACATATTAATCCCATGATACACTTTAATTATGCTTTTGAGTCCCGTTGCCTCCATTTTCATCTCTGTGTATACCTTTGTCAGTGGTACTTTTAATAGACTGGCGCCAAGAGTCTTTACGTGAAAACATAACTACGACTTTCTGAAAAGAATTTCCTTCTACAATGATTTAAGACGGCACCATTTAATGAGTCAGTCGCCAAAATACCACTCGCAGTAGTTTGAATTCGTCACAGCCTACGTCAGGCCATTAGTTTTCCATTAACAATTTATGTGTGAGCCATATTTTATATACAAGCAAATCCAACTAATTTTCTTCTTTTAAAAGGGTACCTTACAATAACTTGAATACAAGACTCTTCGGCGCTGTATACAAATAGTTTAAGAGGGAAACGTTATGTTAGTCCGTTCTTCCTTTGAAACGACCGGCAAAAAACGATGCTCTGATTTGCTTCTGGGGACCCTAAGAATTAATGTTGGAGATAAGATCCAAAATTCAATCTTTATGTTGAGAAATGAAGCACCTTTAAGTGCGTTACTGCTTAATTATTCCCGATGATTTCCTTCCCTTGAAAACTCTCATTGTGTTAAGAAACATTTATTTGTCATTCCCTTAAAGTCTGGCAGGCAGTGATTCCATGTTTCTAACCCAGCCGTGTTGTTTACTTCGAAATCGCGTGACGATACGACCGCTATCGTGCACTGAACTCTTTGCGAAGCCGATATAAACAGTCTCATCTGTATCACTTAACTGAATACGAATCGTTAAGTTGTTTACTAGACAGTGAGCAGTGCCTCCGTGACTTGCCTGTGCGATCGTCATTTGTGCAACTAAGTGTGATTTGAACGGAGAACAGTCGAACAAAAATGGGCGCGTGCGGGGTCTCGTGCGCAGACATGTGAACGTCTAATATAAGCTGTGTGCTATGACCTAACTGATTTGAGTGTTCTTTGGGTATTTCATCACCTTGTACTCGTTTATCAGCCAGCCCGGCGCTGATCAGTGTCGCCCTATTCGTAGAAATACCCTCTTTTCTTTTCATGTTTGACAAAACCCTAAGGTCTTTCATGAAATCCGTTTGGCGTCCTTGCTGTGCGTTATTTCTTATGAACTATTCAGTCATTTCTTGAAATTGCTTCTATCGAAAATAAAAATTCGTTTATTACAAGCATTGTTAGGCAAACACTTAAAAGGAAACGCTGCCATTGTTGGGCGTTATAGTTGTATGTTAGTTTATCAAATTATGATTTTTTTAAAAAATTTTAAGTTTATAAGATTGTTGGTTGCTGTTTTGTTTCGTACAACAATTTAACAGTGACGGGACTTAGTAATTAAGTGGAATTTACGGATCTCAGATATTCAATTTTAGTTCTGTATTTAATTGGCGAGGGAATTATAGCAAAGCACATGTTACCTTTAATTTTATTTCAAGTATTTCTATTCCTTATATATCTGTTCGGTTTGGTCGATATTTGAGAATTTAACTACTTTCTATTGCTTGGTGATTCAGCTTTAACAAGTTCGAAAGAGACCTAAATCTGTAGTGCTTAGCCTAAAGAAAGGAGCAATGACAAATACTAGACGTAATCGCTCAGCGAATTACCCAGTTCAATTAAGGTCAGGTTTTTGTTAGTGCCCATAATAGTTTGATAAAACAAGTATATCTTTTTAGGTTTTGGCGAAAGCTAGGTGCAAACGTGCTGCATCCTCACTTGTGATTCTGTACTACCTACGCGTTTTTTCTTAACATTGGAATGTTTCAATGTGGCAAAAATTATCTGGATTATGGGAGCGACAGGATTTGAATGGGAAAGGTTTTTTTAATCTTCTTATAATTCAAATTCTTGTTATTACAGCTAATGCACCCTAACGATTCATCCTCTCGACCATTGTTTTCACAACATGGTGTCTCACGCCTTTGACCAGAGAAATGCCATACATTCAGAGTGTCGACCGAGCACAAGGTCATATGATGGGATATTGGCCAAGTTCTATTTCAGCACGTGTTATCAACTGAGACGAAGTTCGATGTCAATGAACATGCAAAAAGAGAACGAGATCAACATCAGCCATGCTATCTTGACTTAGCAAACTTGGCCAAGTAGACGATTTCGTGTTACAGATAAAGGAAACCAACTACGATAGTAAAAGTGTCGTTTCCATGCTACGCCAAATAACTTGCGGGGTTTCTCGATCCTCAGTAGATAAAAAAAAATTGAAGGACAACTCACCCCACACTAAGATTCCCAAAAATGAAACAGAAGGTGGCAAAGGAGTCTCTAGAGAAACAACCACAGAGACATTTGTTCGATTTCGTCAAAAAGATCTGACCCGGATGCTGAATGGCTTATCTTAGTGCAGCGTTTGCAAGCGTTGACAAGTGTTTTTCAATAACCAATTCGTTAATTAATAAATGAGGATATAGCAGAAGCCTCGCAAAGGATTTGAATGCTATGCTCTTATTTGAGAAACTTTATTGTTGTACAGTACAAGAATGAGGTGTAAATACTGTCAGGAAATCTCGACGTCAAATTGTATCTATCAAAAATGTTTGATTCTTCCTGTTAAATGAAACGAACACAGAAAAAAGCTTCACAAGCAACTCGGGAACAGCCTTACTCGCCAATTTACGCACCGCTTAGCGGAGATAGACCTGTTTCCATCGCTTTCATGTTCATACCGCTTTGTTAGCCAATGAATTTGTAGGATTTCATTCTCCAACCGGGCGACAGACATGAGGATAATAGCAGTTATTTTATGGCTGTCACTCCCCGAAGGAAGGAACGCTGGGAATCTGTGTTCGCGATCTTGGACTTCATTTCCTTTATAACCATCCACTCAATTCTTTATTTTACCCTTGACTATATGTTCAGATTTAAAAAGGTTCATTTGAAAATTAGCAGAGGGAAAGTAGGGTAATGAAGATGTACATGTAACGCGATTCCTACATGAAACGTTACTTCAATTCTGCACTTTGTTCGAAATGTCCCATTACCTGTTTCACTGACCTTTTCAATTGACTTTTAGAAGGGACCAAATAATCCTACAAACTAAACTTGATCTATAAAATGGAAATGCACAGAAAAGCTTTCGTTCTTGAATTTCACGAAACTCGATCCTTTGTTAATAGGTTAGTCTTGTACGAAAAAGGACGATGACTAGGCAGAATTTGTAATATAATAATAGCCTTGGTTGAATGGCATGTTCTGGAATTTTGATCCAATTTCGACAAAGTTAACGTTCTTTGATTTAAAAGCGCTCGCTTGGGAAACTTTGTACATATTCAGTTGTAAGTACGTACGTAGTATTTGTCCCAAAACGTTCAGTGCATATCTTGCTTTTTTTATAGCTACGCAGTTGTATGGGTTTACTCGTGCGTCATCACATTTTCGATCTGCATAATTTCTAGTCCCTCTTCTTTATCTGCTAGAAATTAGATTAATTTCCAGCTTGGCAGTTTGGAAATTTGTCAAGGAAGCCCTGACTCGTTTAGGAAACTCTCCGGCCAACAAATGATTACCTGTCTTTATGAGAACTGTATATCGCCTTAAATTAATTACACCTTTGTTTTTTTCTACGCCTCTGTCAACATTGTGGTGTGTTTCTCAGCATGTGTATCACGTGAAACTGTTTTCGTACTTGAGACTTTTTTGCCGTTGTCAAGAGCTTATCTGAGTTCTACTCATAAGACCTAGGACGTAATTTTTGCTTTGTTTACATGTGTCTTGTGGTTCATCTAATCGCTTGTGGATTCTAGAAAACGCGGATGATGATAAGATATACTGTTATCTTGGTTGACACCGATAAATACTTTGGCCAAACATGAAGATCACTCGCACGTTGCTCTTGACAGTCTTTCAATGGAATTTGACCGTCTAATGTTTGGCTTTATGCTGATATCATAGTTATTGGTAATGAAATACTTTACACCCTTGCAGCTTTATATTTTGGTGAAGCTTGAGACATTGCTAATTTTGTAATGTTATACAGACGAGTGGCTACTTCAATACCGAGAGAATTTCAAATTGTCATTGGACTTGATTTGAAAGGTAGCATCCATTTGGCGAAAGTTTAACCAAGAATACTTAAATATGACCATTGCAGCTCAACGAATGTTCTACCTACAGTGGGAAGAATTTATAAATATAAAAAGGAAACATTGATCCCATGTGCTTTTGTTCTGTCAACGAAAATTGAAGAAACATGACACATCAATTTATGTTCATATTTTCGAAAGATTGCCAACCTAGCACCACTTGGTTGTATTTTCAATCGTTTATTGATATGACTCGTTAATTGTTTTGTTATTCGTAGAGATAGTGAATCTTTATTAATGGTAAATATAGACTAATCTACAAACCGACTCCAACGACTTCTCGGATAACATACAGTATTACTATTATGGTATACTATGTTATCTCGCTGTTACTGTTCACTCTGTTTGATCTGAAATCTTTTGGCTGATTAGCACTTTAATAAAAGAGGTTTTTTTAGATAGCACTGCTGTAAATTTCATCTGTTAATCATTTATCAGCGTGAAACGTACTCAAAAGAAAATACGGCATTGCCTTGGTAAACTGATTGGGACGCAGTAGGAGTCGCCAATGAGCCGTGCCTGACAACCCTCACGTTCAATTTGCGAATATCCTTCCTGTGAATGTGTGTCCAGAGATTTCACAACAAATACTCGGGGGTTAAAGATCGTGTAATACAATTGATGCTACGCTTGTACTAACCAAAATCAAATGGAAGGGAAAAAACTCTTTACTTCAATAGCTATTTTTGACTGTTTGCACTTAACACTACATAATGCTACAGGACAAGAAAAAGAAATTTGAAGTTTTACCAGTGACCTCCTCCCTTGTATTGTAACTTGCATCGTCACCCCCGATCCATTCAAAGTGATAATAGAGACTCAATTCTTGATCTATCACTTAGGTAAATGACGTTGATAATAAAATACACAAAAGAAAAAGGTCTTTGAGAAACGTACCACATAAGTAGAAATTGAGCGTGAGAACGAGAACAATTTTTAATGAAATGCAATAATGGAAAGTAATAACACAGGTCGTTTCCGGAAGTAATTCATGCAACAACACAAGTCGGTTTTTCCTGTTGATATTGGAAACAAGATTTGTATCATTACGAGGGAATTCTGATTAAAAACAACGAACGATGTGGGAAAGTTGTTACACCTGAAGAGGTTCAGTGTGGCTCTTGCACGAAATGTGTTTCGCCTCAACTGAATTGCAGATCTGTTTAGTGACGTCTGAAATTCTTAAGAAATAGAATGAATTTTTCTTCGAAAGAGTTGGTTTTTGATTTTTTTCTGTTTTCTTGCCATGAAGTTTCATTTCTTAACAAGAATGGTTTTGTTCCTAGGTCATTAAAATGATAAGGTGCAGTCGAAAATTGCGATTTCACTCTGGATACCACACTTTAAAACCACACCATTAGAATTAATCACTACGGAGAACATGCAATAGGTTTGTTTACAAAGACGTCCAATCCTTCAAAACTAAAGAAAAAATCCGATTAAGTTAAGTATTTGCCCGCAATTAAATTCCTGCAGTATACTTGAATACTTGACAATTAAAGAAAGTCCCGTTACACTGTCTACAAAGGCTCAATTTTATTAATATAACTATACTATTTCTGAAAGAGGTAGTAAACATTTCTTGTGTCTGTTTTTCAACACATCTGTCTATATTAGACAACCTTGAAATTGTCAACATACTGAGGCTGCGAGGTATATCATTTTATCTCGTGATGGTAAAATCAGAGGAGGAAAACATGTTTCCGTGACTTTTGCTGTCGCGTGTGTTTCCCAGGAGCCAGTGACGTCAACACTGTCGCCACACCGGACCTTAGTGTTGCAGTATTGGTCCCCTTAGAAGCGTTTGGGTTCTGACGTCTCCAACAGCACATGACAATTTCCCGGTTAAGCAATTAATACTTCTTACAGTAGTTAAGAATCACGAAATCCATTTTCTTTTTCTTGTTCATTGGTTTTGTAGGTAGGAATCAAAACAGCATTTTGATAACGTGCTTTTCTAGCGTGTCCTACGCACTCTCGAGTTGATACCGAAAATGGCCTCGATAGCCTATAACCAAAACAAAAACAAGTGTATGCTTCGCATTCAACGCTTCATTTACGATGTCGTGACTACATGCAGGTTCCAAGAGAAATTCTTTTCATTCCTTTTCGTAAAGTATGTGTTCTTTGAATAGATTGCTATTTCGATTAGTTGTTTTTGGATTATTTTGATCTCCAGGAAAACCAATGGACCAAAAAACACATAAAAAAAAAATGATATTGAACTGATGTTCTGTTTTAACGATGAGACATTTCATTAGTGGTTTCCGCAGGCATGGATGTAATACAGTTAATAAGTGAGGTAAATGCCTGTGTGAAAGAGGGATAAATTTGCACTTGTATACCTTCAGCTAACTTTGTGGTCATTTAGGTTAGTTTTCATTGGGACCCAAGCCACCGTATATCATTGTTGGCGCAGGGTCAAGAGTCATTTTTCATGCTTTGTACGATGTAGAAATCTTCATTACGGTAAAAACTTAGTCCTTTGTAAACTGGTCTGTCGGGGAGTAAATCTAGAGACACTATTAACCAATAATCTGGAAAACATGCTATATCTGTTTGTTTGCTGTTATTTTTATCGAAGTCTAGTGCCAGAGTGGTGGAACAAAGAACAGTGAGAGGGCACAAATAATGTCTTCTAAATGATGCTCTCTTCTTTCCCCCTCCCCCCTTTTTGTGCCGAGTTAGTAGTAATGTCTCCTGTGCCGAAATTTGGTGTGAGACAAAACGTTCTTAATCCCTTTGACCTTGGCTTGGTCTATTGCTTAACGTTCCCCTTGGTATAAGTTGGTAAGCCTAAATCTAACGGCACAAGATGTGGCTGGCACACAATGATGACCAAGGGAAGATGCTTCTCCCATATATTTAAATGCTCCTAAAGTTTAAACGTCTCTTACAATGTTCTTAGCCTCTTTTCTCAAAAACTCTGTCAAAACCAGTAGTTACTTAAGTGGCATCACTTGTGTAGGTTTTAATCGTTACGTTTTTGCAGCGTGTGCCATACATAGCGTAATAACGGTTTGTGGCACAGTTAACAAACAGCTTGGAATAACGATACAATTTGTAGTCCCGAGCAAGACCTGAGTACTTGGCGCAATTTTGGCCGATCCTAACCGTTGAATTTTCGAAGGAAGTCAGTAAACCTAAATAAGGTTTATTTTTATACTTTAGTTTCTCATTTTCGTCGGGTTGAAAGTCTGATGCTCTTTCTTGAAAACAACCTCAGTCTTTCTCAACAAGTCAGCTCAGGACTCTCTTTCCCTTTGCCATATTCTGTCACTGGTTCTCTCCGGACCTTACGGCACTCGTGCTTTCTATATAGTGCTGAACATTCTTATTTAAAAAAGAAAATCAATTTTGTGGCACAGGCGAGGTTTGAAAATGGACTCGGAGCGATTGCCTATGGTTATCTGTCTTGCCCTTTTGGTTTGTCCTGTCACCCACCTTCGCCGGTTTGTCAGTTTAACGGGGTGATTACATAACATGAGTCATAAATTCGTCCGGGTAGTTGTAGTTAAATAAAGTCAGTTCTTGTTTCTTGTATTTAAAGTCACAAGTCTTGTAAAGTCACACTGACCAGTTTCGTTTTACTGGTTTGTAAAAATATACAGTAAGTGCTATTTTGTACCGGAATTAATCCTGTACTTTGCAAATGATACGGGTAACCTGTGCAATTTTTAATGTGAAATTACTTTCAGTTTTGTACCCGAACCGACCTTGTCCTGTCTTCAAACTTGGTTGATATAGCTTCAAAAATGGCACCACTGTCCAAGACTTAATTAGGAAACATAGGAATGTGCGAGAACATTGTTTAATTTGGAGCAAACGAGAGTGTCCGGTAATGTAATGTCAATCTTGGTTTGCAAGATCGTTGACTAGCATCTTTTCCTTTAGTCGTTAAGTAGCTCTTGACCTCACTTTGAATCAAATCATAATCTTCCGTGCATCTCGAATCAGCAATATCAAACACGCTTCGTGAAATAGAGTACGTGTACAGTTTAGAAAAGTAGTGTTTCGTATTACCCATATACAAGAATACGTTCTTCGGCAGAACAAGCTTTTAATTGTTTGAAACTTGAGCTTTCAAAATTTTCATGAAGAGCACCGTTGTGTGGTTAATATCATAATGGGTCGTAATATTCTGGACGTGTCATTAACACTGATTTGCGTGCTTCAAGAAGCGAAGCTAACAACAATCAAAACAAACGACTGCACGCAATCAAAACGGGGGATGTTCAATATAGCCTTCGTGGCGTGACTTGGTATTTTTTATTTTTTTCATTTCATTAGTCCGTTCTATAAAAAGCGTTCTCCCTGAATAACTCTCACGTTGCCAGAGTTTGGGCGGGAAGTGATATTTTAGTAACTACTTGATGTTTTGATTTGGCATTTAAAGGAAGAACCTCTTAGGCAATGACGAAGTCTTGTTTCGTGTTTACGTAAAAGATGAGAGATATTAAGTGCGCTTTGCCAGCCGAGAAGGCGTCAGGCTCAAAAGTGTGAAGATAGATCTTCAAAACAATCTTGATGACGTCAATTGGGAATAAACTCCCTGATATTAATGGCTATTCGTGTCCACTCTCTACTGCCTAAGTCCTGATAATAGTTTTAAGTTCGGTCTCAATATGAATGTGTTTTTATAAGGACGAGACTCTATATCGAAAAGAAAGATGCTTTCAACGTGTCTATATTTCACTTCCTACTTTGAGCGCAATACTCCATCTAGAACAGCATGAGACCTTTGGTTTCTTTTTATGTACCTCGAGAGATTTATTGGAGAAACAGTGGAGAAAGAACAAGGAATTCAATCATTTGTTAGTATCTCATATTTCCACGTTCCACTTTCCACATGTTCTCACTTTAAGTGCCATCTTATGGCTCTTCAAATTGCTGTAATAAAATTGGACACTACAAATCGAAAATAAACGCGGCCTTGAGTGAGGTGCTCTAGTATTGGCTGATGTTTTCCTTTTGCACGTGTGCATCGATACAATACCTAAGCGGCTAAGCATTAAAGCGTTTTTTACTTCATCTTCGTCGTATTTTGCCGTCGGCAACAATTGACACGCGACTTTAAACCACATGTGAACCTCGTTGAAATGAAAGCAAACTTGTTTTTCATTCTGCTGGGCGTGGTTTGTACTTTTATAATTATTTTTGTTATAGTGGGATATTGGTATTTTTGTCGCATGTAGTGCTTTTAAATTCGCTGACTAAATTATATAAAGCATGAAAATATTACATAAAGGAACGATTTCCTTTGTTTTCGTGGAATGGGAGCATGGACTAGATCTTAAAAAAAAAATATGTCTCCAACGTGAATTAACAGCTCTCTCCACCCCAAAAAGGCATTGTTGGCATATTGACAGGGTGCTCAGGGTTCTCCCCTTCCCTGCAAACCTTATACATGCATATCTGGGACTAAAGCTATGTACGCGCGCTGCTTATCTACCCATCATTTCCTTGCCTTTTCTGTATAGATTGCAATGTGCCCTTAAATGGAACTTCTTTTGTTTTGTTAAATCCTTTGGTAGTGCTTTATGTTAAAAATTCTGGACGAAAGGAACCCAGTCATTTTGCAGATTTTCACCACTGCAATGAAAACCCATCTGCGTACTAAAAAAACCCAATGCTTTCTTGACAGGCACGCCGATTTTCACGAACTCCTCCCTTATTTTAAAACCGTAGTAACTGGTGATTAACAGTTACTAACTCGTAACTTATATTCGATTTTCTCCCAAATCCTGGATTAACTTAATCATGTGTTAAGCTGACCCGTCCCAGAATTAACATAAAAGATTTGGCGGGCTTAAGGACGCATTGTTTGAGGTGACAACGGAGTATAAGATATTCTTCAGCTAATATTCCAGGAGCGCGCGTTGGATATGAGATGATTAGATAGCCAATTTGACTCTACATGCCTCGTTGGCTATTATCTCATATCCAACCAGCGCCCCCAAACTGTAGAAAACTAAGAACAAACTAAAAACACCCAGAAAAATTACGTGTACGTTTGGCGTATTTTTTAGAGCAGCGTATAAATAAAGAAAAGGCTGCATTTGGTGCGAAACTCTGCTCGGATATCTTTTACGGGGACATTGTTTTGCGACAAACAGAGGCTATTGGTTTAGTATCCTTTAAATATTTTTTACAACTCGCGCTCTTTTGAAAATTGGAAAAAAAAATCGGATATTCCCCAGTCTTAGCTAGGTCATATTCAGTCACGTGGCACGTTAAGACCAATCGCACGCAAACGAAAATATCTACCTCTTACTAACCGAGTTCGCGGTCCGTACTGTAAGTTACGGACCGAGTTTTTTCCGCTCGGATTTATGGCCCAAGCGCGAAGTGCGCGGGCCATAAATACCAGCGGAAAAAACGAGGATCCGTAACTTACAGTATGGACCGAGAAAACGAGGTTAGTAAGATATTTAGTATATCTCTGGGCTCAAAGAGACATTTTTCATGGTGACTAAAACAAACTTTTGAATTTAGCTGTGACCAATCACAGCGCGCGGTACTAACTGAGATCTGTAATAATTGTTGGAATATAATTACTCGTATACCATGATGGCTAAGCCAATGGAAACTCTTGAATTGCACTATCTAGTGATCCAGTTTTAAATAACTCTAAATTAGAAATTCCAACTAGTTGGGGGCGAAATATCATGTTTGCTATTTTTCATTCTTCACCTTGAGGAATATGTTGGTGAGAAAGTAGAGGACTGGGTAAACCAGGTTACCAACCTTGCAGGGTTCGCCTCATCACACCACAAGCAAGCTATGCAGCCTTTACGTTCGGTCTGCGGCATCGGTGGACTTATTTCCTTAGAACGCTCCCCGATATAGAGTGTCTCCTGGGACCACTAGAGTGTGCAATTGCCGACTCCCTTATACTGACACTTACAGGTCATACATGTACTGATGCTGAACGGAACCTGTTGGCCTTGC
>OMLO01000052.1_pt1 | contig 46513 bp, 17 predicted proteins | sample 1674811 | NCBI WGS metagenome assembly OMLO01 (sample SAMN06265003, study PRJEB25207) | coral metagenome | isolation source: Coral host | place: Mexico:La Bocana,Puerto Morelos, Mexico | collected 2008-11-13
TGGTCACACACTAGGGTTTCATCCACAGACTTAAAAATTAGAACCACCTTGTACAGCATAATAAACAGTACCACATGTAAGTACTGCTCAGTAGTGTTCATTTGAATAGTCACACACTAGGCTTTCACTGCAGACTAAAAAGCTAGAACAACTTTGCACAGCCTCAGACTTCAAAGTTAGAACCACTTGGTACAGCTTAAGAAATAGTACCACACGAACGTACTGTTTCAAGAGTACTCAAAAGTAATCAAGACATTTTATTCGATTTAGCCCTTTTATCCTCCAAAAAAACTGTTTTGTTCTCTAAAATGAAAGAAAATTCTCAAATCAAGTTTTGGAAAACTTTTTACAGTTGCAAACAGCAAGCAAGTTCACGATGATATGCTGCTCAATAACCTTCATTAGATGGGCCACACTCTGAAGGGGTTTCACTGATCCACAGCGAAAGTTGGAACCAGATTATACAGAATAATAAACCGAGCAGCACATCAATCACTGCTCAATAGCTTTCATTTGAATGGTCACACACTAGGGTTTGAGCCACAGACGTAAAGTTAGAAGCACCTTGTTTAGCATGATAAACAGTACCACATGAAAGTACTGCTTTAAGCAAAGGTTTCACATGCAGACGTAAAAGTTAGAAAGTACTGCTCAATAGTTTTCAGTTGAATGGTCACACACTAGGGTTTCATCCACAGACTTAAAAGTTTGAACTACCTTGTACAGCATAATAAACAGTACCACATGAAAGTACTGCTCAATAGCTTTCATTTGAATGGTCACACACTAGGGTTTTATCAATAGAACGTTCATGCATCACAACATGAATGTCCTGCTCAGTAGCTTTCAATTAATAGGTCTAAAACCAGGGTTTTATTCACAGTAATAGGCGTTTGAACCCACAGTAACTGGAGCAAGATAGATTTAGTTTTGTCTGTACTATTCTCTATTGTAGCGTAAATTTCAGATGAAAGCTAAATTATTATTTGTAATTTACAGAGTGCTGACATTCTATCGTCCCCCAGCTTGCTCATCAATGGGGTACAATTTTCCGTGATGTAAACGTTTCAAATACTTTAATCTTCAATGAAGAAATCGACAAGTCATAGAGAAGGAAATTACAATTTTAAAGTAGAAGTGACACATACCGTGCAAGCGGATGTTCTTTGACATAAATCCTAAACAAGTAACAGAAACGGTATAATATTAGGCCGAGTGAAAGAGGTGTCAGAACCACGCCCACCTATGTGCTCCAGTCGTGTTTATGTCATCCGTAACCTTTTACTTCCGATTTAAGAACTTTTAAGAAATGTAAATACTGATTAAAACAAATAGCACTGCATGAAAAGTACTGCTCAATAGCTTTCACTTGGATGTTCACATACCTTAGTTAGAAGCACTTTGTAGAGCATAATAGTTCAAAATATTGAGAAAATTATTCGTAGTAAAAGAAAGCAAAACCGAGTAGCTTTAGAATGTTGAAATACTAGGGTGCTAGAACCACTTCATACAGCATAATGAACAGTGCCACATGAAAGTACTGCTCAATAGCTTTCATTTGAATGGTCACACATTAGGGTTTCATCCACAGACGTAAACGTTCCCGGTAGGCTTAGAAGCTCCTACTACAGCATAATAAACATTGCTCGATGAAAGTTCTGCTCCGGATTGCTTTCATTTGAACTGTCTCACAAATGGACTTCTTTCATAGACTTAAAATTTACGAAAACCACTTTGTTCAGCATATTTTAGCCCTTCTCTCTATTTCCGTCCGCCCACCAACTTGCTCGCAGGCAGAATAAACAGCAATTCGGTGGACTCAGTTGAGTGACAAGTAATCAGAACCTTACATTCTTAAACGAAAGAACTCTAGGGTTGTAAGAGAGAAAGATTTCATGCATTCAGATATGCCTCCGTAGTGGGAAAGAGGTGTTTGGTTAATCTCATATTTAACAATCCTCCATTAGATTCAGGGTATTCTTGGTCCATTAAGAATTGCGAGACAGTATCGCATTACTGACATTACTATCGCTAATCCCACTCATCCGGATTTCAAGTGCAGATTAGAACGTGTCTTTGTACACTTATTCAATCGAATCATAACCCTTATCCTTATTTCTTCAGGGTTCAAGCGCTCTTCAAAGCAAAACACCCTCTCACGAAAGAGTGCGTGTCGAAAACGATTTTTGGAATCGCGTCAAAAAAGCGACGTGCACCCAAATTGGGCTGCGCAATGCCATGGGGGTGGTATTAATCGCTTTCCCACATTCACAAAGTTCGTGGTTTTGTTTAACTCTGTTTATTCGTGCTCAGAAGTTTATTCAGCTCCAGACAGAGTTGGATTGTTTTGGTTAAAAACAGACAACGACCGGATGTGGCTTTCAAAATGTCTCTTCGTTCCACGGAACGCACAAGGGTTTAATAACCCCTTTTAACTCAGAGATATACGTTACAAGTACCGTTGTCTCCATGCAATAATTATACTGGAATGTGTAATTACCTGAAACGAAATAACTTCACCTCAAGGGATTTTTTTTTATAATCTACTGTCTTAGCTTACTTAACTGGCCAGTCTGTAGAGCTTATAGGACTATTGTAGTTGGAGATCACAGCCACGAGGTTCATTGTTTTTCTCATATTTCGAGTATTACTGGAAGGTAAACTTTTAATGCCATAACAGGATCAGATGTTATCGCCTACGAAGCGGAAATTACAATCTGCAAATAACAACAAGCATAGAGCATCATGAAATGTTATAATTTATTAAACCAAACGTCGGAATTCAAGAATTGCCAGGCTGAGTCACGACTTGGGAAATTGTTAAAAGCATTTTTGTAACTATTTAGTGAGTTATCGAGCAGTGAATCACGAGACTCAAAGAAAACGTTCCAAAAGGGCTATTTTTGTTGTTATGTAAATCGAGGGATTAACCTATAGTCCTCATTGGTGACAAGGAAAATTGTCTTATTATTTTTGCATCCAAGTTTATTTACTTTTTACACAACAGAGCAAAAGGCGTATTGTTACCACTAGAACAGAACGTGAGTTACATAAAGAGCGGCAGGTTCGTTATTGAGCTCAAACACCGTCAGACTTCAACTTGATGAATTACAGAAGCACAAATAGATGGCAGGATCCAAATAATGCCTCTACAATGTTAAACGATTCAGGGATTAACGGATGAAAAACCGTGACAAGGTTTATAAATAAAGCGACTGAAGATACAGTTGAAACTAGATGGGAGTGCTGTAAAGTGCCTGGTCTGCAAACTCAATTACTTAAATTAAACAAATCCTGCAAAACTAAGAGAATGAAATTCAGGAGATCCGGGAAATTCATCCCAAGCATTTAAACAAAATATAAGATTAAAAAAAGACCATTCACGAGACGAATTCATCGTCCCAACTCAGTCATAAAATGTATTAATTCAGACCTGTACGTGCATGTTTAGAGACAGGACCTCAGACACAAATCAAATCGCAAAAGAAAAAGATTAGTTCCCTCATAATACTAGCGAGCAAAGCAACAGTGGTAAAAAACACTTTGTGGTTCTAACAGTCTCTGGATTAAGTATGTGACCATTCAAATACAAGCCATTGAGCAGTACTCAGATGTGGTTCTGTTTATTATGCTGTATAAGGTGGTTCTAACTTAAATGTCTGTGGATGAAACCCTAGTGTGTGACCATTCAAATGAAAGCTATTGAGCAGTACTCAGTTGTGGTTCTGTTTATTATGCTGTACAAGGTGGTTCTAACTTTAATGTCTGTGGATGAAACCCGAGTGTGTGACCATTCAAACGAAAGCTATTGAGTAGTACTTGATATAGCACTGTTTATTATTCTGCACTATCTGGTTCTAACTTTCGCTGGGGATCAGTGAAACCCTTCAGAGTGTCACTCTTAATACGGAACTCAGTTTTAAGTCTGTGGATGAAAGCCTAGTGTGTGACTATTCAAATGAAAGCTATTGAGCAGTACTTTCATGTGGTACTGTTTATTATGCTGCACAAGGTGGTTCAAACCTTTAGGTCTGTGGAGGAAACCCTAGTGTGTGACCATTCAAACGAAAGTTATTATGGGTAGTATTATACTGTATAAAGTGGTTTTCAGTAACTTTATAAGTTTTTGGAAGGTAACACCAGGATAATGGAACTACCCATAAAAACAAACAGATGTCTTAAGAGATTGTATCGGCTTGATGACTTTTTTTAACACAGCCAAAGATACTTGCCACTGTTTGAAAAATAAATTTTAGCCTTCGTGTGAGTGATAATACGAAAATTGAATTGATTTGCATGAGGTAACAATATCGGTGTAAAAAGCAGTGCTGACGAACTGCAACTCCATGTGTGCACTTTATAAACATGGTTTTGGATTAAATTAACAAGCCTTTTCAAAAAACGAAAATTCGAACAATTGTACACTGCTACTTAAAGAAATCTTGGAATCAAAAGTATCACGAATGATTTCGAAACACTGATTACACAGTCTGGAAAGCCTGGTATGGATATTTCTCCATTGATTTATTTTCACATAATAGCCTTGGCATGCAATAATCTGTTCGTATTTGTAATCCTCGGCGTAGCCCCATTAACGGGATTCTCAAACAAAGGAAGAGGTGAACTGGGTTATGCTGGGGGCAAAAGTAAAAAAAACGTAATAAGGAAATGAAAAGTTGGTCTTAAAGTAGGACTTCCACTGTTAAGTAAGACGAACATTCTCGGGATTTTAAATGATGAGGAAATCCCAGTACTTTACATCAACAGTTACGTGAAATGAGGAAATCCGGACATTTTATGACGCTTAGAAATCACTGCTGGCTTAACTTTCTGTGGAACTCCGTGAATTACCTTATCCGCCGTAAAAATCGAGGGCGACTCTACTAGTAGGATACCTTTTCTAAGGCAAACAACAGCTCTTTTGATTAAATTAACAAAGCCACTAACTGACGAATATTCGACATTGTTTTCGGTTTTAGTTTAAACAGACTTCATCAGCCACGAAGCTGTGCAAACTGAAAATTCGATTTGAGAAAAGAATCGTGTCGCCCTGAGTGAAACAATTGTTGAGAGCAATGATGATCAGTTTTAAACTTTTTAATTTGTGAATATTCCTCTCTTAAAAACAGTACTATAAACATGTCTTGATATCATCTTGATATCTAAAGATACCTGCTACAAAAACGTCTGCTCTCTGGGTGGTTTTAAAAACATCACGTAGCGAAACCACGATTCTTTATGCAGTCAATCAGCTAATTCTGTTTCCATTGGAGACGTTGTTAAAGATAAACTTTTATTCATTATCAGTGGGAAAAACTAACAAACTAAATCACCTATTCTTAGCTGAAATGAAACGTCAGAAAGATAAAAAAGGGTCCTATTTATCTCGTTTCCATTGACAACAGAAATTATCGCATGTGGTTGACATTTTTATTTTTGATGACAAGTATTCAATGCTTTGTTTATTTATCGGGAGAAATCTTTTTTCTTCCACGCCATGTTTGCACATGTCGTAGGAGGGAAAGAAAATATTATGATATTGTTTAGGGTGATGTCTGGGATGTTTAAATCGGAAACACAAGTGAAAGCATAAAATTGCCTTTTGAAATCCAGGTCATTGTAGATGAACACAGAGATTACTAAGGAAGGCTGCGGAACTTCTATCTCACAACTTAGATAATGGCGTTAAACAAACAATGTAAAACATGCTGGTTGCAATAAAAAGTTATCACGACGTCACAAAAAAATCCAAAATGGATTCGCGAATAACCGCGACGGGCATCTTCGTTCCCAGAGGTGTGTTATTTTGCTAAACAAAATGGAGATAGGTATAACACGAAACTTCTTTATCTTGCAAAGTCTGGAGAGAATAAAAATATTATTCATTTAAGAAGCAAAGTTTGATCGACGTTGACAATTTTTCTTTCCTCCCATCTCTATCTCCATCAAAATCACGTGAAAAGCCTCTTATTGTAAAGTCCCACCCTCTATTCCGTGGATCCACAAAGAATTGATCTTTCGTTGAAAATCTTCTCACTCATAAGAGAGGCCACTCGCGATCATAGAGTGCGAAAATGGATACACTCAAGTCCAACTCCATTTATTATGAACTCCGCTTAAAGAATAATAAATCAACATCTCTACTGTATTGTTTTTTGAGTCGCGGGCGTGCATGCATTAAGTTTGTTATGCACTGCGTTAAATAAAATATAAAATGTTTGCTCCCCTGCGTTTCGTTCCTAACAGCAGTGGAGTATGTCTGTTGCTTTCGTATAGAATAGTTTTGGTTGAAAACAAAATGCCAATTGAATCACTGCAAAAATATCGTTTATTTCTTTCTATTCTAACACGGAGTTAGTCGTAGGGTAAAAATAATTTTACAACAAAATATAAAATAATGCTATGTATGATTTTTTTTCTTTAGGAAATTAGGTGAAGGCAATAATATGAAGAATAGAAAAGACATTTTTAAGAAAACGTTCAAGGTTTACGACTAGAAAACAATCATTTGGCCTTTCTTCTCTCTGTGTTTTTTGTGTTATGGGCATAAAAAGGTTTGGCAGTTTGTCATTTTACTCTTTGCTTTAAAAATTAGGATGCTATCGCAATGGTTTTTATTGGTAGTTAAATTTACGGGTCGTGTTGATTTAACATATGGAGGAAATATGACTTTTCATTTCATTTTCCAACCGTGCTAATGAATTCTTTTTTTTCTAAGCAGACAGCACCTAACAAGCCTTCAAGATTTTACAATTTCCAATTTTTATCGCATACACGCAAAATTGAAATTGAATTAATTTCAACCCTGTGTAAACTGTGTTATTAAGGAAATGCGACGATAAATTTCGGAAACGTCAGCTCAAGTTTATACAAAATTTCGATCTTAACAGACAGTAGAAGCTTGGTAGCTTCCTTATGTTTGATTTGTACAAAACCCCTTCGGGAGCTTGAAACACGATATCGCCAAACAAAATTTTCTTTTTTTAAAAAAATACGTTAGGTACGCTTTTAAAAAATTCTACAATAAACGACTCTGCAATAATAACCAATGAATTTCCTTTTCAAGAAATTCGCGGCCGCACCTGAAACGACAAAGATAAAAGAAACAGAAACTAGAGTCAACACCACGGTCACAGTAAACGGCCATTTTTAATTAAAGTTAGTGTTATTAACCTATTGTTGGTCACACAAAGCTGCTCCAATAAGCAAACACTAGCTGTTCTATCTCTTTTGTAACTGAGAACCACTCAATCATACAACAACTCTATTTTCCCGCCACAAAATTAGTTCTCGATTTCAGAGATCAATCAATCCAGAACTTAGAGGTGTTTTGATTTCGCGAAAAATTAAAAATTTCAAGTGGAGTTCTTTAAGAATATGATTTTGAACGTGCCAGCGAGCCTGTTTGATCAGTCATTTCCTAAGCTTTATTTAGCCAATAACTTTGAAATGTCACTAGCTTCTGACACAAAATCACAGATAATGATGGTTTTTTAATTCTGTGTTGACAGCTATAGAGGAAAAGAAAAGTATTCACAAAACTACCGTTTCCAATTGTCCGAAAATACACCGTTTCCCTTTGAATGAAAGGAAATTGTGTCCAAAATAGGTTTATGATCGTGAATTTCCCACCCAGGAGTGTCCAGCCGTCGATGACGGAAATTTGCTTCCGTTGTCAGCAATATAGCAATATTTTCAATTAAACTTGTGTGTAGCTCGGATCCAAAGCGTCATCTTTTCTGTGTTAAAGTGTGATGCACTAATTAAATGTAAAAATAAAATGTATAGAGGCGAAATCTGTTGGCGAGACTAATTCTATGTAGCAATGAGATCACACTTCTCGGCAAACTTCCTGAGTCGCTGGCAATGTAGGAAATATGTAGTCTAAATAAAACCCCTTTATTGCCTCCACAGTCAATACAACTAATCTTTAAACAAGCAATGATAATACCCTCGGTCCTACGTGTATATGCAGGCGGAAGAAAATAAACTTTGCTGTTTCACTGAACTGAGAAAAATGAAATCTTCCTGTTTTCGATCGAACCCCCAATATCAATATTCCAAAAAATTCCCAGGCTAGAAAATCAAGGCTGCGAGTTTTACTTAATTAAATTTCGCAACGGCTTACGCCTAATAAACTGTAACAATCAGAGCTTTGAAAAGAAAACCTTGAAACGAGGTTTTTTAAATTTTTGTATTATATCTAATTTAGGTTCTTCTACCACATCCTTTGCCAAATCGGTATTTTTTTGAAGTTCAGATGAAAGGTGATATATTTTTCTTCATTCTTTAAAAGCCCAAGCCTCTTTTAAAAAATTCTGAAATTGTAACTTATCGACAAATCTAGTAAAAAAAACGCTCTACAAGTTTAAGGCATTTTATTTTAATTATTTATATTTTCGCCCGCCAGAGTGAATTTTTTTTTTCATTGCGTGGGATAAGTTCGTTTCAGGAAACAAAGCAAACTTTACTTGAAAAGAAATGAAGTTTTCCAAAGAAATGCAGCCACTTTTACGAACACTTCCACAAGAACAAATGTCTGACCTTGATGTTTGGTATTTTTGAAGGGGTTGACTTAATTTAGTAGTTTCATTTTCTGTTTTGTTGCTTTAACCGATACGAGACAAAACAAAACAGTTTTTGTTATTTCTAGTCGATTACTAAACCTAATCTTTTAGATTCAATATTGATGCTTTGGCCTAACGAAACTGTTTAAATATTTAAATACAAAAGAAACTTGATCCCCTGAAGAGAAGAGCAGAATACCGAAATATACCTTTTCAACGCAAATGGTTACCTCTTGAAAACAATAACGGTAAATCTCAAGCACGATTGATGAACTGACTCGCGCGCGTGAAACACAGGCGCGAGCTGAACACATTGCATATCAACAAAACCTACACTTCCCTGTTCACAAGGTCATGGAAAAAAACTCGAGTGCACAGAATTCGTTACCTGTACAGAAAGCCAACCCTGTCTTGGCGATCAGTTATTTCATTGTTGCGTGTTAGGACAGTAGTTCTAACAAGTGGCTTGAATGAAAAATAAGCTTGACAGAAGATTCAAACCTCATAAAACAACGATAAATCACGGGAGATATCGCTCAACGGATGATTAATCGAATGTTACGTTTCGCGTCGGTTGCTAGTGATTTTAATTTACGTTTTTTACTTGCTCTGAATTGCACCGCTTTTCACGATGAAAAATTGCTGACGACTTAAGAGATCTACAAAAAAGTAAAAAGGGCAGATGAATACACAAAAAATGTCCAACACATACAACTAATATTTCCTGTATATTCTATTTTATCTCTCTGAAACATCGCCAATTTTTAGCGCCTAGCAGACATAACATTACACAATCACTTTACGTTAGATTTCAGAGTATTTACAAGATGTTTTTGCTATTTTAAAAAGCCCTTACTTCCATCCTAGTAAATATGAGCTTTCTCTATTGAACAAATTAGACAAGTGTTTGGAAAGGACGCCCAATCTATTTCTTTGAGCGAGCGTTAAATTTACAGCAGGCGAAACTATTTTTTTAGAAAGTTGGGCGCCGAGATTTCTATAATTTAATTAACGATACCTATATACAGATAATATTTTCTTTAGACGCCATAAAAACGGAACGTTACACCAATTTTTATCTATTTTTAGTCAAATGCTAGCTCAATGAAGTTTTACTACAATTACATTTAAAACATTAACGCACTACTTGTTAAATAAACTATTGCACGCTGCGTTTTCTAACAACTAATTGTCCTTAGCGATGAATCTCTTTGAATGCTATTGTAATTTTCACCAATATGTTGTTGGTTGAATGTAAGAAGAGTTCACAGGAGGTGGGTAGTGAAGGTAGTCTCCTTGATGGTACGGAGACCCGCTTAGGTAACTCGTACAAGACGGGCTAACACAACTGCAAAATTGTCCGGAGCCGTTGAGCATAGCTCCCTGTGAAAGAGGCGAATAAGGTTTATCCCATGGCCCTCTCTCGCTAATCTGCTTTCGATACTTATATCTGTGATTCTGGAACCAAATTTTGACTTGGGCTGGAGTAAGATTTACTATCCTTGCTAACTCCTCACGCTCGGGTGCAGACAAATAGCGCTGCTGCTGAAATCTTCTTTCCAAGACAAAGGTCTGCGCCTTTGTGAACAGGACTCGTCTTTTGCGTTTCTTGATATCTTTCTCTGTTTGGTCCTTTTTCGCCGAGTCAAGAACTTGAGCGCTTGGCACTTGCTGGGCGCCTGCGAAGATGAAAAGCGTGTCTTTATGTTAAAGGTTGCTTTTGACATGGTTCTCAACAGACTACCAGTAACATCATGAAACATGAATAATCTATTTTGGATTACATCTATTCACCTTATCTCGAGAATGAAAATCTGGATTTGCTCATTTAAAGTCCTTGAAGTCAAAAATCCTCGATTCAGAGCAGGCTAAATCACGCGCAACGAGCCAGCTAGATAGCTTCGTGAACAGGGAGACGGCCGGCGCCCGAAACAACCAGCTCACCGACTCGAAAGGTTGACAAATTCATTGACATATTTTCCGCACCATAGCAGTCTTAATCACTTGAAACTTTTTCCGTTTCTATTGACGGGATAAGTGGTGATAGAACACGTATGCTATTCGCTACAATACTGAATAACTTTTTGGTAGCTGCTGTGTGCAGTAGCATACTATGACGCATAATGAAAAGAGCTTGACAGTTAAGTAGTGCAACTTCGAGATTTCCTAGATATGGTGAGGTTTGAAGAGCTTAACTATGTTTTAACTCCCTTGAATAAAATCTTTACTCGCTATCCGCCATAACAGACAGCTCTTCAGTCTGCTAATCTCCTGCGCTGTACTCGAGTCTTAGATACAGTTTCCTGAATACGGCACCCTTAAACATATCAAGAAATTTTCAGTAATACTAAAATAATTCGTACTTGACTTTGCCATCTCGGGCGCGTGAGTCAGCTCTGCTTGGTCTGGGCTGGATGGCGCGCGTGCTGTACAACTCCTGTCCTCGAATGACATCTGCTCCTCGCCTTTGGTATTCAATGAACGAATCCTCTCCTCTGGAAGATTAAGAATGTCCCTTATGGAAAAAGATCCCATGTTCGCGTTCCGTGTAAACGGTCTCAAATGGGCTCCATTGTGTTAGAAGCTAAGATAACAAGATTAAAAGCAGGTCGCACGCACAGGGCAGGCTGGTCGCGGAGAACAGGGGCGGGGCTATACTTCAAACACGCGACAGGCCATTTGAAATAAAACAAATTGGCTTCATTGTCATCAGGCTGTTTTGTTAAGAGAAAGCGCTATGACAATGGTGACACATCAACTGATTGCTCTGAAGGTACGACTAAATGTCTGTCAAATCAGTGGATTTAATTTGACAGCAGCTTTATTCTCTGGGTGCGAGGGGTTTCCTTTAGCTTTTATTTCACACATGTTGTGCTGTTGTAATGCCTTCTGTTGACTTAGGTTTTAATTGGATTGGCGGATTAGGAAGTTTACGTATATCTGTGTTTTCATTGTTTCGTTTATTACATCGTCACGATTTGGAAATCACTGAAACCTCCGAGAACGGCCCAAGCAATTTTGCTTCAATTATTTCCTTGTCCGATGACAGAAGTGCGGTTACTCCCCCCGTTGGCTAAGAACGCGTTCAGTACACACAAGTTTTGTCCAGTATGGATACAATCTTCCTGATTTGCTGCGAAAAGCTCTCATATCTTATTTCAGTGAAGTGACAGTGTAAACACTGTCTACTCTTATACATCTCAGGAAATTAGAAATGATGTACAGGTCGCCCTCCCAGGGACAGAGGAGCGTTTGGTTATTGACTTATCACCATAAACCTTTTGCCACCTAAATAGTTTCTCTATCCTCCCACTTCTATTGTTGAGCCTTTTATTAGTTTGCATCGTAAAACGTTATCTATACGGATTATACTTGCTTTCTCAATTTTCCTTCACTGGCATTCAGGGTGTTCCAACTGGACTAATTTATGTAAAATCTAATTGTTTTTACACACGAGTCCTATACACAACATGCTTCTGGTGTTAGAATTGTCTTGCACATCTAGTCATGAATTAATAATACACCGTGTACTGTGTTCACCAGCTTAGCCGCTGGGTAAAATAATAATTCTTGTCGATAATTACGGAGAGAAATTGTAAAATAAAGCAAAAATAAACCCGGAGTCTTTTCAGGCCGGCTCTCTTAAACATATGTGCTTTATAGTTTCAAGCCAAATATGGATAGCAACTGTAAAGCTTAAATTCACATATTTCATCTTCTTTGAAGTTACTTCCAGCTTGTACAAAGGCCTTCATTGCTCCAGTTTCTTGTAAAAGAAAAGTGAATTTTGGCCATGTAAGTTTGACTGAATCTCACGCGAACCATTTTACACCAGTGTTAGCTTGCTCACATTTTACTTGTTTTAACAACTAAACTAAGGTTTTCTCTATTATTGTATATACTAACTATGTCATTCATACGTACTTTACTGCAAAAAATAACCTGCTTATACACTGAAGAATAGCTAAAAATATTTTCCTTTGTGAGGGATTATTCCTTTTCTTAAATTGCACTGACTCGCGTGGGTGATGGTGGTGCATTGTGTGTCGATTCATGAGAACTAAATGAATCGACAAAGAAACCAAAAATAACGAACAAGTTCGTTGGAATTTCCATCAAATTGGATCTGCCTTTGTTTTGAATATCTTTTTAAAAGAAAGCATTAGGACCTGCGTTAAGTTTTGGAAGACCTCGCAGGTTTTGTTTTGGCTTGGTGTTAAATGATACTGTCTTCACTTAAAGTTGCAAGGTCGCCATTCGCTGAAGAAACTAATTTTACATGTGGTCCCACTGTATCACTGAATTGTATATTTTGGCGAAGGCTTAGCTTTGTTGCGAGGTGAATTTATTGGCTTTGCTGCCTCTTCAACGCATTTTCCAATATTAAGCTCATGTTGTTCTGATCGATAAGTACATGTAGTGGATAATTCTTTTGAAAGCGAAAGTTCAACATTTTCCGGCAGTAAATCTCGAAACAAAGAAAACAAACACGAGGCCAATACACAAAATTAATGGGTGATGTTAGAAAGCGTGTTAACACAGAAGTAATAAGCTTTTTGTTTCTTTGTTGGGTTTTACGGGTTGGTTCTTAGAAGTCCTTTTATTTCGCCCAGAAAATACCCCTTAGTTCTAACTACAGGCGAGATAAGTTCTCTTCAGCTACCCGGTGTTCTGCAAGCATGTACTAACAACAACAGAGGCTTTCAACAGATTTTCAAGAGCCGTGTAGTCCACTGTATTTCGATATGTCTCAATTTCGTTTTCTTCACAGAATTTGAATAGAAAATAAACCATTCAAGAGGTGTAACTCGATTCCCCAAGGGTAAACGTTCCAAGATTACGCAGTTAGACTTTTGAAGCGTTTTCTAGCAGATCTATTAAGATTGATCAGTGAAATACGGGTTCAAAATCTCTCATTTAAAGCCGATAAAGTTCATTTCTTCCTAATCGCTGCTGAATAATTCGATCAGGGAGTAGTAATTCTTGCATTAATATGTTTGCACTGGCCATCACAGTTGATGTATCCGCAATGGAAGTGTGCTTGTTTCAATTTACGAGCGAAGCTTTGAGTGTAAACAGTGTGTGGGCTCTGCTTACAATGAAAGAAAAACGTTTCACTTTGGCGTCTGACAGATGTGACATTTTGTCTAAATTGAACAATTGCAAGAAGCAACCAAAGAATTGCCCGAAGAATAGGCTTTAATTCATTGGGAATACATTAAATGGTTCTTTTATGTTCATTGTTCACAAGTACAAACTCATTTTTGGAAAGTATCCTTTAAATATAAGCTTAAATTCAAAAGGTAAGTTGGTCTTTCTTTCAAGCTCTTCCCCAAAACTATGGAAATTATAGTCTTCTTTTGCTAAATTTTAAGGGGTATAAATTTGCCTGACCTGCCTACAACACACTACCCGTATAAACATCATTTTCTTTGTGTTATCAAGGTCGAGTCGTGGTTATTTACATATGATATGAGTTCAATAGTTTAGACTTTCAGGGGATATTTATAAAAATCTAAAGAGGCATCGATTGAAGAACACTGTGAATAGCTTTGTTCTAAGATGTAAACAAGCGCTAAAGAACATCACAATACTCTCGTCTTTTAGCTTATTGTTTTACGAAAAAGCTCACCTTTCTCCATTTGTTTTTCTTTCCACGTGGTGAAATTACCAGAAGTCTCACCGAGGGATGGAACTGAGTAAAAGTTCTATAGCTTTATCCAGCCCGTTTGTTTCCTTTTCAACTTTCCGTGAGGTAAGCCGACCACTGATGGATTCTTATACGCGGGCATTTTGACGTGGCGGAAACGAACCGTCTTCCACTTAGCAATGAAGATGGTTTTAATGAAACAGATACAGAGGGCTGTTTGACTATCCAGAACTGGACATTTTGTTGTTTACTCATCAGATGATCTTTTTTGACAATTTACATCAACGTATTGTTAAGCCAGCATTCAATACATCCACGATGCGCGCTCGCCGTCATGTTGCCGAACCCTCTTGTTTTGGCTCTTGTCAACTTCAATAATTTGTGCAAGTTGATTCTGGAAAGTCAACTCAAGTGAACTAAGTATTCATGGTTAATTTTAGTGATGAGACATGCATTTCTAATCAAATTAAAACGGTCGAAAACTTGTAGTAGCGATCGTCCCAATCGACGAAGTGACAAGCTTAATTGAAGACGTAACGATGGATGGATGGGTGGATACTGTACTACAAATCCTAATACCTGCTCTTAACCTTTTACTGCTAGAAGGCCGTAGATGGAAAATTTCTTAACTGTAATTCTTAAGCCTTATACTAAAAGAGAAAACACTTCAATTGTCTTCAACACAAACTGAGTAACAAGAATTTCAATGCATTTTTATGTTTGTAATGTATAGAGCAAATTTAACCGGTGTTTTAAGACATTGCGCTGGTGTCGCTTGCCTATTTAGCACCCTTAATGCGACCTAGCAATGACTTTGTTGAAACGGTAAGGAATTATTCATTGCTTGTTCACCAGCAACGAAGTTCGAATTAATAAGTACTACTGGATTTCTTCTATTTATCCGCTTACCTGGTTCCCATGACCAGCTGCCGACTTTGGGGCGAAAATCGAGCAACTAACATTTCGCCACAAAACTTTAAAATGAGTGAATTAAGAGTTCGTTTGAAAACCTTTATCTACCACGGCCTTCATTTACATGGGTTCTGACCGAACTTTCACTGAACTAATTCACTGCTCTACGCTATAAAATATTGATTGTTTTTATTGGCGTAAAATGATATGTCAGTCCTTCAGGGAAAATATTTTATGTTGAAGTCTTGAAATTATGTTTATATTCCTGTCCCCAATTGATTCCTCAGGTTTATTTTTAGAGAATTATCAATTGTTTTTCAGCGCCACAAAAATGGAATGTAGAGTTTCAGGGAGGCCAGTTTTACACGATGTTTCTTCTTGAATTACTTACAATGATATGGCGAACACAAGAAGTACCTATTGTTTTTTTTTAGTGTGATTAACTACGAGACTTGCGCTTAAGGCTCGGTTGTGACATCCCGATCTCATTTTGTTTTTGAGAGATCTTCACGGAAGCACCATACGCCGCACTATGAAGCACTTGAGGTCCCTCGTTGTGCTTCAAGAGTAGATGTTAGGAGCGAGAACTTTACAGGCTGTTGAGATCTTAAGATGTTTTCATTTTATGAAATGCCGCGAATCTCTTGAAAGGCTTTCAACCGACTCTCTCACGCAAGTAGGCGGCCCTTTGACAGTAATCCGATCCTGTTATGGCGATATAGCCATTTGCTGAGTTGCCCAAACCATCGAATTTTTTAAACACTAATTAGTGGTTGTTTGGAGGAACGGGTGCTAATGGTTTGGCGAACAGACAATGAAATCCGTCATTCCAGTTTTTGTCTTCGAAGCGTTCCTCTTATACAAACGGTTTTGGTTCTTTACAGTGTAATATAGCAAACAAACACACTATGTGTGCGCGCTCGCGAGAGAAAAAGCTAGGGTAAAATCAAAAGACAACTCGATTCTGGGCGTAAAATTTTAATCCTCGCTAATTGAATTGTATTAGTCGTTTTAGGTGATAATGTTTATTTATGAACTTCGCATTGTTGAGCTTGTATGTCAGTCAGTTCTATGCAACAAGCGAAAAGCAGAATCACTTTGTATGTCCAACTTTCTATTGATCTACGATATTCACTGAGCGAAATTAAAATATCTTCACCGTAATGCCATAATGGCCAGCCTGTCGCTCACAAAGTGACACAAGCAAACAGTTTGTTTGGATGGGTTGGTTGGTAAGCAAACAAGTTTAGCGACGTAATACCCTCTTGTACTTCATCCTTGACTGTGCAATATTTATGAGCCAGCACTAAAACGGTCGATTATCCTAAACTTGTACAAGACGTGTGTCTCCTACTCCCACAAGACGGCGTTTTGATGGACAGAATTTTTCGGCGCGGTTCAGAACGGGGATACATCTTGTTTAAAAAAAAGGTGGATTTCAAACCTGTCAATAAACGTTGAACAATAAGAAAAACCCCGTTACACGAGGCGAGGGACAGACTTGCCTGTATACTTGCCAATATATCTTAAGTACGAGGAAAATTTATTAACAGGTGGATGTAGGCACGAGCCTTAGGCAACAGTCCAAGCTGATGTTAATTATAAAGTCAATTCACAGCTTTTACTTTTCAAGAATCCCTCTTCGACCTGAACTCCACTCCGCCGCGTGCTCTTACAAGTGCGACGGGCACAGAGCCAAAGAACCTACATTTGGAGTTGTTTGGTGGTAATTACAATTCTTAAAATGTACCTGTTAACGATGAAAAACCCTAGCCACTACTCAAATAACTCTAGCAGAGAAAAACGTTTGCGTGGGACGCCCATTTTTTTTTTTTTCAATTATCATGCAAAACGCGAAAACCTTCTTCTGAGTTGACGAGAGGCATTTTTCATTTTACATTTCCCAAGTTCAGTTAATGCACTCAATTTTCGTTCAAGTGCTACTAAAGCGAACGACGGTTGGATTTTCAAAGTAAATGATATAAGAATTACCTTTCAGGTGTTTTGTAGTGGTATTTACTTTGGTGAGGACGCGAGCTAGTCTTGTAAAAAATATTTAACCACTTGTGTGTCTATATCCTATTTATAGCGTTGTCTTTGTAGATATAAAGGCGAGCATTTTATTTCTGCTTTCCTTTGTGCCGCTTATGACGGTTCTGACCCAACACAACGTAAACATTTCGCTTTTTAGGGGAAGATATTAAAATACGAGAGAACCATTAAAGCAGCGTTTATAACGCCCCAATCAAACGAACATTCTCGTAATTAAAATGTTGACAGTTTTTAAAAGTTTTGGAAATAATAAGTGGAATGCCATTTGTCGAACAGGCCAAACACCCGGCCGGTCCGCGCGCGTGATAATACATTTGTTCTTACCCGGTCAATAAGCATCCACTTAGACAAAATCGTATTTCTCAAGCACCGAGTCTATAATACAAAAAATAATAAAAAACAATAATAAATAGCACGAATTGGACGGCTAAATGCGCGCGTGCTTTTGTAAATAGGCTTCGAAAAAAACTAGGGGAAGAAAAAAAAAAGCGAAAACCGGTGTGATTAGTAGAGGTGCAAATTTTTCTAGATTTTATCGCCGATCTAGCAGCTCGTCCTTCCGATCGCCCATTAGTCGGTATTCAAGCTTTCAACTTCGATTACATCGATCTTTCAGAGAGTGAAGAGGAGTGTATAAGACCAATACGGACAACGTTCTTGAGCGGTTTCGATGGCACCAGAGAGTATAGGAGTGGTGGTCTCTTGAAATTAATTTTGCGACGTCAGAATCGCAATAAGGTGCCCCATTGAAGGTGAAGCCATGGTTGTTTGAGTTCTAAGCGGGGGAAATAAGTATTCGGGTCTGCCCGCCCAGCGTGACATGTCAAATGAAGCCTTTTAGGGCAGATCTGTCATTCGAAAGGGGTTTACTTGTGACAAGGCATTCAATTGCTATCTTTCTAATTAATTGTGATGTCAACTTCGTCACCACCTTAACCTATCAATAGAGGTTGACTTAGGCGAATTTAGGCAACATTTGTTTAACGTCAAACATCTTGTTCACCACTCGAGAGTCTGGGCACGCCCCGATCTATAAGAAGTTGCTGCGAGCCGCCGCGGACACGAGCATGACTGAAGTGCGTTCGGCTTAGCAAATGGCAGTCAACTGAGGCCCATGAACACAATTGACCGGCCGTTCGAGATGACTTCGTTCTCCGTCAAGGACATCCTCAATTTACCAGAAGCTGGTCTGAGCCCATCTAAAAGCGAAGCAACCCATGAATCTTCGCCGAATTATCATAGCCCCGGCGGAAACACTCGTACATCGTCATGTGGTTCAGTAGTGTGTAATCAAGGCCAAGAGTGCTCATATACAAGTAAGAATGAACTTGATTTTGTATCTTTGATCGAGCGAAAAGTAAACGCAGGTCTTCATGAAGCACTAAACTTGATAGCTGGCAAAATACTCGCCGCAATTTTCGAGAGGTTTTCTCCTGTGAGCTGCGCGCGACGAGCCGACGAATTATTCGCACGCAAATAATTTTCTTTTCCGGCAAACTGAAATACAATGGTGTTTTTTACGAGGCAATTTCAAACAAGACAGAAAACATGACTGCAGTTTAACAGTTTTATTGTGAATACTATATCACTTCATGGGTTCTTTGCTCGAGACCTCGTGGAAATACTAAAGGGCTAATTGCTATAGCTTACACAATTCACCTTATTTCTTACAAGTTCACAGTTCCCCGTTCTGCTATGGATATCGTTACATGGCCTGAAGACTAATGAAATATTGTGTTTTTCCGCCATAACAGTTGCACATCCGAGCCCGACAGAAAAGCCCTCGACCTCCTCGGCGAATAGCCACGAAATAAGCGAACAAGAGGAACCGCAAGATGACCTGAATGATCCGCCAAAAAAACGGAAACGAAGAGTTCTGTTCACCAAGGCGCAAACATACGAACTTGAAAGACGGTTTCGACAACAAAGATATTTATCCGCTCCCGAACGGGAACAGCTTGCCAGGATTATCAACTTGAGCCCTACGCAGGTGAAAATTTGGTTTCAGAATCATCGATATAAATACAAGAAACAGAGCTTTGAGAAAGGAGTAATGAACGAAGGGACTCCTTTGTTCACTCCAAGAACTGTACCAGTGCCCGTGCTTGTACGAGATGGCCAGCCTTGTCATGGCGGCCCAGTCAATAATTTTGGATATTTGCGACATGATCCTACGGACTTCTATCATTTTCCTCCAGTAACTTCATCATACATCGCTCCAAGCAATCCATATTGGAACTGGTAGCATAAACACTCAATTGTACACCGTGTGTTGTGCGAAGAAACACAGAACAATGCAGTTCTCTCCTTCAAGCAGGCTGTCACGATGAGGGCTACAAAGTCAATTGTAAGCTTATATGCCAACATTCTCAAAATCCTTAACTCCAAAGGATCACTTTATTTAAATAATCGTACGCTTTGCTCTCGATGTAATGTTTTTAGTGACTGTTCTCAGAGTTTTCTTTGGAGTTGCTTTTCGCCAAACGCGACAACGTTGCGTTTTCGTGTGACTTCAACAGCTGTTACTTGTCCTTGTCGAGTGTGATTTGAAAACATTTTGTTTTAAGCTTTTAAAAATTGTAAGTAGCCAGATTTTATAGGAAACAATTTTATAGGTGTTTCTTTGGTGCGAGAAAGTTTGATCTTGTAGTTATTTTTTTATATTATAAGTTGCTAGGTAGCTTTAAATATTGTTCTTAATGCTTTTAGTAAATGCATGTCTAAAATTAAGAAGATAGTGATAAGAGCTCATCATTCTTCAAGGGATAATCCTTTCCAAGCCAAACTTAAATTCTAATTACAATTCTCCTCATCTTTACTAAATGCTGGTTGTTTGAGCTTGGCATAAACGTCAGCAGTTATTAGTTCGTTTCTTCGCAGTAAAATCGTTTCACATTACCGCAAGAATTGTCAGAAAACATTACAACCGCAATGGGACACGACTGGGTAAATCAAAATTGACAACGCGATGTTTGGCAAACAACACGTCGTGTTCTACTTAAAGGGTTTTATGAGATGCTCTCTCGCACCTGAATTGACAGGACTCTCGCACTAAGAGTTATGCTTTTGTGAAATCAAACAAGCAAGGAAATTCTGTCATTAGGGCATCGGTACCAGTTTGTCTCCCTCTTGAGTTGAAAATCGGGAAAAGGTTCTTGCTAGATTGAGTCATGTTATGAAGCGGAGCGTATGAATGCCATAATTGATTGTCGTTCGTGTTTACTCGATGAAGAAAGAGGAGGGGTTACTGTAATTTCCAAGAATGGATCTTTAGCAAATTGAATCAGCGTTCGTTTGCTTTCAGATTAGACAAGAAAAAACAGAGACGTCCATAGACAACAAAGCGAGACGCTTCGTTGCCACAGAATTTGAGCAAATTAGAATAAGTTATCGACTTTTAAACACGAAAAACGCTCCGATTGTAGTGGAGCAATCGTACGATGTACAAAAACTTAACGTCGTTACTTCAAACCTTTGGTTCGCGCCTGGTATTGAGACAAAGACCTTGTTAATGAAAGAAAAACGTTGAAATCGTGAAAAAAACATAATGAATAAAACATTAATTCAGTATTTCACTTATACGTCTTTGTTCAAAAGTGTTAATAAATTGGGGAAACAAAACCATTTGTTGGGACGAGTGTTGAGTGCTAGCGGACGTATGATTCTTTAGTAAGAACAATTTCGTAATCACTAGTTTTCTTCTTAAACTCCATGTTCACTGTGAAAATCACTAGACTTTTACAAAAGGGTTCATGGTTTCTGATCCATAAAAATTTGCTTTTTTCAAGATATCCACTTAGCAAGAGATTCGGGTCGGATTCACTTTTCAACTCGACTTGCCGGAAGAACTCCAAAACAGCAGAAAAGCTCAGGCAACCAACTTTACATCGGAGTCTATCAGTAGTTAGGGGACATCCGCAATCGATATTTTCTCGGTGCTATTTTTAAGGAACAATAACTGAATTTATTTATACGCTCTTAGTTGTACCTTACTTGTGAAATCTATCCAACACAAATGAACACACAAATTTTAAATAAAAAGAAAAAAGAACAAATCGTGTTCTTCATCTCATTAAAATAAATTGAAGACATGGCAGTCCCCAAAACCATTTGTAAATGAGTTTTAAATTAACAGCTATTTTATTCGCCCTTTCGCATTCCTGTGAGCTTGTCGATTTCCTAAGGTGTAATAAAGGAAAGGGAAATTTATAGCAGTTTCACAAAACTTTCTTCTAGAATCATCCAAGAATAACGCATCAACCAAACTAAAATTTCAATAAACCTCACATCTTGCTCATAGAATTATATTGCTCCAGCCGGTTACTAGCTGTTGTCTTTACAGAGTAACCGGAGAGGTCTCTAACGTTCGATAAATAACTCAGTAATCTTTCGAAAAGTACGGGAAGTACCTTTCTGTTTGCTCGCGTCTTAATGTCTGCGAAAGTATTTCCGCGAGCGTTCGCTGAAGACATTGTCGCACTAAAATTAAGACAGGGACGCAAAATGTGTGTTTTCAAATGAATTATGTGTAGTTAGGGATGGGTAAAACTTATGACATGCAGGTGACACAAAGAGTTTGTCAATTAAAGAGCCATCATAATTGTATTCGCTGCTTTAAACTTCGGCACCTGAACTGGAAATTCCTCAAGACTTTTTGATAATAATTTTCAAGTCTTGACCATGAGCTTTCTTCATCAATTGATCTGTAATTTATTCGCTACCTTTCGGCTTTTTATTTTCCTTTTTTAACACTACCAGCCACACACAGCTGGTGGCAAGAGATAAAACGGAGGCAAAAGCCGCGAAAAAAGTGCAGGATTTGGAGTAAGTGGCGAAAATTTAATGGCTTTTTACTGGCATTAAATGGAATCGGTTTCCCACCACCATGTGCGTTTATAGCTCGGCCTGTCATGAGTAAAGCACATCGCTATTTGTTACAATCTAAAGAGACTGGTGGAAGATGAAAAGTGGGGGAGCGATGTCAATTGCGAAAAAAATATCACAAAAAAAACAACTAATTAAGAGTTTTTCTTATCGAAATCACTTCACACACTGGAGAATGTTCTCCTTTCGATTCGTTTGCCCCGTACGACGGTACCGTGCCCAGACCAGGAGCTCTTTTGCTTCATTTTTGAGACCAGTTACGAAAGCAAGACAGTTTGTTTATGAATATGGCGGGGACATCCCACTGAGCTATTTTGATGAAACTATTTATTAATCATGCAAAGGCCAGCAAGAAAAGACAGCTTCTTAGAAAATAAATGTCACATAATGCCGACATTTAGTTGCGAGTTTGTGCTCATTTCTCGAGTTCAAAGCCTGCATGAGTCGAGCCAATTATTCGCGCAAGATGGTAGACACTGACTAATGGTTGGCGCGACCAGAGCGTTTTAGTAAACTTCATTTGCATATATGGGAGATTAAGACATATATACCGAATATAACTTTCTTATCCAACGCCAGCTTGATCGGAAAACAGCCGAGAACTCTAAATTTATTTTGGGAAAGTACCTTTTCCATGAGATTAGAACCAACGGAATTTGCTCGGTAGATCGACATATATATTTTAAAAGAAATTATCGATATAGTTCTATTCAAGTAAAATTGCATACAATTTTTGCCACAACTAACAAATACCCACATATTTTAACACGAAAAATTACCACAACACGGATTTCGTCAGCAAACACTGACCCAAAACACTCAATTCACAAAGAGTTTTTTAAGCATTCAACATTCGCAAATAAGTACAAATTCTCTCCAAAAAATTGAGAATGATAGTTTTGAGAATTCATTTTTATTCAAGTGGCTACGAAAAGAACTCCCCTTGATAAGTTCTATTGGGTTGGAGAGCCTTAAGCTTGCTGTTTGAAGTCGTTATGGCGCTATTCAGTCCATCGATGGCCAGTCGCGGCAGCCTTAGGTCGACAATTCATTTCATTCTGTAGTTACACATACTCACAAAACCATGACATCCGAATGTATGTTCTTATAAACCAAGTGCTTCTTTGAAAAATGAATAAAGTAGTTGTATAAAGTGAAACAAATACATCAAAACTGAATAGAAATCAAGTTCCTTTACATACTAGTTGCGAGGGTTCATTGAACGATAGGTCGGCAAGGGACTTCCGCGAATCGCTTCGAGCCAAATAGATTTGTCCAGATACTCTCTGGCATCGATTCCAACATCCACACTGTGTTAGCACTGTAAGAGGGAGTGTTTTTGTAGCTGCTTAATGAAAATTACAACTTGAAAGCGTTTCTCTGCATTGGCCTGACCTTATGCATCACTAAGATATTGGCATTTCTTCGAGTGAAAGTGATCCTTGAAATTACCTCCAAAACCACACCCACGGGAAAATATCAGACATTAAAAGGATAATTTAGGCGACTTAAAATTAATCCTGTAATCTTTTTTTTTTTTTACACCATCACTGCGGTGTCGATTGCACATTTCTTTTATTGTGCCCCGAAAGCTGAAATGATAGTGCGCAATGTAAACAAACAGAACTCTTGCAAATCGCCTCGTCTAAATGGAAGACCAAAAATGCGGTATATTATAAAACACAAGCAGGCTTTTTCAAAATATATATATATAAATAAAGCTTTATCAGGATCCTTCAGGATTTTTCCTGAACGTGGCATTTCCGCTTGATTTCGGATTAGCATTGAAAGGGCACAACAAAAACGAAAGAAAGAAAAAAAATTATTTCGATGATTGCATTGTATCACCATCCAAGCTTAACTGGTTGATCACTTAGCTTCAAAGCATCCGCAAAAATTCCATCTACATTGCTGGTTAAAAATTTACGCGCTTTTTCAATTCCGTATTCTTATAGACTGTTCGTGAGATACCTGGTTTATCTCGGTCTTATTTTTGACAAACAAATGTCGCACAGGGCATTAGTACAATTTACAGTATATATTTATTTCTTGTGGTTTGCATGTCACAATTCAATGCGGGAAACTCAACTGAACAGCGCAGTAACTGCTCGTATAATATTTCACTGACGCCAAAGTGTCTGTTCAGATCCAAGCAGGTTTCAAGAGCCAAGAGCCACCTTTGTAGAAATCCAAAGTAAATTTTTATCACCAAGATAGTTCGCCATTACACTAGATCTGGTTTCTTAACCGATGCTATGATTTTCACAATAAAGGAAGTCTTAACTTCGCAGTTATCTTCAAGTTTCTATTAATTCTGGGGTTGCAAAAGGCGAACACGTTAATGTAACCACGATGCTTGCCGCCCAGTGAATCGAATGATTGAAAGAGTTCCTCCCGCCCAGCATTATAAAACCGCACCACAGTTTTTTAATCAGATGTCTGCGGTAGACATAATCGATGTTGAGGAAAAGAGAAAAGAGTGAATGCTAAAAAGAGCAACTGTATTGTTCACACGACTTGTAGCAATTGCAGAGAGCACAGCTATCTGAGAATTTGACCGCTCGGCCAGTGACCTCTCCATACGCTAGGAAATGAAGTAAGCTTGTAAGTAGCTTAGTTTGCCACTTGTATGTGCTGTAACTGACACTGTATTTTTGCAAAGTTGAATGGTTCCAAAACAAACCAATTTACTACTGAGAAATTACACCCTCTTAGGTCTCATTACAGGGACAGTTAGAAGTGTAAAAATTGTCACTCTGAGCAGTTTAAGGGTTCAACGAGCGTTTTTAACAACTCATTGAAATCTTGCTATAGTGATTTCAAGATTTCAGCTTAAAAATCACGAATCACGAATCACGGTGGGAATTTTTTCTTTAGCGGTGAATATTTTGTCCGTGTAACTTTGCCAGTGTTCATCAGAAATAGGTCCCATCAAACTCTTGAGCGACCACATACTTTTTTCTTAGCACGAGAAAGGAAATTCGATCGTGGTGGTAAGAGTTTCAACTCAAGAGCAGTCATTTTACACCGAGCCTTTTCTAAAAACCCGTGTAAAGAAAGGCACTCGACCCTTTACGAATGTAAATTATGGATTTATTCAGGTCTTGAAAAGGTTTCGGATTACCAGCACTTAGCGTCTAATGATTTGCTTTTCAAAAGCTCACGTGGCAGTGAATATAGCGATAAACTCAATATGCCATATGCGCGAAAACGCAGGACTTCGTATCGTATAATAGAACCAGGAAAGATAAAGGCATAAAAGGAATGAGATAAAGTTCGAGATAAGCCGTTCATTACAAACGAAGTAGGCGCGGCACAATTTGACAAGGTGCTCAAAAGGCTTCAATCCACTTCCACATTGAGCCAATTTGTAGAGTTGAGGCGGGGAATGAATTCGTACTAGAGTTTTCATGTTTAACAGTACCGGCTTTAACCAGCTGATAAGAAAGAAAGCGCAACCAATATGGCATTGTTTAATGTAGACAGCTGATTTAAGAGCAGTAGTTGAAAGTAAACATGGCCGCAATACGAAAATTAAAATGACCACTGTTTGACGCGCTGAAAAAACAAACCATAAAAAAGACAAGCCGACAAGCGGGTTTGCCTCGCGAAAGTTATGAAAATGTTAATGTCATGAAAGAATCGCGTCAATTGACGCGCTTGGCCGCTCGAGACTCGCACATATTCTTTGTACGAGAACATTACCGCACTTCTCACTTTAAAATCGGCTAACATCCCTGTGCTATGAGCACAGCTCTTTACACCACTTACAAGTAGAAACACTGAGAACAATGAATCAGACACTGAGGTAAAATGCCTTTTACTAGTCTTTCGAGGGACGCAAGCAGTAAAAGACACACAAGCAGGTGAATCAGTGATGGCCGATGACTATCTGATTACAGTTGCAGCTGAAACAAATATTTCAATACTGTCTTGATCATTTACCCCCACTGCAGTAAAAGACTAACTTAAGTTTCATACAATAAAATAATCTGAATATTGAGCAATTTTCCATCTTGAGCGATTAAAAATTATATTTAATCAGGTAGTTGTGCGGAGTCCAGTGCATGTAAAACGCAAGTACAAGAATAATATCAGAAACATATTCTTTTACAAACTACGTAAAGGTTGCTTTCATTCTCATAAGCGGATGATCTTTAGAGGCTTTACGACAGCCTACCTCAAGGGAGAAAGAGGACGAAAACCGCTAACTGTAATCTTACATATGATCATAACAATTAGCGCTAGCTTTTCTAGTATTGGTGTGCGAGACCCGCTCGGCTTCCTTTGGTCTCGTATGCTAATGTAAATGGAATGCTGTACAAGCCAGAATTAACTAAATTTATAATAAAAATGTCATGGGAGGGTTGCAGCTACACATAAATTAATCTGAAGGAATAGAACGTTTTATTCTTTCGCAGTTGAATTGATAGAAACAAATATTTGATCTTCTCACACAAGGTCCTTTCGTGCCGTACGCGGATCGACATCATAAAAATTTAAGATGACAATTTCGAATAGCATTAGAAGAATTTTCTGGTGAATAAAATACCATAGACCTGAATTGTGAATAATAATGATATCAATAACAGCGGTAGTCAGCAGTGCAAAGAAAGAAACTTTGAAATATTTTGTAACAGGATGGTACACTGATGTGTTACGAAATTTTATCACGGGTTGAAATCTTTTAAATAGTGTTTGCTAGAGATTGTGATACAACCGCTGAGCTATCATTAGCAGTACGAGCTAGTTTGCCGCGAATTAACAGTGACCAAGCTTTGTTTCATTTCGACATTTATTCCGAACTCAACTTTCATCTACCCTTGATCTGGGCCTCACCACAATCGACCTCATCAACATACAAAGATTTCAGTCATATCGCGGTCGTCACTACTTGGAGAATGAACTATTTAGGAGTAAAGTTTTGACTCCAATGCATGTAAATACAAAAGAGTGAAATCAAATGTTTCACATTATAAATCGTGATATTTTTCAGCTTCTGAGCTAGGGATCGCTATTGGAAGGCTGCAATAGTAGATAGAGGGATTTACTGTACATCATTTTGTTTTATTTAGACTAAATCATGGGATTCTATCCAAGTTCATTATAGACCATTTCTTGATTACTTCTAAGGGTACCTGACGGACTTAACTTAAAACAGTGTCCTCAGTTCATATGAGTAAGCAAAGTGCCATACATTCACTGGCACGCTAGTTATCAACAACAAGAAATATTTACTGACTGTGATCAGTTGCATCTTTTCCTTACCACATTGAATATACTTATCCGTCGCGACCAGCAAACGGTCGAAAAGCTATGATATCTCCTCCTTTCTTAGCTGTACAAGGAATGGCCTGAGATCCCCTAGGAACCGCACTGTTTGCAAAGAACATTGAAACCATGCAACATTTCATGTATGCCACGACTGCATGCGACGCTTCCACAACACCTTACTCAGAATAAACGATAGCTTACTCCTTGTCAACTATTATAATGATCAGAATCACTATTTTTCAAAATATGGAACGACTGAAGCGAGGCATACCGAATCATTAGTGTAATTCTGGCCCTAAGGCTCTTAACTTGCTTGGAAACCAACCTCCCTATGAAGTTCTTGACTTCAAGTCTGCCCAATAGAAAATCAATTCTCTCAGATTTTTGGGGGTCTCGTATCATTTTTCATTTTTCTCCTTCAGATCACAAGAGATAAAACACTTGACAAATGCTAAATTATGAATTCAAGAATAAAAAGAAGGTGGATTGTAATTTCTTTTAGAATATTTTCCTTGCGTGGAAATAACGATTCCCTTCAACTTGGCAGAGTTTGGAATTGAAGGTAAATAGAATGAAGCCTGCTTCCGATCCAAGCGTAATAAGGTTTAACTAAGTAATTAAGGCATCAAGCAATATGTCGCTGTATTTACTCGAAACACATTTGCACACACAGGCTCATATCCAGTTGACAAGTTTATCCTTTTTGTCCTCGCTTTATCTGCGCAATAAAACGCGTCCTTAGCATTCGTGATATTTTTTCTGTGCCCATTTCCACTTTCTTTGGACAGAACTAACAGTGAAGGCTTTCCACTTCCCCTTGTTTCGCTTGTTTGTTGATGGTGGTCGATTTCTTGTGAGAACGCGGGATCTGTTCACAATAGAAATGAATACACAGCCCTGCTATTCAATAATACGTCCAGCACTTTTTGTCTGTCTGTCGGAAGCACATTAGAACAAATTAGAACGTTAGGTAAATGGCATTTCCCAAAACATTGATGTTTCAATACTTGAAGAATCCAAGGGCTCATAAAAGCGTTGGTTGTGCCTTTGTTCCTTGCATGTCAAGTGTCACTTTTTTTTTTCAACTGAATGAAACTGGCGGTCAGTTTGCTTGGAGTTTAATTAGTTTTAAGATTAGTTCATAAAACTAGCTTGACAGTCAGAGTACGTGTTTTTCATCTATCGGGCGTCTATAACTCGATAATGACAGCTTCGTTTGTGCTCCGCCACGCGCACCCGTATTGTTATCCGCGAAATTCATCGATTGAATAAAAACGAATAAAAAGTTAACACATTGCTCGTGTGTGTCACCACAGGTGAGGGAAGGCAGATTAAACAAAGAGACATTTATTACAAACGCGAAACACTTTTAATTTTTCTCTTAATGAGAAAGTGTTCTATGTTTCAGCCGGTTGATTGCCGCGAGAAAATGTGACCCAAAGGTTTTATTTTCACATTAAAACTTCCGTTACCATTTTATTAAAAAAAAAACAAAGATATGAGATATCCGTTTGCTGAAAAATTTCTGGGCGTAGTCAACGTCTGGGATAAGCAATTAAGAAAAAGATCAAAGTCAGTGTAGCCAGCGCATTTCCTCTAATATTCATACTCTCAAAGTGTAAAATTAACTCGAGCTGACCAGTAGAAATGAAAATGCCTATAAAATAGCTCTTTACATTAACTTAAAAATGCAATAAGAAGCTAACTTAGATTATTTGCTGCTCGTATTTCGACCGCTTAAGAGGGAAATGAATCACATGTTTTTGGTTGAAAAACGATCCCAATATCAGTCAAGCAGAGAGGCAATTCAAAATGTCACAAAACAACGTGGATGTCGACAGCTGGATTGAAAATGGCTCTGTCAAGCGTTTTCATTACAGAACGGCTGTGTTTCAGTCTTTTCACACATGCTTGGAGGCTCTTCTAAAAGATAAAAGTTATTTTTGATACCACAAGTACTGGAAATAATACTACATTCGTTGAAGAGCTTAAAACAGACGTTTTTCTAGCAATTATTTCTTTTACTTCTAGAGTTAAACCTTGAGCTAATCACTAAAAGCGGTGCAAATAAAGTTTGAGGATGAAACCCTAGTGTGCGACCATTCAAATGAAAGCTATTGAGCAGTACTTTCATGTGATATTGTTTATTATGCTGTGCAAGGTGGTTCTAACTAAAGTCTGTGGATGAAACCCTAGTGTGTGACCATTCAAATAGAAGCTCGTGAGCAGCACTTTCTAGTGACCCTGTACGCTGTGAAAGGTCACTGCAACTTTAAAAGTGTCGAAAATAAAACCTAGTGTGTGACCATTCATCTGAAAGGCAATAGGCATTATTTTATGGCTGTACAGGTGGTTTAACTTTTAACTCTCTGAATAAAACCCTAGTGTGTGACCATTCATATGAAAGGTAACTCGCAGAGTTTTCATGTGGTGCTATTTACTATTGCAATTGAGTTGTCATGAAAGAGTAGTCTTCGTGGTTATGCTGTATTGTAAGGTAATACTAACTTTTGAGCCTGTGGAATGAGCTCTAATGTATTTTCCTTTGTGGAAAAACTTATGCTTTCTTACTTTTGCAAGAGTATTGTAACTTGGATGTTCTTTGGAGAAGAAAGGTCAAATGTGTTTTTTTTTTACTTTTGTTTCACTTGCAATATTGTTTTTGACATGACCTTGTTTCATTAAAGGGAAGTTAAAGTTTTCATTATCTATAAACACATTTATTGCAGAAGTCTTAAAATAAGTAAAGAAAGCACCTCAATTCGACCGGAAAGCTTTCAAAATTATATTGTAGGAAATTAACTTTCAAATCAGGCTCTTAAAAATTATTAGTTGAGTTTGAAAACAAAGGTACAATGTCACGAATCTCCTTTCTTTCTGCCCTTCTCTCCTAAAGAGTAGCGGCGCTGTACAAAACAATAAAGAAAGAAATGAATTAAAAAAAAGCCATAAAAAAAAATCTATTTTGTGCGCTTCGACGAATATTTCACGATTTGTTTTTTGTGACATCACGTACACAGCTACGACTTGCTACCTCTGTGTGTTCCTTGCGTGTACTTGATTGAAAACGTCAAAGTGTTTGCTTGCAAGGACCACCCGCATGGTCCAGAACAAAAGATGAACTTTATTACAACATAGTAGCTGTCCAAGTCTTGACAACCAAATGAGGATAACTTTCTTGCAGTGTTCCAACGTGAATGGCAGATAAGATGGACTAGAGTTAATTAGTTTTTCAACAAAAGAATGTAACCCAGACGGCCTCTGTCAGCCTGACCGGCATAGCTTCGTTTTTGGGATCCCCGAGATAACTCTATTTTCGGTGTCGTCTTCGTATATTTAATTAAATCGAAGTTAGATCTAAGTCTATACAGGCTAATGATGAACTTCATATGGCAATATTTCAAAACCCCACTCTTATAGCCGCAGGAAACGATAGATCTTGAAGATCAACTTGTGGTTAATGTCCGAGGGCACAACATAATTCTAGTTTTAAGGCACGCCTGTCCTGTTTTACTGCATCTGTTTGCTTCTTCTTTTCTTCTAGTTATTTCTAACGACTAAGAAGCCTGTGAAAGATTGATTAAGTGATATGCCTTTCACCTATTCCCCCAAAGCACCCGTTTTCTCCGACCTCATTTTCTCTAAGAATAGTTGACTTCTAAGTACTATCATATCGTGGGTTTGGTTCGTTATCTTCCTGGGTCGATGGCCTCAATCAGCTATTTGTCTTACTTGACTAATTTGGTTCTTCATGTTCAATTCATGCACATGTATTGTTTAAAACGACTTGTCTGAACAGTGTAATGGACCCTATTCAGGTCCACGATAACAAAAAATATTTCGCATGCCATTCCAGAAACAGCCTGCAAAGAAGAAAGGTATTACGAATGTGATAAAAATTCAAAATATGGTGACTAAGATGCATGGAAGGTGAAATATGGAGTCTAAAATAAAAGTAAAAAAAATGCTCAAACTGCCTTCAAATATTGCTGTTTTTAGCGTTTCAGATGAAACATTTTTTTTTTCATCAAATAGCTATACATGGGTTCATGAATTCGTCTATGTGGTTTCACATCGTCACACCTCCAAATTTGTTAGGCGACTCGGCATGTAGCCTCAAGTCTGTAATGAAACTGTGCCTTTGCTACGCGAGGTCAAAACTGATAGAATTTTAGTTTCAGGCCTCTATTTGCGCTTATCTATCATGTATGACTGTAAAGAAAGAGCTAAGCCAGGATTTACCCTGACGCCTGTAATTAAACCGCGTATCGGGCTGTGATTGCTAAGTGAGGTTTAAAACTGAGAGGAAAAAGTTTCATATCAATAGTGTTACATTACCTATCATCTATGACTCTGACTGAACAGCAAAGTCGACATTTAGCCTGAAGAAAGTAACTGAACCGCGTACCGGAGCATATTTCTTACGGAGGCTTAATACTAACAGAAGTAATGTTTCATATCAATAGTCTTGCATCATCTATCATGTATGACTCTGAAGGAGCCATGGGGTCCAGCAAACATCGAAGATGGCCCCCACGAAGGAATTTGCAACGTGCTTCAATAAGTGCCCAGACTACATAAAAGAATCAATTTAACGCTCAAATTGCGAACAGATCTCCTCAATCTGGTCAAATTTTATTTTCGCACATTCGACTACTTACTAATCCATTTATCTCAGAACTCAGGGATTTTACGAATCTCTGATGCAATGTCAAGGGATCTTTTCGAAAACCATAAAACACACTGATTTGTTTTGATTTTAACCTTAAAAGACGTTTCGATGACAATATCTGCTTCTTGTCATGATGAGGCGCCAAATTGTTTTCCTTGTGTGCCCGGGTCAAAATGTTAGTCCTGCCCACCATTTAAACTAGAAAAGGCAAAGACAAGGGGCGTAACTTGATGAAGACAAAGTGAGAGTAATTGCTCATAATAAATGCGAATTTACTCGTTGTTTTTTTGGCTGAAAGTTTCTCCTGACCCAAGAGAAGCATTATCAAGCTCTATCGCAGCCCTGGTTTGTAGAAAAAAGGCTCTAAGACGTGAAAAACGATTCCGTGATCTCGGCAATCGTTGGTAGAATCACCGTCATTTCAATACTGACCACTTGTCAGAAACGATAGCAGATGACGCCAAAGAGCTGTCCTCATGACCTTTGGAGATGAAGCTGAGATTTAGATTAACAACGGAGAACAAGGTAACGAAAACAATGAAACATTTGAGTAAACTACATGTCTCTCGACGAACCTCGAAATCAACAAACAGGGAAAGTGTACTAGTACATCCTTGCCACTTTTAACTTAAAGATTTCTTCCGAGTGGCTCTTTGGGATGCGGGATAAAATCAGTGAAGAGAAACCATGTGACAAAAGGGAAGGTTATACATGAACTGTTCAAGGTCAAAGAAACGTCTTTGTCACTTTTGATCGTAATCCCCAAACAGGTATTCAAAACATTTATGTTTCACTGTAGCAAGCTTGGATGTTTGTTGAGGTCACTGTACCTGTTTCCTGTGTTTTCAACTGCAGAAGATATGCTGATGCCTACCGTCATTTTCAAACATTCTGTCAGAGTGACAAAGGTGCCAGAGGCAAGCTTTAATTATAAGATCTGTCATTATTGGGAACAATCACAGCACCTACGGCTCTTAAAAACCCAAACCTGAAGAAAGGACATGGCTCCTTCATTGTTAAAAAAGCGTGCGAGAGTCCTTGAAACGCAAGACCACCCCTACAGTTCATTAAATAGTAATCACAGGAATGGTGGGAGTTTGAGATACAAAAAATTCTCACAACTACTCAGTAGAAGTCAGTGTTTTCAACATTTTGGCGTAGTCCCATTCAAACCCGTGCAAAACATTTTGAGATTAACCCTGACCAGGCAAAATGTTGTCGAGAACAGGACTTAACCGATTTAATATATCTCCTTGAAATATCGTCTTCGAATCAAAACAAGTTGAGATTCCGTGCACTGAAGTAGCTGTCAACAACCAAGGAATTAGAGAAGAAGAAATCTGTTAAAACCTTTTAAGATTCGATTTTGTTTTTGGATTTTAAGACGACGTGAAAGGGAAGAGATTGCTATTCGACTTTGTTGTGACAGCAGTATTTTAAAGTTGCACCCGTCGAGATAAAACAAAGCAACCTATTTTAATTTTGGCAAGAATAACATCCATCAATCAATCTAATTTCTGAAGCTTTTTATAGGAAGACACAGTTGTCAAGCTTGTCGATTCTAGTTATTAGCAATTCAAAATCATTGATCCTTTAATTCAAAAAAGAAATTCCCATCCTGGTTCACTGAGGCAACAAGGCTAACACACTGAACACCTACACTGTTATTTGAAAAAGGCTTACTATTTTTGAACAATTCGGAAGAACACAGAGAGAAATTGATTTCTAAACGGTTAATTGCTCAAGAGCTAATCCAGTTAACTGTATTTAATAAACAATTCGCGAGCTCCGCCACTGAACAATACCATTCCCGCCTCCCTTTACCGAGTTAATTCAATGTTTTGAGAGGCGTGAGGGAAAATGGCATTAGGGGACGGGAAGTGGTCAGGGATCGTTCAATTACACCACAAAAGCTAAACGAACGCACGATTGGCAGCTCTCTAAATGGGATTAAGGCTTTAATTGGAATACGCTGTTAACGAGTTGGAAGTCAGCGAAAAGAAAAGGCCAAGTTAAAGTGAATCGTTTTAAGCCCTATAAAGTCTTTTGCTTTGTCTAAAAGATTTCAATGGCTATCATTTTAATTAACGTACATGTCAAAGAAGTGACATCTTTTTATCACCCTAAATAAATTCTCCTCAAACAGTGAATAATAACATGTGTTCTATGTCAATTCAGGCGAGTCATACATGACGTGTCTCAAGCTTGCTCATTAACCAACCCACACATTCCTACCTACCCTTTGATCTGTGTACAGTCAATAGGCCAGCAGCCATCTTGAGCACCGTCCGTCGGGACTCGCGTTATGTCTTCTTTTTCTGTAAAGAACATCCTTAGTCTCCCGGAATCGTGTCTCCAAAGCTGCTCCAGCGCTACTCCAAGGGTTCCTAATATTTGCCAAGGTGTTAATCTCTCTCCCGATCGATCTACAGGATCTAATTGCATAATAACTACGATGCCACCATCGGGCCAAAGCCAAGACAACACTTCGGGTAGGTACAGGGCTGTGACTTTAAATACTCTTTCCAACTCCCACAGATTCATCGAAGATTTGTTCATTTTGTAGAGAGTTCAGTCAGGCGAACATTTGTTTGTCTCGCAGGTTGTGGTAAATCTCAAAAGATTATGTCGTTAGATTTTCGTGACTTAGAACACGGAATGACATTTACGAAAGCGTAACCTGAACAAAATCGCAGTAACAGAAAGAGGCTTAAGATCAGCGTTTCATTAATTTCATACTTGCAGTAGCCACACGAGAAGAAAATCTGTAGGAAGGGAATTTATTGGAGACGTTTTTTACGCCAAAAACTAACGAAAGCTAATACACAAGCGTGCTGTGGAAGCTTTCTTTACCACAGTTTGGGCCCGTTTCTTTGCATCAAGAATTTCTGAATAGCTTACCTAAGTTAAGAGTACAAACTTGTAGATCACAAGAGTCCTTGACTACAGCTCCGCCTCGCGGGTAGTTTAAAACCAAATCACCCCTTAATCGGTGTTATCGAGCCTCATCAAACGCCTTTACCCGCTTTTGCTCGATTAGGTGCTCGACCACATCCTGAGATGAACGAGCAGTGCAGCAGTGCCGATGTGTTACAGCAAGCTCAAAAAATCAACAGGGACGAGTCCAATGAAGCTCCTAAGAAACGGAAACGCCGGGTTCTCTTCACCAAACAGCAAATCTACGAGCTGGAGAGACGATTCAGATATCAACGGTACTTGTCAGCCCCGGAAAGAGAGCAGCTCGGGCGAATGATAAACCTGACGCCAACGCAAGTCAAAATATGGTTCCAGAATCACCGATACAAGCAAAAGAAACAAGCCACCGAAGCTGGAGAGTTTAAAGACTCACATTCGCTCTATCCAAGAACTGTGCCGGTGCCCGTTTTAATCCGCGAAGGTCAGCCATGTTATTCAAGCGATTATAGCAACTCGGTGGGGAATTACTTCTCAAACCAGTATCCACCGACTTATGACTACACAAACTCCTATGGGAACTCGTATTCCTACACGGCTCCCATCTCATCGATGAACTCGTCTTGCATGCAAGCGTATTCATACTGTAAATGGTAAAAGAGTTGTCGTGCTCTATAAACTGTGGAGGAATTATTTCACAATTCAATGACTATGCATAGTCTTGTTTTGGCCGCTTATGAGGTGACAACCACGGCGGGCCAAGAGAGACTATTGAAACTGTCTGTCAGTCGAGGAGACCCAGCAAATTGCTGTTTCTCCCTAAGGTGCATTTTCTGTAGTTGTAATAAGAGAGCGTGTAAAATATCAACAACAACCTAATTTAACTTTGAGAGTAGAAAATTGTAAAATTGTTCCCCAGGTTGAAGACCTCAATCGTGTCACTTCCATCAAGTTATATAAGCTACACTTTCAAGTTCAAGTCGGGTAAACGGAAAAAATCTACGCTAAGTCGAAGAACAAAAAAATCTGATTTACTTTTCTTTTCTGGTAATATCTTGACCTTTTTACATGCAAGGAGTATGAAAGTGACATTTTAATTTTGCCATTGATGTATTCATCGAAGCGTTTTAGAGGTCCCCTATAAATTCCCCCATCAAAAGCTAACGTACATTTCGCTCGATTAGGCCATGACTTTAGCCATTGAAAAATATGAAACAGCTAAGATAACATTAACAGCCCCAGTCGAATCACAGTTAAACAATGAAAAACTAGTCGAATAAAACACTGTCCCAGATTTTTTGTAATGAAAGGACAACCTGCTCTAATGAATGATGAATATCATAGGGCGTGTTTGTTTCATCGACCTTCATTTCAAACAGACAACTCGTACCACCTTTTGCCTTGTGGTTAGATAAAGAAAGCCGTTCAGAATATCAAATCCGGCTTTTTCTTTTGAAAAAAGACAGTACATCCCTTTATCATTTAAATATGAAACAAACATTTGATCCACATTAATATTAGAAATATAGAATTTCATAAGACTTCTGATAAAGTTAATTATGAAGTGATTCAGACCCTTAGAGAGAATTTTTGGTCGAAGCATTAATGCAGTGACATTTGACTCTATGTTTGTCTTATTTGCTCCAAAGAAAAAAATTTGTCAAAAAAGTAAAACGCAGTTAGCTGACCTAAATTGTAAAGACATAGTACACGATCCTTCGCATTGTTCGCAGGAAACGGTTTTCTATGGTTGACTTTCGAAACGCGAAGACAATGCATGACACGGAATTAAAGAAATAGTGTAGAAATATTTTGTCCTGTTCCCGGCCTTTGCTGTCGAACTTGTAATTTATTTCATGTTAAAAGCTCATAAGAGAAACATAATTTAGCGGGCACTTTTGCCGATAGAATCGTGACGAGAGTGGGCAAACAGTTTAGAAGTAAGTACCTTCGCATCTTTTTACTAGGTGAGGTAGCGTTAGCTTTCCTGTTAATATGATCCCATGTACATATATTTACATCCATGTCAGTTGTTACTTTAGATTGAAATGAGAAGTCCACAATAAAAATCCATCTAAAAGAATGCAAGCAAGATGTACTGTTGGAAGTGCTAGTGATATAAAAAAAATATTGATGGGAAAGGACCAGCTGATATTGACTTCACTCACTTCAGTGAGGTTTAATTTGGTCGTCAAAAATACAAATGCAAATCTGGAGTATGGCATAAAACTGTTCTCTGAAAAGTGGAATTTGACGAGAAGAGCTTTAAATCGCTGGTGTGTACGTAGAAATTCAAGAAGTGCTGACCTATAGATACTGTTGCTTATTAAAATTGAATCAAGGACGCTGAGTTATCGCCCTTTTGCAAACCTGAAAGAACGAGATTAATATTTCAACGGTATCGAGTGAAGCAAGGTGTTTTCTCCTCAAGAACAGATTGTAGACTAACCGTTTGGGTACCAAGTCTTTCGAGGGATAATCTAGGACTCAGAGAGCTTTTAGAAAATGACTGAATTGTTTTCTTAACTGAACTGGGGTATGAGTTAGTAGGAAGTGGTTGGAAAAGAGAAGAAAGGTATGATCCCTTAGAGATGATTTCAAAATATAAGTTTGGGTTACAAGCAATTACTAGCACTATTCTAGGACTTGGAGACATTTTACAAAATATCGGATAAATCTCTATTACAAGGTTGGACATGAATTGTTTCGTGAAATTTTAAACAGACGTTTCAATAATGAAGTAAGAAGTCTTCTCTTCGAGAATTTTGCAATGACCGCTTGTGTCACAAGAAAGTTACCATGAATATTCTAGAACTTGGAGAAATTTTCTTTACAAAATATGGGATTTGCCTTCAGTTCGAATTGGGTTATAAATTGGTTGGCGAAATATTGAACAGACGTTTTTGAAGAGAAAAGTAAGAAGTCTTTCCTTTAATAGCATTGCAAAACATGACTTCTTAGGTCACAAGAAATTGCTAGGAATATTCTAGGCCTAAGAAATTTTACAAAATACCAGATTTGGAATAGAATTGTACAAGTTGTGCTCTTCTTAGGATCACCGACAAACTAATTGTTCGGGGTTCAAGAGAAATATTCTAGCTAGAACGTAGAAAAATTAAATGTTCTAGGACTGGGGTAATTTTATTACAAAATGTCTAAATAGCCTTCACTACAAAGCTGGTGCATGGTTAGGTTTGATGCATTTTGGACAGCTTTTCAAAGAGGAGGCAAAATGTCTTTCCACTGAGATCATTGCGAAAAAACCCTTTGGGTTTCAAGAAACTACGAAAAACATCCTTGAACTTTAAAAAAAAATTCTATAAATTTTACAAAATGTTCTGCTGAATTGCTTTCAATACTGAGCTGGGGCATGGGTTGGTCATTTGTCGTCCTTGTCGGGTTTGCATGTAAAGGGTCCGATGCTAGCAACAAGAAGTTTTCTTCGGAGTCAATCTGTAAACAATCTGCTACAATGAAGTTCAAAGTGGAAACCTTTTACAATTACTCCTTTGCACACTGGGGGCAAAATCTTATGGAAGCAGGAAAATCAGCGAGAACGGGTGGAATTGAGGCGAAACTAGAATACCAGCTCGACTTGGAGACCACGAGGTTGATCAGTAACAGAGTTTCTGTAAACTAACCGGTGCAGCAAAGCGATCGTCTTAGCTTCTAATACAGCTGCACACACCCTACTACACTAAACGTTTTACTTAAAAGCTAACAGAATTATGAACTCAGCAAAAGGTAAATGAAATATTTTAGTTTGTTCTTTGCCTTCGTGCGCCAGTCACCTCGCGTGCGCTGTAAACAAATGGTACATGATTTTTCCCTCGTCTCGCCGAGAGGTATTCCCGAACCTTTGATCAGAACACTATGGGAAGGTCAAATCTCTAAATTACGGTCATCTTTATCTACTATTCTTGCACCAGCAAACGTAATCCATTTAAGACTTTAGGAACAAAAACATCAAGAGGAAATTCGATTCAGCGTTTGTTTTAATTTGATCTTGACGGCGTTATAGACTTGGCGTTAAAATTAAATGATGCCTTGACTACCATGCTTCTTGGCTTGAACCGATTATAAAAGTTGTTTTCACATTTCTTTAAATTAGTAGAAAGTGAAAAGAATTTTTTTTGAGCCGGCGCCGGGCCGGTTTAAATCTACTTTTGTAAGGCCTGAGCGTGAAGTGACAGCCAAAACTGGAGGCTCTCCTTGCTATAGTCAATTGTCCATAAACATGACTTGTTTGGTTTCTTTTCAGTTCTATTCGTTCAGTGTTAGACGAAATTTGAACTGCAAATTTCACCTCGTAAAAACTGTAAAACCTTATGAACTGAATCTTATCGGTTCATCATTTAAAACTACCAAAGAATGAAAACAGTTTAGACTAAGTTCTAGTCACGTTGATTTATTGCCAAGTGATTTGGTAGATTAGTGCTCCATACAGAGACTCATAAGCGAAATAAGAAAATTTTAGTTGCAGAGAACATCGCGTAAGAAGAACGGTCGAAAAAGCAATCTTCTTAAAGAGAGTCTTCTCTAATTGAGTTCAATCTGAGTTCTGCAGAAGTCATTCGACCATTTACCCGGTGGTGAAATCAGCACTGACCGTACTTTGAATCCGAAATGGACAAAGACGAAGAACTCAGTGCGGACCGGTCCGAGAAGTGTTATTCACTTGGAGTTATGTTGTGCTCCGTGACCACGAAAATGAAGTAATGATCTGGAACAGTTCTATTGTTTGCTACTAAAGTGGAAATCTAATTTTACGAAGAATCATGGCTTGTTAGCTGAGAACTGAGGTACATTTTTAAGTATTGCCCGGCCAGTCGCATCCTGTGGAAAGCTGTAAAAACCCGTACCACGAGAATCATTTTCAAACTCACGGGATTCTTAAATGACTTTGATTTATCTCTTTCCTTTAACTTTTATTTCATTTGAAGATCATTCCGGCATCCTCAAACAAAACGCGCATCTCATGACCAAGTGTAGAGAGTGGAGGGCATAAGTTACCATACAGCTTGTCTACCCTGATTTAACGACCTGCTTGGAGCTGCTGCATGGTTTGTCGTTGTCGTTTCATTATCGTTCGGCTTTATGCAAGCTTTCGGTTACTACCTCTCAGAAACTAACTGAGAAAATCTGGTTATTTATGCATAGCTTGACACGATGATCTGCTTAAAATCTCGCTTAAAACTCTATTCAAACACACTATTTGTTTTCTTCATGTCAGTAAACGACAGTACTCAAGGGCCAGGGTCTTGATTACATTGTTGGATCTTCCGTAACGTACATTAGCATGTTAGGAATGCGATACTCCACGAAGCACTTAAATAAATCCAATATATTTGGAAAATAAATCACGAAACGAAAATCGACTAAACCACATCACAAACGGAGCGTACGAAACCACAAAAGAATAAGGGCAGGACATAACATTTAATTTTGTAGGTGAACTTGCCAACAACAGTTCTCTAGTGAAACTACTGGTACATCTTCAGATACACAAAGAATCTCTCAGAGTGGACAGAGACACGCGAAAGCAATAGGGTTTCGCAATTAAAGAAGCCCCCTGTACAGTGGTCTAATCGGATACCTCAGTCAAGGCAACTAATTCGTATCATGTCCAAAATAAACTTACTCATCTCCAGCAGCTTCTTAGTTGGCAGTTCGCTCTTGTTTCTTGTTGTAAACTCTATATTCCATTGTTATTGTTATTGCGTGCAGCCAATAAGCGGAAACAAAACTTCCAGACTGCAGGCGCAGACTCGAACGTCTGCTCCGGGTCAGAAATGAGGAAAGCCTGGAAACGAATTGTCTGAGTTAAAAATAGGCTCACACAAATCCTAGTGTACGTGTGCAGAGAAAATCAAGAATTACAATCGTTGAACTTAAATGGCGGTTGTCCAAGTTAGGTGTGCAACTTACAAGTAAGATAATAGTGTTCTATAGCTGAGGTTTAGTTGAATCTAACGCGCGCCCTGTTGGTTAATTTGTTTGCACGTGCCAATGGCTAAACTTTATCTAATCTATTGTCGCCCCGCTCTCCGACAAACCTGCAGAGATAATCTCCTCTTAGGAAATGTCGAAATTCTGGGGAAAAAAGTGTTTCCTTCGGACTAGTGATTTATGTACAGTAATAAATGGTGAACGAATGGGTTGCAATTGACTCTTTTGAAAAAATGGTCCGCAATGCGTACTCGAGTGGCTTTACTTGTTATCAGTTACGACCCCGATAAGAGGGTCTGGATGGAGGGAGGGCGGTGGGGGTGGTGTGCAAATGTCAGTGATCAGTTAACAATTTCTCTATTTTGTCGGTTGTCAGTTAAATTTCGAAAAGGGGAAAAATGGTACAGAAATTTCCTGGGAAAGTTTCCAGAATGTTTCCAGGAATTGTTTCAGGAAAAAAAAATCAACTGGAACGGAAATTAGGGAGCAGATAGAAATAAATGTTCTAAATGATTAATATTAACACACTTTATAGAAATTTCAGTGCGATAGTTTGGATCTAAAAGCAATCTAAACAGCATGAATATTTATCTACAAAGGTTAAAGTAATAACCTTTCAATGAATTTCAAACGAATATCAAGAACCAAACCTTTGGTCTGTTGTTAGTAGTTCTGATTGTTGTCAGGTAAATTTTCTGGTAGTTGTCAGTTGTCAGAGTTTTTTTTTTTTCATTTTTCAGTTACCAGTCAGTTAATCTCATTTAGACCGTCTTAAAGAGGTGGCCGTATTAACGAGGTAGGTTCAAATTTCATGACTGGTCTAGATTGATGGACATCTTAACAGATATATCACAACTGCACGTCTAAACAACTTTTAATTAATAAGCGTCTGGAATGCGATATAATTTTTTTCAAAAAAATAAATAAATGAATCTTCAATCAGTACATGCAATATTAAGAATCGAAAGAAAAACATGACCGGTTTGAGTGACCGTAGAAACGAGGTAAAATCATGAAGGATTATACAGGTTGGGATTTCAGAATGTGACAGTCATATTAAAGAGGTGGCCGCATTAACGAGATTTTCTGATAAGAAAATGTAAGGACGTTTCGTTGGGACAAAAAATGGTGCCGTAATAACGATTGAGGTGACGAACTAAGGAGTGGACTATAAGCCGGTGTTAAATTGTGCGAATTATTTTTTATTTATTTTACAACTTTATTTATTTGTTTTATTGTTTTTTAAAACGAATTATTTTATTGACTTCTGATTAAACTTCTACTAATCGTAAATTTCTCAACGAGACACTTGACGGTCAGAGACCAAATAAATCACCCCTTCTTGGTAAAATGAATTACACCAATAGCATAAAACTCCAAAAGCTTGCTGAAATATTCCACACTCTTTTTATTTTGGACGCGAATGCAACAAAATTGGCACTGTGTTTTAAGGATTTAGAAAAGAAACGTAATGTTAGTTTAGCAAACTTCCAAAGTCAAGCTATTGTTGTCTTTGAACAAAGGACTGTACATAATGAACTATGGCGTTCCACAGGAATCTTGCCAAGAAAAATAACTGTTGTTTACCAAACAAAAGAAATAAGTGTTTTAATTTGTGTAGTTTCCACACTGAGGAGAAGAGAAGAATTACACATTCTGATTGGTTGAAAAAATCTGCTTATGACACAAAATTAAATGCGTTCGTCGGTGAACTATAGCATTTATAGGGTCATATGTAAACATTTTATTCGAAAACCAATACTTGTCGTCTGGCCGGTTCAAAGCATTGAAATATTGGATCAAAAATGTCTTTAAGACTGACATAGTATTCAAGGCATTTAAGAATCGCAAACATGGTGGTTTCGCAGACAAACAGTGTCAGATCAAGAGACCAAAATTTATTTCTCTTCAGCCAGACTGGAGCTTCTGTTTTTCCACGAAATAAGTGCAATTGTCCATGAAGACCCGAGAAGTGAATGTTATTTGAGTCTCTGGATTGATGAACCACGCGCGATTAGCGATAATTAAATTAATTAATTAAATTAATTGGATTAATTTTGGGTACTTGATGTTTACCATTAACGATTCGTTAGCCGCAATGACGAAGGGGGGGAGGGGGGTGTGATTTCAGGAACCATGAGGGAGCCACGAGTCTCGCAAAACTTATCGTCTAATTTCGCGGGTCTCGCAGTCTTGTTTTTTAGCACGTATGTTCGACGCGCTGCCTCGATTTTTCCACAAAGCTGTCCAGGGGTCTCGAGTTTTTGCAAGAGTAAGAAATTCTCGAAGTACAGATCTGTTTGTTTACATTTATTAAATGACGCCTGAACGTCTAAGAGCCTAAAAATAAATACAGTTTTGCAATTTAAAGTCTAAATTTCTCGGTCGCGCAAAGATGAACCCTAGTTTCGCGATGGGGGCCGAAGTCCCCCAGCTTCAGAATTGTTTTGGTCAAAACGCTGATGATTCGAGCAAAAATACTCGGTAGCTGAAACATTCTGTAAGGTTGTCAAAGCCAGGACCAAGGTATTCTGTTTTGGAAAAGCCATATATCATTTAAATATGTCAGTCGTGGAAATCCAGGAGATGGATTTTATTGCCATCAACTAAGACAGTTAACAAAGCAAACGAAGACCAAGAGTCGTTGTGAACGGCGCCACAAAGAGCCGTTTTAAAATTTTCTTGAACTTTCATGCGAGGAATAATTAACTGTTTCTGATCTTATTAGTCTGTCCATCGAGGTCCCAAAGTATGCGAGGTTTTAAAATAACTATTTTTGGAATGATAACACTTTCATAGGACATGAGAATTGTGAACGTCTTTGTTTTTACCGCGATTTAAATGCATTTTAAAAATAATCACACTTTCGGGCTTTGTGCGTGAATTTCTCTCGGGCAATAAGGTCACCGCTCCATCAAATCCGAAGGGTCCTGTACGAAAGTTTCGCTTTTACAATTCACACCCCCCCCCCCTAAAATGGCAACAGCCCAAGTAGTCCAAAAGAGAAAGTTACATTTGCTTAGTGCTTCCATTCATACGAAGAGAACTGAAGAGAATAGACTCATTAAAGACATTGTCACGTTTGGCTTGGAGATGGGAAGCGAGAAGATAGGAGACTTTTCGCTGACCTTATTGTTCACATTCATGTTTTGTAACTCCATGATTTTTATAAATTAGTCTGACACGAAGATATTGTAACATAACAACTACAAAAAACGTAAGTGTACGATACAATAATAATATTACACAAAATTGCAACTCAAAAGTAATAAACAGACAATACTATATTATCACAACAGAAAGTCACCAACAAAGAGCAGGGCACCTTAATTATAACTGAGCTAACACATGGCTAAATCCTCTGCCATTTCTCGAGATAATTTGTTAATTTGTTCTGCCTAGCTGCTATCTTATTTTCTACTTGATAAACAGCCCTAATATAGGCCTTGTTATTAACTCCTAATAAGGCATTCACATGGTTCGAGTTTTAATTTAGCCATCAGTATCAATCAAATCAGTCTTCCGTATCGAAAAGTCCAATTAATATGTTTCGCACAATTAGCATATGACTGATGCTAGCCGGAAGAAACAAACATTTAAACTTACGAGTAAGAAGTTAATTTTAGCTGTTTGGGTTTTAATATTGGAGGAGATATCGGCTTTTCGCACACTACACAGCACTGGCAGCGATAATGAGCCCATAGTTGGTTTAAAAAATCCTCAAAGACTTCAGTTATCGATTAAATCCTGAAGCAAAGTTCAAGTTTGTACGTTTCGATCCTGTTTGCATAAGGTTTTCCAAAAGCCGCTGCCTGTTTGTTTTAACCACGTTCGGGGGTTTCTTTTACATGATTTTGCTCTTGTTTATAATTCAGTTCCGAGAAACACTTCAAAAGTTGTCATTAAGGGATATTAAGAAAAGCGTTCCCCTGAAAGCGGAAGTCTTAACAGCACGCCTTAGTTGCTATCACTGAATTCATTTTCCTCGAAAGCAACTTTGGCTAACTCCCATAATAAGAGATTTTAATTCAGATTGTCAGTTTTCCTGCTTGAAACTTTTAAAACTCAGTTCATGTCAGTGATTTCTTCAGTTCGGTTTTCATTTCGTTTCATATTGTTTCATTGCCGACACGTGTTTTTTCGGATGTTCAATAACCTAAATATAGTTCACTTGTCGCAGTTTCTGAACCTTTGAAGCGAAACGCTTCCTGTCACAGGATGACGCTTTCTAAAATAGTCTAAAATAGTGTCATTCGCATGGTTAGCTCAGGCCCGTAAAAACTGGTAAAAACACCAAGGGATTTTAAAACCCGTGGAAAATGGCTCTAAGACAAAAGCTACAGTATATGGAATTGCTTTTCACTTACTTTGCAGTATTGCGGGTGATTGTGAACGGTAAGTACAAGGACTACTCGATCAGTCTAAGATTTAAGCAAGTTTCGTTTTCAATGCTGTAACTCGTTCTTGTCGCGAATGTAAAGGATAAACTGACAATTTTTCCTGTTGAACGAAATCTATACATCTCGAACAAAAAAGGGTTAATTGGGTGACTGTTTGGTCGACGACGGAAATACCAGTACTGCAATGAACGGAAGCACGCAGTGAATGACTATCAGATCGCCAAAGATTTGGCGCCGTTCAAACGCTTCTGCCGAGTTTCACCTGGAAGAGACGGCTTAGTTATATCGTTGAACTACTGAGATCACATACATGTAACGATGTCCTCGGAAAAACAAACGACATTCGACCTCGCCGGCAACAGATAAAAATATGGAAAAGATCCTCTATACGGCCAAACCTCGAGTCTCCTGACCCTTGATATATCAAACACGAGTGACGGTGTTTCATCGGGATATCCAAACACCGAGAAGACAGTTGAAAAATACGAGGTGCAGCGAAGTATTTTGACGCAATTCGAGGTGTTTGGATATCCGATGAAACACTATCTCGAGTGTTTGATATATCTTCTCAGTCGAAACAGAAACTAAGGAGTAAACGGAGAAGTAAAATCGTTAAAATCTATGCTAATTAAGACCGGGTATCCAAACCTCCTTCACGGTTGTGATTTCCTTTGTTTTAACTTGATGAATTATTAGTTTAATTATTAGTTTTAGAAATATATATCCACTGAACCATCCTGACGACCTTTCACTGTTCTGCATGTGTATCCCATCTCTTTATTTTTCCGATATCCTTTCTGTCCTTCGTCTTCTTGGGGGGCCGTCGTTGATTTCTTTTATCAGTAATAGGCGAACATTTTCAGACCGCTAGTTTAGAGTGGAAGTTAAAACTCATTCTGCTAAGCATTATAACTTCAACACGCTTCTTTTTTCAGCGTCTGATGGGCCACATTTTTCATTCACTTGTGGGCCTCACGGAATTAAAGATCACGCGAACGACTCGGAAACACTTGGTAGGTCACGCTATGCGCGCTCAGATCATAACATACTGATAAAACATTTCCATGCTGACAGAGCTAAACGTCTCCATTTCAATAGGAGGTAAGCCAGCCTCCCGTTCTAGGTTTGTCCATAGAGACTTAACGATACCCTGGAGCTACTACGGCTCTTTTTAGTAAGGTTTTTTATTTTAGTTAGGTTTATTTACACTTATGTTAAGTAACATTTTCAAAGATGTACC
>OMLO01000053.1_pt1 | contig 46428 bp, 25 predicted proteins | sample 1674811 | NCBI WGS metagenome assembly OMLO01 (sample SAMN06265003, study PRJEB25207) | coral metagenome | isolation source: Coral host | place: Mexico:La Bocana,Puerto Morelos, Mexico | collected 2008-11-13
TTTTTCAAAAGTCCTGTAGTAATATTCAAAACATTTCGCGGTCGTAGATTAAGTTTCTGAAGGCTCTACTGGTATAGTACGAATAACCAATTGTACGTTTCTAGGGTGTGGAAAGGGCAATATAGCATAGCCCCTGCAATATGGAAATTATACAGCTGCAGGGACAAAATTAATTAGATGTTGAGACATAAAACATGAATAATTTGTCTATGTTGCATATCTGAGATCCCTGGTGGCTAACTACCGATAAAACTGCAGTGACCTCTGTCCTACTTTCGAAATAGCGCCTATTGATTTCAACATGTACTAACACAACAGTATGGGGTCTAAACAGCCAAATGATTCCTAATTAAAGCTCACAAATTATTATACAATGATACAAACAAGGATACACCATTCAATTAACTCCAAATCAAGGCACTCGAGTTGGTATAAATACGATTTAGCTTGATCCTCGTTGAAAACGTTTGTCAATAATCTGCATTTCTTGCTAAACTCGTTCGCCGAGGGATCTGAATGTTGCGCAAGCCTCGTGTAATAATCGCGCGTGCCCGTGCTGAACAGCAGAGCCAGACACCTCCAAAATGCTACGATTTCTGTGATTTACGATCGAAGACATGAGTAGTATCTCCTCTACTTAGCACAAGAAAAACTACGAAGATCACAACCTATTTGAAAACTCAAGCTAATGTGAAAGGTTTCTCACTTGACTCTACGCAGGGTAAGTCATCTATAAACGAGATTTCCTTTCGTTATGTACAAGTAGATCTTCTGAGAGATAAAAGACAGTATTCTTTTGAGTGTCAAGTTGTACAATAGGTACACATTTCAAAAAGGGTTGATGAAGGTAACAATTTCACAATTCCTTGTAAGCTTATAAGCTCAACGGCAGGACCGGTAGAGATCAATTCGGAGGAATGTGGATATACACACGTGTCGCACATTCGATTACTTTCAAACTTACCGACTTTGTATGGGAGCTTTCCACCGTTCTGCATGTTGAACTTGATTTGATCGAGGATATCACTACCACTAAAGAAAGTTACAAATTTCTACCGATGTGGAGAAAGAAAGAGGACGAAGTGTGGGTCAAGCATGGTTTTATACTCGTGACGGCCATATTTGGAATTCTCGAATGTGATTGGCTAAAAGATGTAGATGAATGGGGGGCAGATTGCAAAACCGGCAAGCAGCCGCGAAGCAAAATTTACATCGATTTACCGGTTTGTAACAGTATTCTCTTCACTCGGATGACGATATTGCTAAATGGGTTTCAGTAGAGCTATTTATCGTTAAGAGACTGCGAAAGTGATTAAATAGTAACGATATATTTGTCGAAAACACCAAAGATTGCTTGGGAAATAACTCGACTTCAGGCAAGAACTCATCGATGGAAAATCACTGTCACGTGAAATGAGGACATACTTGTCAGCTGATGTAGCGTTGATAAGATTCAGTGAAGATTATTAGACTAGTGTTAGTGTGAACCAAAACTTGTAATTCTGAATTTTCTCCTTTAGATATGATTGTTCCGCAAGTGACTGCCACTTTTACTGAATGAGTTACGCAAGTTTTTCTGAAACCGGCAAAGCCTGCTTTATACAAAGAAGTTTTCAAAAGTTACCCCGGCTTGCGTGATATATGATAATGTCGACATGGTGCAGTTGCGTTACACCGACTGGCTACGAAGTATTATATTCATCCGAAAATCCATCAGTCTCTCTTTTTCTCGGAAATCCGTGGGGAAGAGCGCAAAACAAGTGAGTGTGCGAGCGTGACTGCGCGCGTGACCTACTATTCACGCTCGACGGCTCTTGTGTTGCGTCCTGGAGGGGGGGGGGGACCTCCACATAAAAAGGACACGGGTACCCATCGTACCTTTTAGGGGTTAAACAAAAGGTCCACAGCCTCAAAAGGTCCACAGCGGGAGATTTTGCGGTGCTTTTTAGGATATTAAGCCGAGAAAAAATGACGAGAGATCTCTTTGCGTTCTTCCACACGGATTTTAGAGCAAAAGAGAGACTGCTCGGGGGCAGTCTATCAAACTGCGGATATCTGCCAATGAATTCTAAGAACATTTTCAGTTTCTTTTTTCAGCTGGGGCGGATGTTAAAACAAGACGGACGTAATGTGTAGTTATCAAGGGAGGATTTTTTACCTTTCGCGAGGCGGAAATGACAGTTACGTTCTTGTTACGTTCTGAAGTATATCCAGACCTCTACCCCACCCCCCGCAGGGGGAACTCCAAAAGAAATGCATAGTGGTGTGCCACCTGCCTCCCAAAACTCTTATCCTGCAAACTGTGGAGACAAACTTGGCAAAGAAATGCATGCGGGAAACAAAATTATTTACTTGATGTTTCGTGTGTTTCGACATACATTCCCAGTCTCCTCAGTTTGCCTTTTATTTGTTAGCTACGATGGCCAAAAAAAAAGAAAACCCTTACCCTATTTATGACCAAAATCTGCGATTTTCCTTATCCTATTACCAAAAATTCTTTACCCGAGCCCGCACAATTTCCTGCTTTTGATGATGGATGATAAAGGTGACAAAAAAAATTCCCAATTCAAGACTAGAGTGCAAAGCCATGCCCTATTTTTGACCAAAATTGTCAAAATCGATCCCTTATTTATGAACGAAACGGCTGGAAGACCACACCCTCTGAGGCCATACACACCAGTATCTAGGACTTGTAAGGGAGTACTCCCTTGGGCCTCGTTCCCATCATACCGATAGAGATCCGATAATCAGTCTAATGTACTTGAGAAACACAAAGACACTAACAAGGTTCTATCAAGAATAAAGGAATTTAAGAGACAGAAGAGTGTCATAATGAATATTTTATTATTTCATTATCCTAAAATCTCTAAAAAGCTGGCTATGAAAATAAGCAAATATAAAATGTGAAAATGATTTTCTTTTGTTTTTCTTTTTTTGTCACGTTCCTTTCTTTTAGTCTGTAAAGAACAAGCGCCTGTCAGGTTTGTCTTGCTCAACATAAGGCTTCGCGCCCTTTATACTAACAACGAAATCAGTTCATTAACGTTTAAACTATTTAGCTCTCACCATTGAATCCGTGGAAAATACCGGAATTCTTGATCGAAAGGACTGACCTTGCTAACGTAGAAAAATATCAAACAGGCAGTAAATAAAACACGAGAACGGATCTAGCCTACGTGGCTTGGCGGTTTAAGCAATTATTTTAAGCAATTGGAGGGCGGGCGCACAAAGCGGCGAAGCCGTGAGGAACCTCTCTCCCAGGCTCTTCGCCATTTTGGCGCTTGTCTACGCAGCTTTGCCGCTTTCTCTAGGAGGAAAAATGGCTTTAACCGCCAAGCTACACAGACTAGAACAGATCTGGGACGGACTACAAACGAGAGAACTTGAAAACTAAGGGCTAGATATTTTCAAGGCTCGCCAGCAGTAAAATAAACCCTTTAAACCAAACTTTGGAAGATAAACCTGTCGTGTCCTGTCGAGCAAGCTCGGACAAGTTCGGGAAGATTCGGTGTATCTTCGTGTTGTTTTCGTAATTTCAGTCTTCCTCGTCGACTGTCCTATTCACATGACCATTAACGTAGGGACTACTAATTGGAGTAATGTTATAAGATTTGGATCGTCCGACAATACAGCCCAGTTCACATGACGAGATGCCAGAAGAGCCGCTGTCACTGAAATTCTCTCTCGTCTCAGGCACCGCTCTGCGGCGTGTGAAACAGTCGCTAAGTGGTGGATAAATGATGCATATTGAAGGAACAAGAACAAACACCATGTAGATTACGTAAGCCCACGGAGGATAAGCTATGTACTTCACCTTTGCCTGAAAAGACAAACATATATCTCTTATAAACCGAGTACGAGGTCCGTTCTGTGAGTTACGCACCGAGTTTTTTCCTCTTCGATTTATGGCCCAGGCACGAAGCGCACCGTCCAAGAATCAAAGAAGGGAGAAAAACGAGGAACCGTACCTCAGACAGCGGCCTGAAGAAACGAGGTTAGTAAGATACTTTTTATATCTCTACTGTGACAGACGGACTTCACAAAATACTCCAATCCAACGCTCGTTGAAAGTAAGCGAGTCAATTCGAAATTGTTAAGTCGTTTGCACATTTAAATTGCTTTAGCTTGCCATGAAAGTTAATTAAGGACACTTGGCGATGAAACACGAAAAAAAAAACGGTTTTAAATTTTAGCGGCCCTCAATAACACATTTCAGCGTGTAGTAGTGCTGTGAATTATGACCCCAGTCTTGCAGTATTTGCCAAGATAAAAATGACGCGTGAAAATATACACTGCGTGCTAAAATGTCTAGCAAGTTTCAAGGAAAATATAAAGCGGTACAAGACCACACTGATCCACATCGCTCTACTGATTTACCTCGTCTCTGTCCCAGGCGGTGTAGGCGAACTCTCCTCGAGCTATCTGTCTGATTATTTGTACTATCCCTCCAATTATAACGCTGAGTATTATCAGCGGTGACACAAACTTCCAGCAAGCCTTCCACCTGCTTTTGACTCGCTCTCCTGTCATTGCACAAAGATCTTTCGAAAACCTGTAAGATTGCATAAGAATTTTTGTAATTTGTTTTCTTTTAACTCCCGAATGAAAAAACTTGAGTTTTTAGCAAACTTTAACTTCAAATGTTCATTGATGGTGAAGCCGGGTTTTTGTAAATTCTGTATTAGATTAGCGAAAACAAATTTTAAAAATTATTGGCACGCAATGCGTATAGAGTGGTATAGACGTTAAGTAGACTACATAAATTTCGAGGCCGTCTCAGCGCTTCTTTTGTGTTGGGTGTATGACTGGGTGGGCAATGAATTGTTGGACCAGCTTGGCAACTATTCTAAGTACGGACGAATTTTAGAAGAAAGAACAAACGTTTATCCTATCCGGCGCCAAACTTGAATACGTTTCATTCTATTCTATTTTAATTCCACAGTTAAGCTCATAGTTGTGTACATTAAAACCAGAACCAGTATCCATTCTATCTTCGGTGCTTCAGGTCAAGCCGCACTCTGACTATCATAGCCGGAGTTGTTTCTCGGTAGATCCCATTTCAACTCCTTGGTCGTGCTTGTAAATAGCCAACTGGTCTGTCTCCCGCCAGTTGAGACATTTAAGTCCATAATGTTTATTTGAAATATTTCTTTGTTTTTTTTCCGTTTCAGTGGTATGTTTGAGAACTAGCAAGGTGTGGCTAAGCGCTTTGTCCATTATAAACGACAGCATTTGAACATTTGAATTAAAACCATTAGTTTTTCAACCGATTCACTTACTTTTCCATTCCATAGATAAAGGCCACGCCTACACACTCCGCCAATCCAGTAAGTAGGAGAGGAATAGAACTGGCGCTACTGATGATCTCCAGTAGGTAAAAACCCGTTGACTGCACGAATAACAGGTTACTTATACACATTGCCAGGCAGAATATGCCTACAAAAATGGAAAGAGAAGAAAACAAAACATTAAAATTACTTTAGCAAAACGTTAGCTTGTCTCATTAATTGGCTGACAGAGCGTGCGCAGGAAAGCACACTTCAAAAATTTAGACCTTTATCTGTGTGTCTTGTTTAAAGTGAAACATACTCTTGTGGTCTCTAACTTTAGGGTATTCTGTAGTAGTTTATTACAATCTGATGTTGTTTAGTAAATTATAATAATTCAACAGCTAGCAAAGCGCAATTGCGACAACTTCTTTTTTATTGTACGGCAAGTTAAGGAGACTCTTCAGGTTCCGTATCTAAAGATGTTGTTGAAAACCAAAACTTACCTAACTTGCTCACCAACTCAGCCAAAAACTGATGCTTTTTAGAAACTAATACATTTAAAACATGTAATTGAATATTTTTTCATCCTTTTTACTAGTCAAAATATAAATGTAACGAAGAGATGCGCTGAAAACTGGCAATTGCTCTGTCTATTACACAGCTCCATCCCGGTAACAGACTTCCAGTATGTGAGAAAGAGGTTCCCAAAAACAAATGATGGCACGTATCGTGTTTCCAGCCAGCCCTTTCCCAGCTGATTACTAACGTTCCCCTCCGCCAGGGTAACAATCAAAAGTAAAGTAACATTTGGATGGTGCGATGCTATTGGACTTACCACAAATCACTTCGTTTCTCCAAGTTCTTGAAAAAAGTTTCATTTCTTTACAAGTTGTGACAACGATCTCTATCATTCCCAGCATGCTGGAGGAGCTGAGCAAAAAGAGAAGCAGGTAGAAGAGACAAGACCACAGGGATGGAGAAAGGTTAGTCATCTCGGTAAATGCTTCACTTAATCCCGCAAACCCGAGGGATACCCCTGGAGGAAGCTGAAAGGAAAACACGAACAGTATTATTAGACCGTAGGTAAAACCAAATGTAGGCATGCAACAAGAATTAACATTCACGCCAAAAACCACCTTTAAATGTAGGTATGCACCTTTGTTTTTAGTTGATATGAAGTGATTTCAGTTATCAAAGCCTTGAGGAAAGGCTTTAATGCACAAAATGACCGTGCCGTTGGTGTGGATCCTGTAACCCTCTAACCCAAACCAAAAACAAACACAACTAACTTGTGGCTAGGAGAATTATAAGAAACGAAACTAGATATGCTAGGCTACAAGCGGTGCAGCGTTTCCTTTAGTTCATCGAAAGTAAAGTGACAAAAAAATGAGAAGAAAAAAGCATGCGCCTCGTTTCTAGTTCGTCAGCCTCGTTTCTAGTCTCGCTGTCTACCGTCAGGAACTCAGGACTAACCCAGTTCTCGTCATTCAGTTCATAATGCTGTGGAGATTCATTCAGGAAAAATTTACGTCTCCATGTCGGACTATTTTACTCTGTAATCCAATGTTTGTAATTATTGATGTTATATGGATTGGACATCATAAAGTCCTGCTTGGCTTATATATTAGGTTTGTTTTGTGTACTATACACTTACTTGGTCAAATATTTCGCGTCTGCTACACGATATTGTTTTCGTCGCGTTAGTTATGGAGCTGTTATTGGTGAGCGCGGTTACTCTATCCAGTTCACACTTGTCAAATTTGTAATAAGCCTTGAAACCAAAGAATGAAAACATGATGATGCTGGCCCACAGAGAGGTTGCGCAGTTTCCCAGTGCGACCATGATGGCGTCCACATAACAGTTGTTCTTGGGTGGGTTTCCACTGGAAAAGAGGGTTAAACTTCCGAATCCTACCCCTAACGAGTAGAAAATTTGTCCTGCAGCGTCCATCCATACGACGGGGTCTTCGAGTCTTTTCCACTGCCAAATAACATAATATGCACTAGTTTAAAATAAGGTAAGGCTAGGGCGGTAAGATAAGGGACCTTGGGAACGAGCAGTTGAGCTATCAGTCGAAAACTGAAGCACGTTATAACGATTTTCAATTGAGTAATGGAAAGTTATCAGACAATTACTTTGGTATTGTTTTGGTTTGAGATTGGCGGAGTGGTCTATGTAGTGTGTAATTAATTGGTTTGGTTTTGGTTTTACGACACTCTATTGAAAACCGTTTTGTTCAATTCTCAGCTAGTTAAACCCCGTCTCCGAAGACGCATGGATATTCCCAAAGCTAACTCTGTTGGCCAATCACAGTCAACTGCTTCTCCAATGGAAATCATTCTGCCGCGTCTAAAAGGTAGGAACTGTAAGTGCGTGTCTTCAAAGACAATGGTATTCTGAGCAATGTTGAAAGAACCAACACCAAGGCGCGATTTACTTTGATGCAGCACTGTTCATTATAGTCTCTGAATAATGCCTAAACACGTTGTAGGAATTGCGACACGCGTATTGAACAAGCCGATGAAAATACATCAATTTAAATCAGTTTTACTGTTGGTTTCATACCTCGGGAATGAAAAGTCGTGCTAGCCCTTGGGCCCAGCCCTCCAGATGAACGCTAACAAAGAAAAACGTGACGAGATTGAGGACGATGAAAATAAGAACCACGAGCATGATCTGTAGAAAAATTCAGATTCATGTTAAGATTAACAGGCACACACAAACTGCCTCTTAGCTGGTGAGCATTTCATCCTATATGGAAGCTTCCATTTCATCAGTGACTCTTTGGAACAAATGCACCGTTTTTCGCACTCGTTTTTCTTTATCGAGTAACTTTCAGACTGTCAAAACTATCTGCATTTTTAAGATCACAGCTGCTTTACAAAAACAATTTTAGAAAATGAAAATAGTTTTGGATTCTTTCAAGAGAGATAATTTTTTAAGTGAAAAAGAGTCAGTCCAGAGAATTAATTTAATCTTTCTATGCCAGAAGTTTCTCTGCTCCCCAGTTTACGACTATGAAAATAGCTATCAATCAAACAAGAAGGTCTTTAACACAGCACACATGATCTGAGTCCACCGCATACAGATCACGTCACAGTGGTCACGCGACTCTCTTGGTTATTATACTTACCTTTGAAGCCCTACGCACGCCACGCATAGCCAGTAGAAACGATACAGTCCAGGACACAGCCACGAACAAATACAGATACATGTTGATTCCTGTCAGAATTATAATTCTGAGTTAGATCATCAAATGCCATAGTCATTAAATCCTTTATGGACGCATTAATTTTGTAGTTTTGCAGCATTTTGTCTGTTGTTTAAAGTTATCACCTTCCTCCATGTGAAATACTCTACACGTGAATTCTACTCCGTTCAAACTTAGCGCGCAGAAAACGACTCGTGCTTTGTATTCTTTTGTTTCAGGTTTTTAAGAAATCTATTTAAAAGAATTAACCCTCAAATGCAGAGAAAGGTACACTGTGACATCGAGCTATTTGGAAGACAATGCCATCAACAGAAAGTTGGAAATCCAAAACTCTGTTATAACGATTTCCCAGAACTCATTTTATTGGCCGCAGATGCAAACTAAGTTCTCACTGTGTTGTAAAAAAACGATTCAATTCAACGAAGGTCCGATATGGTTTTACAACATTTCTAAACCATACTGATAAGAAATATTATCAATTACAACAGCTCAAATGAAATCATTTCTTACCCGTACTCTTGTTAATATCATCTGCTACGTCTAATGTTTCTCGATACCAATAATACTTGGCAGGACTACTTTTTGAACACTCTGGGACCTGAGTTCCATTTGCAGTATTGTCTAACGTAGGACAAGTGTTCCATGGTAACGTGCTCCTCATTGAATGAATGAAGTAATAAAGGCACCAAGACACTATGTAGTTGTAATAGAAACATGTTACCAGGCTAATCAAGGTCGCGGCTACGCCGATCCCCCTGAGACTGGGACTGAGATCCCTCCAGGATTCCACGACAGAGTTCCTCCCCAGTCTCTGTCCAATGGCCATTTCCAGGCAAATTAGTGGAATTCCCTCCAAGATTAACATAATGAAGTATGGGATGAAAAATGCACCTACAAAATAACACATAGCGGTCACTCAAATAAATAAATAAATAAATAAATAAACAAATAAAAATAATAAATAAACTAATTACAAAATGTATAAAGGGAACCAAATCAGCCATCAGCTGATTTTAATGCGAGGCTATCCTGGTCGAATTGGAATTTGAAGATGTTTTTTTTTTTTGTGAAGGGAGGAAAACCGGCGAACCCGGAGAAAACGTTGGGAGCAAACTTAACCCACATATGACACCAGCCCGTGGGTTCTTACTTTCTCCAGTACTTATAAGGGAATGGACTTCTCTTCTAGATCCACCCCTGATAATCCCCACTCTTTTCCCGTTTACATTTTTCTGTACCTATTTCGTCCCCTGAATGGAGGGAGGCAGTGTAAAAGTGAAGTGTCAAAAGGGAATCCAGTCGGTGTAACCATCCATTTATCTACCAGGCCACCCAAGCCTTCAATTCATGATCCCGATTTCCTTTAGCAGATTGACGTTCCTCAACTGAACACGTTAACTTTATCTTACTCAATACTGCCAGGTGTTTATTAGCTGTTGTCCTTACCTCCTCCATGTTTGAAGCACAGCTGAGGAAACCTGATGACGTTTCCAACTCCCAGAAGATACGATAGCACCGCTACAAAGTAGTCTCCTTTGCTTTTCCACGGCTTTTCGGGGTCTCGCTCTTGGAAAGCTCGTCTAAGAGAAGCCCCACAGCAGTTTATCTTCCCAGACTGCGACCTGTGTTCATTTTTCAGTTGCGATGGAAAATTGTTTTCCTGTCCAGATAGGAGTCGAATCGCAGTATTGGCCGGTAAACCGTTAGTTTGCCTGTGGACCTTATTTGCATATTTCCCATGCACTGGTAAACTCATTCGTCCGCTGTAACTGACATGGTAAATAAGCTTGTTGCGCGATTCGTTCGCACAAGATTGACAGGCGTTTTCGTTTCTTAGATCGCTGTCTAGGATTCTTCGGGACTGCGGGCTCCCTGTTTCCAGGGACTCCTTGCGAATGTCGTTTGCATGATGCGGTCTGTGTTCCTCAGATCCTTGCTCTTTTTTTGGTGGTTCAATAGCTTTATCACGCCGTATTTTCATCGGAAATTCTTCTTCAGCTGAAAAATTACTCATGTTTCTGTGGTATATTCACTCAGTTTTTTGTCTGCAAAGGGATGAAAAAGTTTAAAACGTGTTTCTCGAGACGAATAGAACTTCACCCTTAACCTTCACAATGTTTGCATTTTTGCTCTGTTACACATGCCACAGCACCTATGGCTATATATTTCTTGTCGAAGCATATGTTGCAAACATTTCTCTCTTTATTTTACACCAACTAATGTAAACGCTGTAAATATAGCAGAATAACCGAAGAAGTTGAGCTGAGTTAAAGCGAGTAAATTGCAATTAAGGCATCTATTTCATCTGTCCTAAGAGTAGAGAACATACTATGGAGATGTTTCAAAACACTGTTCTTCTACACTTCACCGACACAAATCCTGGTGTATTCAGGAAGTTTGTCAAGTGTGAACCTGTAAAATGCAAGGAATTAGTATTACCTAGTAGTTTGTGAGGTGGATGATTGTTTAAAACCATGGCGAATGAATGCCTGGACTGCAAAGATTCAAGCAGTACCGAGACAATGTTCTACAATTTACTGAGTGTAAAAATTCTGCTACTTAAACGCCATACAAGAAGGATATTTTTGAGGTGACGGTATTTTGTTGCAATCAGTATTTCAATAAGCGACTTGAAAAATATCTTCTTCCCGCCCTCGTCGCCCTCTTTTATCTTCGTTTTTAAACCAGACTTTGTTTAATTGATATTCGAAATTTTATAAACAATTTGTAAGCTGGATTAGTTTAAAATTTCTTTGAGCCGGTCGAATAAGGCAGATCTCAAAAAAATAATACATTTTGAATTTGAAATATCCTCGAAAAATTTCTTACGGTTGGACAAGGCTGACCCATATTGAAGCGTAGAATCCAAAAATTATAATTTATAATCAGCACATACGAGACAAATAATTACAGCGGAGTGTTTACACTCGAATGGTTGGTTCCTAAGTTACTATGACAACATGTCTACTTAAAAACGACTGTAAATAAATAGCTAAAATAAAACAGGTTCTTTTGCAAATGTGATGAACAAACATTCACCGGAACAAAACCCAAAATAATAAGAGTAAAATCATTAAAGTCTGATCGCTTATTAAACGGCTGGTTATGAAATGTCACTTTCCGGAACTCGCTCAAAACAATTAAGGTGAATGTTGAACGCATTTATCGTTTCTAAAATTGCGGTTTGTTTATTCGAGGTGGTTAATGAAGGCACTGAAAGTGTGACTTTCTGCAGTGGGGACACAAAATTCTGCCCTCGGTCCACCGTCATGATTTGATGAAAAAGTTTCATTATACATCGATCAATAATTTTCTATTGCACTCAGCAATGATGGCCAAAACTAAACTGTAAAGCAAACTGAACAGCATTTTTTTTTTGCCTCTCCTCTTTCAAAGAGAACCGACACATTATTACCAACCTACGCCGGTTAAACTGTTGTTTAACTCAATACTAAAAATGAACCTTTTTCGAAAACAAAAACTGTGATAAAAGCTTAAACGAAACTAGCTTGAAATGACATCGTTACGTAGACGAGGGATTCTAAGACTGTTTTTGCGTCGATGGTCGTACGTATATTCACCATTTCACTGATAAAAACAGAAACACAGTAATATTGTTTCATCAATTTTTATCGCTAGTCTCTTTTTAAGCTCACTAATTTCTTTCAAAACTAAGACAAAAAGACAATAAATAAACTAAAATATTACGACCATTCATTTACCTTGTTAGTTTACGATCGAGTGAACAGGAGCAATGAGGACCAGTTATGCAAAGATTTGCGGCGGATTGATAAATTTCCCTTCACTGACATTCAAATGATCACAACAAGCCCATAAGAGATCCTTTTACCAGTCTTTGAAGCCAACCTTTGCTTACGGATTCTGATTGGGTAAAAATATAATTAAAACTTTTAGGTGATTTTCTAGGTAAATTACGTCCGTGTATCTTTGGTGTTTTCAGTTGCAATGTAATTAATCCTGCCTCGAATATACGTCGAAAGGATGCGACATCAGCGCTTTGTTCATGAAATAATGCACAGCTTTCATTTAAAAACACAGCTGCTCTCTGTTTGGTCAGCGAGAAAAAAATTGCAACCTCTAGAAAAAATCTTTTAACACGCTGTAACGAAGCAAGACACACTTGTGCATATTAACCTAGTTTTTAATTCATTTCTTACCAAAAAAAAATGTGAAGGTGTTCTCCATTCAACGACTCCACGAAGTAAGAGGTCGGAGAAATTCACGAAAACAAGCTTGTTTAATTTTCTCTGAAAAGTAAACCAGCCCGACCTGAAGTTAAACAATCAAGGTATAAGGCGTGTTTCAACTCATTGAAGCGCCTGTAAAAACACATTTAATGAGCTTCAGCGGTGTGCCAGACATGCCTCTCTTTTATTTAAAAACAACGGCGCCCGGAAAGTAAATGTTGTCGCCGAAAGTGTTGAAAGTGAGACACTACTTCGTAAATTAAAGTTATACGGAATAATGAATATGGTGCACGGAATCGTAAAAGGATTTAGTATTCTGGCTGAAATATCCATGCCATGTATACAGGACGGAGACCTCGCCCACACTGCTCCGGACGACTTTGAAAACGGAAGTTTCACTCTGAAAAACGCTACCACGCATTTGTCGCCGTTTTGAATTCAAATTTCTCTAGTTTGAAGAGCGTTGTCAAAAAGCTCCGTTTCGTGACAGATAAGTGGCGACGGAAATAAAGCTGTGTCTTTTGCAAACTGTGTGGACGGGGGCTAAGAAAAGTAGCTAAGGAGGTATATTGAAATTTATTTAGCGAACATATACATCATGTCTGTTGGCTAAAGGAAAAGGTATAATTGATCGGAAATTTCAGATCATGTCAGATTGATCTAGTGAACTCATTACTTGTGGAAAATCAGCTGTGGGTGCTAGTGTCATAAAATTCTTGTTCTAAATTTCTATATCAAGCTAATAAAAAATTGTGATTTATATAGACCGAGCGGTAGTCATTCGCGTTCTTCACATAGATAAACGGCCAAGACCGATGAGCTTGACACAAATGGAAAACGGCAAGAAATAAAGAGTTCGCTTTTCGCGAGAATGGTTTAAATAATTAATCGGCGTCTTAAAGAAGCTGGTAAACCAGCGGTAATTTCTATTCCCTCTTGAAACATTGGCAAGGTTTACAACCATAACTCATAAAAAAACAATTTCAAGCTCGCCTGACAGTTGCAGTGAATCAGCGGCCGGACATGTGTCTTTTTAGCCTGAATTTTGCTCCTCCGTTCTTGAGCTTTACTGATACCGAAATTAAAGGTGGGCGTAATTTAAATTTCGAGAAAGCTGTAATTTTCTTTGCCTTGTTAAAAACCGTTTTATTAGTTATCCAAATCATGAGCCATCGGCGTTAAGGTGACGGGCCTGCTAATCTGTTTAGTCGACAAAGACATAATATGTCTGAATGGGCTTTATATTAATCTTTTATCCCAGTAAGTTATTCAAACAGACTAAGTCATGCATCTAATCAGTGGTTGGTAAATCGGGAGGTTTATTTTTTCGATATCTGGAAAGCTCGTTCCAGCTTTAACAGCAGCTTTATTGACCAAACTTGTCAGTGAAAGCATTGAACTCATTAGTTTTTAATTAATTTTTAAACTTCTTTGGGTTTCCCCTTAGGTGGGACGAAATAGGAAATATTTATTAAATCTCCCTTTGCCCGCCGGCGACGAAGCCGCGGGGGATTGGTGAAGAATCGAATCGCAGCAAAAAATGGCGAGAATAAGAATGGCGCCCTTGTCACGAAAAATCACTCGCTTACAAGTCCTGCAAGCTACGCAGGTTAAGTCCTCCTTTACAACTTCCGAGAAGTTAAAAATTATTATAAAACCTGATCAAAAAGTCGAACAAAAATGCTACAAAAGTCTCTGTAGGAGGCGCTGTGGCCTATTGGTTAGAGGGTTGAACTCTGGATCGAACGGTCTGGATTCGAAGCCTGACCGGGATCAGAATACTTAAGCTCTGCACTCAGGTTTAAGATTGGGTACTGGCGAATTGAATACTGGCGATATCTATTCCATTGCTAGTCGCTTCATGCTTCAGAAACCAGAGACGAGTGCGCCGGCTATCTGTTCTTCTATTTATAACGTGACTATTTCCTTCGCTTCATCATTATGTCAGCGACTTCTTACATGAAAAATTTTTTTTGTTTTTGCCAAGCTGGCAGCCGACCTGATTTTTTTCTGGTTGTATTTAACCGAGACACTGGCTAAGACTATCCTCAAAACGTAATGGAATGAAGTTGTTTGTATTTTTTTAGGCAGAGGTGGCATGTTTTACTGTATGATTTCAAATAGACAAAACAACTGAGAATTCCAGAATATCCTAAAGAAGTAAAAAAGATAAAATAAACAAAAAATGAATAAAAAATAAAAATTTGAATTTTCCTATTTTTTTTAAAAAAATTTAAGAAAATTGCAATTTTAGAAAAGTATGTCAGTCAATTTACGGTTGCCATTGAAACATCAATCTCCAAGTACAACCAAATGTCATGCCAAATTGATTCCAGATAAACATCACTCGCAATGTCGCGGAAGCTGATGATCAATGATTAAACTCAGCGCAAGCACTCTCCCCACCGGCAGGGTCTTTATGGGGTTTAGGCCTGAAAATCGGCTTGTAAAAAAAGACTGACTTAGATGCTCCTACTTTGATAGTGGATTTACTTGCCCCATATACTAAACAGCTATAAATAACATCAATTTATACAACCTTGCATTATAACATGCTCACAACAAAGCTTGAGAGACGGTCACCACAGAGTGATCCGCTCAAACGCAGGCTACTGTGGAAAGAACATCAGTCACACCAATATTTATCAACGTAAACTGTAATAACTTCAGCGTTTCCTCAAATCTCCAGAAAAATTGCCATATAAAAGAAAGAAACCGAAGGAAACCAAGTTTTGAGGAGCTATTTGCAGCAATAGATACAGGTAGATTGTGTTTAAAGGTGAAGGAATGCATCAGCTCGCCAGCTAACAAAAAAGAAATATAATTCAACCAAATTTGCACTGAGAAAAAATTACTTGGATTATGAATTCACTGATTTCAAGTTTTTCCCGCATAAAGGAGTCCGGTCCAATTTCATTCTCGTCACCGTTTTTCAGTCTAACTTCGTAACTAGTTCCGTTCATTTGTTTACACAAGCAATTTTTTTTGCTGAATTTCACGATCACTACGATTGGATCTCGCAATCCCTTTGCTACGAAGAAATAGTTTTTCTTAAGGTTGGAACACACTAGGGCCATGTCGAGGGGACATAAAGCGACAATTTTCCTGGTGTAACAGGTCCAACGAAATTCTGTTTTTAACAGCATTTTCAGTGTCCCCGATGCATGAAATTCAGCCGGTTTGAATTAGTTCGTCATGAAGCATCGATAAAATAAACTTAGTTTTTAAATGTCACATCGTGTGCAATACTCCTGCGAATTATACCCCGCTGCAGCATAGAAATGAATTGTGTGCAAAGACTTGTATACTGTGCCTGCAACATGGTTGCTATGTCCCTGCAACATGGTTGCTATGCTTGCATACGAAGGGCCAAATTCCCCGCAACACACTCCCTAGTGTGTGCCGACCATAGAAAGACCTCTTCGCCACCCAGAAATCCTGCCAACCAAAAATAATCCGCATTACCGTGTACCGGCTTTGTAAAGTTGCTGGTTCAGATCTATTAGTGACTGACAAGATGTCCGCTTGACATACCAAACAACGCCTTCGTCTTAGCAGGCATTGTATCCTCAAAGATGTTAGCGATAAAAAATGCCTACAAACAATCTCTCAAGTGGGGCGCATGTTTAACATTATTTATCGTACTCCTTCGGCATAAAACATCGTGATTTGTCAGTTCCATTGCATCAATTTTTCGCCGGTGATAAAATTGCGAAATGCCCAACTGCTATAATAATTCCGTTGTACTTTTTACCAACGTTCATTATTTTATTTTACTTTTGAGGCTAATTGCCTTTTAATCAGTTCCCGCATGACTGATCGTATAACCGAGTTTGAGTAAAACACTTTCAATGAACCATTGTCAGTGCAACTGAGCCAGTTGGTGTGTGTGAGTTTCCATCCCCTTAGTGTACAAGGATGCTTAAAACTGAGGCGGACCAACTCTTAGTAGAGAAATCGAAATATCTTAGTCACCGCTCTAGATCTAAGCAATGTGGCCGATTGGATCGGACTGACTGGTTTACTTTAGATAGCTGAACAGTCCAAAACAACTTGATTACCTTCCAATATCGTTATCCTCCATAAAAGAGTTTCGTGCATGCCGCGTAAACTATGTCTGTACACATTTTAACGTTATAACTAAAACAGAAAACGTGTCGATATTCAATAATGATAAACTATGCATTATTTAACCCATCAGTAACAGAGCTGGCCTTACCAGGATGATCATTCTCCCTTTCGTTAGTGACTGCATTTTCTTGGACATAAAATCAATAAGATGGCGGGAAAAACGGAAGGAGATAGTGAAATTTTTGGATAGCATTTGTTGTTCCTCTGAGAATAACAGCTGTTACATTTTCTTTAGAATAATTTGCATGCTTAATCTATTTCATACGAGAACGACGTGCGCTCATCCTCAGCAAGATATTCATTGTAAAAGTTATATCATTTCCGACACCTAACAGTGTCTATTTTCGACTTCCTTTTGGACCTTTGTTGTCCTTTACCATGGTCAAACAAAGAAAAATTTACAAGTCATTTTCTTTTCGGAAAGACAGTATGAAATTAGCATTTCATTCGCTATTTATTGATGGTAAACACCACATTTCAATTGCGAACCATTTTCTCTCTAGCAATTTCCTTCGGTGTCTGATGTAGCGGGCTGTTAAGTCAACAATTTCGTAACATTACATCGTGAAAGTTTCATTTTGTAGATAGTTTTATTGTATCCCGCTTATTAATGAATATAATTGACGGTTGCGACGTCTTCTTTGGCAGATTGAAGGCAGACTTGGGGAACTTGTTTATTACTTTTCCCATTACTAGAAAACTGAGTCACAACACTTGTTCATGGCTGGGCCATCGTGTCCTGTCTAACAAAAATTTCAGTTTAGCTGAATAATCTATCAACAGTAGTTTCTGCAAAGGCATACTTGTGTTATGTTATGTTTACATTACAACTTTAAAAATGGCAGCGAAAACAGCACTTTAGACACTGAATCTACGAGCGACGTTTCGTAATTATGTTTCCAAAACAACTGGGACTACAGTTTGGAATTGCAACATTTATTCTTTTTGTATATTTCACTGAAAAATTAAATTGTTAAAAAAAAATTGTTAAACGATCAAAAATTTTTAACTGAGTATTCCAATGCGGGGTAGTTACAAAATATTGAGATCAGGTGAAAGAATTACATCACTATATTATGACATGACGTGTAGTACAAGCTGATTGGACAGAGAATTATCATTGATTGACATCGAGGCTTTAATAACGAACCAATCTACCTTAAAACCTTTTGAGAGAGAAAAAAATATATATATTAACGATAGCATTTTATTACAAATTCTTAGTTAGGAAATATTTTGGTACTTTACCCAGACAATTACAGCTGACATCTGTTTCGTCGTTTGGTAACATGATGTATCGTACAAGGTGTCACAGGACAGAACATGGAGATTTTGAAAACGAAGCAACCTTGAAACCCTCTGAGAGAAAGACAATCGCCACGACAACATTGTAATTTGAACTCAGAATTTTTTTACGGCGTTATCACACTATCAAAACTGGCGAAACTGCGACTCTTTCCTTAATTTCATGTCCTGCAATGCCAAGGCTTGTAGTCACTGTAGACGTATTAAGTTTTTTAATGAGACACTGCACCTGAGTCGATGATTAGGCTACGAAACCATCTTGTTAGAATAAAGAACAATTTTAGCCTTTAAGAATTATACGCCCAACTTACGGAGACCGCAAAATGAATTATAGTTGTGAGCTTTATTCATAATAGGTAGTGGTAACGAGATCTTTGGGCGACATGAAGCTAGAAATTAGCCTTAAAAAATAATAACAATATTGGCAACTGTTTTACAACACATTTCAATCTTAATCAGGTATACATCCCATACAAACGAAAATAATTTTAACCAGTTTAAAATGAATTCGAAATGCATAAAGAGGCTTTTTCAATGTTTCGGTCTTCCATTTTGTTGGCATAAAACGAAATAAATAATATTCACTGTCAGAAACAATGTATTCCGCTAAATGTCACGAACGGCTCGCCGGAACCAATGTACCTTAATATTCAGCTGCTTGTTACACTACTGGAATTGCGAATAATGTAAAATTTTTCCGGCCGCGAAATAGCTCCGGAGGTATACTCTAGCACTTTGTTTTGTTGCTAAAATAAGTGGTAAAATTTGTTAGTGTTTCGCCAAAGGCAGAACTTGGTTGTACTCTAGCACTTTGTTTTGTTGCTAAAATAAGTGGTAAAATTTGTTAGTGTTTCGCCAAAGGCAGAACTTGGTTGTCCTCATTAGGACACCCGTGACTTTGTTGCCAGTGAAATTTCCTGTTTAGCTAGACAGGCTTAGGTAATCAGTTTGCCTCATTCGATATCTCTTACCTGCAACACTGAATCCAGTTTGTGAACAAGCTTCAAATTCACAGTTTTACAACAAACGAAGACATTCCCAATTTGTCAACAGCAAAAAATTAACCCACGCTTATTCCCATAATTGACATTTTCTAGCACAACAAATGGATTTCAATGGCACCAATTTTCTCATTGTTAAATATTTAATTATTTTACCGCATGAGCTTCGTCTAATGCTGCTTTTACTACGGGTGCCCTTTAGAACTAAACACAAATAAAAGTGAGAAAATAAAGAAGAAAATTATAGATAAATGTAGGGCAGGTTTTTTCATGTACTTGGCGTACTAGATTTTGGATCACTCAGCGAAAAGTTGATTAACTATACCTTCTATTCGTGCACGGTATTCATATCAATACTTGAGTGAATATCTACATAATGTGGTCGTCTTCACATATGAAGTGAAAGCAACTAGTAAGCTACTTCGTGAGTTACCTAATAGGACACTTGTTACCGACCATACCACAAGTAAACACAGTCCGGGCAGTTTCAATCTTTTCCGGCCAAGATTTCTGAAATTAGGAATCATTACAAGCGGCAGGGGCATTCTTGTGTTTATTTATTTTACACATCAATCTACAGATTGTTTCTTTTTTCATGACAGTTTCAAAATGTTCAACCGGAATGTGTCAAATTAAAGAATTGGTTCCAGTATATATTTCGTTTCTCTGCAGACACTGGCGTAGCAAGAGTGAAAACAGTCTATATAAAAGACATCGCAACCACATTAATTGATAATTCATTTGCCGTCAGCTTCTCGATTCTTTTTGCCAACTTTCTCAAGACACGAAATATTAACAAACAGTGATGGTACCAGTTAAAAAAACAATTATAAATATTGCGGCTATTCTTTAGTGTTGCCTCAATGAAAAGCCGGTGCATAATAACTCCGAGTTGAATTGTAGAGTTTAGTGTACTTTACTGCGTGAAAATTTGAAAGCTTACCTAAGGGCTGGACATCATTCAGTTCGTTCCTTTATGATGAGTGTATCCTATCCATCGATCAACATCGCTAATTACAGATGAAAATTACGCTGAAAGAATGATGTTATTTACAGGGAGTAAAGTCAGGCTTCTTTATCGTTTAAATAAAACGTATGGGCTGGATTCCAAACATGTCCAAACAACTGACCCATCAATAAAATAAAAGGCTGTGTCGTCAATTGATATGAAACACACAGGTCGATATAGCTGGCCTAAGGCCAAAAGATGAGAAAAATATTTATGCTTTTAACACGAGGGCAGTACGAGGAAAGTATATATACACGACAAAAGACTGAAACAAAACAAAAATAAATGAAAACAAAAATAAAGAAAAGACTTAATTTTATTTTCGACATAGCCATCGATACAAATACCACTGAAATGAGTCTTTTGAGATGCTGAAAAGATTATTTAACAGCCTTTAGTTCAAATGGCGTCTTAAAATTTTAAATTACGTGAGCAAGAAAGATCTAGCTAGAAACACTACTTTTCAGCATCTATGAAGAAAAATGGCGCGCAAATTTTTATTTTTTTCAGAACAAGTAAATCCAGCATGTCTATTAAGTCGATATATAATTTTCACGACCTTAATTGAAGCAGTCACTCTTTTAAATGGCGAATACTGACTTTTGAATATTTTCGAACTGAAAACCTTGTGTAGTGTTCGATCGATAGACGCTAGCAGCTAGTAGCACCCGTCCGCGCTGCGCCGGCGGAAAAATTTGAAAACTCAGCTTTATTTCTCCCGTTAGGCTTACCGTCCGCACTCATCCGTCAAGAAAACGGAGCTTTTCGAAAACGCTCTTCAAACCAAATAAATTTGTAAAGGCCGGTTATGCGTTGTAGTGTTTAAAGAAAACATTTTGAAAATGGAGTTTCTTGAAAACGATGACATCGGCAATAATTAAGAAAATTTCCCTGTCCGATGTTCCTCGAACACATATCCAAAATGGCTGGTCATTGGTGCGTTTTCAAATTGCTCCGGCGAAGTATGGAGTCTATGGACGGGGCCGTCGAGTTCTTATCCAGTCATCACTATGCGTGCGACATGCTTTCAAAATAGAGTATATTTTGCGGCATTTAGAAACCTCTCTATTGGTTCTTTCATTTTTGCTTTCTTTGGCTTGAAATCAGCTGGAAAATAATCATTATTTTATTTTTAAACTGCACTGATGTCATGTGACGAGTTCGAGTAAGGAAGTAAGGGGATCTTCTACTTGTCATCATCATTGACAGCAGCGTTGCTAGTGCCACTTTGACGTTTGTTTGTTATTAACTTTCTATAAGCTCACATACTCACGGGCCTTTTTGTCATTTGACACATAAAACGAAATCGAGTATAGTCTAATGTTGTCCCAGTAGACAGTAGAGAGTATTTTGTTAATAAGAACACTTTTCCTTTTCATTCACGTACATGCAATGGTCGCGTCAGATCGACGAATGTTTAGCGGTGAAGGAGCGAATTATATATTAGATTATACAGCAGGATGACAATCTACAATGTTTTTTTTAACCATAGTATGAGAATCAGAATAAAGTGTTATCGATCACAAGAAGGAAGTCTTTGCTTACATGAGAGGGAGGTACATAAATAGAACGTCGTCAAAACAATTTTAATTTCTGGGTAGCGATTAGATAGTCACCGGTCTATACTAATATTTTTTTTTCGAAAATCGATTCTGGCAATTTTAGCTGTTCAATAGGAACAGCAAAGATTTGCGCCCTGTAAGATACCGTTTTTCTGTTTTGATCATACAACAGAAGGAAAAAGAAACTTTGCATTAAAGTCCAACTGCATTCACATCTGACCTCTCATCAAGGGTTGTGAACAACTTAAGGCGATATTTAAGGGCTTTTTTAAACTGAAAGAAAATTCCGTTTTGTTCTATAACCTGAAAAAAAATATTCATTTAAGTGGCATACTAACCTGAAATAGACTTTCACCGGAAGGCGACAATTACAGGCATGATGCGATACCTTGTCTCTTTATATTTGCATTGAATTGTGAAAAGCTGGACAAAGTAAAATATGCGTGCTAGCAAGCGTTATTTGAAATGTGCATTTAAGCACGTGCGACATGTGAGGTTAACTGAATTGAATTGTCAATGAAAATAGTCGCTATGCAATTTTTTCATACGTCAGTGATGTCACGTACGCCAGCAAAACACAATATTGCTTTTCTTTAATGCCGCCGTGTTTTAAGATTGTTAAGGCTGTAAGGCATTTGAAGGGGAAAATTATACACTAGCAAAGCATCCAATTAGCTAGCAAACCTCCACATGGCAACTTGTTACGAAATTCGAGCTTTAAAACTGACACTTTTTCAACCGATCGTTGTTGGTCTGTTTTAATTAGTTCAGCCGATATTTTCTTTAAAAAAAAATTTAAAAATCCACAACTGACAATTTATCGGCACAAGAAGGCCATTCATGGTGAAGATATTAACTTTATCTCTCTTCGCGTTGCTTTCTCACGCAAGCATCAGCTCATTAGTTAATTGTAAATAGTATTAGTATCTTACCACCTGTGAGGTGGCTCTACGAAGGCCAATATTTCATAATTATTGCGTGTGTCGGTCATAATTATGTTATTGTCACTTACAGATTCAAAACATTGGACATATCGTGGCCTGTCAGAGACTTAAACCACACACGTAATATTTGATCACTTCTACCGGATAAGTTTAGAACTCTTCACGTGTTTGTTTAATGATCGAAATAACTGAACTGAATAAGTAAACTGAAAATAAATTCACGTAAGACGCATCAAAAAGAAATATGGGCTATAAATATGATACAATTTTTGAAAAGCAAAACGTTTTCCATTAAAAATGTCATCATCAAAGTTGCTTCTTTAATTTTTTTTTCACATTATTTCGAGTAGTAAACAAAGTAAATTTTGAGGGGACTTGAAAATATCGTTATCGTTATATGTATTTTTTTTAACTGCTTAGAATGTCTTGACCTCGGGAAAGAAACACTCACATCAGGGGCACAATTCATAATTATTTCTACTATAAGTCTTATTTTGAAAAAAATCACTAGTTCTCGTGACTATTAGAAAGAATACAAAGGTTTAAAGGTAAGATTATGAGCACGTTTTAGATAACTCGTGGAAAAGGATTTAAATGTTGAGTCATTATCAGGCTTTCTTATTGAAATATTTTCAACAAATAACTATGACTTTGAGTGGCAATCTAACTGCAACACGGAAACATGCGACAGAATTGTCTTCTAGTCCAACGAGCTGTAACTTCCTACCTTGCCGTCTAGAATGCCTCGTTAGTTGTTTGGACTGGTCTTTAGTTCTCGTTTAGATGACAAGGAAATGATCAAAGTGATCAAAACAAAAGAAGCACTATTGTACCTAACACAGTTAACCCATCGAATTATTCAAAAAGTATTTAGCACATCGTAATATGAAAATAGGCACCGGCAGGATAACACATGCGCACTGGTAACGAAATGAGATTTCAAGTTTTACCGGCAAGTGCAGTTTGAATTAGTTATAGAAAGATTTTTCATTTCTGTGTGTTGTGTCTAAGATCATCTTTTCAGAAATTATTTACTGCAATATTATTTGCGCTTATATTGCCTGTGCTTATTGCACGATGTTGCTAAAATAATAAAAACGCAATAGAACGCTTTACAATTCGACTATAAAGGTTTTAGTCGCGGAAAGAATTAGCAAAAAAAATCGATCTGTACGAAAACACAGGATTAAATTTCAGTTTTGCCTCCGAATTAAAACCCAAATAGACGAGTGTATTTTGTCTTAAGCCTTTAAGAATTAATTCAGCTCATGGGAGGTCCTTGCTCTCAGTAAACAAACAACAACCTGGTATCGTGTTTGACAAAAAATCCAACTGCATTACCCTTGTATTTCCAATTTAATATTTCAGTTTTCACGCGCCAAACGGTAAATCCCATAACTGGTTCAGTGTTATCTGCAATAGTTAGGAGCCTATATCAATGGGATATATATATTTTTTCGGATATAAATGATGGGGAATTATGAAACTATGAATTATGAATTACAAATTTGTTATGTACACTTATTTGCAATAAAAATGAGTGACTTCATTAAAATGTACCTTGCTAGTTATCGTAAAGTATCATTTGAGAGTAATTGAGCCATTCTGAGTCAGTTTCTTCTTGCTCCATGCGTCCATCGTTATACGCCTGACTGTATTTAAAGCGCGGTGAAATATAAGTCAAACAAGTATATCGGCCTCCCCATGGGGTAAAGACCTCCTTTTCGATGACAAGTATTTTCTTAAGGATAAATAACATAAACAATTAAAAAAAAAAACGAAAAGAGAATTCCGTAATCAGTATATCATGGATAAAAAGAAATCTGAGTTCTCACCGATGCAAAAGTGCCATAATTAGAATAACTAAAACTATTTTCAAAATTTTCTAAAAAGCTGGGCAGCTGACCAAAGAAGTTTTTAAACAAACCGTGATAAAGGAACGGTCAGAAAGGCAGACGTTAACAGTCATTATTAATATCTACCTTTTGCTACATTTTATATCATTTTGGTATCATCCTAGTGCGGTTTTCACTTATTAATTTCATTTCTGGTATCTGAATGAGAAATTTGTAAAGACTTACCATAATAGCAAGCTGTTAGTGACTCAGTGTTTTTGAAGGCCGCGTGACGTGGGTTCTCTGAATGTTACGAAGCAGAAAGGCACCCACACATTACATACACGTTTAGACGAGTCTCTGCTTAGAAATATTACGTCCGTTAAAAGTCAAGCGGCGTAGTCCATGAAATAAGCCGCATCAAACGTTCTACATTGATCTTAACTAACACATCCGCTAATCCAAATTAGATGTTTTTATGGAGATGGAACGCTCCCTCAAAAATGCCCTTTGTTAGGCCTTTAAATTTGATGTTTGACATTTTAAGTTTTGAGATGAATAGGCCATACTGATCAACGCAATATAAACATTTTAAATTAACGAGCTATGTAAAACGCTGCCGCGAATAATTTTTTAAAGTGTTAAGGACATGACACGCGATGCTAAAGAAATGTATATTATTATGCCTTGATCACGAACTGTTTTGTATATTTATTCTTTGGACAAAGAAATTAGTTTGTATCGTCAACAAAAAATATAACTTAATGTAACAAACCAAAATTTGCATCAAATTAGATCGTCAAACTAATAGTACCTGCCATAAATTACAAGAGCGCACTTACCTTTGAAGGAAAAAAAATTTAAAAAAAAAAAAACAGTGGTGGCGTGTGGTCACTCGCTGTTTTATTCTTTCCCGACGATTCAGGTATCTGAGAAGGTTCCTACTTGTAGTTTGTTGTTGAAATAAAAATTATTTCCATTTAAGTCCAGTTGAACAGCTCAATGCTTTATGCACTGTCAGGTGGTCTGTTAGTTCGTTGCCCAATTGTTTTAGGCGGGTTACCTAGAAACTGCATACATGTAGTACATACTCTATCGACTCGGTAAAAACACTAGTTAAAACTGTTTTTTTACATGGTCAGGGTTGCCGTGTGGGAATCCTAGATGAGTAGTGATCTCTTACAATTAATTGCTAAAATGATATAAGAAAAACTAATTTAATTCTTTAACAGTTGAACAGCACAATATTGTTTGTCGTGCGGTCTGGTCGTTCCCGTGACCTAACATTAATTTGAAAACAAAACGAAGGACAAAACCAAAAGCCAGTGACAAATAAATACAAATATGTTAAATTTTAAGTTCAGTTAAGTAAGCTGTATTCAGTTGGTCAACTCAATACAACGACAAAAGATTCGCACCACTGTTATATATGGGTGTCTCCTCCAGTGGGTGTGGAACTGCGGTGGCTAGATTCTTAATCTCTTCAGTTTCTGGCCATCATAAACAACCTCTCCATTTCGCGATCAGAGATCGAGCTGCCATCTTGTACACAGTGGCAGGTGACAATGCTACGCTGACAACGCTAAGACAAAGCTACTTCTTTTCAGGTCTGTCTGTTAAATTGACAATAGTGGCTCCGAGATCGAACAGAATTTAACTTGGAAAAATGTAAAAGGATAATGCAGTCCAACTTATTTGCCTACAGTTCTTTGTTTCTTTACCGGTTCCCTTGAAACACCTGCATTTGTGCTCAAACGAGTAAAATCGGTTAGAAAGAAGCGCGGCTAGCGAGTGGTTCAACCATTTTGAGATTTTATCTGCTGATAAAAACTTCACATCTCAGAGGAAATTCGATTTGTATTTAAGCCAAATTTATGATGAGCTGGATATTCACATTTCTATGTATAACTAAATCTTGCTTTACAAAACTAAAAAAATGCATCTAGGCTCTCCGTAGAAATTCAAATTAATATTTGTGCAATTATTAGATTCTTTACATGTCCAGCTGCAGTGACTAACTTCTAACTTCTCACTTCGACATCAGAGACTTCACACTCTTGGCCTCAACCCAAGAATAAAAGAGTACAAATTCTACCATTATACTGAGACAAAGAATTCGTAAAAAGCAATAATGCAAATTTTACTTTGTTTGGGGCGTCTTTATTAAAACAGCAGCACATCAATCCAAGGACAAAATATCAAATGCTCCATACACGGAGCTCTAGTAAATATTTACGATTAACTATCAAAATACTAAGTGATTCTCGCTTCTTCCCAGTCTACTCCTATGAGGAAAGTATGCGAACAAAATCAGGGAGTTGGAATGAGTCAAAATTTGATTTTTACAAAAACGATTGTCCAAGTTTTCAGTTATTTTCTCTCTTAGAGAACTCTGAAAAGTATTTTCGAATTGCACTCAAGAATTTTTCGATGATTGGGACAATATTATTTCCTGAAAATATTCGCCTAACGACGGTAAGTTATAACTGGTCAATGATTTCCTTTAAAGCGGTTTTCAATTGATTGTCCAAGATATCACTTTGGTCAATTCCAAAGAAAACAACGAACCAATCAAAATTCAAAGTAATCACATGTAGCGGACTTGAAGCGCGGGAAAACGTGTGCCAGCGAGTCACGGTTGGTTTGGGCTTCACTTCTGATTGGACAAAAAAAGTGGCGCGAGTTTTTTAAACCAATCATGTAGTGTGGAATTGCCAAACCAAACAACAGTGTATTACGTTCCATACTCAAGAGAAAACCGCTCTAGAAACTATCAGAACCAATGATAGTTTACTTACGCGTCGTTTTCTAAACAATTCTTGGCATTCAAGGACCGCAGAAAGTCGATCCGTGTTGAGTTTCCTTCGGGGTAGTTTTTGGAATGGCGATTCGTTATTATTGCTGATACACAGTGAAATGATTTCTGAAATGTTTTCCTCGTTGATTGATCTCAATACGAGAAGATTGGCCTGGAAACCTCAAGGCCATTGTCTATACATGTTTCGGGAAATTTTACTAATTCTTACAAAAATTGCTTTATTTAAACTATGATCTCTTCCCCCGAGATATCCTTCTGAAAAAAGAAGATATAAATTATTCGGCTATTAATGGACTTGTCATAACGTTCCCAAGTGCTTATGCTTTGGCAAAGCACAACCTGGGCAATAGATTAATACTGCGGCATCAGCGAGAGTCTCCGCCCTCAAGTCTCGACGAGTATAATCGAGTGTAATCGCTTTGACGAATATAAATCTTTGTCGATGTCTGGGAGATAATTCTAACTTTGTCACCAGCCTCAAACAACATTTGATATCCGTTGAAGGTAAAATAGTGGATCAGCCTGTTGTTCGTAGAGGTAAAACGGCATTCACTTGCTCAACACAACATCGATCTATGATCAGTTAAAGAGTTGAAGAAATTTTTTTTGTGACTCATCGAAAACAAATCGCAGCCATAACCTTTCCTGTACGCAAACAATTTCAAATAAACATTGCTGCGCCATTGTGCTGGTTTACCAGTTGATACATCTGTCCGTTAGCAGTTATGACTCTGTTTAAAGGACCATTTTTGTTTGTCTCCGATCTCTCTCCTAGTTTCTCTTCGAGTCTAAACTTTCTTCTTGCAAGACTAAGTTTTCGCATTTTCTTGTTCTTTACTGGCTTGCCGTTGTGTAGAGGCTGCAGTTCAGAGGCGTCTAAATTGTCAGCGTCCCCGTCCAGCACCACCGTTGGAAGTTCCGGTGTCCCCATACCAATAATACGAAAGTAACGCAAAAAAGCCACCGCGGGAATAAAAAATATCGACACAAGAGTGAGTAATATCGCAAGAAACTTTGCCCATGGAGGATAAGGAGTCGATATTCCTTTGCCCTGACAAAAAAAGGAATATTAGTCGTTAGCGAATAACAAATTTACTATCTACTTTTCAGGGATGGAAATTATAAGACTTGATAATTCCATTTTAAGACTATAAATGGAGTTAATCATTCTTTTGTTTCCAGCCCTGATAGATAATAATGACGATGAAGATGGCGATGACGATGACGATCTCGATCGCGAAGACTGAAACAAAGACGAAGACGATGATAATGATAATCATCAATATCATGATTATTATCCTCCTCGTCATCATCATTATCATCACCATCATCGTCATTATCATGATAGTGCTCTTTTCTGATGATGACGTTGTAGGCAGTAGAAGAGCTGTTGGTGGCTAATATTAAAAGAACATAAGATTGATATTAAAAAAATATCAATAAATGTTATCACCTGTTTTTCGTCCCAAATCGTGTACTGCGGGGTACTTTCTGACATACTCTTAATGCTCATGGAAAGCACAACGAAAATCGTTACTGGAGAAATGACTTTCCAGCACCATCTCCAAATGAAACGAGGAGGTTTATTCGTCATGTATTTTATATCATCACTAAATCTGCAAAAAGATAACATTTGTTTTGTTGAATGAGGCCTTGAACGTCAAACGCCGGTTATTCTTCAGACTAAAAATGCGTGTGTAAACTCAAAGAATGGCGAAGTAACTAACCATGTACCAGGCCAAAGAAATGAAATAAAAATAAAAGATTTTTCTCAGGTTGTTCTGATTGAACAACGCCCTCACTGGGCGGAATGTATACTAGATATGAATTATCCGACGCCAAATTTATATTAGAAGTCGATTTATCCTTTTGAACGATTTATCCGCCTTTAACGGATAAATCGTCTAGTTAAAAGTCCGGTGTTACTAGTAGATATAATAATGCTGTCGAATGCTGATTCGTCTGTCAGATTTCAAAATCCATAACCGGAGCACATTCCTACCATACTTAGTAGGGCAAGTAGTTCCTGTGGTCTGGCCTTGTCTCATGAGATGATGCTTAACATGGGGGTCGCACCTTTCCCTCTTGGACAGAATTATCCAAGAAAAATGACTATGATATGATTTGATAATGACACCTATTCTTGGTTTGCTTTCACATGATCAGACGGCCATGTTGGTGTACAAAAGAAAAGGAAAACGTAGCTCGCGTTTATCATAATAATAGCGCCGTATTCCCAAAAGACTTTTTCGCTGTTGTTCAGTACACCAACATGGCCGCCAATGACGTCATGTGCAAGCCAAGGAAATATAGCCCATATATGAGAGTACCCCAAGGAATTTTTAGATCTGTTTGCGCTCTCAGCGATTCCTTATACAATAACATCAACACAATATCTCTACAATATCTCACTTACCTGTCAATACCGTATATGAAGGATATAGCGATGCATTCTACTAAAGCGATAATCAGCAATGGAATACCAGAACAATAACTTTCGATAAGCTGAACCCAGTACTCCCCCGAATACTGAACCAAAGGCAGACCCATCAGGCAAGACACCAGACATATTATACCTAACAAATGACATAACTAAATCAGTATTAATTACAGGCCTATTTCGATTCTCTGCCTCAACCATAGTAATCTGGTTCCCTTAATTTCCGTTGAAAGTTTAAAGGTCCAGAAATAAATCCAGCGAAAAAAATATATTTTAATTTGAGTTTTACACCCTCGTATTGAAAGCTAATAATCTCAGTGCGTAGACATGTGCGTAGTTAATCAATACCCTGATGTTTGACCCTGTCTTGCCGATTTTGCTATATGGAAAACTGGATGAAATAAATGCTCGAACGAGAATATAAAGAAGATCATTTCTCTGAAATGAAGAAAATCTCAGTGAAATACCTTACTCAACACCAACAGTTTCTATTTCATACCTGACAGATATTCCTTCTTGAGTTTCGGGAAAAGTTTCAAATCAATGACTGGGGTAACGACCCCCTCCAGCATTCCAAACTCGGTATCAATGCCAATAGTAATAAGCATGAGGAAAAACATAACAGCCCATACAGGCGAGAAAGGCATCTTGTTGATAACATCTGTGAAGATTATGAAGGCGAGTCCTTGGCCTGCTGGGACCTGAAAGGAATTCAGTAAAAAATAACTCAAGGAGAAAAAATTGTCTTGCATTGGTCAATATGGTTTGTTGGATTATGCTCGTAAAAAAGATTATTATGCTTTCGGGCGTCACCCTTGAAACTAGGGTATTATGCTCAAAATTATGCGCGGCTGGAGGTAAAGTGCTCAAATTATATATGCCGGACTAAAATGACACATCCGCTAATATTGTTCTACAAAAATATTAGTATTATGCCAGCATTATGCCTATTGGTGAATACCACCTTTAAATTTGACTGACCTTGACAACCTCATACCCAGTCCATTTCCCTAAACATTTGGACGACAAAAGAAACTGAGAATGAGGTTGTGAGCATGAGAATTTTGCTAGGGATATCGCTAGCCGACGCCACGTATCATAAAGTTGTTACTTGCTTGTTCGTGGTTTTACAGTAAAATTACTCTGATCAAGGATCTCTTGTGGAAGCAACTAACGAACCATATCTTTCATACTGTCCTGCCTGTGCGAACATTTACGTGAAACGAAGTCAGTTTTTACGTTGTTACTTTGGTTTTTGTGATTAGGAAACTCCCTTTTGACGCTGGTTAAATCATATTAATTTAATCACTTTTCAGTCAAACTTAGAGCGAATGCCAATTGAGTGTCGTAAACTGGACCAAAACTAAAGTTATCAATATGGCCAATCAATAAGGACACAGACAACTCAGTGAACCAATCAAAACTCAAAGTAATCACATGTAACTGCTAGCTGATGAAAAGCGCGGGAAAACGTGAGCTAGCGAGTTACGATTGGTTCTGGTCTTACTTCTGATTGGATGAAAAATTCGCGCGAGTTTTTTAAGCCAATCGTGTAGCGCAGTTGATGCAAAACAAATTAAATTACTTTTCGACACTCAAATGAAAGCCGTTTTAATAAAAAAACAACCAAATTTTGATAATGCTCCTAAATGTTTCCTCTTACCGTTAAAAACTCGGTCTTGTTACAGGTGACAAGTGTCTCATTGTATAATATGGAGGCGTTGTGAAGGAGCTCGTGGTAAAGTTCGTTGTCCAAGCCGTCTAGAGTGGGGACTGGTATGCTGGTGATGCCTGTATTATTCAACAGGCGTAAAGCTTGATCATTTTGTTTCTCTAAGCAGCGCTCCATTTTGTCTTCCGCCTAAAAAAAAGTGTACAAATAGGGCATCCGATAAAACGGTTGTCTGAAACTAAGAGAGGAAAAAGGACAAGAGAGTTGACACCCCCATTCCCCGTTTTGTGGCCCCAATGCCAAAAGCGACTTTTTTTGTTATTTTTTCGATGTGGCTACTCCAATAAAGTTTGTCAACGATGGTCATTTCAAGTAATTTTTGCGGTGGTGACTTAGCTGGCTAACTTGAAAATCATTAATTGTAATGTCAGGAACTTTAGCCTTTGCTTGGATCCAATAAACATGAAGTAGTCATATTTGAAGTATGTTTGCCGTCTGCTCTCAGCCAATTGTGAACATTTTATTTTTTGTGAATATTTTAGATGAAACTTAGATGTAGATTAGTTATTTACAAATTGATCAAGTGTACCGTGGTTAAATGAATTCTATCTATCTATTTATCTATATGCTGTCACCGTTGTGATCGCTACAGGAAAAGTCGAGCGATCACTCACCAACAGCGGTTTTCACAAGATCATTTCGATCGCTGGGAGAGTTGAGATAGAACTATGTCGGCGAATCGTTGTCACTACGATTACTATAATCGTTACAATAGCTACCATCGCAGTACAGTGGTTTGCTCACGATCGCAACAATCATTGAACTTTTTTGCAGCGATCGCTAATCACTTTTTTAATGGACCCCTCGGGAAATTAAATCGAGGGTCACTTCAACTGTACATTGTTTTTTTTACAATCGTGATATTTAGTCAACTTTAACTGAAGAAGTGTGTGAAATACCTGAAAACCAATGAACGAGAACACCACGACACTGGCGTATATTGAAGTTGCGCAGTTGATTAGGCAGACTGTTATTGCGTCCTTTGTCGAATCGTTCTTAATCGGGTTGTAACTGGAAAACGCAATCAACGATCCGTATGCGACGCCGAGTGAGTAAAAAATCTGCACAGCGGCATCCAACCATACCAGTGGATCCTTGAGCCGTTCAAACTAAAGAGAAGAAAAATATATGTTTGTAAGTGAGTAGAAGATGATAACCTGAGGAAATATCGGAAGGGTGATGTCATGCGCACTTACGACTACAATGTCGATAACAGCTGATAAGGACAACGATTTATCGATAGTTTTCGAACTGTACGCCTTGATTCGATTCTTTGTAAACATGACAATTACTTCGCTAGACCCTGTCAACAAATTAAGTTTATATATTGATTTACTGAGTGATTCTCTACCTGTCTATCTGTCTAACCGATTGATCGGCTATCCTACTGACTTAATGATCGCTGATTGCCTTCCTGTTGTACTGACTTAATGATCGCTGATTGCCTTCCTGTTGATTGATTGATTGATTGATTGACTGACTGACTGACTGACTGACTGACTGACTGACTGACTGACTGACTGACTGATTGAATGACTGACTGACTGACTGATTGATTGACGGACTGAATGAATGAGTGTTGACCGACCGTATTATTGACTAACTGACTGACTGACTGACTGATTGATTGACGGACTGAATGAATGAGTGTTTACCGACTGTATTATTGACTAACTGACTGACTGACTGACTGATTGATTGACGGACTGAATGAATGAGTGTTGACCGACTGTATTATTGACTAACTGACTGACTGACTGACTGATTGTTTGATTAAATGACTGACGGATTTTTTGACTACTTAATTAACTGATTTTTACAACGTTGGCTCAATGGTCTACTGACCGACTATCTGACTGAATTTTGAATGAATGTTTTTTAGTGAAATACGTATTGCTCGTCCGACAGACTAGTTAATTATGTTTCTTACCTCAGGTATAAAAAGTAAGGCCAGCCCTTCTTGATATCCCTTGAGATGAACGCCGCGAAAGAAAAATATAATAAGCAGGATGAGTGGTAAGGTAGCCGTCATGTAAACGATCTGCAAACAGAGTACATGGAGTCAACGAGTCACTCTCAAGACAATTATGCAAGACAATGTTAAGATTACGACTGAATACCTTCAACCACTAGCCAAATGCTCTAGAGAACTAATATGACGATACTAGGTGTTTTTGAAGGAAGAAAAAAATGGCAATTCTCTCCTTTATAGCTTCATTGCACCTACATAATTTATCAGAACTGAGCATTATGTTCTGGTTTTCATTGAATAACAGTAGGTCGCTGAAATATTAACTTTTCGATGTGATCAGTCATGACAGCGCCCCGGAGAACGCATAAATGGGCAATGACACCTCAGGCAGTAAAGCGTTCGTTCGTTCGATTGCTAGCTAGTCATCTGCGGTCTCAACATTTCTTGTCCTACTTTTCGATGCAACTTAACGCAGTCGTTTTGAATTTTAATTCGATGCTTATAAGTGAAATTGCTAATGAATAAAACTGAAAATTCTCGGAATTTTTACCTTCCCTGTAATGCGTATTCCCTTCATCATGCACAGCCAGATCAGGATCCATATCCCAACTAGGCATGCGCAGAGCTTCCAGTTCATACCACCGCCATCTTCAATACTCGAAGACATTCCCAGAGTTGTTCGGTACCAGAAATAAGTCGTAGCTGACGTCACTTTGCACTCGTGCACAGGCTCAAACGTTGTGACGTTACCTAGAGTCACGGGTTCGAGTGGACAAGTAGACCAAGGAAGAGGGTTTTGAAAAGACTTGAAAAAATAGAACACGCACCACGCGATGATAACATTGTAGTAGAGAGACACTACAAAACAAACTACGACAGAGGCCAGCCCTAGCCCACCAAGGTAGGGAGAAATTTCGTTCCACACTCCTATTGAGCCTTTCCGCATGCGCTGTCCAATACACAGTTCCATGTAATATAATGGTATACCCTCTAGTGCCAGCATGATTCCATAAGGAATGAGGAAGGACGCTGCAGAGAAAAAAGTTAAAAGCAAGCATATTAATGTCTTTGCGAAAGAAATTAAAATTATGTTTTTATTTAGTAACAGAAAGAGCTACAAAAGTGTAAAATTCTTGCATTTGCAAAAATGCGCGAGGTCGATCGACAATATTATCTATTGTCTGAAGTCATTGGAAATCAAGGCTTAAACAGACAACCTCTTTGGGAACAAAGTACACTTACTTTACTTTCCGTATCGTGCTATTAACGAGTTGAGGAAGAAGTTAAAGTCGGGGATTTTTGGAATATACAAAGGGTTCCTGTTCAGGAATTGAAAGGTTAAAGGATAAGATAGAAATCCCCACATGTCTTATCAGTTAAGTTTAACCCCCACAAGTTATTTTAAGACTTGGGATTTAGTCTTTGCTCGAACAATGCTTAGGCCTGCTCGATGGTCTCGTAAAACCCAGGAAAGTTGCTTACAAAAGGTTGCTACTTAAATACATGTATCTTGGTATTTCTATACAAACGTTGATCAAAATATTTTTTTTTAGTTTTACAATAATTGCTTACGTCCGCCGAGAAAAATAGCTTGAAAAATTGAGGTGATAAACATTCAAGAAATTCTCATAAATTGAAGTTTTCTGTGATATCGTCGACTTTTTTGTGCTTTATATGTGCCCTAAACCTATATTTTGCTTGAAATTTGGACGAGGTTGCCATAACCGCAAGACAAGTGTCTCCAAATGCCAAAAGTTGCTCAAAAGTTGCCAAACACAATCAAGACAGGCCTGACGTAGTAAGGTCAAATGAGTCGTACAAGTGAGCATAAATTGCAGCCTTATGGGAATTATGATGCCAGAGACATCTAAAAAAATATTGGGAGAATAGCTCTCTTACCTGGACTCGCCACAAGTCGAAATCATAACCGTTTCAGGGCAGAATTGTTGCATGGAATGTTTACGCGAGGGAAGTGAACTGCGGGGTTTCCAGCCGCGAAGCGGCCGTGCGCCAATGTCGCTACCGGTTATCCTCTTTTGTGAATTGCTATATAAGTTTATTATCTTGAGCAGGCTCGTTTTTATAATCAGTTCCATGTATAGCAGCAGTTATTGCCCTCTGCCGGGTTGTTCAAAAAGTGGATAACACTATCCACCGGATAAATCACTATCCAGCGGATAGCGTGGTTTGTTTTGTTAACACTTATCCACTGGTTAGCGATTTATCCGGTGGACAGCGTTATCCAGTCTTTGAACAATCGGGGCCTGGTGCGAGTCCATTCTGGGTCTTACCTCCACCATTCTTATGACATAAAGAAGGGAACTTCCACACATTGCCCAGCCCGACCGTGTAACCAATCAGCATCAAGATAAACTCGGTTCTGTTTTTCCAGCTGTCCCTATCTTCGGCTATTCGTCCGTGCCGATGACTGCAGTGGTGATTTTCTTGGACAAAGTTCCTCTTGATTTCCGATAAGTGATTGGTCAATTTACGCAGTGAAGAAGTCAAAACTTCTTTTGAGTGAGTTATAGAACTCAGACCTCCGGTAGACGAGGGAGGTCTTTCCAATTGGGGGCTAGGGCACGGGATGAGATCCATAATTGGAGAGTCACCTTTATCCACCATGGCGCCCAGGTTTGTCCGAGATGGCATTCCTGTACTCAAAAAACGTGGAATGGAGTCCAAGGACCTGGGTAGGAGGAGTGGTGCACAAATCATTATTAATGTAAATGAATACATGAATGATCATTTATTTGAACTGCGGAGAAAGACATGAAGCCATTATTGATCATCGCAGTTATATAAAAAAAATGTAAACAGTTGTAAGATTGAAGCCTGAAAAAAATTCAGGCCTGAACGTACCTTCTGCGGGTTTATCAGAAACTCACAATGTGCTAGGCTCCCATGCAGTTGGCTTGATAGCTAAGTTGGTAGAGCACTGCATCGGTATCGCAGAGGTCATGGGTTCGAATCTCGTTTAGGCCTAAATTTTTTCCGGCTTCAAGTTCACAACTGATAAGTTGTGTGTATAACTGCGATGATCAATCATGCCTTCAAAAGTCATTTATCATATTATGACAAATAATATTGCACAATTTTCACCTGGTACTCCATCTACAGGACTATTTTTTGTAGCCTCTTGAGAGATTAAAATTTAAATGTTTCCATGTTAAACATCCTTGAGGATTCGGTTAAGCCTTTGAATATAACCGCCTCTTCTCGCTCCTTCCCCTCCCCATCCAAATCCCGCTATCAACCGAAAGGGACGAGAGACGGCTCTATTCGCAGGCAACAGACCATGGTACCAGAGTCAATCTACTATGTAAGTCTATTCCGAAGCTTATCATACTCAAGATGTTTTTAGATCACGACCGGTTGCGGAAATCCCCGGAGGGTCTAGAATTAGCCAATCATGTGATGCGAATTTTGCTCAAGTAGACAGCCCAAGAGACTCATTTTCACGCATTTCATCCTCCACTGAAACATCTGCTCCTCTGGCTATCATCTCCGAAAATAACTTGATAGGGATGACCTTTGGCCTGTATGGAGATTAACTCGCCTAAGGTTACTCCAAACCTTCTTGGGTGTCCTTGAGAACTAATATTCTTGCGCGCATTATTTTCAAAGAAATCCCCATAAATTATGAAATGTAGAATTCAATAACAAAAAAGTTTTTGCGTTTATGCTATTGCCTTCCTAAGGCAGCAGAAACCGTGAATACCAAAACCACAGACTTTTATTTTAACATCGATCTTCACATCTACCGGTATATTAAGAATTCACAACGTGAACAGATCCCAGTAAGCTTGGTAGCTGTTCTCAAAGTTTTTCACCCCATCAAGTGCGCTTGGGATTGAGCAAAACCATAAACATGTTAGGCCCAAATATAGCTTGACAACTATTGATAGCGTACGAATCTGAATTCAAAGCTGGCACTAATCGTGGATCTGAATCACAAACCACTCGTATTCCTGTATTTTTTGCCTCGCCTCAATCAACAATCTAAACATCGTCACTAAATGATACTGGCTTAAAAATAATGCTTAAAATCCAACTCGCAATTTCTTGTTAAGAAAACAGCTGTAATTTTCTAAATTTGCAGACAGCAAAGTGATTCATTTAAGACAATAGGAATGCAAACAGTCGAGCGTCAATGTTTTTTCCCTGTATCGTTAATTCACCAAAGTTTACCCAGTTTTTGTTTTTTAGCCTTTAAAGACCGGTTTCAGCTGGTGAAAACACCATTTTAGCTTTAAGGGTTTATAACAAGTAGCCCGGTGACCTCCATTTTGTTTGTTACCGAACGAGCTGTAATAAGCATGTCAATTTACACTTTTTTGCCAAGTCTAAAAAAAAACATTTGTTGGAGCGGATTTAGAGTTGCTTTAAAAATTTAAGGTGGCCTCTGAATCAACTCCCAGAATAATCGTTAAACTTGGCAAAACATTCAATTTAAAATGCATGCTTATTAAAACAATTCAGTTGGTCGGCGTCTTTTTTAAAAAGTAATGACTTAACCAAAGCAAAATTAGAATAATTTTCAATTTTGAGTCTCCGGCCGCCAGTTTTTCAATTTGTTTTCATAATGTTGGCTGCTGCAATGACAATTTCTTCTTTTCTTCTCAAGATAGGCGTCCAAAAAAACGATAAATGTAAAGAATTTAGGCGAACAGGATGGACAAAGGCAACGAGAACGTAAACAAATATAAAAAAGTTTAACCAGCGCAACAATGGCTGTTAAATCGCGGTACGTTTCTTAACCGTCCACAACTGAAATGACCAAATTCTGCGTTGCCTGGAGAACGTGAACTACGACGGTGCATTCTCACTGAATATTTTTTTTTTTTAGAAATGAGCGACGTCTTTACATGTTAAGCTGAGAATACTTAGAACACAGACACGCTCGCTGAATCGATCGAGAGATAAAGACGTGAAATTCTTATTAAAAGCGTAAAGTAGTTTTCAATCGACGTTGTCTTCGGCGTTTGCGTTAACTGCCTAATTAAAACGGAGTAACACGGTGGTTATCAAGTTTGTTGCTGAAGAAGTAATGAATTCTGCAAATATCCGCAGAAATATTGCAAGTTAATATCGAAAGCGAGGTAGGTTAGAAATAGCTAGCTGTTGCTGGTTCATTTTGCTAGCCGTCGGCCTGTGCTCGATCTTATACGCTTCGTTCTGGAAGATACTAGCTTTTGGTCACGTGATAAGCAAGAATAGTATGGAATATTCGAGTTCACAGATTATTCTGCTTCTCTTGGCCGGCGACTTTTCAATTAAAATCCGCCTTAATCAAAACAACGTATGCATAAATACAAGTTTGCTCTCAGTGGGGTGAAACACAACAAAAATTTTCGCTTTTCATTCGGTAAATGGAACTTTATATTAAAAAAAAGAAAAACTAGCTGAAGATCAAGGGAATTTGCGCTTTTCGCCAATGTGTCAGAAATGAACTTCCTTTGCTGATAAATTGAGTAACAAATTCTTAGTGACATGAGGCCACAATTTAGAGAATTGCATATCTTAAACGTGTGGATGCTGGAAGGGAGTTTTTAGCTACCCCAAACCTCGCACACCGCGCTACGACAGGGAGCTTGATGGGGTTCCTGTCAAATGTACGTGGCTTGGATCCACAGAAAATGTTGTTTTCCTTTAACAAGTTATTAGTATTTCTCGGCGTCTCTGTAAAACAAAATGTTTACCTCGGTGGAGAAAAACAGTATTTTCCTGTTGCTCGGTTACTAGAATCACCTTCATTAATTGAAAACAAAGTAGGTTTTTATTCATTTCCACCATGAACTTGTCGTGATATATTAATAAAAAAACTAAAATTATTTACATGTATAGCTAACACAACGTGGAGGATTGTTTCTCGAACATCAGCGTAAAAGAACATACTACATTCTTGTTTTGGCTGCGTTTGTAATTATTGAGTCTGAAAAGCGTCCACGATAATCTGCCACAAAGCAATTTCTATTTTGCGCGATATTAAATCATTCATAATCTATTCCTCAACTTCAAAACTCCTAAGCAGAGGATATCAGAGAACACTTCGTAGATGATTTCTGCGATGTTTTTATATGTTGAAATCGATCGGGCTTAGCGCAATGCGTGGGTAAATATACTTACAGAGTATTTACGAATGAAACTTTGATTTCGTGTGATATTGCTCCAAAATATACTTATTAGTGAATACAATTTGTCATTGGCTTATACTTATTCTGAAAAGATGTGGACTTGCTGAAGAACAGTACAAATATTCTTCCCTCATTGAGTAAAGGCAATAAGCAGTCAAGCACGGTAACAACATGATAATACGGGGCGGACGTTTTTAGCTATCTAGCTCTAACTCTCTAGAGGTCTCGTTCATTCAGTCGCCTCAAAATACGATTAGAAATTGTTTACTCAAATATATTTTAATGCATGTATGTCAGTTAAACTCAGGGATTCGGATATCTGGAAGCTGTCATGTTTTTAGTTAAGGAAGAACAATCATTTCGCCTCTAATTTCCCATATTTCTGATAAAGTAATTATTCTTGACTTTTCCAGTGTGGCAGCTAAAACCTAGATATAAATATAATTACTGAAGATGTACAATTTATGTACCGGGCGGTCCGAGTGACAATCTCCCATCACGCAAATGGAGAAAACGCGATACGTAGTTAAGAACAATAAAATACAGAAGCATTTTCACTACTTACTGTGCTTTACGAATGCCTGTAGCACTTGGCATCTCGCTAAATATTGTCTGTGGCCTGCAAAGCAAGCGAAAATTCAGTACAACTCATCAAAGACATTTCGGCCATTGAACTGCCGAGTCACTACAAATTGAACTGAGCAGCTTTACTCAGTTGTTCACCCGCCGCATTGATTGATTAACCGGCGGGTACCCGGTGCCTAATAAATAATAATTTGGGACATGAAATGCAAATTTTAACACGCACTCACTAACCGAGAAGTTGTTTGGTCTAAATTCGTGGTTTTACCTCTCGCAGGTGGTCGGTACATTTCGAACCACTTTTGGATTTAAAGTTCGCCCACTCATTTTTCAAATGGTTTCTTCAAATTAGCGAATTGCGGCTTTGTCAGTATGAGCAAACAATTAACTCAAACAGGCCTCGAAAACGATAAAATCTGCATTTTACTAAAATTATAGTCACCACTGATGTTGCATATGTTACCATTTAGGTTATCTTAATTTTGCAACATGAGAAAATCTGCTTTAGAATTTCAAGATCTTTCAGCTAGAGGTACAGAGATGTTACCTTCTACTGAATCGCCTTAAACAAAAACTTGAATCAATTTTTGTTCAGCCAGCGACAATTTGAAAATACATCGACATATTTACGGTAATACCAAGTTGATTAACATAAATGGTATTATTTTGATTGAAAATGTAACCATGTTTCAATAATAACCAAAAAAAGTCTTAACAGTTAATCGATGGAACAAACATGCACGATTCCTAATTCTGCATGGTGTAAGTGGGAAATTAAGCGACGTAGACGAAAATTGTGCAACTTTAATTCTAATGTTTTTAAACCTATTTTTCATTACAGGTTAAAAAGAAACTAAAATTTAAGTAGCACATGAGGTTAGTATGCTCGTTTCCATCCGGATCGAGTGGTACGGGTTCGAACATTATGTTGTGTTCTTGGGTAAGACTCCGGCTCACAGTGCCTTTCTTCGCTCAGGTGTATAAATGGGCAGCGGCGAATTAAACGCCAGGGTTAACCTTGCGATGGACTAGCATCTAATCTAGGTGGGAGTAGAACCACTACTAGTCGCTTTATGCCACAGAAACCGGGATAAGCGCAGGCCTGATGGCCCACTTGGCTTTAGTATGCAGACTTCACAATTAATTGCAGCTTTGTTGATTTTTCGAAAGTTATAATTTACATTTGATGAAGACCTGACGGTGAAACCATTATCGGAGCAAATGGATTTTAGCACTTTCTAGAAATTATGTTTTCTTAAGAACAACATACAAACACAGTACACTACACGTTAAAATATGTCATACTGTCCCTTTCGTCTAAGCGGCTACTGGAAATGACTTTTTGAAATGACAACTTGACAAATTCGTAATCGAAGAAACCATATTTCGATCAGGAGTGTCGAACATGTTAGGAAAATGTTCAAGCTACATCAAGGCGGGACTTGGATGTATAGACAATTATTGGCGTTTGTCGCATAATTGCCTGTTTTGTCATATCTGCGCCAAAGTTGGGCTTATGTAAAGTATGTTAATCATAAATCAACGTCATTCAGAACTACCGTAAGGTCTGTATTGGAGAAATATTTGTCGAGTTCTTTTTTCTATGGACCGAGTCGCGAGGTTAATCAAAATAAAACAGTCCTTTATTTTCCAAACGGTTCGAACAAGCTGGTTAAATACAAGGCTGTTTTTCATCTGCCGATAAATTGATGCGTTTTCAAGATCCATATACTCTCGGTAACCGCGCGCGCGAAAGCATTTATTAGCGTTTCTCACGTCGCGTTTTCGGAACATTTAACTACAGTTGTCCTCTAAACATGAAAGTACAAAGATTTATACTTACCAAAAAACTGTTTATCTTGTGCAATGAATTGAAAAAGCAAGTCGTCGAAATTAATTTGTGAGCGGTCTGTCTTACCGCATTGCAAAATTCGGACCGCTAGGACCAAAGAATTCTCCTTTTCAGTACGGAGGAAAGTACAGTTTATAATAAAATGCTTAGTTGTATGGGGGGAAGGGAAATAAGACCTGTCTCAATTGGTCCATGAAATGCAATGTACAGTGATGTTCTTGAAACTCACACTTACTGCATTATCGGAATATACTGTGTATGAAGGCTCGCGGTTTTGGTGACAGCAAACTAGTGTGCAATACATTATCGATATATATCATTTTTGCTTCTTATTACGTTTCACTGCGTTTCAAACGACAGCTAAGAACATTCCAAGATGTATTACTTATCACTAAGGCTGATTCTGTCATTATTTTGTGAGTGTGATATTGAGTACAATTCTTCCCAAACAAAAATGTTCGAGCATGTCATTTTGTTACCAGTGCACTTGAGAGTCGGATTGAGAGAAACAAAAGGAAAGTGTGATTAACAAGAAGTTTTCGATAGCAACGACGCCTTCAAATGAAAAATGGTTATGCCTAACGGCAATCTTCCAAACAATGTAGATAGTTCGACAAACTACAACCACTGTTAATTGGCAACCTGTCACATTGTTTGATAGTTTGCGTCCAAATTGACTGAAGATATTAGACTTCCAGACGCAAGGTATTAGACCGGGAGGCGTCAGTAAAAATAATCGTTCTCGGGTAAACAAACAAACCACCGTGTCTTAAATCTCGGGCAGCTGTTCCAATTATGAAAAGTATTACAATGAATTCAGAAACACTGGTGATATTTTCGTGGAAGATAAGAATATTATTATTTGAACTTCGAGTGTTGGAGAACGAATTTGTTTCCCTCTCGTCGTAATTTAAAAAACAAAAACAACAAGACGATATTTTAAACCGACTATAGACGTAGTTAGTTATTGGACGAGATGAACTAGGCTAACACAATTCTTATTTTAAATTTGTGAAAAAATGTTGTAATGGCTGCAGAGACTTGGCTAACATCCAACCGAGTACTCAAAACAGTTACATTAAACTAAGCTCGATATCAACGTGTTGAAGAAATATAATGTTTGATTTCCTCTCATCGCATCAACTGACAGGCGTTAACGAGAACGGAACCCATTTCTTCTTATCACAAGCAGTTTAGATTAGCACCATTTAAAATATTCTTTTAATTATTGGATTTTTCGGCAACTACCGGCAAAATCGTCTACGTACCATGATTGGATCGTTGTACTAAAGGATTTTACCGTCCGGGCGCTAAATAATCAGTTAGGGAAACTCGTTGTATCGTTTGAGAAAATTTCTACTATGTCGATCTCAACAAAAGAATCTCAGCTTGGTAGAAATTATGCAGGAAATACGGGCGACACTTACCGTTGAGTAATTATTCCGTCGTTTGAACTGCGTCGCGCGAGACTCTCTCCCGAAATTGATTTCTATAAGGAATTGCACCAAAGTGAGAAAATGTTAAAGGCTATAACGGCACATCACGGCGGACGAAAACGAAGAGTTAATACACCAAATGAGAAGTTCGCTTAGATATAAAAACAATTTTGATAAGAGTTGGTTTACTTACATGAATTTCAAGTAAGACAGTTGGCAGATGTTTTCAATGTTTCCACGCTCCTTCGCGAGTCACATTCCAAGAAATATCGGCCTGCAGATCTATCCAAATTGGATCACGCGTTATCGGGTCGCCGGATATGCTTTGTAAGAGTTCAACGCACTTGCATTTTAGGTTTATCCGAGAAAGTGGAAGTCGTATGTGTCGAAAACTTTCTATTTTCTTCCTTTGGTTAGCGAAACACCTGCTACATAGGGTTTGTTTTTGGTTTTGGGGTGAATAGTGAGCTTTAATTGGTGGCTACACTCTAAAACACTCGAAGAGGTCTGAAAGAGGATCTAATTAACAACACACAAAGATAGCCGAGCTTTTTGTTCTTTTAATTTGCTATTTATCAGCAAGAGAGATGTATTGCTACACGTTCATCAAAATCTGTGACGTCCTTTCACTCGGTTCGCCAATTTGTCCGTTCCTTTGGCACCTCTCGTTGAACAAAGTTGATTTGCGCATGCGTTGATCCATTCACAAGTCTGTTTACTGAATATGAATCACAAGGACTAAAAGAACTTAAATTATTCTTGACTTAATGCGCCCAAGTAAAACATTCAACGCCGAATTAATATTAAAGCTTTTGCTGAAGATCCTGGCAAAATTCTGTCTGTATATTATTGTATGTCATCATAGTGGATATCTCGTGACACTGGTAGTTTGAAATTTAAAGTTCCACTCACCTAGAGACCAACAGCTGTAGAAAACAGGCGGAATTAGTGCCGGGGCGTTTAAAGTAGAGATTAATCTTGATCAAAACCGTACCGTTTAAATTGAAATATTCCTTGACTTAAAATATTTCGTCAATCGGATGTCGTTTAGTATCGAATTTTAATAAAAGTTTCACCATTTTGAGTGTCAAAATAGGCTGCTCTTAAATTATTTCTCATCAGTGTTAACGCGAATTGATTTGTTTTAATTATTGATGCGAACTAAAGTTTGAATAGTAATCAGCGGGCGAAAGAAAAGTCTTCCCGGCTCAGGCCTCGATATCCAACATCCGAACCCAACAACGGACAGGGAGCAGTTTACAAGATCAAATGCTCCGACTGCCAGGCTTCTTACATTGGTGAGACTGGCAGAAACCTTAACACGAGACTAACTGAACATAAACGAGTCACGAGAAATGGTGACGCTAACAATCACATCGCTTTACATCATCAACTGACTAACCACATCATTGACTGGGACACTGCCCAATGCTTAACCTACACAAGTACGAACTATTTTCAACGACTGACTTTGGAAAGCTGGTATACTAACTTTGAACAAACGCCTCTTAACAGATGTCAACCACTACCGGCGCCTTACAAACGACCTATCCACGACGTAAACAAAACCGACAAACGGACTTCTAACAGACCGACTTAATTTGACTAACAATACACGGACATCCAACAGCCCTGACAATAGACGGATCGAAACCGACCTATGACTGATGACAAACTTTACACGAGTCTTTCAGGCAATACCATCATGGCTAAACTGACCAATCAGCTTCAACGGACAGAATGATAACATCATCGCCTGACAAACACAAATCACTTGACTCTGAAGATGACTTCCGCTCAGGTTGTCGCAGCGTCAGTCTCTAACAACAGTTCTTTTCGGAACTACCCTCACCCGGACGATCACACTATACGAACTACGAGAATCAGTGACACACTCAGCTAATGCCTCGTGTGCCACTTCGTTGTTCTCACCACATTTTGACGTCATCTGTGATCTGTTACTGAACAGACGCACGGTAACATTGAATCCATCTAAATAGAAACACGAGTAAAACTTTGGGAGAACGAGAAATGCTTTGGGAACGCGAGCCGCAGAGTGTTTCCACAGCTTTTAAAAGTTCTCTCAGACTTTCCTGACGAGTGTTTCTATAACTCGATAGAAACAGGGAGAACATGTTTTCTACTTCTTTGAGCGCGACGCAAAAAAGAAAATCAACGTTGACCATCAAAATGCAATTCTCTTTGCTCGCGCCATCATTAAGTCAACAGCTGGTGCAAATTCTGTGTTTCCATCGAGTTATAGAAACATGGTTTTAAACCAATCAGCGCGCGTATCATCAACTTTGGGTTATTTCCTAAATCAGTATACTACTTGAAAAGCATACCCTTGTTAGAACTGCATACTCAAAATCATACCCATTTATGCATGGTACGCATTTACCTTCCAGTGCCGAGTTGTGTATTTTTAGGGGTATTGTCTATCTTTTGCGTCGTTTATTAAATGTCACGTTACTCTGAGCGCATCGTTTAGTAAAGTTAACCAAGTTCCAAGAGACTATGATATAAAAGAACGCATCCCCATATATGGGCCTCTAATTTTTTTAACTTTCGCGAGGGGTCATACTACAACTATTTTAGGAAAGACACCTTATTGGTCAATTTCAGTGACGTAATGATATTGGACATGATAAGTGAAATGGTGACTTGGATAAAGTGAAATGAATGAAGAAGTGTTTCAAATCGAATTATTCAAAAAAGTATAAATTGCTGAGGGACCGGTCATTATTTATCGCCTGGAGGGGAGCGGAGTATTTTTGTTGCTACATCGTAGAAATTACCTGATCCCCCCGTAAAGTATTTAGTTTTTTAATGATCCCCCCTTATCGGTAGTGGAAGATGTCATGATCCCCCCCCCATCCTCTCCCAGCCACCGACAAATGACAGTATCTCTTGAAGTATGATTAATGTCCGCGCGACATTTCGATGTTTCAATGTTGACATTACTTACACTATTCCCGGGAC
>OMLO01000054.1_pt1:5000-46305 | contig 46305 bp, 21 predicted proteins | sample 1674811 | NCBI WGS metagenome assembly OMLO01 (sample SAMN06265003, study PRJEB25207) | coral metagenome | isolation source: Coral host | place: Mexico:La Bocana,Puerto Morelos, Mexico | collected 2008-11-13
AGCAATAACCGCGCCTCGGGTGAACCTCATTGGCTACGGTAATGCCACTGCGCAAAGCTAATGAACCGGAGAGTTTTTGAGTTAATGATGAACGCCGGCAGAGGACAATTGTGGGACAGCATAAATGTCGCGCGCATATTTTCAATGAATTCTAATCTTGATATATTCCCCTGGATAAACGTTAAAGCAGTTATTACCAGGTCTCCACCACGTTTAGTTCACGAACGTCGATGATCATGGCTACTTATATTGTGATTGATTTCTGAGTTTGTTATAGGGTCCATGTATGGACCATCAAAAATTGCAAAGCCGGCTGTATTTCAAGCCGTCTTGCGGAGTATTGGGAAAAGTTTTCAATCAGCAATAACCGCGTGAGTTCAGTTACATCATAAACAAAATAAGGTGGGCGAAAGAAAGCCATTCAATCTCCAGTCAATACCTGTTACTTTTCGAATAAGATTATCTTGGGATTTCTTTAGTTTTCATAACAATTTTGGACGTTCCCAAATACTCGAGACTGCAGACTGCAGACCGGGAGAAAGTAAAGACCGAGGCTAAATTGCCGACCGCGCACTGCCGAGAACGGGAGCAAAATGCAGACTACAGACTTTTTAAATAGATATCGTGTTATTTCCATTGTCCTAATCGATTGCTAATCGTAAACAGGATTATTCAGGTTTATCGCAGTGAAAGTCTGCATATCGCTCAGGTTCGCCAAAATAACGCTCTGGTTTGCCTGTCTAAGGTTAGCCGGCTCTCAATGATGGAAATCGTTACACGATTCGGAGATAAAGTTATGTTATGTTTCTTATGTTATAATAATGGTAGACTGAACTGAACTGTGAAAAGGTAAAGTCTGTGTACAAGTCAAGTGGCCCATACAGCCAGAGTTTATCCCGGTTTCTGTAGCATAAAGCGCAACTCCATTACCTCCATTGTAGGGTTACACTCCACTGAAGTGAATTCGCCAGTATCGCGCCATTTATACAGCTGGGTGGAGAGAGGCAAGAGTAAAGTGTCTTGCCCAAGAACACAACGCAGAGCCCCATCCAGGGTTTGAACCCGGGCCATTCAACTCGAAGTCGAGCGCGCTAACCATTAGGCCAAGGTGCCTCCCACAGACCTAACCACAGGCCTCGCCAGACCCAGGACTGGACCAGGCAGACCTTCACAGAAGTCAAAATAAATATTTATTGCTCCTTGCATGTACAGCGAAGTTGAATAATTTGTGGCCCGTTTCTTAGAAATCAGATCGATAAATGTGACAGGTAACCTATCGTGAAAAGCTTTATGAAAACAGATAAAATTGGCTGATTTATAATAAATAGACAGAGTGGGCCATTGGGCCCGTTGTGGGACATCAACAGAGGCCATGTCTTTCGGCAAATCAACCTCGTTCCCAGGAAAAGTCCCTGGGAACGAGGTTGTCGGCAAATTAAAAATAAGCCTCGCAGCCCTGCAGTGAAGTCTTTCAAAACTTGAAAAAAAAATAACAAGATATTCCACCCCCGCAAAAGAATATTATAAGACAAAAATATTTCTTACTCTGCATGCAGCTCTGCATCATCCTATTTTTGGCAACTGTGTCAACCCAAAACCGCTGACTAAAGAACTGCGCCAAATATGGACTATTACACAATTTGATGACGTCACATAAGAAAATAACAAAAGTCACGTGATCAAACGTACTTTCTCGGAACTTACGCAGCAAAATCGATCGATAAAAGAAATTGCAGTGGAAGGGTTTAGTGTGGCTCATTAGGTGAATTTTCGGCTCAAAATGAAGTGGAGCTTCAAGGAAGAACATTCCTTAGGTATTTGGAATCAACTATGCCTCCGTTGCATGAGTCTTTTCCGTCAGTTTAACCGCTATTTCTTATGATGTTGCAGAATCGAGATGTCATGAATCCGCCAAAATAAGGGCGAAGTATCCTGATAGAATTCCCGTAAGTGTTGCGCCTTGAAGTGATATTTTTGTCCTTGGAAAGCGAAACTAATTCCTTCTTTCTTTTCAGGTTGTTGTCGAGAAAGCTCCCAAATCCTCCATTCAGGACATAGACAAAAGGAAATTTCTTGTTCCCTCAGATCTGACAGGTAATCGATGAAACAGGAAATAAACAGGCTAATATTCTTCCTTCATTCGTCCTCTCGTCTCAAATAGCGTATCTCCTCGACCCTTATAGCTTAAAGTTTCTTTCAGTATAAGGGTTTACTTGTATATCATTTATAAATAAAGACTCCTTTTAGTCACGCTGATACTTAATTTATTTTTTTCCCAGTGGCCCAGTTTATGTACATCATCCGGAAGAGGATTCAGCTCCCTCCAGAAAAAGCAATGTTTCTTTTCGTCAATAAGGTTCTTCCAACGACAAGGTTTGTTTGAATTTCGTTTATAAGGATCTAAAGGACTTAAATTTTATTCATACGTTTTACTTTGTATTGAAACAAAGATCTAAACTATGGTTTTTATGGGTAACAATTTTGCAATCAACCCTTCGACGTTGTTTACATCGTCATGTTGAGCGCAAAGTACAGTAAATCGAAAAATATATTAAGCAGTACAGGCCTCCATATTGAGCGTTGATCCTTTTTGGTAAAAATGTCTTTATAGCCGTCGACTGAGTAAAATTTAGAAATTAAGCCTTGCGGGGATCACGCTTGTAAACACTGCTTTAGAAAGAAAAAGTTGTTCTTTCAATGCAATTGCTTTGACTTTGTAATGGCCACATTGCGTCTGTGTGTTGTGTCTCATTCTAACTTGTTCAAATTTGAGTACTAAACTGGCGCAGTAGATCGACAAGGTCCCTTTTTCACAGCTGAAAACTAGCAAGGCTTAAAGTTCTTTGTTTGTCAGCCCTACATGGGTATATCCCTTTTTTGTGTGTCACAAGAGGGGATCGTTGGCAGTCCTTTAACCTCGTGATTATTTGGAATCTAACCTGGGATTGTTTTTCTCCCGATCGAGTACATTAAATTCTGATGTGCCCCTTCTTTCAGTTGCTACACAAAATTCAGAGAGTAGTGGGTTGTTCAAAGTGAATATTTACATTTGCTGGTGGCAAAATTTATAATTCATTTCCGAGTATAATTGGCAATACAGATAATTTGGTTCACCATAGAATTAAGCTTAGTATTCAATTATGTTACAAGTTCCGTAACAGAAGATTTATACCCAGAGCAAGAGATTTCTGGGGCAAATCAGATATTTCATGACTTCCCTGCAAGAAAAGTAATTTTAAAATTTCACTTTTTTTTAATCAACTTCACTTTCAGAAGAGATTTTACTGAAAACTTCATATTGTTTTCAGTCTGATGGTACATGTGTGTTGTAGATGCCCTCAAATGCACTTTCGAACTGAATTTTAAATCAGATTAGTTATGCCTTCAGCAACAACATCTGTCCTTTTTAGTAAGTCAACAAGAATTATTATGCCCAAAAGCTACAATAACATGGTAACTGATTTGATGTGTGATTCTGTATATAAAGTAAGCACCCATAGGGTATGAAGTGTTTTCCTTTGTATGACAAATAAGCAAGTAATTACAACTATTATTGGGGCATAATTTTAATCCAGATTTAATACAGACTTGTTAAATGTTTCACATATTCCCAATATAATCGCTGGTATGGAAGGAATGGAATACTATGCTTCCCAGTTGAGAGTGACACTACGTAAGTTTCAACACAAAGTTTTGTCTTCAAAGCTCTGACATTTCCAATGGCAACGTGAATTTATCAATTGAAATGGAAACATGAGCATGCTAATACAAGAGTTGCACACCAAAGTGATCATTTCAGATTATTTTCAGCAAACTAATGAAATTGGGAGGTTTTTGGGTTTTTGCACTCTCCAGTTCTTTTCTTACTTTATCGATCTCGAGTTGTTTTTGCATTAGCATGTAGCATATGATCCACTGGGTTCAAAGCTGATTTTGTAGGTTCAAGATCGGTTATTGAAGATGATTTAATTGACTCAAGTGGGTGCTCTGGGCTGTATGGTTGGCGATGTACAAGTTACGTTTTTTCCTTCAGTCTTAAGTTATAGTTTGGAGTTTACTTGTTTAAAATCTCTATCAGGCACTAAACAAGCACACTACCGTGAGAGAGAGCGGTGCAAACAATCGTTAGTCCCCAGGGTTAAAAATTACCTAGGTATCTTTGTAGTCTAAATGGCGCGTAGTCTGATGGTCATTTTATTCAAATAATTCAGTGCCGTGCAGCGACTTGTTTATTTCCTCAACTAAATGTTTAAAACGGTACTCAGCTGCACTAACCAGATGACTCAAGAACCATGAAGATTATCTACTTGTCTTTCGCGAACTCAACATTAAAACTTGAAACTCCACATTTGATGTTGGAGCTATATGAAAATACACACAATATAATCAACAATAGCGGGAGGCATAGCTGAGCCAAAACTGAGCCCATGCCTAAGTGTCAAGTCAAGTCTCTGTGGAAGGCTTTTTCCGCGCTTGTTTCCATTAGATACCTTCTTGTTGCCATGGGAAATGTCAGAGTTTTGACGTCAAAACTTTCTGTGGAAACCTCAACTGGGAAGTGTAGTGCGGTATAACCACAAGCAATTATAAGTGGACCAAAGGTTTTCTGTTTGTTGGTGGGTTATTCCTTTTGACCTTAAGTGAGTAAGCAGGATTGCTAAGTGCACCTCTTTTTGCTTTTTTTTTTTCAGTTCAACAATGGGTTCTATCTATGAAGAACACAAAGATGAAGATGGATTTTTGTACATTGCCTACAGTGGAGAAAACACCTTTGGAATGTGATCAGCACAGTTCACATGTCTAGTTTGAACTAACTTTTACTCTAACTTGAACTGTCAGTTTTGCTATAAAATTTGTTTTGGGAGTTATTAGCATTAGTAGTCTGGTGAAATATAATTTGGTTTAACGTAACAAATGCAGCATCTAAGAACCAATCACAACTAGTTTTTTTTCCTGGGTTTTTCTGTTTGATCTACACAGCAAAGTGTGTAAGTTACACAAGTGTTTTAAAGTAGATGACCAAGTCAACCAAAGTGAAGTATAGTAGTGTCATGGAGATAAATTGGATTTTTGTAATGAGAACTTTGGATTGTAAAATAGCATAATCATTGGAAACTGTTGCAGCAATATTGTAAATACTGGCACATGTAGTAATGGCCTTGTAACAAACGTTCAAGGGATAAACAGTTTGGTTATTCATATTGTTAAAATATACCAGTACTCAAGATACAGTTCATAGATGGCATTTCAAGCTTTACGGACAAGTTTACACAATTCACAATTTCCAGTAACCATGGACAACCATTGAAAAACTGAAATCGTTAATAATATGTTGACTATTAAGCTTGTAAGAAGTGGCTTTTCTCTGATAATTTGTGCAAACTGAAAGTTTTTCACGACTGTACAATCCAAAAAAGTTCTGTTTTACAATAAGGAGATTTCCAATCATGTGAAAGTTGAGAGTTCCTCAGGCTTAAGGGACCAAGTAGGAAATGCTCGGATGAACTTTTCTCTGGCATCATTGTAGGTGAGAGCTCCTCTCTTAGCTTCTCTGTAATCCCTTGCTAATTGGTTTTGTCTGGAGATAAAAAGTCATGTATACTCAAGTCAGAGCAATTGTCATGTAACTTCCAATGAATAAATTTGTATTATTACTAATCTAGTATGTTGTGGTGTGGTTGCAATTAAATTTCTCTCTTTTTGTATGTGCTAATAATAAATCAAGGTAAATACAGATCTGGTGACAACATAGGCACTACCGGTAACAAGACTTGTCAGCCCCTTGTAGTGATAGCAAGTTGGTAAAACCAGGACTTTGGGAGAAAGTAAGACTGTCTAGTGTCTTTTCGGCATTTATTGGTGTTCGCTTTGTCCTAAATATGATAAGCCACTATGCAGTAAGTGGTTAGTACCTCAAGGATGCTGGACGTTTTTCATCTGAAATGTTTGTAACAAGGGCTTTGAATGTCTTGAAAAGACTTCCTTTGCTGATGCACACCCTGAAAAAAGGCATGAATTTGTAAAGTACAGACAAGCACCATGTCTGTAGCACTTTATGACTGCAACATTTGTCGATTTTAAACGCAGATATCCCTAGTAATATTGTTTTGCTGTGATTGTTTAATCTTTCAATATTGTAAGGAGAGACTACTTGTTGATTGATGTTAGAAATTACAGAAGTTACATTGCCATAGTCTGAGTTACCTTGCTTTTGATGATAAAAGGTTCTTTTTGGTGACACCCTGTTTTAGGCCATTAACAGAGACCTCGTGGAAGAAGGGTTCTTTGATCCAGATAACAGCTGAAAATATTCAAAAGAGTTGTTCATTGAATCTTCTCCACTCCCTAACTGCTTGCATGTAGCAACTGCCATCTATTGACTGACTGAATAGCGACTGACTGACTATCACCCACTGAGCAACAAATTGACTGGTTTAGGTTGTGGGATAACAGCCTCTTTCCTTCCCCACCCCACAAACCCCAGCAAGAGCTGAGTGCTTGTGTGCAGGTACTGACTAATGATGGCAAATTATAGATTAACTGGTTAAAGTAAAAACAAGAAGGATTGTAACTTACCTGTGGAGGAAGGTGATAATTTACCCTGACTCTGTTCCATAACTTTACTTTTGCTGTGTTCAAACAAAATGTCAGCCTGGAATATCTTAGGCTTATGAGCAAAGAAAGGTTCAGTCAAATTCATAGGGTCACTAAGAGCCCGCTCATTGATGTAGATACCCCTCCTCATAGCAGCATTATTAAAAGGGCAGCTACCAACAATGACAGATGAGAGGTACACTGGCAATGTCATGAAGTATGAAAGAAGGGCCCCTTGACAGCCAAGAACATTCCATTTCATAATTTTGTCACTACATGACATTGATAGTGTAGGGTCACCACGCCCTGGCTTAGTGCGCAAAACACCAACAGTGTGGTATCCTGAGCCAGACTGACAAGGATCTTGTGTACCACCTGGAACACATTTTGCACCAGTCCTGTATACGTCGTTATACAGTTTAATATTATTTTGTTGCTTGTTGATACCATCAAGCACACATCCAAAGCTCTCAGTTATGTCATCATGAATATTTGATGGAGTTGATTTTATTGCTTTTTCTTCCTGATCTTTACTGTTATGGTCCAGATTTTTCACATTTTCAAAATGTTCCTGTCTAGTACCTAACAGCTCCATAGAAATTTCTGCAAAGCTTCCATCATGTTTGTGGCTACCGTCCTGAAGGAATAACTTTGCATCATTGTCTTTTTTGCATTTAGGGGTTTTATCTGATCCTTCCAACAATCTCTCACAAATAAGACAATCACCTGATGAATTACTGAAAGTTATGTCATTCTCTAAACAAATTTTCTTTGGAGGGTTTATCACTTCATGACAAGAAAAGCGTTTTTTCTTTTGAGATTTGAGATTTTGATTCTTTGAGGATGAAATAACCAAAGTGTCATCTTCCTCTACTTTTGGAAATATTGATGCATCACCACCTGTAAAAACAACATTAAGTATTGTACTCGTGAGAATTCATGAAAACAATTAACTCTATAAATTATGTTGTGTACTTTATTTGATATTGAATCAAGTCAATTTTTGACTAATGGGGCTGGCCTAATTCAAGAATAAAGAATCATATTTTCGAAATCACTGCGTGGTTGGTAATTGTGGAGAGGAACTCCCTGAAAGAAACTTACAGTTGATACACTTTCTAAAAAAGTCATTTCCAATTATAAATTCTTCCCATAATGTTGGCAGCTCATGCTCTAAAGGTCATCTTACAAAGATTGCCTTCTCATTTCAATCACAGAAGGTGATTAAGCAAAGGATTACATGTATGCAAAAGGTATAATTGACTTGGCAAGTCAAGTCAGTTGACTGTTGGCCAACAATTTATTGACTGACAGTCAATCAATGGTTTTTTCTTTACTTTTGCTACATGGTGTACTAATCTACATGCATTTGGAAGTTCTATATTCATTTAAATCTTCAGTTATGCTACATGCAAAGACACGCATTTATGATTCATGATTTATGATTTATGATCTTTATGATTCAAAAGTGAATCTTCTGTACTTCTTTTTCCAAAGCCAGAGTTAATAAACTATCTGAAGTAACTCCACCCCACCCAAACCTCCAGTCAGTCATATTGAATGCAATTTCAATCCTCTGTGGTAATGGGAGAGTGTAAAAAAAAACATAAAACCTCCATTGAGTAAAGCACTCACAAGGTGTATGAGAAGTAAAAAGGTGGAACGACACTCCATTTTTCAGAGAACATAAATTGCTTTCTTCCTGGAAAAGAAATACACTTGGTTTCTCATTGTATGCATTCTGCAGCTGCTGGTAAAGATACCTGGTGAAGAGAAAAATAAGCAATTCAAGAGTTACTGTATTGTACACCGCTTTCTAGCATGTTATGCATATTAGGTAACCTTTCATTGCATTGTTTTTCTTGGGCATTCAGGTATAATTATGGGTACATCTGCCAGCGAAAAAATATAATGCTGGGGGTAAACCCTACACTAGAATAACATCCCTATCAATAATGAAACTTGCATAAATAGTTGCAGTAGCTTCATACTACAGAAACTAGTGTAACATCACCCCCGTCCTCTGCAATCATCACTGGCTTCCTATTCCTGAATGAATCAAATTCAAAATTCTACTTTTTGTGTTAAAGGCACTCCAACTGTAGTCTCCTACCTACATTCACTACACTCTGCTCTACACAAATGGCTTGAATAAGGCTTTCATCTTATGAGCACTAAGCACTTATAACTCAATTGAAATTAAAAATGTCAGCAGGTCAAACCTGAGAAAACCTCTCCTGGCAATCACTTCTGCATGGCTGTCATTTAAAATGATTCCTGTGAATATTTTAGAATGTTTATTAGCTTTGGTATTGAAATAAAATACTACCGGGTATTCCTTTTCAAAAGATAGTAAGAAGGTAATCTGTAATCAGGTTTCTATGTTTAAGGACCTGGGTCACATCACAAAAAAAGAGGAAAGCCTAAGAGTTTAGCTAGGAATGCAGGCATAAAACAGGGCCAACAGAGAGAGTGAGCACCTGCCCTATCACATCCATGTCTACACCTACAAATTTGCAGTTTAAAGGGAGTTGCATTAGAATTATCTTGGGAGTTTTGAAATGAATTTGGTTTGTGCATTTAGGGGGAAAGGTCATAAATTTTTTACAAGGAGTTACTCTGATGACTCATGTTCTCACTCAGAAGAATATTGAAATAAATATAATTATTAATAATTAACTAGTTTTGTAAATCATTAGGTACCCTAGTCCAGTCCTGGCCCTCTCTCTGTCACACAACGCTATACTCTCATATAGTGAGAGGAGGAGCATTTTATAATGAGTATTTTTTCTGAAGCAGAAGGATATAGACATATAGGGTCAACTCAAAACGGCTAGATTATAGAATAAAGGGTGAAAGTTTCTAAAGAAACTGTTGTGCTGCGTCGGTGGGGGTAACAAGGTAATTTGGTTATATCAACTAAGTTGAAAATGTAAATTGGCCACTGTAACGAGTTATGAAGCTAAATAGCTTCATAACTCGTTACGGTGGCCAATTTACATTTTCAACTTAGTTGATATAACCAAATTACCTAGATTATAGAATACCCCACAACTTCATTTACATGTCATTGCATAAAAAAGCAACTATTGTTATATACTTCGTTCTTCAAATCACACTGACATATGTAAATGGAGTGGGTATTCTATAATTGCTCCCAAAGCATCATTCACACAACTTTGTGTTACCTTGATTGCTCATTTTGGATTTTCCAATACATTTGGAACCAGTTCCCATGGCAACCACATCCATGGAGTACTCTGACAAGCACTCACCATTACCATCTAAATGAATATAAACAATGACCAACTTAGATCAAAATGGAGTGAAACGTGAAGTGGTGACAAGCCAGAGTTTGATTATCGCTGCATTACTTTGTAACATTCTCTTGTTCATGCGGGAAGAGATAACTTAAATATAAAGATGGCTTTCAACTACTGATAATCTCCTTCGTAGCAAAAAGCTGTTTCTAGACTTCATAAAAGGTTTAAAACACTTAAAAAATCGTTAGTTCAAACCTTGTTCCTGTACGAGCACAATGGCTGCCAGCAGTGTCCACTCATGATTCGGTTGAGGTTTGCCTCTCTTGTTCAGCGTCTTGAAATGCTCGCAACACAACCGCGCCACCTTGTTGGCAAAATTATCATCTTCTTGCCAATAATCCATGAAACAAAAAGATCTAGAGGTCAATGTAGGGGTTAATATCAGAGATCACTTTTATCCGCCATCATGGACGAGACTGCTTCAAAGGACTGGGCTCGTGGAGAAAATGAGAATTAAGTGGAGAGGGGTAAAGTGATTTTTCCTTTTGTCGGGGTAAATTTTCGTAACCTAAACTAGCAAAGTGCGACGGAAGAGACTTGACTATTGTCAACAATTTATTAATACCATCAGAGCATTTTCTGAATTAAGATTGTTCTAATCTCCTTTCACCGTCCTAAAATAAACGTACTGGAGCCTCCCCTCCCATGCAAAGAAATGTTTTCCTCTGTGTTTTTTTTGTTTGTTTCCAAGAACGATTGCGGGCTCAATCTTCAAGGGGGAAATGTACTTTTTCCAACGCGCGAATTTTTGTTTATAAAAGTTTGTGTCGCTGGTCATGAGAAATTTTCAACATGGTGATGTATGTAGTTCATTTCCACCCTGTCCAGCAAAAGTACAAGACTCACATTTGTAGCAGAGCGACTCTGTTCCAGTTCTTTGTCATTTTTCTGACTTTCATACCTCCTCTTATCATTGCCTATGTGACAAACGGTAAGCAATTTTTAATCGCCTCAGTTTCCCAAACTTGAAGTTTTTTCGTTGATTTATGCGTACTATTTGTTAACTTTGCCCATTTGCCACGAAAAAATCACAGGTTTTTGGCTCAAGGAGAGCACTTACAGAGAGCAACCCGACGTTCGATTCAAACACGAAATCCTTCTAGTAGTTCAAGGAAATACCCCTGGTTCATTCCTAGGCTACAGCACCTTCCAAAATTTCAACCACCTTCTGCAACAAAAGCTTAGAATTCCACTCATCAAGGTGAGAAGCATTCAGCTTAACACTTTTTAATTGCTGACATCGAACATTAAATAAAACTATAAAGCGCATCATATACTAACTATGAGCGCATGTTTACTAAGAATTGCATTTTTTGTAGAGTTATGTTAAACTTATGTTTACTTGCGATATATATTGCCCAAGTCTGAAGATCAAGATGCCTGAATACTAGCCTTTTTTCTCTTTTTGCATCTTTTATGGACCAAGACAGGGTGAAGGTCTGTAAAACCTTGCAAAAAAGAATGAGGCCAAAATCAAGCAATCTCGATCAACAAGCTTGGTAAATAAATGTTATATTTGATATATTGCAGAGAATATTTCTTGTGAGACACAGAGGGTAGTCAGACAAGAGTGCTCCATCTTGCCCACTTAAGTAGCCAATGACAGTGCAGGATTTGGTTTATCCTACCCTCCATATAACAAATAAAGTTGGTTATCATCTAAATTTAATAGTACTTCATTTTTTTATCATAGTCTTGGGAAACCGATGATAACGTAGATGGAAAATATGACAGCCTTCACTTTGATATCAAGATACCTTTGGCAGACTCTGAGGAAATACATTCCGTACAGTTGATATTGATATTTGATTACCAACTTCATGTAAGTAGCAGTATGCAGACAATCTTATATATTGTAGTTATTATCTGTTATCTAGAGTAGACACCCTATTATCAGTCATATCCCCTATCCTGCAAACTATACCCTACCAAATATCTATAAAATTTAAGTACAACATAAGTCCCAGGAGATGTCTTCATTTTCAAAGCATCTCTGTTGGAGATTTAGATAAAATTTTAAATGACTAGTAGATTTATATGAAAACAACTTTAGAAAACAACCATAAGCGGCCTGTGGGTCGTGTTCCCGGAGCATTTCTCATTCTCCCAAACTTCTGTAACTCGATAGAAACACGGTACATGTTTTCTATTTCTTAAAGATTGTTTAGTCTCGATTTCTGTGTGAGAGTTGACTTGCACTCCACCCTCATCAACTATCATGTGGTGGAACTCTTGAGCACATAATCTAATAATTGTTAAATAGAAACAATTTTAAGGGAACTTGAAAAATCTGTGAAATGATTTTTTTTCTTAATTAAAAGTGGTTCTGTATGAATTCTACTGAATTTGTGTAATTCATTAAGAACTTGTAGTCGTATCTTTGCAAGAAGTAGTTACCTATAGTAACTCTCCAGTAACTCTAGAAAAAATAATCTTTAATGATACATGTCTACTCTTTCTCTCTCCTTAGAAATATGTCAAACTTCAGATGGAAAGCATGGCTTATATCCATTACTCATCTCCTCTAGCAGGAGCAGAGTTTTCTACAGTTGGAAAACTTGTCCTACAACAATCAGGACCCTTACCACATAAAGGAATTCACACCGTTTTTAATGTAATTATATCTGAGAACTTTGCAAACTATGATATCATGTAATATACATAATCCAGTCACCTGATTTGTTACAGTCATGAAATACATTGTAGTAACCTTCTCCTACACTGAAGTATGGATTTATCCCGGGTTTAAGACAGACTATTTTCAATTGTATTTCTAGTTGTTATCACCACTGAAGTTATAAATTTAGGGATGAGGCATGTGGCTTATTCCTTTCAGCAAAGGATGATCTTGAGGGTGTTTTACTTGTGATTTAATTTGTTATTTTAGGTGCCAGTTATTGACAGTACAAGCTCAAATGTTGAGGCATATAACTTGTATGATGTGTTTACCAGTTATGTCCGACGTAATGGTAGGTATTGCAATACCACCGGTTAATTATTAATGAAAATGACGAGTGTTGCTAAAAAAGTAAATTCACCCTTGTTAAAAAGAGCAGCAGCAGTATTGGTGCTTAACTTCAGTTTACAGTGCACACTTCTTCGCATTTTGTCAGACTATCCAACCTCCCATGACACAGCGCATTGACCCTAGCTAGCATTGAATGCAGTCATCTACACAGTCCTTTTTAGGAGGGATTTCTTCTCCCTCCCTCCCCCTCCACCTCCCTGGACCATCTACATGTGGATTCCAAAACGTTTAATGAATTAAACAACTATGTATCATGACTGCAAATTGCTGCAAGAAATTATAAATATTTTCCTTTTCTTTAAGTATATGATATATTCTTTAACCTTAAGTCACTACAGAATATACCTCATTTTACCCCATGTGGACAAGTGGACGAGCAGCAGGACAGCCATTTGTTATACAAGGAACTATCTTTTATCCAGAAGAGACCATCATGTATCCTTTTCAAGATATAAATTTGTTGAGATAGTAAGAGGGAAAAGTTGGCAATTGTTATGATTCATTACAATCATTGCAAATCAAATAAATGTATGTCAATCCCAAAAACTCTATTGTGGTACTAGTGGTACATCCCCCCTACCGCCCAAACTCATGAAAAACCTTCACTGCATGATTCTCCAGCAACTGGTTCTTAAGAAGTATTTTTCTACGGGAACACTTTTTGGAGGAGATATTGACCTTTAGTGTATACCACACAAGCTTTTTGCGCTGCTGATTGGCTAGCTCGGAAGTGATTAGCCAAGTACTATTCACCTCCGATCAGCAGCAGAAAAACAAAATGATTTCCCATTTCAAATAAAGTTGCTCTTAAACAAGTAAGGTCTGCTAGTTATTCAGCTTGTGTAGTATATGCTAATAAAAACAATTATTCACCTCAGTGTCGGTGAAAGTTTGGATATTTACCTCCACTTCGGTGAATAATTGTTAACCTTAGACACCTGTTACTGTGTCAGTAGGCACATGGTGTTTGTGATAATAATTATGGCTAACATTTTATGATTCTTACACGTAGTTACACATGGTTTCCTTGTGGTATGGTATTGTTTGTTATCCCTTGTTCTTGTTGTTGCATTTGCATTTTTTCCCTTGCTATAATACCAGTACCTGACTCATTGAACCAGGGCTAATCAAAAGCAAACAGAACCTTAACCCTATTATAAGGTACCGACCAGGATTCTGGCAACTTATCAAGATGGCTTGGATCCAGTACCTGGCAATTCTCTTTATTTTTCTCTTTCTGTTTGATAGAGTCAAGAGATTTGTGTTTGAAAACCAAGTAGTGACCACAGTCCCTATGATGATAGAAAAGGAACATCAGGAATAAAAAAACAGATGCTGATTGAGTTGGGAAGGCATCTTTTGATTAGATGGAATTTTAATTTATGATGTAGAGACAATAAAAGAGTGGAAAAACTGGAGCAAATCTTACCATCGTCCTGAAGAAGATGACTGTAAATTTAAACAAGGCCTTGCCCAGAGTCGCCATTGTGACTGACACACATGAGTCCCATGCAGTATGCGTTGTACCCGCCAATGCCGGTGGATCACCTTTGCAAGATTTGATAATTATGTGCTTGAGCAGCCAAGCAAGAGTGTTGTTTGCTTCTATATTATGGAACATTTTCAAAGTGGCAGTGAAAATTCACAACTGGGGATGACCAATGAGAGATGCCTCATGGATTGCTAATAGTGTTGTGACTTCATTATGGTATTGTTTGGATCAGGTGTTTAACAGGATTCTTGTGGAGAATGACAATCATCACATGTTGATGGATGTCTGTCAAACATCACATGACAACATTTGGAGTACTCCAAAAGTTGTCACACCATGTTGATGCACAACCTCTGATAAACTCTGCAATGCTATTTTCTGGTGGTACATATTCAGAGACTGAGTACAGCATAAAGCATCGTTTCAAAGCTTTTTAATAGTTAAACTTCATTTCTTTTTTTAATTTATTACATTTAATAGATACTAAGAGATCTTGCCTACTTAAGCAGCATAGGTAGCATCAGGTACAAGGGTACATTTTTAACTGATAGGGGATTCTTGACAAGACCTGGGGGCTTCATTAACATTTTCAGCAGGAAGGCAACTGGCTTTCAGAGGCTGGCAGAACTGAAATTACTTTTGGAAAAGCTTCCCCCTAGATGGTCAGACTAGCTGTAGGTGGGCCAAATCATCCTCACAAACAGTCAATTTGCCAATTTCCTGTCCCTTATTGACCTGCCTGCAAGACCCAATTTGCAGCATTTGGGCATCCTGTGACTGAGGTGTCCCAGTTATATTTCATGATAGTTGAATATTAAAATTGTTAATTTTTTTAACATAAAGTTGGCACCCCCACCCCTTTTGTTTTTAATTAATGTATGATTTTAATACAGTAGACACAGTACAATCAACTCACCACACCCATGGATGCATTTTGTTTGGAAAGAAAATCAAATTTTTGCCAACAATTTAAAATTATGATCCCTTTAATAGGGACCCACGAAAATTAACAGGAGCACAAATGGACCAGATTATATTGTGGGCTGTATGTCTTAACAGATTCTACTAGGAATATAAAATAGCATTTAAAAAAATGGGGAGAATTTTCTCAATTTTCCGGAGAACCTCTATTGCTATATTGCTACATTGTTATTAGTCAAATAGCGTTATTAGAGTTGTCACCCCTGGTCTTGTCATATCATTACGTGTCTTGTAAAATATCATTTACACACGCGTACACAGAGAACATAATGATATGCTGCTTCTTAAAACATGTAAAAACGTACAGAATCTTTTATTTCAGTATTGCAGTGCAACTCGGTTTATCCGCAGCTAGCTGCGAACATGCTGCGAACTAATAACACAATTAGTAATTTTTTGTGACCTCTACACGTTCCTCAGAGAGGAAATGCCGTGCGCGAGTTTTCTGGATATAACCTTGACATTCGAGTGGCATTGAATGCGGTTAATGGAAAATGTTAAGCTGAGACCATAGGCGAAAATTCCGAAAATTTCGGGTGACATTTAAACGTCAAAGAAAACCGTTCGCCTGTTTTTGTAGTAGCTGGGTTTTTTCGTTCGTGCAGTGTGATATTATATAAGCCTTTGAGGTTTTAAGCTTCCGATTTCAATTAACTTATTCGGTGGTTTAGTAACTGTTTCGTCAATAATGTTAAGTTGTAAAAATAACTAAATTATTAAGTGACTTTCTTCTTAGACCTACATACCGCTTGTAAATAAAGATAACATACCGTACATTTTAAATGTTTGTTTGAAATGGAAAACAACCCGGTTAACCTCTTTGAGGAAACCACGTGACTTTCAACGGGCCGCACAAATGTAATTTGCTAGTGATTTACTAGAACACGTGAACAATTTTCCATGAAACTCAACTTGTTCCGTGAAACGCTGGAACACCTACTGAAATATGTGCTTGAGACAACCGCTTTTAGGAAAGAATGCCATTTGAATGGCATTGAAATGGGCTGAATATATGAAATTCAGCCTTACACAATAGACCTCAGCACGAGGCTCTATACCCCACAAACTCTGTAGTTATTCCCCAGAGCCTCGTGCTGAGGTCTATTGTATTAGGCTGAATTTTATTATATCGAAATTGATCTATTGATGTACACACGGACAAAAACGTAACCCGTTAGATGTACTGCAGATATTGTTTCTCGCAGTCGTGAAATGTCTTAAAGAGGGCGTTCAGATGAAAGCTTCAAACGTTACACGTACCACCCTTTATAGGTTATGAAACGGAGTTGTGGCTGCCATTGCGCGCGTATCGCTAGAAGACATTACACGCTAACTTATTTCCAGGATGTTCCGAGAACTTGGACTAGCGCTAACGACACAATGGAATCGATAGAATAAACACGATGTGAAAAGACAGCTTTACAACAAGAAAAAAGAAAAAGAAATAATTTAACAACGTACGAGGGCGGCGTAGAAACAATACACCCAAACGTGAGCAGTTGATATTGTCAGAGTAGTCACGTGACCTTGACTACCAACAGGTGTTCAGGTAACAGGTGGGTTTATTGGGCGTTGTTTGTTCCAAACTAAATAATGCGTGTTTTCGTGTATCTTCTTCCCCCGTCACAATTTATGCGGAATTTATAACAGAAGTTTTTTACTTCTCGAAGGTTCAGTAGACGGTTCTCGCCGGGGTAGTGGACTAATCTCTAATTTCAACAGAAAAATAAACTTTAAGTTACTTAAGTTTTGCCAATAATTAGTCTGCTAGTATGACACTAGCATATCGTGTTTAATATGAGGAAACTTTGTATTGTTTTGTCAATGGTCGTGCAAACAAAACCAAATTGATGCCTCAAGGGGTGTGGTTACGAAAGATTTCGCGCGAACGGCCAGTTATGAGATCACGGTTTTTCTGTTTCTGGTATTAACTGGGTGCGGCTTGCATTGTTTATCATTCTCACTTTACTCCCACAAACAAACCGCTTGATTTTGTTTCGTATTCAATTATTTTAATTTCACACGTCTGTGTTCGCGCCGGACAATTGGAAGCCAACTAAATGCGCGTTTTGTAAAACAGTGCCGCGAAAGCCCTAATTAAGGAGGTCGCTAACATAACAAGCCATTACATCTTAATACTTGGAACGACATCAAGTCTAAAGAATCACAGCTGGAAATCAGGAGTTTTTGCGAGTATTGCCATTTGCTTTTTCTCTGTGGCATACGCCATCCCTAAATGAACGTTTAATTGAACACTCGGTGAATTCAGTTCTACATCTGTAAAGAGCAAAGAAGAAATGCCTGGTTACGAAGTTAAGTTCGCAGGGCCTCTCGATAAAGCTTTCGAGTGTCCGATTTGCCTTATAGCTCTGCGGGACCCGGTTCAGATAACACCTTGTGGACATCGTATGTGCAGCACTTGCTTGCAGCCGATTTTAAGGTAATTTAATTACTTCAGTCATCTTATTCCTTTCAGTTTCAATATCGACATATTTAAATTCTCCAAACTGAAACATTTTTCTCATGTCTAGTTAGGAGAATGTGACGCAAAGGGCGCCATTATCCTGTATTGATGATTTTCTTCACTCTCGTCACCTGCTTGTTTGATAAGCACTGTATTTAACTCTTAATTGTAAATTGAACCAAGATCTAAACTAGCCGAATTTTCTACCTTTCTATGGAATGTGTGTTTTCTAAAAAAGGATTGCTGCTTAGCCCAAACAGCATCCATGGGAAAGTTTATCCGACAAAGTTCAACCTAGATGTGCAGACAGGTTTCTTTGGAAAGAAATCTTTAATATTTTTATTTAAATTCACAGAAATAAGAGGCCGCGTTGCCCACTGGATAACCTCAACTTTGATCCAGTAAAGGTGAGACAATCACAGATTCAATCCATGCTCTAATAATCTTTTGGAAATATTACTTAATTCCCGTTACTGATTTGTAGTCTATACAGTTTTTCATTAACACTCTGCTGAAAACCCGACTGTGCCTTCAAAGAAGATCCCTTGCATACAGCCGGGCGCCTGAAATTTCAATAGGCCAATCAACTGTACTGTCCTGAGTTCAGTTCAAATGCGAGATAACAGGAAAGGCATTGAAGTCCGGCATATTCTGACACTGGAGACGGCCAATTTAATTATTTCGGGATTTTAACTCCAAAAGCTATATCAGATGCACCTGGAGATTGTAAAAAGTGAAAGGAAGATTTTGTTTCTCCAAGCTTATAATTTAATGTCCAAAATCATGTGCCTCCCGTGTTCGACAATTCGCTCTCAACTGCTCTCTGATTGCTATAGATCTCTTTAGTTAGGATAACAGTTGTGTCGTTTTAAAACAAAATAATCTGTTCCTTTTAAAATTAATTACACCAAAATTATAAAATTAAGCATTAGAGGAAACCAAAGAAATATTTCCTATTAGCTGCGAAGAGAAAACCTATTATCAGTGTGTCACTTCGGTCGGACAGCTCAGTTTTGAATGTCGCACGCACTGCAGACACACCTACTCAGTCAGAAGAGCACGCCGCATACGTAACATATGCCTCACGGCCTTGGAATGGTTACGAATCTCTTGCATTATTCCTGCTTGAATTGTAGAAAATTGTCGATTGTAAGGCTGGCCTTTAGTAAGCCGTGCTACTGGGATTTGTAAGAACAGCTGGTATTTTTTTGATTTCAGGTTTTCTCGGACAATGGTTGTCACAGGCAAATTCTGAGCTTACAAGTACTGTGTTCAAACCTCGAAAAAGGTTGCGAGTGGACTGGGCCACTTAGTGAGATTCAGGTGAGCCTCCTTTGTATACTTATTATATAAGTGCTGCAATTTGTTTGTGGCTTTAGCCGATGAACAGTCATATTGCGTTTTCTTGGTGTCATTTCATTCATCCGGACTCAATTTCACACAGATCTCATTAGAGGATCAACAAACCTCTATTTCGTATAATGCATAATTCAGTTCAGCAGTGTTCACCGCAGTTAGTTGCGTCCTCCGCACGATATAAAGGAATTCATAACAAAAATACCTCAAAATCTGAGCTAAATTTCCAATTTTTCTTTGCGCTTGTTTCCACTGTGGTTTAATGAACTACAAGAGTGTCTGTCCCCATTTTTAATTGGCTCAGGTCGTGATTTCTCGGTAGACCACCCATTTACAAGCCTACATGGAACTAGTCTAAGAGGGCTCTCACTTTTGCCGCACGTGAGAGACCTCTGCTAGCAGGGAACCATGTTTTCTTTGTTAATTTAAAAAAGTAATTTCTAATAAATAAACACAACTCTTGAGAATTCGTTTTCTTTTGCCTTCGGTTAGCGACACCAAGACAATTGTAGCTACGTTGAGGTATCGTGTCCAAAACGCTGCGGAGCTTCATTAGAAAGAAGAAGAGTATCCGATCATTCATTTGAATGCATCAACAGGCTGATACCCTGCACTCATTGCGGTCATCAAGTTGTCTTCAATCACATGAATGTAAGTACTGTTATTTTCTTGAGTTTGGTCGTAATATCACGGTCAATATTGTTCGAAGAACATTCAGAGTACGTCAAAATGCATAACCGCAAAATCAGATTCCACTGGTTGTTTACGTTACATAATTTTATATGACTTCCTGAGCTTGCCTTCGGATACGCAATTACTAATATATCTGGTCCTATTTGTTATTTATTTTGCAGTTACACCTTCAGACTTGTGCCTCATTCCCGATATCATGTCCCGCTGATTGTGGTGTTATAAATCTCACAAAGGAAAAGGTTTGTTAACGTTAGTTGAGTCAAGCCCCAAGGTTTTTATTACAGCAATTCGAGGATATATTGCTGTAACACTAAATTTTGTTGTATAAAGCTCCATGAGACCTATTTTGAAATGGATGCCGAAATATCAAAACCAGAAACGAAGTAATCATTCTGGCCAATCACAAATTGGGCAGGAAATCCAGTGAACCGATCAAAACTCAAAGCAAATTCAGTTACCGACGTAAAGCGCGGGAAAACGTGCGTCAGAGACTCACGACTGGTCTCACGAGTCTCACGAGCGCTTTAACTGGGTCACTTTCTCCTTATAATCGTCAATGCATGCTCCATTGCACAGCCTATGATAATTTACCACAAAATGCCCATTGGAAAATTATCTTGATAGTTAATCAAAGCACTTCTCCTAGCTAGTACAGAACGAAACATATGATGAGCAGTAAGGGGTATTTTTATGTTGATGAATGAGTCGAGGCTACGTTGGCGGGAAGCTGCGCAATTTTTGACTTAATTCTAGTCAATCATTCTTAGCAGAAATGATTGCAACCTTTTTATTTGTTGTCGTTGTTGTCATTTGTTGTTGTATTGCTATTGCTAATGCTGTATTGTATGTTGTTGTTTTCTTCTCGTGTATCTGCCACAATTGTTTTGTAGGTCTGTTCGTGTACTGTGTGTTGTTACGTTTCCGTGTGGTAGGAGGTCCCAAGACAGACTTTACAAACATGACAGAAGAACAGAGAACCTTACAGACTTCAACAGATATGACATTATTAATATAATTTTTTTACCCTATCTTATAAAAGCGATCAAAATTATTGATAATAATGTGAAGAAGAAAAACACGAGGAAGACACTTATTGAAACGGGTTTGGTTATAGTGAAAGAACAAAACATATTTTAGCGGTTCCCTTTTCGCTCTGGTGTTAGACATACTCATTGCAAGACTAATAAGGGCTCATTTCCTTTTTTGAATCTGAGAATAATGAAAGTGTCGCACGTTCATGGAGCCACGCTGTGCTCGATGAATGGCGATTCGGAACCTATAAATGATTTTCCTAAAAAAATTCTTACGTGCGCGGAAAATGTTTCGATTCAATGCGGTTTTTCACTCAATTTCAAAGAAAGCTATGAAGTAGCGCCTCAGCATATTTGAATTCGTCTCACTTGTTCTCCTTTAAAACCCTTTCTTTTACAGCTGGCTGTTCACATCAATACTGAATGTCCCCTGCTTGAGGTTCCCTGCAAGTTTGTTGAAGCGGGTTGTGCGTTTAAGGTATAACGTTAACTATTCGTTGTTCTCCTATTGGGATAAACTTTAGGAATGTGCAAATCAATCATAGTTGAATCATGATCAGGTTGTAAACCAAACGTTTGTGACTGCATCTGATTGATTTCTATTATCTGAATTTATTGATTGACTGACGGACGGACGTGCAGACGAACGGAAGACACACTGTCCAACTGACCGACTGACAATTGTTGACTTTGATGAAGGGACTACTTTTACGCCTAGCTGTTTGGTGACCAATTAATTGACTGACTGACTGACTGACTGACTGACTGACTGACTGATTGACTTACTGACTGATTGACTTACTGATTGACTGACTGACTGACTGACTGACTGACTGATTGATTGACTGACTGATTCACTGACTGACTGACTGACTGACTGATTGACTTATTGATTGACTGACTGACTGACTGATTGACTGATTGACTTACTGATTGACTGACTGACTGGTTGACTGACTGATTGACTGACTGACTGACTGACAAACTGGCCGACCGACTGACTGCCTGACTAATTGATTTCTGTCGTGTGATTATAACGGGAAAAAGTGGATTTTACAATGGATAATTATGGCTAGCCTTACATACGTATGTTTCGTATGGGACGAAACATACGTATGTAAGGCGAGCCATAATTATCCATTGTAAAATTGTTGCACTTTCTTCAAGTTTATGAATGACATGTTACGCAATTGGGAATGCTTATGTGATATAAGGCCAGATTGCCACCATCATTTTGATGCTAGCGGGACTTCGCGCGATGTTTGACGAGTTAGCCGAAAGGTCTCTGACGAGTCCCTTGGCAGGGACGAAACATACGTATGTAAGGCTAGCCATAATTATCCATTGTAAAAAAGTGGATTGGCTCAATAACTGAAATAGCAGCTGTATCTTGAAAATTTCTGTTTCAGGCACAAAGGTATAAAATGAAAGATCACTTATCTAACAGCACGGAATCCCATCTCACGGCGTTATGTGACTTAGTGTACGCTCAAAAGAAGCAGCTTGAAAATCAAAGAGAAAGGATCCAGTTGCAAAAAGAACACATTCAACTCCAAAAAGAAACGCTACTTCTGCAAAAACAGGAGCTTATAGACGTGCGCAGTCAAACAGCAAATGGAGAGTTCATATGGAGAATACCAGATTTCACCCGGAAGTTAGCGGACGCCAAATCTGGAAGAGCACCAGAACCGATGATCAGCGAGCCTTTCTACACCCACCCCCACGGGTATAAAATGTGTGCGGGGCTGTGGCTTAATGGCGTGGGTACAGGAAGGGGAAGATACATATCTGTTGGACTTCAGGTTAGTTTAGATAAAGGTAATTTCAAAAAGGAAGTGATTGGAAGAAAACAATAAGAAGTTTTTCCTTTCCTTTAATTTCAGAACTAATCAGCTGTGTTTTTAGAAAAGCTCTATATGAACTGGAAGCCCGAGTTTTTGACACCTCTTGTCGATAACTAGGGAGATTTATGAGAGGGTAAAACTGCATTGACGAATCTTCAGGTGAGATGCTGTCACAGCAATGAGATTGAATGAGAAAATGCGGTTTGAAAAAGAGTCCTGAGAGTCGCATGCAGAAAATTAATCCAGTCTCAGACTGGATTAATAGTGAGTTTCACTGTCATCAAATAAACATAGAGAATTAAATTTCGGATTTGAGGGCATCCAGTAAAGATTTCCTTCGACATCAATGTAGTTTTCTAATCTCTCACATAAATTTTTGCCTTTGTTTTAGGTCCAAGTTGGTGAATACGACTCCATTCATAAATGGCCCATATATCCAAGATACACATTCACTCTGCTGGATCAACGAGGCGAGCACAAGGACAGAAAAGACATCTCGGCACACTTCGAGCCTCAGAGTATTTCACGACCATGTGCCGACAGACAGCTCGGCAAAGGAGCACGAAGATTCGTTCTTCAAGAGGACATATGCGCCAGTACCTACTGCAAGGATAACACAGTTTTTCTGAAGTTCAACGTGACTCTGAAACAACCTCCTTCTAATTCCGGCTTCTTCAGAGGGTAATGCGTTCTGGCTCTATAGAGGCTCTGTGGCTAAATTTTTTCTCTTGTGCCCATGCGATTGTCTATCATAGCGTCGGAGAGGCATATATCGAGATCTGGGTACGACAGTGTCAACGCTTTGCGTTATCTAAAGTATTCAGTGAGTTTTGAGTTCGGTTGCCTGTTAAACTTGTAATTTTCTGTATATTTGTAAGATTTTAATAGTATTGTAATAAGTAGTAGTTAACAACAAAACAGCAGTTCAATGTCATACAGTTATTATATCCCCTGTACGCAAAACCACCTGACTAACTGTTTTTTTCGCCTGGAATCAGAATTATTTAAATTTCAACCAAGGCTGTCAAAAATATCGATCTTATTTAGCGTTTAACATTTTATCCTGGGGACGAGATCGATCAGGCATGAAATCTTTAAATTTCTCTGTAAGAAAGTATTCAAGGAGTTAATAGGATGTTCTATTATCTGTCTGTTTCATGATCGTATCCATTGGTCGGACAAACTTTGTGTGTCGTCAGGCCCAGATCGCTCTCCTTTCTCGGGGATTTAACACAAATTTTCCGAAATGCACCCCTGCTCCATAACACTGGAAGTCTCTCGCATGCACCCCGAATCGAATTTCTAGCTCTTTATAGTATCAACAGACTTAAAAAGCTTAAAGAGATTTTTACATAGTGTTTTATAATGTGTCGATCAATCCACCAATGTTTATGGGAGCTGAAACTGACAAAGCCATAGCCCCAAATCTGAATGCAAACCTTGTAATTATTAATATTTAACTCTGAATTCTCCTTGAATCGCTTTTACCGCCGGCTCGTACTACGGGCGCAGCAGCGCAGCGTAAGTAAAGCTACGTCTTCTTATAGTTCCATACCCTACTTAGCTTACAACAAGGCGTCGTTTCGTAGTACTGTTCATTTAACGAAAATATAGATGCCTGCAAAGACGACCAAAAATGCCAGTGACACGATGATAGCTTTCTCCAAGTTGGGCATACTAGTGAGTAGGATTCCTTCCTTCAAATCCCTCTCAAATGTTTCCTTGAGGGACTCCAGGCGGCTGCTTAATTGACGGTACTGGCTGCGCTTGTTCCTGACTTCTTCCCAAACGACCAAGTAATCGCTGAATTTCTTTGCGATCACGACACAGGCTAGTGCACTAACCACACCAGCGCCGCCCAAGATGCCCCCTCTCAGTCTGGCTCCCATCTGGAGGGCGTTGGCAGCCCCAAAACCAAAACCTGTGTTTAAATAAGAGAGGATGACGATTAAGACAGTTAATGTTCTACTAGGCCTTATTCGGAAGGTAATCTCCCCAAGTTATTTTATGATCAGTCCGGGTTTTACTCACGTGGACAAACGCAAGTTTCCTCTTTCACAAATGTACCCAAGCCACGCGAGTAGTAAAAGTATGTTCGAAGCAACTGGTTAAAAACTGTTGTGAGAGTCAACGAAAGTGGCAGTTAATGCCAATTCTCGAATGCTCAGCTCGTTTTAATTACTACGACAGAAGCTGTGTTTGTCTTTCAACTCATGTCCAGCGTAGGTCTCGTTTGCCACTAGTCTACAGTAAACTGTTCTGAGGTGTTTTTTAAAACCTCCTATTATGAAAAATTCTCACCTATTGAGACAGCTGTCAGAAAAGCCAATCCCAAGCCATGTTTAACCAACTGTTCTGAAGTTTTTCTTTGCAACAACTCTATGATCTCGTGCGCGCTGTTCAACCTTTGCTCGCAGTCTCTGATATCAGCTGAAGCTCTAAGACGGTAGGCCTCCAAGCGACGAGAATTTATAGGGTTATTCCAATGGCATTCGCAAGCGTTTATTACCTGTGAAATATGGACAAAAACTAAATGAAATGGTTATTCAACTGTTCCGAAATTACTCGCAAAAAAAAACAAAAACTGAAATTAGAGATATAATCACCACACGATCAAACAAAACACGCTTGTTTATTAATTCGCATTTTTTGTACCACACATTCAACTTAAGGTTTTCGTTTAACCTTTTTTAATCCGCACAACAGTCGGTGTTGGATATCGACGGCAATCCGACGTAGCAAATTGAAACGTTATCAGTTGTGGTGCAAAAATGGTGGTAAAATGGCCCATTATACCTATAATTGAATAATTTATCAATGCCCTATTTTGCAGGCTTTGCCCATAATTAACACCCAACAGGAGGTAGCGTGAGTGAAAGGGCCGAAAAAAAGGAAAGGAAATGGCCCATTTAGCGTCATGGTATTCAAAAAACGCATCTCACAGTTCAAAACGGCATTTTTGGTGTGCAATTTAGGCCTAAAGACCTATTTTGGCTGGTTATTATGGTTTTAACGCAGATGTCTCGTTCCCGTTTCAAGCAATCAAAAACGTCTCTGCTCATCCTATATATCTACGTTTCGGGCTATTTGGGTATATTTGGGGATACTCAATAGTTTTTCTCAAAGGATTAGTGAAAATTTAAAATTAGAATTAGAATTTTTGCTTTTATTCCTCATTAAACTTCCTTAAAATTTCACTTAAATTCATGTTTACCCCCGCCTTAACCGGTTCTCTATGTTCTTCCACAACAATGTGGTCTGACAATGCAAAACCGGGTTTTAATTGTTAGAATTGGCGCTTCCCCAATGTTTCCATGGTAACTTCCGTACGCATTGTTTTTATTATAACCTATAGAAGTATTGACTAATCAAACGTTAGATATTTTTGAACTTGTTATCTGCACTGGCAAAAGTATAAATATATTAATCAAAATAAATTATCAGGAGAAGAGAACGGCTAACATGTCATTGGGCCTTTTCCAGTAAACATGATAGATTAAGTTGAATAAAAACAAAATATATTTAAAAGGCGTAGTTGAAATTCGGCATATAATATAGCAACAGATTTAATCTATAACTTTTAAGGAAGACAGTAGGGCACTTCACGGCACTCGCAAATTGAGATAAATTTGAAGTCCTTCGATGTTTTTCATGTTTACCCGAATACAATGCGTCTCCAAGTTTGCCCATCCATGCCCCTTTTTTGTTGAGTACTTCAACACATTTTAAAGCCGTAACTGTGTTATTTCACTGTGTTCATTGTATGACTGGTCAGTTAAGGGACTGCATACGAGTCATCTGGCCCATCAGTGCCGGAGTTTATGCCGGTTTCTGTAGCATGAAGCGACTAGGAATATTTCTACTCCCCACTGGATGGGATGCTAGCCATTGCAGGGCCGGTACCCCCAGCATTAAATTTAAAATCGTCGGTGAATGAATGAATAAATGAAAATAGCCGGGGGGAAATGTCCCCTCTAATAATTTGTACACCTGGGTGGAGAGAGGCACTGTGAGAGTCAAGTGTCTTGCCCAAGAACACAACACAATGTCCCCGGCCAGGGCTTGAACCCAGACCGCTCGATCTGGAGTCGACTAACAACGAGGCTACCGCGCCTCCTCGGCTCGTTAGTGCTAAAATATTACATGACATGTAGAAGCGCCTCTAACTGTAAATTTCTTTTAATTTCTTTCATAAATGGACGGTAATTATATATAAGTCAGGGTACCGCTTACCTCCCCAAAGAGTAAATTACATGCAGACTGGATGCCTTCCAATTTCTCTGACGCAGCAGCTAAAAGGCGCTCAAGGTTATTATAATCACGCAGCATATATTCAGGTATGCGGACCTCGAACACGCTTCCGACTTCCCGAGTGGCCCGTGTAATTGCGCCAAAGGCCTCGTTTGATGACAAGTATTGTACAACCAGCCATGCAGTTGATAAAATGCATTCAATCATTAGGTTCAATTGCTTCTTCGTGTAATCCTCCATCTGCTCTAGCTCTGAAATGGCGATCTTTACGAACGAGTTCACCTTGCGGATAAAGGAGTTCTCACTGCACAGTGGAGTTATCAACAATGATAATTGCCTCATGGCTGTTAAAACCCCCTCTGTAATGCCAATGTAATCCATGACAGCAATTTCACCGTACACACTGTAGGTTTCAAGGAAACAAGGAAAAGTTTTTTACGTGGCTTTGCCTTAGTTAATACATAACTTCAATATATTAAAACCCGTATGAATGTTGAGTCTAGAGACTCAACAGACCGGCGCATAACTTAACTTTTTTGCAGAACTACGAACCAGTGAGGTTCTAAAGTCGGGTAAGGTTTACTTCGGGACTTAAAAATTTAACCTAGGCAGACCATTCATCGCTAACTGAAACGGGAGAGAGAGAAAGAGAGACTGTGTGTGCACTTCTGACTTCTTTCGAATTGCAGACAGTTTCAGTTATGGTAGCCAAATTGTAGCAAAATTCAACATTAAAAATCCGTATCAAGACCAACAACTTGATACCTAACTCAACAAAGCTATCTCAACGTCAACACTGTTTACCTGTAAACTTCACAACTTAATTTTTCGTTCAGCAATTTTCTCTCAACTGCAGATTTAAGACCGTGCCCGGCTGCTGGGCATTTAAACACAGCGTTCGAACTTCCCTCGTATCTACTCTATTTGGTGAACCTAGTAACAAAACGAATACTTATGAACAGCTTGTTCGACCTGGAAATTCACACCTACGATGAGAGTCCCAAAACATCAGTTTGAAAATCCTGGTCATTTCCAAAACTGCTTCTCTGTTAGTTTGTCATACAAACTGAGACGCATTTTGCAAAGCTCGAACTGCATTTTCCAAACGAATAGTTAAGTTTTCCGTCATTGCGATGTCATTCAGTTACCGATGTTGCTCGTAATCACTCAATTACTCATCTAAATCTGTAAAAAATAAACTCCATTGGCTATTTGTATCATTTTGGTCAGCTTATGTCACCTCACGATCACTCCCGTCCGCCATCTTGCTGAGCAACGAATTTATTTTACACTAGATTCTCTCGATAGAAACGGAGCAGCTCAGACGCAATTTGTTGACACGAATTTTTTGTTGTTGACACGAATTTTGAGCAGTGTTGATCTTGACAGGTTTGTGGAGTTGATGTTGAGAGAAAATTGTCGAACGTTGTTGGTTTTGATACGGATTTTAATGTTGAATTTTGCTACAATTTGGCTACCATATTCAGCTTGATATTTTTGAAACGCTTTGCTTTCGCTCTCCACCAGTACGATACCGTTTTCATATGTACACGTTTTCTAATTGTATGATGTGTAAGTCAGGTAAAAACACTTGAGCAGAGAAAATAATTTCGTCGAGAATCTTTAATCCTGTCCGTCTGACCCTTGCTTTAATTTGAATTATGAAAGACCGTACGCCTAATCTGCATATGCTATGCCCACAAATTGAAATTTTGAATATCGCGTTCGAGAGATTTATAACAGTTCTGGTGCTGGAAAGGCTTCCGTTTCCTTTTGTGTATTGGAGTCATGTTTAAGTGATTTTCGCCAAAATCCGAAATGGAAGTAAAAGGTGTGTTCATTTTTCGAGCTTCTTCGATACAGCGACACGTGTCAGTTCGACAATGTCGATCTTTGCTTCGATTTAGAAACGAAATGGTATAGAAGTTCTATATTCTCGTAAAAAATGAAACATCCTGATATGAAAGCAGGCTTTAATATCTTTATTTTGATCTATCTCCTGTCCTATTTAATCGTCTTCGAAGATCATTGTATAAGATTGTATGTGTTTAATTGTCTATGCCCTGACAGACGCAGTTTTTTGCTTTCAACAAATAACATTTCACTTGACACTCACCTGTGTTTTAAATAGCGAGAATCAAAGATGGTCCTTTATTTGGCAGGAATGAATTCTCGAGTTTTCTTTAAGAATTCCCTCTACGATGATGATCACGGCTTTTGCTTGTGGACTCTTGCCCGAAACCGACTCACGAATTCCAAGAAACCAGCCGGAAACCGTCGTGAAGTTCGCCGGAAGTGAAAGGCTTGAGGCTGATGCGAGTTTCCTTTTCGAAGTCGGATGACTTGCTCTGCTGTTTTTTTTTCTTCTCCACGCTATCAAGAACCTGCTCAGAGCCTGGCGAGCCGGAATTCTTCAACATAAACACATGAATCGTCTGCACGCGTTAACTTGGGTGGTATCCCACCCTAGGCTCATTAAACAATTGAACTTCCGCTAACGGCCACCTCTCTACAACGGGGGCGCTACCTTTTTTGTCCCGGCGGACGATCCATCCATTCACTCATATTCTCACCTTTCTATCAAATCCTTTTTTTAATTCTACGCTTAAAACTTGATCCATACCGCACGTCGTAGTATCTGTTTCTGTTATATCGATAAGCATTTGGTGATCATTAGGCAGGCCAAAAAATCCAACTCGATTCCCTTCTGGATCGACCTTTCCCTTCTGCGTACAATCGGGTACACAACAATAAATATTCGATTTTGAACTCATATTGAGTTCAATTATTTTAAAATTAAACGAGAAAAATGAAACAAACGCCTTCAATATCTTCAAAACTCTATAAAAACGCACAAATTCTCCCAAATCGCTTGTTTCACGAAAAGCGCCTCGTTTTCATGACTAGGTACCAGTTTTTTACCGTGCGTCTGCCATTTATGAAATCGGTATATAATCGCGTATAGGAGAATCCTTGTTTACAACATTTCCCTCATTAGCATAAGCATTTCGGTTTCTGATGGAGCTACAAATAAATCAGTTCTGAATATTGAAAGTTCATGGTATGATTAACTCTACCAGTGAATATGAGCCAGGTCTATTGAATACTTTTTGCGCAACACGGGTTAAAAAACTCAAAACTTTACAAAGAATGTATGAGCTCATTAGCGCTTTTGCCACCCAGAGATTTTGCAGTTTTTGAAAGACAATTTCTCCCTGAATGTTATACACAAAGAGCTAAAACTTCCACCACGTATTAAATCCAACTAGCTCTTTAGCTGCCTGGAGTCAATTTATATCAAACACTTTTCCTTCTGTACGTAAAGCCCTATGCAAATGAGCAAAAATGTAAACAATGACGTCAGCAAGGATCCGCCTATTTTGCCTCCCTACGCAGGCTAGCTGAGAAGAAGCCGTTATGTCCATTTTGTGATTTCCTGTTTTGGTGTGCAAACCTTCCATGGGTAAACAACATCAAAATTACTATGCATTCCACATAGTTTTAGTGCTTGCGTTTGAATTACGTGTGAACAGTGCTTTTGTGAATTAACGTAGCCTGCGTAGCAACCCTTTCCTGAAAAAGTCCGCGTAGCTCCCGCTTCTCGCTCACTCGCCCCCTCCCGACTTCTCGAAATGGTGGGCGCATGTGCGTCTCATTTACTGATCTAAAGAATTCTTATTTTTACTTGACCAGTTCTTCTCCGGTTTTTACCTGGTGCAGATTTAATCGTCTTACCGGCTTTTACCTGGGAACGGAACCGTCATATGTAATATATTTTTGATTTCATCGTAAGCTGGAAAAGAAAGCCATTCAAAACCTGAAACAAAAAACGTACCATTACGGCGGGTTTGCTTCACCTTGAAAGTATTGAACAGGGAACCTACACTTAATTGTATAGAAAACTGAAAGAAAAAAAAAATAGAGATATACTGCAAAGCGGAAGATGCATATCTGGGCTGAAAGCAGCTGCCCCCGTCTCTATCATTAACGTAAAATCTCACGGTAATATTCTGAGCTGAAGAACACATCTAGTTAAATAACAGCTTAATTAGCTCTAATATTTTTTCATTAAGTCGTTTTCTTTGTTCATTTGACATTTCATTGACACTTTTATTCATAACATTCCCAACCTTTGGATGTCATTAACCGTAATTAGTACTCATGACGGAGATTTTCTATGAACGTTTTAAACAAAAAAAATGATGAAAAATCTAATTAAATTAAATTCGGCAAAATTTGTCGCCAATACTTAAAACGAAAAGCACCTGAGGTCAAAATAAAACCGAATCGCTTTCTCCGCCGTAAAATATTTTCTTTTTTTTATCGATAGGAAGTAGACCATTTTGCTGTCCAATGAAAAGTCTTTGTTGGCTTTTTTGTAGAAAATTTTATGAATAGTGTTAAAAGCTCAGGAAATTTGCTTTCGTCAGTGTAGCCAGCCCACGTGAAGTTGAAAGGGAAGACTTTTGGCGACCATGAAGGAAACCACGGTCGTCTACTTTTTTCTCCTTTTAGTTTTATCTGATATGGCCAGCTACAGCAGATCTTCGCCGCTTTATCGTAAGTAACCTTATGTGTTGATACTTTAACAACTCGCAAAAATCGAAATCACGAGGATCGACCGATTATTCAGTTGCCTCTAAATTTGTGCGCTTTACGATTTTACAGAATGAATATTCAGCCTTAAACGTTTCCTCCTGAATTCATTGTGTTTTAAACGTTAAATTACAATTATGCATAATTACTGATCACATTTCTGGAGTGCAGAAAAGGGGATCGCCCTCATTGCTCAAAAATTAACACACTTGGTTAATAAGCTATGAGTTCTATGAAGAAAATCGAAGGTTATCGATGTTCAAAGCGCGCAAACGAGCTAAAAAATTTTTGGGTCGTTTTAAAATTACATCCTCATCGCTTGTCGGTCACTGTTGTTTGAATTAAACTTTTAATTTTTTTTTCCCGGCGCACGATGACATGTAAAAACGGACCGCCTTTTTTGATATGTTCCGACTCAGATGAGTTTTGAGAAGACTATTACAAACACGTACTGGTTTGTTGAGATAGAGGCCTTGAAAAACGGTCATACGATGTTAATAGATTTAACATGTTTAGAAAAAATGCAGATGTACAAGCCAAACGATGATCTAAAGATAAAAACACAACGGTAAAATTTCGTACTAAAAAGACTTTGAAACACTTGCGCTCTGAAGGGGTCGGGGCGAAAATAATTGTTATATTAAATGTTTCACGACAAAGACGCAACATATAATTTACCGACTAATATTTAATTTATCTATTCTATACTTGTCTCGTAACTTAGCAATATCGTTATAATTTTATTCAATTTTTAGAGCGCGGAGGAAACCCGAAGATCCAGGTCGCCCGCAGAATGATGCAGTCAGCAGGTTTGATACTCTAATGATCGTTCAATTACCACTCGCCTGCTGTTTATAGCTTCAATACCGAATACAATTCTAAGAAGTAAAAAGTTTCAGTCCATTTCAGTCCATTCCTCGGCTAATCGTTAGGATCCGACCACACTAATGCGAAAATGCAAACTTTTTGATGCGTTTTCACTTATCCGGTCAGGCTTTCGAAAACATTGCCAAAAAAAGCGCCATGTTTCGTCGTTTCCACCAGTTTTTTTCGGCCCTTTAATTGCGCGGACGACAGGCGAAAACGTATCAAAAACTGTGTAGTGTGGACAGCTGGAAACAAACTGAAAATATTTTGCTTCGTTTTTGTTGATACGAAAACGGATACATTTTGCAGATCTTAAAATCAGTTATCAGTAATCGCGTCAATTTTTCGATTGCCCGTCATTCCCCACTCATGCAGAACCGCTTAAAACCAGTGTAACAACGTAATCGAGAGCACACACGTTTGAATCTGTTATTTCATCCGGTTATGTAAACCCTCGAGGATAGAGACCGCTGTTCCAGGTTCTCAGTTGGTTGGGAACGAGCGGGCGAACAGAGTAAAGAAAAAAAAGGAGCATTTTCTCGCTTTCAGACTCCCTTAATTTTTTTAACGTGCAAAGCCTTGGATTAAACCTAACCTAGTCGTAGTAGTCTAGCAGGAAATTGAGATCAATATTCGACGGGTCACTTGTATTTCTCGGTGTACACGTTTAGGCTTTATATCATGGCACAGAAAATACCGTAACCAACCTTATCAATGCCTTGGGAACATTTGCTAAGTGTAATACCGCCGAATATTACACGACGAGTTAGTTCATATGGCCAGTAACTAAAACCAACCAATCACATTGCGGCAAGAAATTATCAAGTTACTTAGCTTGATACCCTCTTGGATTGCTCTATTACCGATCCAATATTTTCACAGTATTGGACCGGGAACACTGTCCCGAAAGATCCCGCACGTTCACTCTTGAAGATGTTTTGGTTGCTTTATCGCTTATGTCTCCGTCTAAAACATCTTGCTTTCAACATAAAAGATTTCTTGTCTTTTTCTCCCAACCCTCTTTTCCTACTGGGTTGCTTAACAACGGACGTGCGTGTACGCCTAGTAGGCTCCCAATCAGAATTGCGCGCTTTTTTTAGTCCGTGATTTTGCCGGGCATTCATGTTTCCAGAACATTTTCCGTTGTTTGGACCGTACGAGGAGAATATCGACTCTTGGGCTTTTTTGCATGGACCCTGCTGCGCTCCGTCCTTCCATTCCATACTGTCAAGACCTTGGAGCGATATTCTCCGACCAGTACGGCCCTCAGGCTTGGCTAAGAAGATATTTAAATTGTATGTAATTGCAGATCCAAAGTTTGGTGAAAATCAGCGTACTATGAAAAGGCCTTGTTTGACAGAAAGGTGACTAATTTTGATTTCTCTTATGTCTATATTGTAGAATACAGTAAAATGCGTAAATCTCATTGTTTACTTATAGTAAAAATCAGAAGTTAGTATCATATATAAGATATGAACACCATTCACTACTAATGTGGTAATGTTTCGTTTGTTTTGCAGTGGGACCATATGCGAACTGTCTCCAAGAATATAATGGCTGTTTTGAAGGGCTCCAAAAATTTTAAATTTCTTCGCTAAGGTGGGGCGTCGGAATAGCAGCGAAACTGAAATATTCTTCTTTTCCATCGGTCAATGGAGCAAATGGCGTTTCATTGATGATTTTCCATGCAGCTCTGTAATCATAATTACATTCTGTTACCTAAAACAACATTGATGCGTATACGACCGTTCACTTTAAAAAAGTATTAAAACTGATTCAATAAAGCAGTAGAATGTTAAATCTGTTCTTAGTGAATGAACCAAAATTAAAGGTTTTACTAACTTACGGTAAAGGTTAAGTCTACATACGAATCAGGGGGGCCATTAGGCCGGTGCTTATCCCGGATTCTGTATTGCTACTCCCCCCTGGATGGGATGCTATTCCATCGCAGGGTTATCCCCCAGCATTAAATTCGCCGGTACAGAGTAAGGGTAAAGAAAAGCACAGCGAGAGTGTCTTTCCCAATAACACAACACAATGTCGCCAGCTAGGGCTTGAACCCAGATCGATCGATCCGGAGTCGAGCGCACTAACCATGAGGCCACTGCGCCTCCACACACACGTCTCCTCTACTTTCGAACACGGTACAATTCAATATTGTGTCTGAGTTGATAGCCAGAGACCAAAATGATTTTATTACTTTGTTTGATCATCCATAAGCTGGATCGCAACGAAAAAGAAGTCATTTCAGTCGAGAGAACTGAGAGATTCGCACTATATCTAAACCGGGATGAGATATTGCTATTTCAAGCTTGGCTTACCCAAGCTCTCGTGACAAATAGATTCCTGCCAAATTCACTTGAGAAAGACGCTGTGACAGTGTCGAAAGCTTGTGATCGCTAAAACAGTGACTCTGCTTAGTATCTTTCTTCTTGTTATCAACGACAATAGTCTTTTAACGTGGCGCAACACCAACGAAATTTTATTTAGATCATATAAGAATGAAGCAAACACAAATTGATCAGGGAAACGCTGATCTTACGAGACTTAGGGTTAAGCTGTTCCCCTCAGGATTGGCAAGTTTAGAGGTGTGCAGTTGCGCTCTCTGCCAACAAAGGCTTTCGAGTGCTTGACCATGGCTTCTTGTATAGAATCGACTCCGTTGATATCGCCACCGAGATAAGCGGTGTTCAAGCATCAGGCTGAACACGTCTCCGTACTTCTGTGCCATCTTGGTGTGGTCAAGATGAGGGTTCTCTCCCAGACGAAAACAGGCTCCTGTTAAGATGAATAAGCAAACCATTTAGAATGAAAACACTCGAGAAAATGCATTGCAGGGCTGGCATAACCTACAGTGCAGGCGTAATTTGGGCGCGCGAGTGCACATTTTCGAATTAAGCCGCCATCTTGGATTTAGTGACTCTGGAGGATTGGGGCGAGGAGATATTCACCGAGGGAGTAGGGGTTAACTGGAGAAAATGAGCAAGGGGGGAGGGGGAGGGGAAGAAAAAAATACTTATTTTGTCCCCCAGCTCCAGCTCCTATCCCGCCTCTGCACCAACCCTCTACCGGTCAAGCATCCAGTTACAATCCAAGATGACGGCATCGAACCCATTTATCTAGCGTTCCGTATTCCGCTCCGAAATAACGCCTGCACTGCAGGCTAGGGCTGGCAGGGCAGACACAGGAGTCAGTAGTGAGCTATCATCAGAGTCGAATGCAGGGTGAAGCATAATTTAAGACTAGTATAACGGAAACTTTAGGTTGCAAATCTAAATACTCGATAATCGGTGCAAAAAAATGCTCCACGCGAATTGGAGCCGATTAGCAAATTGCATTTCAGTTAACTTCCTGAAATAATCTTTTTATCAATTCTCAGTACAGTGATACCCTCAGCGGAAACTCAGACAACAGAATGAAACGAAAGCTTCCTCCACGGACTCTATATAAACCACAAAGTTAGAAGTTAAAATAAATTACGTGTTCAGTGGCTGCGTAGTATTTTTGTGTTCAGTTGAGTTCGAACTTATATTAACCACACAGGACATTTCTTAGTATAGAAAACTTACTGTAATTTTTTTTTTGTCACATTAAAAGATAGCTATTATATGTTGAAGTGGGTTACATCAACATTTCACGGGATATATTCCTGCCTTTTTATGAATTCCCTGGGACTGAGGGCGCTTGTAAGAGCTGATGGACATGCATGAAGGTCAGATTCTAAATGGAAAATGTCTACTCCGGAAACTTGGTTCTCAAATTGTTACTTGCACCTGTACACCGTTCGAAAAGTATAAACTTTGCGTAAAATGATTGCAATGTTACATCAGTGTTGATTAACTGATTCAGTTAACTTCTTGGATTCAGTCATGTTATGTATCGTATACCTGACAGACATATATGATTAAAAATACTGCCCCTGTTAAAATTAAAATGTTTACATTTCTCAAGCATTTGCGTATGAACGTGCATCAGTTTCCTTACCAAGACTGACAGCCAGAATATTTGACGCCAACTGACCCGGGCGATTGACACGCAATAGAGCGAACTAGAGTAGGCTACGATCATGGCACTGCATACTAAATACTTTTGTAAGAATTCTGATCCACTGTAGTCGGCTTTTTCAATCGGGACCCGCAGCTCATTAGTCATAGAAGGTCAACTGGTTTTGCTGAGGGGGCTGTGGCTTAAGCACGTGTCTCATACTTAACCTGTCGTTAGCCCACAAGATGGCCGTGCCCACGTGCATTACGTGCTTCAAGCCAAATCATTACGTACTCGAAGCCAAAGAAATAATCGACAGTTTTGCAAACTGTAACATAGACAAAGTTCCAATCAGTAACTCGATATATAGCGTTTTTGAACTATGTTTTAAAATCATCACCTAGGTAAATCACGTAAATTAAACAAATTTATTTCAAACACTTATGTCTTTTGCCAGAACAAATCCGAGCAATTGATTGCGGTGTCAAACTGAGTGCAGACAATGAAAAAGTTCTGTTTGCTAGAAAAGGCTCCAAAATATATCGAGTTGCTACAAGAAACGTTTCCGACAGATTCTTTAACAAGCTTAAACACTATTTGCTGTTTTCGTTCACATCTGGATGTAAAAGGTTTTCAATGACCCATTTTTTTAAGAATTTGCAGTTTGGTAAGTGCTTGATAATGAGTTTATTCTCTTTCTGTCAATCAGACCTTCAGTTCAATGATTCGCGTTGTCCTAAAATGTTTGATATTGAAAGAATAATTGGCTTATGCCTAAAAGCTGTTTAAAATCAAGAATTAAAACTGGCGGTTCTTAATCAGGAAAATGAAGGAAAAAAAATCAACGTTAGGTTAGGATTTGATTCTCAGATAGCCGGGAATCTGGTATTATTTGGTTCTTTCTTATGTAAGAAATGCTCAAGATAAACAGAGCCTCATCACCTAACGGCTGAGAACACGCAATATTCTTTTCGGTGCGCTCTTGTCATGCAACTGCGTACGGCTGCATAATGATTCATTATTATTCGGTTTTCTCATTGGCCTTGAGAACAAAAAATCTATTCTAGTATATGGGCAAAAAAAATGTTGTTCCTTAAGTTTGCATTCTCTGTATTTTCTACAAAATTGTGGAATCAAACAAATCCGATTTGTTTAGATAAAGGTGATTTCAATAAAGTCCTTGAAATAGAGCTTTACCGAATAACACAAGGTAATAACGCACATCTTATCCAACTGAAGCGAATATCGCCCAAATAACGCGCGAAACCTCAAACCCTGAGACTTTTCATACTCTTCTTCTTTCATAATTTCATAATTGATAATTATTGTCACAGCAATTCGCTCTTTATTCTCATGTACTCGCCTTACGCCTCGTCAAAGAAGCGCTCTTAACTCAATTCTTAAATATACACGGATACCACATACCAAAACATCTAATATGATGTATGTACTCGGCGAAATCACGGACAGGCACAAAATTATTTATAAAAGGGGTGTTCTATATTTGATTTTGTTGAATTTGCTGACTCTGCTTCCAAATAAGGTTATGTTAAGTTAAGTTATGTGAAGTTAAGTTTATGTAAAGTTAAATTATGTTAAGTAGTTTAAGTAGTCAGTAGACTTTGAGTATGAAAATAGGTAGTAAACTGTTTAAAACAAGTTTTCTCACTAAAATGCTCGCCCCCCAAATAAGACAACAAAAATTCTCGGATAATGCACATTATACAAACACTCTTTTCTTAATTTCAAAATTTTTAACATGGCGTTAACTGTTACAAACAACGTATACAACAACAACGCTCATAAAGTTCATAATATATTATGTTCTTGAGAAAGATACTTCTCTTGACGAAACATTTAAATTTCTTTTGATCGAGTGTGGCCCCCAAAATAAACCAATTTGAATGAATGTTTTGATCTTGGCGCGGCCTTACCTTAATTAAGTTAAAATGAAAATTGGTTTCGTATTTCTGTTTTTTAATGTAATTACAGTCATATTTAAATTCATTTAGCGAAAAAAGATCGCACTATAGGGGAATCCTTGTTTACAATATTTTCCTCATTAGCATAAGCAATTCAGTTTCTGATGGAGCTACAAATAAATCAGTTCTGAATATTGAAAGTTCATAGTATGATTAACTCTGCCGATGAATATGAGCCCGATGTATTGAATACTTCTTGCGCAACACGGGCTTGAAAACTCAAAATTTTACAAAGAATGTATGAGCTCATTAGCACTTTTGCCACCCAGAGATTTTGCCGTTTTTGAAAGACAATTTCTCCTTGAATTTAATTTCACTAGCACTTTAACTTCCTGGAGTCAATATTTCCTTCTGCAAGTAAAACCATATGCAAATGAGCAAAAATGTAAACAATGACGTCAGCAAGGATCCCCCTATACTTGACGGAAATACAGTTTGCTGTTCAATAGTCAACTATAAATACCCTGTAGTTAAATAAAGGTTTCACAACAGATCTAGAAATTGGTGATCCTATTGAGATGGTTATGCTAACAATTCATCCTTATATTTCATGAATGATCGAGTTTGTAATCTGTTGATGTGCTCAACATACCCTACATAATATTTTATTGCGAGGTATTTATTTGGAGGTTACGAAATCGAGAGCTCTGCATGGGTCGCACTTCTTTGGTGAAGAGAAAAGCAGAACACAGATTGAAAAACCAACTGATTTGGTCATGAAAGTGACGTTTTATTTTAAAACAATCATAAAAGCCAATAATTAATATCTCTTCTGGAATGGTGGGGGACAAAAATTTCGTCATGTAAGAAAAGTGTGAAGACGAAAAGAAACTTGACACAATAACAGTCCGCGGGTCGGTGACTGGGGAGGCGGTGGGAATATTTACGATCTAGCGACAAGATAGTCGAACACAGGATGATAGCGATAGTAGGAAGGGCCGCATGAAACAGATCACTAATCTTTCATACAGGCCGTGAACACGTATGGTCTCCTGATTGGTCAGAGAATCGCGGACTGTCAAGTAACATGAAATGCCTCGCAATAAAATGATATTACGATTTCATTTCTTCATCTTGTTTTTCCTTCAAAATGGATTTCGCTTAAAAAGAAAAATGATAGATCGATTGGTTCTTGAGCTTTTTTGAAAAGCTTTTCGGCGTCAAATGTTGCCCCGAACGTGCTCAGTTTTTCGCTGTAAGACGTAAAATTAATAAAGGGTAACGTTTCTAGAGTTCATTTACCACTAAATTAACTTGGCACTTTATTAAAGTTATTGTCACTCTTTGTTATTTACTATTTCATGCTGATAATGTGATGAACGGTTTTTCGGGACTTGTATACACGAGTGACCCCTGCTGTGGAGATAAGCTATTTCTGGACAATGCGTCCTTTTTGCTAGTGACGTGCTGCGATTTTGATCCAGAAATAACTCTTCACGTTCGTCTCATGGGAAAAAAAATCGCAAAAAAGCTTCTCGTATCTTATTGGTTGATATTCTCAGCATAATTTACATGATCTTGCACGCCCTTAATATTGTGCACTGGAGTATGACGTCACGAATTCTAAGGCAGGAAATATCAGTGGTTGCCATGAATTTTCTCAATAAATGGTTAAAAACATCCTCCAGAATATATATTTACCTTTATTTAACAACAGTCTAGATATGTTAAGAAAAAAGAAAAAAATTAGAGCAAGAAAACCGTTTCTGACGTTAAGTACTTGTGATCCCATAACGGATAACCTCCTGCGGTAGGGTCTGTCACGTGTCTTCTGTGATTAATTACAAGCTCAAACGTCAACTAAGTCAACTCTTTCCAGATAATAAGAGGACTCTTTCAGTGGTCCATTTTTTTATTATTAAAGAGTTTTATTAAGGTTTTGGAGAAGCTGGTTTGGTGACCGAGCAAACCCTAGCTATCGACTTGAGTTTATACTTTCACTCCATTTTCAATCATATTTAACAACGAAAACATGTATTTGCAGTGTCATGCCATCAAAAATAAAAATCGTAACCATTAAATAAATTAAGTCAAGAAACTGGCATATGAAAGATGATTGATATGAAAACAACCTCACCAAGATCTAGATCTTTCATTCGCGCGATATTCGGAAGAGTGTTTCACCCAAATTTATCGATCTTTGTTTGGAGAGCGGCCATCTTGGTGCCCATGCAGCAACTTGGCGGCCGTAAAGTAACAGAAACATCTGTCATTGAGTTCTACCATCGAAACGAAGTATAATTACTCTAGAGCTTACAAAAATCGAATCACAACTTCTTCTAGAGCAAGAACTGTTTAATCCGCCAAAACTTGAGCAATAACTCATCCTTTGCTCTCCTCGAGAGCCTTATCAGTCTGCCATTTTAATGTCACGGAACGCACAAACTTGGAAATTCAGACGTACTTTAAATTGATTACATAAATGAGGAAACCTGTCGGGCTCAAACGTTGCAAAACGTCAAGTTATTTGGGAGTCTTGCATCTGATGAAACTAGAACCTCACAATTGCAAGGATTGATAATTTTTCATTTTAGAAAATCATGACGTCACATGAAAACCTAGAATTATACTGTATAACAGACAAATATAAGGCATTTAAGACACTTTGTTTTTCTACGTTGCTGTAAATAATTTAGCTGTGCCTTTTTCTCAGGATGAAGGCTAGCAGCTTAAGCCAGCTGAGTAAGTTCTTACTAGTGTTTGCCGATAAGCAGAATGATGTTTTGGTCAGCGGATTTAGCAACGTGGTGTTACTGGTGACCCCCCCTGCGCATATAGTTTTTTGATCGTTGATTCGTTCTTTTATGTAAACATTTACC
>OMLO01000055.1_pt1 | contig 46264 bp, 28 predicted proteins | sample 1674811 | NCBI WGS metagenome assembly OMLO01 (sample SAMN06265003, study PRJEB25207) | coral metagenome | isolation source: Coral host | place: Mexico:La Bocana,Puerto Morelos, Mexico | collected 2008-11-13
GTTCATGAGTAACTGCTTTTGTATTTAGGTCACAGTTTGTTATTGATGTTCTTCATTTTATCAACAAAGGTGATGACGCAGAGAAAGTTGGAGCAGACTACATTAATTTACGTAAGTTAAAGAAATATAATTTTCTGTATCAAAGGTTTTACTAAGATGGTTACGGTTGTTGACAGACCATATGTAGCCATCGTTACCAGTTAGATTTTATCTTAGATCTCGTCCATCAACAAGAAATTTCTATGCAGTTGTAAAATGCATTGAAATCATATACAATGAAAAAAAAACGCATTAGACCAGCGAAATGGACGATGAATTTCTTTTTGGCTCGCAATTGATAACGACCATAAGTTGTTTTCAACGAATTTCACACAGTTTGTCAAGGGGATACCAAACGAGCTTTCCTTTATCAGTAAGTAAGTTGAGTGGCCCATATATTCTCTCTAATTATTCTATTTGTGCACGTGACAGCCACGTGTGGCAAGTCTTCAGCAGCTGGGAGCCGTGTGGTTAGCGGCACGGACGCTGCGTCAGGTGAATGGCCATGGCAAGCGAAGCTCAGAACCAAAGACTCAGGATTCGTCTGTGGCGGCTCGCTCATTACACCGACATGGGTAATGACCGCTGCTCACTGTGTCTCAGGCTCTGATGATCCCAGCGTGTACAGCGTGACGATGGGGGACCTCAACAGAGAGCAACCAGAGGGGACCGAGCAGGAATTCAGCGTGAAAAGGGTAGTAGTACATCCTAACTACAATTCTCCAATTAACATCAATAACGACATAGCACTGCTGCAGTTAACACGTTCAGCCAGCAAAACTTCCTTTGTGAACACGGTATGTTTGCCAGACGAGTCGGATGTTGTGCCAGTTGGAACCAAATGCTACATTTCAGGTAAAAATGAACTTTATGTTAGTGTCTACGCGTATTTGAGTTAAAACCTGCACTTCACAACCGAGAGTAGAGCTGCGTCATTTTAACGACGACGAATAAGAGAACGATTAGCTGACTAGTATGCCGGTTTGGAACAACAGTCGCAGAAAAGACGGACCAAGGAAGTTTCTATTTTTGGAGAAACAGCAGCTAAATAATTACGACAAAAAAAAGCCGTGGAACAATAATCCCTAATTCAAATTACACAGGATTACACAAGCGAAAACAATTGACCTCTTGTTGTCAAAGACAACTGTGTAACAGCTTGCCGGTTATCGATAAGATAACCCTCAAATAGACCAGCTGTTTCAAAAACCGAAATTTCTCATTTCTTCTTCGGTTCCTCACTCAGGTTCTGTTAGGAATTCGTGAAAACGGTGAAGCTTATCAGGCTCCGAGCATTACGTGGAGGTCTGCCAGGAAAGTTAATGCGACATTGAAAAGCACCTTTCGTTTTTCCAGTGGAATACATAGCTGTAATGCGAACAAAGTGAAATAAAACGGAGCTTATCTGAATTCTTTTTGAATATTATCTGAATTCTTTTTTGAATTTTTTTTTACAGGTTGGGGACAGATGACTCATCCCGACGATGCAGCCATTAAACTCCAACAAGCTCCCATGCCCGTTGTGTCCAATCGTGTCTGCCAAGCCAAGCACTTGAAATCACCTATCAGCAGTGCTGGGAAAACCGCGGTGACTTCAGCCATGCTGTGTGCAGGAGATGCCGGCAAAACCAAGATCAGCGGCTGCTTCGGTGACAGTGGAGGACCCTTTGTTTGCCGAAACACCGCTGGCCAGTGGGTACAGCAGGGGATTGTGAGCTGGGGTGATACGGCGTGCTCTTCAAAGAGCCACTTCACTGTGTTTGCACGAGTGAGTGTGTTCCGACAATGGATCGAGGATACAATTAACGAGTAAACCGAAGGTGTATCATGAATCGCTTACAAAGAAACTAGCAATAAATTAAATTAAATGAAATCAAAACCATTAAAATACTTTTATGAAAGCCATCAACAATAAAGCGATGAACCTACCGATTTAGCGCTTGTGTTTTTTGATGTTGCTGTTTTTTTTTCGTGTGAGTAAGAGCACCATGAGTAACAAATACAGGATCATGTTTGATCGATGTTCAAAGCAAGAATGGACCAATTATCAAACACACTTTGGCGGAAAATTAGTTTGAGATGCAAGATTATAGCCTAGGACTGACGCAGGCAAAGCCTTCACGAAACTTAACTAAAATAACGCAATTCTTACGCCAGGTGAAAAAGTTCAGATTATATTCTGTACTACACCTCGAATTTAATCAACGAATCAAACGGTTTCTCCGCCTGCAAACATTCAAGATCCCGGATTAATTGAAGAAGTTAACAAGACAAAGTCAACCAAATTGACAAAACATCACTTGATTTTGTTTCTGATTAGTTGTACAATGAAAACCACAACATCGGAATATTGCCATTATTAAATAAAACACGTTATCAATCATCCAACACCAGGAACACGAGTTTTGAGCAATACTCATATTGTGGGAAATACTAATACTCAAATAAAAACACACCCCATTATAAAATTAAGTTGAAAGGCAGATTGGACACGACTAATTGTTTTCATAGTAACTTTAACACTAAAACTTAGAAAGAAAGAAAGTGTAATTCTAAAGAACTTTGAAACACGACCTACCTAATCCTGAGGTTCGTGAATCTTTCTCTACTTCAGAGCCCAGTTTGTCTGCCTCAAGCGCCATAGCCAGTTCGAAGGACCTCGATGGAGAACCAAACGCGACATCAGGAACTTCAAGCTTGCAATCCGCTCGCACTTGTGCCCTGTCACACAGCCCGTTTAGCGAATTAGAAGGCACGCTGGTGCTATAATGTCTTGTCACGTAGGGGTCTTGTCGTGCTATACCGATTAAGTCGGTACATGTTATTCTGGGCTTAGTTTCGATGTCATGACTCTCACTAACTACAGGTTTGGGCGTGGATTGGGCCAAAGCTATGAATGGTGTCTTCGTTGTGGGCGAAAGAAAGGTGTTTGGACCTCGCAACAGGTTTGGCGTCGGAGATGATGGAGAGAACACCCTAGACTGTGGACGCCTATTTACTGACGGTGAACCTCTCAAAGGGTCTTCATTTAACGTTTCTGAGAGACTTTTGACGTCGTCTCTAGATTCATCATGATAAGAGTACTCCAACAAGAATTCCTCCTCTCTGCAAGAATTATCTGTCGTCTGTGCAGTGTTTAGTGTAGCGTTTTCATCCTCCAGGACAGGCAGGACTTCTGTTTCAGCATCGTCCATGGATAGCTCCACAGGGTCCATAGAATGATTGGAGGCAGGGCCTGAGAACAATACTCTGGCGATTCGCTGAAAAGATAACATGTCCTGATTACCATAAAGACTTTAAGTGACCAGACTGCGTGTAAAAATTAACAGAATAAGTCAGCCTCTGGGGTGTAACTTCCATGACTTGTGACTTCTCTTGGATAGAACATGCATGGGTCATCTTCTTGAATTACTCTTACTCAATGACAGACACAAAACTACTACCTGCTAAGATTATTGATGCAAGCGTGTCATTTCTACTTTAAAGTGCACCTAACGGTGTAACCCCAAATTTTTTTTTCGCTAGAAAAAAATCTTCATGCTTTGGTGATCATTTCTTCGAAAAAAATTTTTAGATTTGGTCAAATCCCCGATTTTTTATGCTCCGTTGACGTCGAGTTCTGAATGGACCTCGACCGCGTAAATAGGGATCTGGGCAGAGTACAGTTGTGACGTCACTTCGAGAAGACGCTCAAGCAATTCTCAGCCAATTCCTTGAATTTGTTGCGATCTTCTTTTGTATTACAGTTTATTATATAGCTAGCTCCGTGCATGAAGATGAACCAAATCCTGTGCTATGGCTGGCTGCCGGAGCAAGATGACGCTACCTTGCCCGCTCGGGAATACCCGCCGTGTCCCGCAAGAGAACTTTCCTCCAAAGATTGTTCCTTCCTTGGAAATTTTATCCATCTTGTCAAGATGGTTGGATATCGGCCTTGTTCTTGTTTCTTGCGTATTAAAACGAAACACGCAAAAAAAGAACTTGGCCAATACCCAACCATCTTGACCTCCCGCTCGATCACTAAATCGATATCTACTGTAATGTAGCATCACCCACTAGGCGAGATAAAGAAAAAGTAAAAAAGACATTACTTCAAAAAGAGATTGACATGCAGCGCACCTTTGACGGAGGTTGGTCTTCTCCTTCTGTGGCGCTTTTCGTTGTCTCTCCTGCATCTTCTGCTTCACTATCATCCTCATCTGTAAAACACAAACCACAATGAATTCATAAAAAAAAAAACGCGGGAGTGTGCTCATTCCAAAACCTATTCAGGAGCATAATCTGTTCCCCAGTCTTTACCTCGTCTGTATATGTCGGAGTCGTGGAGGTCTGGACACAAACAAGCAGATGCACATGGGCACCATTCCCAGTGAGTGAGAAGAGTTTTTGGAGTAACAAGTCCACAATTACATTGTCGGTGACCTCCAGAACAAATCAAGGCAATTATCCTTTTTTTCCTCATTTTTGTCCTCTTTTTTTTACAGAAACATTTACACTCTCAAACTCGTTCTAGGCCAGAGACGCCTCTTGACATTGGTGTCTAATTAAGATGTGAAACCTTTTAACTCAAGCGAACACTGTCAAAAAAGCTTTTAACAAATTTGCATTGACTTAAAACGACACAAATTAAAAACGACACAAAACGATTCTGGCGACACTCCGGCATCATTTGGTCCTTCCCACATTTCATCAGCGACAGCTACATCCAGTGATTAACATATAAATCGCCATTTGGTTACTAACACGTTTGTACGCTATACAATAGAGAACAGATCCCAAAAACGCTTGGAACCCAGACAAAGATGGTTTTAACTCTGACTGGGTACTGATGTTTTAACTTTCTAACAAATTTTTACAGGGGCTTACGGTAAGGAACTCAAACTATAACACTTTGTTTTTGTGACTAAAGAATGAGGGCTCTTCATGGTTAGTACTTTTTACAATGTAAAGATGCCATTTTTTTCCATAAAATGAAGAATTCCCCTGCCTGCCATAGTCACCAAGAAGGTTATGTCAAGTATTCCGGGTTCGAGTGTCCTTAAAGTAAAACTTACGATGATCTCGATGTAAAATACTATAACATTAGTTCTGTGACACGTTCAAGGTAAGTGAAGGATTCTTTCGTAATCCAACTGTGGTCTTATAACTGATTATCTATGAAACTCTTAACATTCATTCAATTGATGGCGCACTGAACTATGCAGCTCTTTGCCGTGTCCGAAAGTGGCTTTAATTCTGTGTACCGCCAAGAAAAAGCATAATACGTGCCGCTTTTTGCGGCTTCTTAGTTAAATCTTTATGATGTTTAATTTCTTGCATCTACTTAAATCCTGAACATATTTTGTCTCCAACAAACAAAATACACGCCAACGTATTTTTTCTGGATGATATGTTGTTATTACCGAAGTAATATTCGTTTTCGATGATATTTCATCTTGTCCCGGCCCACTCTGTCTTTCTCGCGCACTTGATCATTTGAGGACCGCTCAGATCTTGACCTTTAAATACGAACGATAGTTCATAACGTCAAACCATGCACAGCTGCAGCACATCTAGGAAAGCTTTACTTTCGCAAAAAGCCCCTTGGCGTGCGACTAGCTTGGAAACGCCGCGACAGTTTCTCGATAATTTAATTTAAAGGGCTTTTAATCCTCAAGAAAGGGCTTCGAATGTTAAATAATTCAAATAAGCTGGCAAGAAAGACTTAAGCGGGAACATAGGATTAAGATAAAGAAAAACCGTTTAAACATTCTACTGGAACAGGTGTAACATTGTACCAAAACAAAACGGAACATTTCTAGAAACCTATTACCTGATACACACACGAATAACAACACAGATGTACGGGCTCCCCTGGCATATCTATACGATACAGGGGGATCTCACGGGGTCCCATAGCCGTAGGTATGGTTGTGACACAATTCAACGCTCCTTAACATTGGCCTCAATCTCTATTCTACTCGGGGCTGGTATATATCTTCCCTGACACATAACGAGTCCCGCGTACTGCAGTCCCCTTGTTCCAAAGTTCCCACACGATGTTAAAACGTCGGTTTTGAATATTGGAGTTAATTAAAGACAGGTAAAATATCCCCGCGGCAAAATAAGGATCAGTCAAAAGGCGACGTCGGCCATCTCTGTCGAGGATCAAAGATAACAACCCAAGAAATATGCTTTTTGATGTACTCTGACAAAACCGTTTAGCACATCAATAATGCATAGTATACAAGTAAAACGAAGAATGACCACAAGCTCTTAAGGTACGTGGCGGTGACTTTGTATGAATTAACACGTTAGGAACAGGGATAAACACAATTTAACATTCCAAGCAAGTGAAAAGCGGCAACAGAGCGTGGAAAAATCTCAACTGAAATAAAACGTTGACATTTGACACTGATTTATGTACAAATGTGTAGACTAGAATCGTTAGTTTTTCAGTGATGTATTTATAATTGATGAGTACACGGCTTGGAAAGAGTTCCTTAAGGAAAAACACGCATTTACTCTGACAAAAAAAGATGACATGAAAACCAATCAACACTCCAGGGGTAACAAAAAAGTCACTAAAGAGACTTCGCTGCTTTATAAACAACAAGTAGTTAAAAGTATTCCAGTCATAAACGGAATGGATGAGGCGCACAGTTAAAGCAAGTCGAAGATAACGAGAGAGAGTTTGAAACCACAGATAAGCAGAGTGGCGAGCAACTGAAATATCACTTAATTCTCGTTGTCGAGTTAAGCTAACTGTTCGGCTAATGGAGGGATGTTTCAATGCTGATCATTAACACTTGAAAAGGATTTCTCCTACCTCCAGCTGGTGCTTTGATCTTCAACGGAGGAGTTGCCATCGATTCCGACCATTCTGCAATATCATCATCGTTACCACCCGCTAGCAAGAAAGACAGCGTGGAGGTTCTTTGGCCCTGGGAGGATACACAAACCAAAACATTCAACAGTCGACATCGACCATCTCATCGCTCGCCTGAACGTGTTTCAAGATTGCACAACAAAGCCAGCGAGAAAACCAGTCTAAAAAATTGAGATCCTTACTACTTGCACGACAGGGGTTGACGGGTTGCGCCAAGTTGGAACGAGATACAAGATTTCATTTTCTGTTCGCTTGCCGCTGCGTTTTAGGTGAGTTCACCATGTAAATAGCCCACATTCTTGATACAATATTCAGGTTACCAACAGGAACTAAAAAAAAACTAAATGTAAGAACTATAAATCTGAGTTTCTGTTCAGATTTAAACTCCCTGCTGATACTGAGCTACATTTAAAATTAAAAAAAACATATTGCACTTTAATGAAAATCTCGTGCACAACTGGGTACTGTTTCTACAAGATGTTAGAGTATTCTAATCGACGCTTTCAGTAACACCAAATTTTTCAGTCTGAAAATGAAAGAAACGTCAAATTTTCAAATCTACAAATTTGTACTCTGTGAAATTTCGGTCTGATTTTACTTCAATTCAAAGCTTTACGAGAGAAGATTGATCTTCGCGGCAAGGTTGAATTTTCGAGATTTGAACTATCTAAGAAAACGCTCTTACAAAACAAGCTCATCACGAATGCAGATGTTGAAAACCAAGAAAGTCAAACAATAAAAAGATTAATTCCTGTACGTACGTGTACAGAATATTTTTAAAAAAAAGTGTGAATTTGCTCAAGACGTTGGTAACTGATGTGAGTACTTTTCAAGGAATTACTCAAATAATTATTACAACATTCATAGTAATTAGGTCTGGAACAAATGTTATGATAATCTTAGCTTTGCTTTTTCCCATCAGCTTTGTCAAATTTGGGTGATACATGTATGGAACTCGTTAACACAAACAATGATATTCTTGTCCATCCATTATGAATACTGAATAATTATGAATACTGAATGAATAGAAAAAAACAATCCAAGTACATCTAAATGTATGTTTGCATCACGTATAACTTAAAACCATGAGAAAATGTAATAACAAAATCTGGTACCAGCAGCTCATGTTTTTGTATAATCGATGCAAAGATAACGTGAAGACAACAATGATGACTTATACATTGTAAGCTGAAAGCTCTCAAATAAATTGAATCCCACGTATTGTATTACACTTTCACTCGCTGATTCTGTAAGTCACGACGCACTTCAGCGCAAAATAAAAGCTTAAATATCTAGCATTAAGCCATGAAACATGGTTAAGCTTACTTCGCCTGAAAGAGCAGAGATCCCAAAATAGTGGTTGAATTTGGTGGAAACGAGAAATACAAAAATAAAAATTGTCCAATGTGTTTTAGTCTAACAAGCAGACAACTCTTTTGCAAAAACTCTTCAGAATTTTTTCTACAGTATGTGTCTTTTAGCAGGCAACCATTAAACAAGCTGTAATTATTACAAAACAGAACTTGGGATTCTTTAAAAGGCTTTCATTACAGGAACAAATTTTGTGGCGACATGTAAACTGACTGCATGGTACTCAAACTGCTACTAAATTACAAAAATGTCTTAGGTACACAGACATTGTTTTTATTATTCTCCTTAATAGTTTGTAGTTGTTGTTTTAATAATGTAAATATTATTTTCTACACTTGTGTTTGTTCACTGTTTTTCTTGCTGTAATACTTATCAAGAGGGCAACTGGTTTTCCCAGGCAGGCAGGCAGGCAAACCTCCCTGAACTGAATTCTTTATAGGAAACACTTTCCACTAGATCTTCAAATCAGGCAAAATCGTCGTCACAGCCAGTCCATTTGCCTAGTGCCCAACCCTCAATGAAATCCCAGACAGGACCTTGTAAAGGGAGCGATGGGGTCATTTGTTTTTGAAGGGGGAGGGGGGGGTATGGGGTCATGGAGGTTGATATAGGAGATTTGAGTTTAGAATCACTGACAATTAAACATTCATTTCCTCTTGGTACAGTGTATATAGTGCTCTCATTGCTGTTCAGTTTCTCTCAAAATCCTGTTTATTGAATTTTGCCTCCTAAACAAAGAAACCCTCAGGGAAAGTTGGATCCCGGAACGTGTGTGCATAAGTACTCACTCACATTATGAAGTGGGTTTAGAGTGGTTGTAAAACATGTGGGTGGGATATATCCTGCCATATCAAGTCACTGACCTGATATGGCTATGATATTTTGTTTACTTGTCTGAATTTGGGTACAGTGAATACCTACAGTATACATTCCTCTTTGGTATGCTCCAGCAGCATGATAAGGCTTGTTTGGTCTTACCATGGTTATTAGGCTTGACTACATCTTGCCCATTTACAAACCATGTCTCAACCAAACTCTCCGGATATGCTGCTGAAGTAGGTATTAAAACAATCTCAAGAGAATACATCTCAATCTTGTTGTTGATGGATTTTTTTCTGCATTTCACATCTACATGTACATATACACCGTGCAATTTGAAGCAGTCAAGTCTTAAGTTTATTCTCAGTAAGGGTCACCTTACCATGATCTCTGCTAAGATATCTGGTGTTGTTTTTTTGGACCAGTCACTTATGTATATGGAGGAAGCCACTGGAGTGGAAAGAACCTGAGTGGAGCTTGAGCTTTCTTCAGCTGACTTGTTTGAAGTGTCTCCATGACAGGTAGGCTGTGACTCTAAGACGTTACATAGACAGCAAATCAAATTTATTTTCAGTTAAAAGGTGAAGGCGAGGCAGCCCAAAGAATTCTACAGGGGAGGACAATAGTTAACAGCATTATTATGCCATTTAGTATTTCAGGTATATTACTAAGAAATGACTCAATAACAAGCCCAGCTAGCATTCTGTCCTTTACATATTACCTGTAAAAGTTACTTTGAAAGTCTTTGTCTTCTAGTGAGATTTTAGTCACAGATAAGCTATCTTAAGCTTTCAGTAAGTAATGTGCATGGTCCCTGTTTCATATTACATGTATTATCTAAGCAAAACAAACCACTTACTTGATGCAGGAGTTTGAGTAATTGACTCATCCTGTGAGAATAAGCATGGTGTTTCAGAAATATCATTGTTCTTGTACTTTGAAGTCAATGGAGTCTTAAACTTGTCAGTGTTTACTATCTTGGAGATGGAAAGGCAATCATTATATGATGCATCCTGCTGTGAAGTGCAGATGTCTAGTGACACATCCTGTTTATAACTAAAATCAGCCTGTGTAAGACTTCCATCTTTCAATAAACTCTCACTGACTTCACCAAGTCCTGAAAAAGAGGGGCACAAAAGATGTTATAAACATTTAAGCATTTTTACATCAGTGTTAAAAAATACTGCATTTTCCTATCTTATGTTGTCACCAGCAACTCAGCAAACAGTACCGCCATAATTGTTCAAAAGTGTTTAATATATAATGTTAGCCCTTATCACAGGGTGGTCATTAAGGATCGGGTGCCAGGCAAATTGGCCCGCTGTAAAGATGATTTTGTCCTCCTGGTTTGACCTTCTAGAGGAAGGTTTTTCTTTCTCAAAAAGTTCAGATCAAAAATCAAAAAGATTTGCCCACCTGTGAAAACCAGTTACCATCCTGCTAAAAAAAATAATGAATCCCCAGCTATCAGCTTCACTTAACTTGTAGTTTTATGTCATGTATAGGTTTATTGGTAATCAGTGGATACCTGTCGCTACTTTCTAATTATGACTATTTTTGTGACCAATAGACATTGCAAATGTACAATATAAATGTATACATAACGTGGAGGATCAAAGCAAAGTCTTAGTCTCTTCCACCATACCCACCCAGCCACTTTGTCAGACAGGAAGAAATTGAGGAAATTAATTGTTATGCAACTTGTGAAAACTTGCATTTTCCTTTTAACGCATGTTAGGGACAGTATGAAGGAGGCAGTGTGTGAGGCAGCATGACCGAGTGGTTAGGGTGCCCTTCTGAGCTTCTGTCCAGCTTAAGTCCCATTCATATTACCACTAGCTGGTGTTGTTTCTGTAGTCCCGAGTTTAGCTCCTCGGTCAAGCTTGTAAACAGCCAACTGGACTGCTTCCTAGGTGCCAGTTGATATGTTTAATAATTTGATGTTGATTTACAACATGTATTTCACTGTCTGTTTCCATTGGCACAGAAAAGTCCCAGCGGGGGAGGTCGGTGAGTGCTCAGTAAGATATTGATTTGTTTACTTGGATTATCAGGATATATTCCAGTCCTCGAGACAAAAAAGAATACATCCATCATAACTTTCATATTGTGGACTTCATACAACCGTAGAAAATTCGTTATAAACCTGTATTTTGCCACTGTACACAAGAATCGAAACAAAACGCCAAGCTATATGCTGCAGCTATACAATTTCGTATAAACAAAGACGATCAACGTTACGAAGTATTAAAACACCGTCGGCATGCACGTGGCAAGTGTTTAGGACTCTTGAATATTTGGAAAAGGAATACTACGCACTTTATGAGATTTCGGTTTTCTAGAACCAGTAAGCTCAGAAAATCATTGTAGAGTGGCACAGCGTCGATGGAGCGAGTACAAACATCATTAAACAAATTATACACACCTTCTGGGCATTTTCTTTGTAGTAAATCTAACCAGAAGTGTTCATTAACTGTTCTTTTATCGATATATGACGTTTCTGTCGGCTGTGAAGTTTTCAGGGGGCACTGTTTGTTGTAAGTCAGCTGAATGAAAGGCTCCATAACTCAACCAGCAGCCGCCATCTTGCTTTGAGCTTCCCGCCAGTTCTTGTATCTCGACTCAGTCTCCTTGCGGCCACCTCTATGCTCTGTTAACTGCTGCAATATTTCTGCTGCTGCTTCGGAGGACAGTTTTGTTAAGATACACATCTACAGCCTAACAATGAAACATATATTCTTTGGCGTGCAGCGTTTTCCTTATTTTTAACCTTGAGAAACCTGACGTTTTCAATATATATGGCGGTAATTTACCATAAATTTTGTATATGATGTTGGACGTTTTGTGTCCCAACAGGTGTTATTACTTTTAATTATATAGAAACTGCGTAATAGAATGTTTTTGGTCTTTTCCTTGATACATGATCTGGGACTCCCACCTCTGCCAGTCCACCCCTTATCACCTCTAGTCGTTCTAAGTCGTAATGTGACCACATTGTCAATAAAATCGTGTGAACATGTTTTCCATATGATCATGTGAATAAGGCTCCGCTCAGGTGCGGCAAACAGTCACCAACAGTGAACCTGACCAGTTTTTTTTTTATTATTTCTTCAATTGCAACGCGAACGACCACCTGATAGATATTGTCTTCAGTGGCTTGTCTCGCTTGCTTCTTTTGACTGTGTCTTACTTGTTAGATATTTTCTTTAATGACCATCAAAGTGCAAATAGACTTTGCTGCTTTATCTTTGCTACTTTTCTGCTTTATAGTGAGAGTAAAAAATTGCTTTCGTTGTTGTAGTTCGATAAATAATTGATCATGTTTCACCGATCGAAAAAACCAAATAAAGTTCTCATAAATTATCAAATTCATGCATAATTAAAGAAAAATCTGTTTCATGACAGATGAAAGATTTAGATTAGGATTTGCATTTAGCACTTTCTATTTCATGAACAGCACAAAATGACCTGGAAAAAAGACTTGTTTTCAAGCCTATCAGTTACGAGACAGGAACTGTTCAAAGTGATAATTTAGTTATTGTTTGCGATCAATTATATTTGGTTAATTTATGCAATTAAGAAGACAAGTTGAGCACTTTGCTAAAACCAAGTAATACGTCGGTGGTGATAAACGCCAATAAGAATTATATTATTGGTTGGTTAATAATTTGTAAGGATTTGAACAGCAATGTGTTGGTACACCCAACACGTATTCAACACTTACTAAGCCTGTAATATCTTAGATAATGAAACACTGTTCTGGATTCTATACTTCACCACAATCTCAGTACTTGAATGAGGCACGGCAAATCATACAGTGAAAGTAAGTTGGCAAAAGCTTGTTTCTCATTACTTAGTATTATAACGGAGTATATGATGGTATCACGGTTAATTTGTCTTTATTTTCTTAACAAGTAAAATCGAATTCTATCGACTGGTACACCGGAGTGTTATGGGAGATTTTGCTCTCTGTAGTCTTCTTCTATGCTTTGGAACGCACAGGAATTATAACGATAAAAAACTGTTCCCCTAGGAGCCAGATTCGATGTTGTTTCGCTTATACTACATAACAATGTTTATTTCTTTGTTCTTGTACAGTTCGTTGATGTTTGCCATTAAATGTACTGAATAGCATTCAAGTTGTTAATACACTAGGAAATGTTTGGTCAGTGCGTGTCTTACAGTTTTGTTGCACGTAACATTGTGCGAATTAATCAGCATGTCTTGTAGTGTTTTTGTTTCTTCAAGCGCAGTACGATCTGAGGGATCGACAATGGTACAGCCGATTAAGGTTATGCATTGCACAGGCACATTAACGTTTTGTGCAATACAAGCTATTTAGCAAATTATGAACGTTACTTGTGTTACTGTCCTCCTATCACATTGACTTCCTCATCCTCTTGCTTAAAGAAAACGACACGCAGATAACCTTGGAGACTATAGTTAACGTTGTTTAAAAACAATAAAATAAAATCTTTTTCACGTCTTTTTCTGGCAGCCATTTTGTTTTAGGGCTACCATAGTGTAAAACAGTTTTATACAAATCCATATGTTAAGACACTTTACTTTAGATAAGTTACTTTGCTAATAGGGCAAAAGACGTTAGCTTCAATAAAATGGACTCTGGCATGAGCAAAAAGATAAAGAAAATTTCGTGGGACTGAAATTACTCTCATGGACCATCTGTGAGTCTATGAAGAAACAATGAATTATTTATAAGAGGGTGTCTTCTTTCTAAAAGCCCTCTTTTAGCATTAGAGAGATAATGAAATAACACAAACAAATAAAACACCGTATCGGCTGAGAATGCTAATTCGATCGTTTGGAACATTTGTACTTGAGAGCAATCAAAAGCAGTCCTTCCACTTCATGTAGTGTTTTTAGATTGAAGATGCATTTGTTTTTTCTTTCTACATTTTAAGAGCCACCGAAAAGGCCACCCAGGGGCGAAATACAACAAGGACATTGAAAATAATTGACTGACACACTATGATACTAGGAGATCACATTCTAATCAATATTCTATTATCAAATATTTTTTCACATTGTTCAGATTTCCTTTTTTTTCATACTTACTCTTCGTTCTAACCGGCATATTTGTTTAGCAGTAAGCTCACGATCTTACAGTAGAAATCTACGTGATTAAGCCCGGCTGTTCAACTGGCTATGAACTTCTATGAATTTTTACCACGGCTGTTTTGATTTTGTGTGTTTTTGTGACCTTCATTTCTTTAAAACATAATAAATATTATCTGTGTGCATTCTTATATTTTCCTTAATTTTTTTTGTAACAGGGGAAACTTTACTTTACTATGTTCGGCTTTTAGAAGATACTTGACATGTAAATAGTACATGCATGTTATTTCAGTGATTCACGTGCAGTTATTCCTTAAGCTTACATGTTGGTCGGCTCTAGATATTTTGCAGAAGTCCATAAATAGTGCGGCAAATGGACTAATAACGAGAGATTAGCCCTATAAGCCCCTAAACTCATTGCGTTATTCTTCTCTATTTTACTTCTGAAAAGTCTTGACCTATTATCATTGTTTCCGCGTGGCATAATATTTATTATTTATTCTTTCCATTACCTTTACTCACAAATTATGCAGACACCATTAGCTTTACATTAAAGTTTAAAATGATTTACGTTATCGTAAACTTTTTCTTTCTGTTATCCTTTCCCTGAGCATGTAATCTTGTTTCCTCAACCACAGAACAGATTTGTTGAATACTATTCAAAATGAAGTCGCGGTTGAAAACAAACGTCACTTTCGACAAATAATTGATCTTGTTTACTATAACAAGCTGTTTTTTCCTATTCTATTTTAATTGCAAGAAATTTAATAGTTTTCAACCCAGTTATATATTCGGTAGCTTGAACGTAGTTCAATAGCTTTATAAAAACGTTTTGAATTAAAGTTCTTTTCCTTTCATCCCACAGTGTGTAATTTAAACTTGACTCTCCAGGAGTGTAAGCAAGGCCGGTAAACATAATGGTTGTCAGCAGGACTCCAAACTACGGTTCAAAAAATTAATTTCTACACTGCTGATATTTTACTCTGAAAACGTTATCATGTGTCGCCCGTTGCCACAATTTCCAATTGTTCTTTCCTTGTTTTGATAACACGAGCCAAAATACCAAGATATCAGTTTAACCGGAGAACTCCAGTTACGACGGTTGTGTTTTGTTTCGCAGCAGTTGTAACTGATCCTAACCGAAGAAACTTGATTACATGGTGTTACTGTTTCACTTGTCGAATTGACAGAGAAGCCTTTTGCATGACAGCACGTCGTACAACACAACACAAACTGTCGGAAGGAGGTAGGAAATGCTGCAGGTGCAACGCCATAAAATAAAAAGATATTTTTTTTACAGGGCATAAATGTCACACGCGCGTGCTCGTTCGTATTAAACAGAAATTCCACCAACGGTATTTTTACGTTGATGTTAATAAATTGAAGTTTTATTCGCATACGAAGAACACAAAAGTTTGATGGGTCAAGGTCTTTATTTCTGCAGCCTACCAAGGTAACACATTGTATTTACTTTGTTTCATGTAATGACAGAATTATTCATCAATCGAGAGTTATGTATAGCGCACTATAAGTGGTGAGTGTTTTGAGTGGGTACGAATGATACAGAGCGAACTTCGTTCGTTAGCAGATTTTTTAACTGCATTAAACAGGTCAATTCTAGGATGGAGAGCAAGATTAAATGCAGACATTTGAAGGGAATTTGCGTGTTTTAGAGTCTACTACCGGTACAATATAGAGCGCGTTCGGAGAAGAAAATTATATATGTCATATAGCAAAAGTTTGCAACGCAAAATTCGTCTACTTTATTATTGAATTTTTTTCATTGAGACTGAAATAACTATTCTTGAAGTAGAAATCACTTTATCACAAAACGAAAAGAGCCGAATTCGAGAGGATTTTTAAATAAGTTAGACCTTTTGCTATTTACGTAAATATCGATTACATTTGTAGTTGACAAAAATTTTGCCACTGAACGATTTACCAGTACATATTTCACTTAACTCCGGCTAGTTGAAAAGAAAATATTTCTCAATTACCAAGGTAGTTTATTTATCCACGCCAAGAATGGAGGATGCAACTTTCTCTGGTCTACGTCTCGTCGTTAGTTTACCCAGGTAGACGGAACGCTGTATATATGTAAATTTTATGTTCAAGGAAGCAAAAAAACAGGATTAAAAAAGTGCGCGACGTAATGACGAAAACCAATTGTAAAGAACACCTCTAGCAGTCGGCGAGTGTTTTCCCGCTTGGTTTAAATTTCCACTCGTTTCAATAGTGCATAATAACAGACCAAAGCATGATTAAGCTTTCTGTTTCATAATTGGAAGAGTTTATTTTATTGGAAAATTCGCTTTGTAATGACAAACTTAACTATTTTGTCTGGTAGTTTTACTTTTCTACCCTTCTGTTCACTTGTTTTGGAACTAACCGTTTTTTGTTTCTGTACTTCATCACCACGTTCAAATTCAGTGAGTCGCTGTTGTTGTTTTTTTTATACTTAGCTTCGAGGAATGGACTGGTCTTTCGGAACTTCCATCACACTCAAAACATGAGGCTATAAGTTTTTTTTTCAAATCAACCATTGCTGCAAAATTTATTCCATAACACCGAGTAAACGCAGAAAATCAGGGCAAGGATCGAAATCTAAACATCTTAAAAATAACGCGGAAGTAATTCAGTGTCTAATTTCATTATATTTTTTGGCACCACTGAAAAAATATATTATTAATTCGGTTACTGTGTAGCGGATATCCCCGATGAGAAATTGAAATAATTCAGCTGATTAGAGTATGCTTTTAGTCCGAACTCTTTCAATACACTTAATCAATACACTTTTAATTATTGTATGGTTATATTAGTAAGCCATCGCTTTTGTCCTCTGCTGGCGAGCAAATTGATCTATTCGTATGTGGTCGTAAAACGTTATGAACGTCGGAAATAACGCTAAATAATAGACTTTAATGTTTATTTTATAATTATGATTGATTAGGATCGTCATTGTCATCAGCATTATCACTGTCATCTTCCTCTTAATTCTTTTGTAGGCGTAGAACGTAGCTTTATTCTATTGACCAGCAGCTCATTTCGCCTAATAATGTCAATTCACTTCAAAGCACAAAGGTAAAGAGGATAGATAGTTACAAAGTTCTCATTAAGTATGTGTGAAACTCATGGATAAAATATTACATCTTGAATAGCATTTAAACTCAATGTATATTTCCATGGGTCATTCGTCTTGATTTCTGTTGATTTGTATTTTGTTAGTTGTGTGAGTGATTGACTGGTTCAGTTGTCGTTGTCCGATTTCTAATTTCAGAAACCACACCTTGCAGCACAAGGCGAGTGGCAAGATCATGGTTAAATTTTAATCAACTGTTTCGTTGACAGTTGTTTAGCAAATAAGACTGTCCTCTAACTACGGATGGCGAACTAGTCCGCGTTTATCGCTGAATGGTTAAAATTTTCGACATTTGTTGCTTCACGCTTATAGCTCAAAACGTGGGTCAAGTTGTTATAACCAAGACATTAAGGGGGCTCAATTTAATTTGAAGTGCGCTTTATCAGAGTACAGTGATAGCTATGATATTATGACACAACCGGTATTGCTATTCGCATTTTACAAGATCTCGTCTTCTCAGCGAATCCAATCTATTAAATATTTCTGTTAAGCATTTTATAAAAAATATGCCTTCATCCTTTTCGTGACATTTTATCCATTCATTGACTCTAAATGTGTTTATCGGAATAAATTGAGTTTCGAACCACATTATTACTGTTGTTTAATTTACTCGAATAGTATTTTTTTGAGCGCTATTGCTCTGAAAATACTGAAATACAAATTGACTTCTACAAAACGTAACCTGCCAATCATACGGGCCGACTATTAATGTCAATTTTGCACACCGAAAAGAATGTGTACTGACTAATTTATTTAACATTATCTACACGGAAATGACCTGGTTTCCCGCATGTTTTCAAAAGCGAATAGAAATTTTCACTTAAAAGCAAGCTTCTCGTCTTCAATTTCACCAGTCAGTGTTATCATTCATCCGCAATTTACGACATTAAATTAATGGTATTTCAATGTGAATAAATAAATTACGATTCCGACCCCTTACCAGTCAGTTTACGTCATGGAACGTGTTATCAACGTGACATTTAATTGAAAAAACTCTGTTTGAGCTTTTACTAATATTGCTCTTAATATATTGCTTTTAAAAACTTGAATATTCTAAAGAGAGACAAGGACAAAGCCATACATTATCAATCTATCACTGAGCGAATCCTAAAATTGTTCGAAAGATGTTGGCTTTGTGAATGGAATTGTCTTAGTAAGTGAAACGTATATCTTCTCGTTTTATTTAAATATTTTTTTCCGGCAATAGTGGTTAACTTCTGAATCTTTGAAATGTTTATCACGAACTAAACCGTCGATACTTGGGAGTGAGAAACAAGAAATAACATGGGTTATCAAATTAATAAAGGGAGAAATCTAACGTTGATATTTGGGTTTCTTTTGCAGTTAGTTAGATGAATAATATGAGTGTGTGGATCGTGGCGCTTTTCGGGGTTGTACACACTATGAATGTCTCCCAAACAACAAGAATAATCCCTACAGCGTCAGCAAATAATATTACAACTTCTTGGTATGTATGTATGTAAAAGCCTACGTAAAACCGCAATCCAAATGTTAAATTTTGTAAAAAAACATCTCTTTGTTTTAACTGAGATAGTAGAACTAAATTTCCCGGCAGCTATTGACAACTTTGCTTCGCCAGTATCTGCTTTTGTTATGTTGAATACTTGTGAAATAACATCAACTCAACTGACACGAAACTTTTTTAAAACTTGGATTTACATTATATTCAGGTTGCGTTTAAGACTGTCCCGGCCTTTGTTTGTTTTTGTCTCGACCCTTGATCACATAACTTTTACAAATTGATTTATGTGTAAAGTCTTAGCAAGTTAATGACTTTTCACATATTACACTGTTTTTAACGGCTATTTTTCACTGCGGTACAGAAAAAAGTCAAGATCGGCAAAACGCAGGATATCATTCAAATCTGGGGATATAACATCGCCTTACGAATAACAAGCAAACAGTCTAAAGAGAGAGTTTTTTTCGGGAGTGGAAAACAGTTCAAATATTCATAATGTTTTCGTAGAGAAAAGGAAATTAAATAATAATTAGCATATTTTTTTTTCTTCGATTTAAATGACGGCAAGCTCACTAAGACGTTTAGACTTACATTTACTATGAGGCTAGATCAGAAAAGTTCACAAGGAAATGGAATCTTTGCAACTGAAATCAACGGGGAATAGAGATGTGGTCAGATTGATATCAAAAGTGAGAAACGCAACTTCATTTTTTCTCATATTTCAGATTTTTATTAGTATCAGCATGATGCATCCCTAGATGTTCCTATCCTGTTAAGGCAATTAGATAAATGAGGAGCATTTCAGTTAATGAATATTGCTTTAGCGGAAGACTTCACCAAGAATTTCTACAAATCGCTCGCTATATACCACGAATAAAATGTGTATATTTGCGTTCGAGTTTTCAGATAATACCTGGCGCAGCTTCCAGGCGCGGAAAGACAGGGCATCAGTGATTCTGAATTAAAAATCTGACGCTTATTCGAATAACTAATAACTCTGACTTGAACAATAATTCTTCACTGGTTGTCAAAAATATTCAAAGCACTGCATTGCTGATCATTGTTCTGTCATTGAAAGCACTTCAAAATTCTCGTGTTAATATTCGAGTCAGTAGCGTGTTTGCCGAACTATCACAAAGCCATTTTTAATAATCTGTGTTTTCATGTCTTGTTTTATAATTACCTTACTTAAAAGAGCGAGTTTTATCAGGTCTTTTATCGCCACGAGCCCGATAAAAGGAAGTCTATAACCGCTTTATCTTGACAAAGACATCTCTAGGAAGGTACCCATACAATGGTTGGTTAGTTGGTTAAATTTGTCTGTTGCACGGGACAGTAATAGCAATCTCTTCACCCAGTTAGTGCAATTGAATATTTTGAACAGACAAATAAAATTATGCGGTCATAATTTTTTAATGTTCGACAGCTTGGAAAAACGTTCTCCACGCGTACTCCCCCGTCAGCTGAGAACAATTGTCCAATGCTTTTCCAAAAAGTGTCTTTAATGGACAAGGGTATCTTTTACGGGACACTGTTGAATAATGTTAGCGCAGTCACGTGAATGTACACGAAAAAATACACCAGTTTGATTTATTTCTATTTTCTATCAGGAAAGATAAACCCTCATGGAAGGAAATTGCAAGAAACAAATCTAGACTAGTTACACAACTGCTAAAAGGCTACGACAAGAGGATAAGGCCTTATACCGGAGGTAGGAACAACGATCTTTGACACAACTTTCAGTGCTCTTTCGACGCTTAGTGGTTATTCATTTCAGTCACGTGAATTAAAGGGAATTTAATTACGAGTTATACGAGATTTACTCACAAGAATGTAATCGTGGAACACTGGTTTTCACAAACACTCAAAGTGAATACGGTAAGTTTACTGTGAGTTAAATACTTACAGCTCTATATTAATCATTCGCACATGTGTACAAATATACATATTTGGCTGACTTTAAAATATTGCAATAGGGTTAAGGACACACTCAAAAACTCTAAATTATATTTCTATTAAACATGAATACACCCTACGGGCTTAGCTCCTTTTTTTATGTTTTAGCCCAGTGCTATCTAATATGGATCTTCACACATGCACAGTCGGGTACTTGAACTCCTGCTGACGTGTTATATGTCGCGCTATAAACTGCCACTGTGAAGTAACTTGATTTGTCAAAGCTTACTCGAATGTCGAGCAATATAAACTAAAACAATTAGAAATCACAATTATACTGAAACCGGGCGCGCAATTTGGTCTTATTGTAAGAGCGCATACTTCCATTGGTTTTGCCGCGTGGGTTGTTGTTATTGCTGCATGCTTCTGCTGTTGCGTTTGACAACAAATGAAAACAACAAAATTAAATAAGAGCAAATAACTTAAGGGTCTATGTTTGTTTGCTTCTCACAAGAACAGATGCAATTCTGACTTTTTTAAACGAAGCGATCATTCGACTTCTGAACCTTAACGAACGTTTTTGACCACTGTTATATACAGCAACAATTCATACTGTAAAGCGAGCGCATGCAATTGTGAAACCATCGCACAGATGGTACAGCCTTGCCATGCCTACAAAACTGACCAGTCCGAAACTGAGGGGCTCGTTCCATGAGACGTAAGCCAAGAATTACTACAGTTCAAGCTGTCAACACTCACTAATGCTTTTGAGCTTATCCTCGCATACAAAGACATCACTGTGATCACATTAATCAAACTTCTGTTCGGCACCAGGCTTCAAATTATTGACAATGCAATTTCTATTTGCTCTCAACTAATAACGTCTGTTTATTTAGCTAGTATTTAATCCAGTAGAAAAAAAAAACAGTAGATTTAATGAGTCATTCGCTTTAGACGGTGTAAAGGCAATGTTGATTGCGATTCAAAGTAAAATCTCCCGCACAGCCAGGTTGTTTTGTATCTCTCTGATCTGTACAAAGAGTTTCTCTTAACAGAGTAAGGACGTTAGCCTTGAGCTGTTTGTGTACAAAGAATATTTTTAATGGTCTTGTAAACCGCTGTTCTGAGTTCTCTAAGACGCCAGCAATACAAAATTGGGTTGATAGAAGAGTTTAAAAACGCGATGGTGTCTGCCAGATGCCAAACTTTTGTCCAGTTCTCGTAGGAAATGCTTGAAAGACATAAAGAAATGATTATCGGAAAATAGCACAGGATCATAGCCACATAAAATATAAATGTGTTCACAGCGCTCCTTTTCATCCGCACCGTGCGTGTGTTTAAGTTCTTTCCAGCTGGTGAATTTTGTCGCGCAACCTGTTGTTGTGTTTGAATCTGAGCTTGATGCCGACGAACGACCTGATAAATTTTGATGTAGGAGAACGTCGAAATGAAGATGCAAAGGGAAATACCAACAACCATTAAACTATAGTATGTGGTCCACTGCCAGAAGTAAAATGGCGCCAATAGTATGTTGGATATCCATACGACAACTATCGAGAAGTATATTACGCGCCATGTTCTTGTGCCGGCAGATTGGTATTTCATGGGATAACGAAGCACTATGAGTCTTTCCACACTTATTGCAGTCATTGTACAGAGCGAAACTCCACACAAAACAAATGCCGTTATTTCAGACATGCTTTCTGTTGAACGAGAAGTCGTTAGCTCGCTGGCAATGAACAATGGCTGCACAACTGATCCAACCAGAAGGTCTGAAACAGCCAGGCTACAGAGCATTGTCATTGAAGTTGAGCGAATTGAACGAGTTCTGATAATGGCGGCTAATACCAAAGCGTTGCCAGTGATAGATATGAGCATCAAGAGAGCGTTACCAACACAGTTTACGACAGCGAACGTTTTCAGAGAGCCGTGATTTTCCATGTTTTCTCACTGATCTGCTGGGTTTAGCTTCTCTTCATCAAGACTGGTTCATCACATCAATGAAACCTAAAAAGCCTAATTGTCATCAGCCATTCCTTTTTCAAAGAGGTTCGATGAATAGCGAAGCCACCGTAAATTAATTGGATTCATTTTCTATCTTTTATCTTCCCCGAGATAATACGATGTACATTTGTGTATGTTATGGCCCAGTATTTGAGGTTTCTGTGCATAGGTTAAATAGCTTTTACCGACAAGTTTACTTTTTACCTGTAGGTAAAGCTAACATGTTTGAAGTGTCTGTTGCATATTCGGATTTCCCCCGTTCATGACAGTTTGCGTCACAAAGTAGTGGTAACTAAGTGATAAGAAGGCCTGAAAATGCATTTCTTTTTCTTTATGTGTGTTATAACTGTCTGTTTCCTTATGAAACAGAGAGCCATACATGTTTATAGTCCTGAGGTGAATATAAATTCAAATGAGAGACTTATTTTTCCGTCCGTACAAAGACAGGTGTTGGTTTTGAATAAATTTCGAACCCCCAAAATTAACAAAACACTTAAGGATAAGTAAATGAAAGGGAGAAACACCTTCATAAATTGAGGCTAGTTGAATTGAAATCTCAAATTTCTCAGTTTACTAATTAGTAACTTTTTCGTCGTTATTTTCTTCCAAATATTTGACTCTAGCAATCGCTTCAATGTGGTCTTGACTTATAGAACCGTGGCATTTGAAGACAGCTTAGAAACAGGCTACAATTTAAAGTGAGAGCTGCGAAATTGTCGAACATTCATCGTATGGCTGAGTACCTGTCAAGGGCCCTCGAGCTATTTTACGAAACAAACCTCTATAGATTTTACCTCGTTTTTGTCTATTCATCTGATGTAGCATAACCATAAAAAATTTTATTCACAAACCAAGAGTAATATACTCTAATCAAGTCTAATCAAAAGACCAAAAAAGGAAAGAGGCACATCGCAACGGCAATCCTTCAGCAATTATACATTAAATTAGCCGACTGAAAATTAAAATAACGCCACCGGGAGGTATGCAATACAACGTCTGCAAAATCAGTTGTTTGCGCCACATAAGCTGAGTTCATTATTTTTAATCGTATGCTTAGTTTTAACGTAAAATCACAGGAAATATCTAACTTAAAGGCTTTAGACGGATTACTAAAACTTTTAATTAAAGATACGAGTTGTGCAATGGAATATTGATCATACAGCTGGAAGTTAATGGATTTTTCTGGCATGATAATGGTCAGCTATACCTAAATGTCAACTCTTAATGGATTTTACTGGTTTAGTTAAGTCCTGCACGAACGAAGTTAATTTTATGAGTCATAATCCATATCAATCTGCGTTAGTTAAACACAATTAAAGTCGTGCAGCGAAAACTCCAGAGTAGATAACGATAATATGGAAAGAAGCACATTTAAGTTTATTTCCGGTTTTTCTCATCTTAATCGTATTTTGAAGACGTCATAAGCTAACAAATAAACAAACCAAGCCAAGGCATGATGTTATTTATGTCGATAAATTGACCTAGTGTATTCAAGGCACATATTTGTCGATCCTATGATGGTATGTCATGTGACATTACACCCAATCATATTAAAGAGAGTTATCTATCCGCCAGTATAAAACACTGGTCGCATTCTCGATCATTCCCTCGTACTTTCACCATCACAGCGAGTATATCTTTTGTCGAAATGCCAATTCACGAGTTCATTATTTGTTGTACACAATATCATCCTCCGCAAACTGGTGCGACACCACAGAGAGCTCCCGAATTCATTTCCGTACAATGTATCGGCATAAAAGGCAGTAATCATTATATATATATAATGGTTTTGCTTTTTTGTTGTCTAACATTTTTCTTGGTCGTGGTTTTAACAAATTAAACAAATTAGAAAAGTCACATTTCATTAGTCGAGCGTTACTTACGAGTAAAAGCATACACTAATTGCACCATTGTCAGGATTATTATGAGGCATTCTACTCCAGTGTATCAAACTGTTTTTCGTCATGAAAAGTGTTATTATCAACTCTCAAGAGGTTAATTTTGAGAGGCTCCATAGCACATCTCAGATGTTTATGGCATGATCAGTCTGTTATAAGGTACTTGCGTCAATAATAGTCTGGAGGAGTCCTCTTACTAGGCATAGTTACAATCTAGTTTTAGCAGATGCAATGTGGTCACGCTCGCCGAGTAATTAAGCACACATCTTAAATGTGACCAAGTCAAGAGACACATCGACTGATTTGTTAAGTAGGATATATTTCAATATAAATGAATGTCTTTCTCCAGGAAAATCCGCTTGACACTCCCAAGCGAATGGTCCTTTTGAATTTATCGCGAAGAACGATACACTCTCAAACTACAGCCATGAATAATTCAGTTGTCAAACTTTGCTTTCTTTAATTGAGTGAAAAAAAACCAACGACTTAGTGCTGATCTGCCTGTCGTCGTAACATTTGTCTTAATGTCTTAAAAACTGCCGCACGAATTTCGCCAAGGCGCCAACAGTATAGCAAGGGATTGATAGACGAATTCAAAAATACAACAGTATCTGCCAGGTGCCATACTTCAGGGACATTCTTGAACGTTATACTTGCAATGCACAAAGAAATTATTATTGGGAAATAACACAGAATCATAGCAATGTAAAATATAAATGTGTTCAAAGCACTCCTTTTCATTCGCACCATGTTGGAATTATCTCCGTCAGTCGTATTTTGCTGTGCGGCCTGTTGTTGAGCTTGAATCTGAGTTTGATGGCGACGAACGATCCGATAAATTCTAATGTAACAAAACGTTGAAACTAATATAAAAACAGAAACACCAGTAGCCGCCATAATAAAGTACACTGGCCAATTCCAAACATAGAAACCTGAAAAGACAAAGTTCATTATCCAGATAATCACGACCAAGTTAGCTAGGGCGCGTGGTTTGGCTGCAATAGTTGATTGATATCTCATTGGATATTCAAGCGCAAGAAACCTGTCTATACTGATAGCAGTCATGGTACAAAAAGAAACTCCACATAAACAAAATGCCGTTATTTTAGACAACCTCTCGATGAGAGTAACCCGTGTAAGAAGGCTAGCTAGAAAAAACGGTTGAGCCACAAATCCAACAAGAAGGTCCGAAAAGGCGAGACTGGAAAGCATTGTCATTGAACTTGAACAAATGGAAGGAGTTCTCTTTATGGCGGTCAATACCAGGAGATTCTCAGCGATGGATATGAGCATCAATGGTGCATTAAGAACGCAGATAATGACGACAGCACTTTCGATGGAATCGTGATTGTCTTCAACCTTTGCAGAGCCATCTAAAGATTCGTTCATCCCTCTGTCTGTATAATTCATCCTACTCGATTTAAACATACATGTATACCTTAAATCTAATAAGCGCTTTCTGATAGGCAACTCATTATTTCATTTCATATTCAATTTCTTTCCTGACGTAATAGCATTACAAATAACAAATGCTGTTCATGAAATATCAGGTAATGGCGTCGTTACCTAATATGATATTGAAAGCATATCTTAAGAACATTATGCCTCATTCGTAAAATTTCTACTCAAATCTGTTTATTACGCACAGAGCCTATATTTGGTCTACCTAGACGAGTTCAACACCATTGACGACGTTGAAAACAAATCTCTATTCAGATATAAATAAAAATAGCGCTATGTGAATTGCATAGTATTTCCTTACATGAAATACATCTTATCGATCTTATATACTTACAACTGTCGAATACGCACAAAGCATTTATGATTTGATTTATGTAAACGAGCTCACCATTAAAAGCTATGAAAATAATTTTTTATTTAGGTTTTCAAAGAAAACATAAGTTCTGAAATGAAAAAAACTGAAATGAATTTCCAAATCATTGAAAGGACACTGCTGTGGGTCTTTGTACATTATACACTCACTTTTTGGAGCATTTGAGTGAGGGAAATATATCAAGCATTATTTTAAACGAACACAGAAAAGTGGAAAAACGTCTGTTTGGCTTTTTATCAAGAACCGCCATGTTTGTATATGAGAGATTAGGGTATAACCTGAACATTTTAGGTAACTTTTTTCTGGGTAAACCAAGAATTTTAGAGAAAGCAAAAGAATAGCATTTCAGTCAGGAACCATATTAGCATAATTCACCAAAGCCTATTTTACATATAATAATGCGTTACAGTGAATTTCTCCAGCTTAAGATTGGGAATAAGAGTACTAACTCAAACGTAGTGACATTAACTGCCATGCATTGAAAAATAAACCATTATTCTTATTTAGACTTTTACGATAATACCGTTTAATTTTTGTCGAAATTTTAGCTGGTTCAATTTCGATGGCTGAAAATAGGAAAGAACTTTACTACGATACGTCAAATATTATGAACTTATCCTGATGCGAAGGTTGTATATCACAAAAACTTTCAGTTGAAGTCTTATCTAATTCATAAGAGACGCAATCTACAGCGCGAACTGAAAGATAAGTTAAAGCTTTAGAGCATGAAATTTAATTCACTTTCCAATGAAGCTTGTTCTATTTGTGTCTATTTAAAAACGTTTTCCCTGTTTGTTTTCTTATTTTATTTATTTTAATACAATGCTTATTTAGCTTGGTCGTGCAGTCTGCTGAAGGCCACTCAATCTTCCCACCAGTAAATGGATTTTCTTGTTTTCGAGATGTTTTACGCCACCTGCTGTAAGATTTCGATATTGGCTTAAAACTAACAAATTAATGTTACCAGGAAAACATATATAACAGGAAAAAACTAGTTTAGCTGAATGTTGTCTCTTTGCTACGGTATATTTAACACGAATGCTGCAGGACGCGAAAATTCTGCAAGAGAACTTGAAGCGTATTTTTTGTTCGGTAGCCGGCATTAGTGAACATGGCACAGAAGATAGCAGATAAAGATAAAAGCTTTTCAGGGAAAATTTCTTGTTAATGCAAATTATTACAAACAAGCATTGTTTCCTTCCTCTCAAATCCTTTCATATCAAACGCATTTATAGGCATGCAGACTGTATTAAAGTCATTTTTCCCTCAACAATGGAAATAATCGAAGCGAATAATTAAGAATTGTCGGTCGAGGTTGAGCAAAGCATCGTGATCTGTCAGTGGCAAGCACATCATTTATTTGCCAAAGCTGAAGCAAATAATTGATCTGCGAGACACTTACAAAACACGATATTTTGAGATAACCGAGTTCAATAACTGTTTTATCATTCGATCACCGAGTTTTTTTTCATATTTAAATCACTCCCTGACAGCTCACAATAGCGACCCGCCATTCTTCACGTGGGAGTGTAGTTACAACTACGCATGAGCAGAATATTATTTGCAGCAAAACACATTTAGACGATACTACGCATGAGCAGACCTTATGCGTCCGATGGCGCGATGAGGACTGATGACGCATGAGCAGACTATGGAAAGGAAGAGACTTGTCTCCATAATACAGCCATTGTATTTCCTACAAGAGCAAAGATACCCTGTCATAACTTGAGAAAATGCAGAAAGATGGCTGTAATCCTATGCACTAAATTTTACTTTTCATTTACAGTTTTACCGATGGACGTTCGAGTCGATATGCTGGTGTCAAACATCTGGGCGATAGAAGAAGCACGTATGGTAATTAGATATAGGAAGAGAGAATAAAGTTAAGAGAGTTAATTCCCCATACAGGCCTCATTCAAGATCTAATCCTGTTTTAAGTTATTTTAGACATGGTACCCAGTTCTCTCGCCAATAATGCTACCATGCGCACTGCGTAGATCGGTGTGAAGCAACTTCTGCTCTCCACACCCTAGGATCTCTCAAACGGCCTCTGATGTAAAAATAATTAGTGATGGACTTTGGAATAAGAACAACTCTCACTCTGTCTTGTAGAAAGCTGACCCTAATGTTTGTTTTATTTTCGTCTGTTTTTAAAACTGAGGGAAGAGATGTAAAAAGAAATTACATGATTTAACTTCAATTTTCTACTTAGATGCGGGCATCGCAACGAAATTGTTTAGCTGGTAAATCTCGTGATTAAGCCCCGTGATTATAAATGTCCTACATTTAACGTTATACTTTTAACAAAATTTAAATCAATTTAATGCGCTTCCTGTCAGGATTTTACCATCGACATCTATCTCCGTCAATACTGGGAAGATCCCCGCCTGTCTTTCCTGGAGAACGAGATACAGAAAACGTTGACATTAAATCGACAAACAATAGATGAGATTTGGGTTCCGAGCACGTACTTCTTCAACGCTAAGAAAGCTTACTTCCATGATGTCACAACGGACAACTACTTGCTCCAAATTCAACCTGACGGTAACATCTTCTATAGCGTGAGGTAAGCAGCCTTTTTTGTCGCATGGTACATTGTAATAATCACAACTGGAAAAATATTCTTTTAGGTTTTTTTAGGCCTATTCGTTAACTACATTGAAACTAAGAGGAGCATGTCATTAGTTTTCAGTGAACAATTTCTATGCATTTATAACTGATAGATGCATTCCTCTCATCAGACTAACGGTGACAATGGCCTGTAAGCTTAATCTTCAGATGTTCCCACATGACGTACAGACATGTACCGTGATGCTTGAGTCGTGTAAGTACCACCATTTCTTGGTCTCTCTTGCCTGGTCTTTCATATTTTCTTGAGACACTAACATTGTTTGTGTCTTGTAGATGGTTATCAAGCCACAGATGTTTATTACAAGTGGAATTCACGAAATTCCACAGGTGACGTAGTGTATATTGCAGAGGATCTGGAGATGCCTCAGTTTATGATCACTAATGTGCAACTGGAAGAGAGGACCAATATCTACAATATCGGTATGTCAAAGGATGTTGTAGAAAGGACCATAATGAACACACGACAATTGGTGAAAGAAATTTAAATTTTTTTCCCTGTTTGAAGATATTTTGAGTATTTTGATGTTATAATCTTATTGATTTTCAGGGCCTCACTCTGCGCTAGTCGCAAAGTTCACGTTTCACCGTCGCCTTGGTTACTACATGATCCAAACATACATCCCGTCGATGTTAACAGTGACAATATCCTGGTTTTCATTCTGGATTTCGCCAGATTCACCACCAGCCCGCGTAGGACTGGGTATCACAACTGTGTTGACGATGATCACGATTTCCAATAGTGCGCGCGCGCCGCTTCCTAAGGTTTCCTACACCAAGGCCATTGATTGGTTCCTTCTGATGTGCTTGGTCTACGTGTTTGGTGCTCTCATGGAGTATGCAATTGTGAACTTTTACTCCTGTAAAGTTCAGAACAAGAGACGGAAAGACACGAGAAAAGCTGAAAAAGAGGTTAGTAAATAAATAAAGCTACCAAGACTGCAGACTCCAGACCGATCAAAGTATTATTTCTCTTTAGGATATCGGTTAAACTGCCAGGTGGTTATGAGAATCACTAATATAATTTATTTCATCAATGACTCGCCACTTCTCAGAATCATTTCCACTAGCACTGCATTATCAGGGGATCGGAGCTTAAACACGTGCTTTTCTGTTAGTTTTTAGAACAAGAATCTGAGAAAGAAGACAACACCGGCTCGTATCTAAATGGTTCGCTCAAGAAAGGTGAAAGCAACGGAAGCTACAGGCTGGCTGTTGTTGTGTAAGTTTGAAGTTCAAGTTATGTTCAACTGACGTAAATGTGTCTGATCATGCAGTTCTTACAATGCCTGTTTACAGCAGGGTTTAGTAAATTCTATTTCATGTAAACTAATCAAATTAAAATAGTGCAATTGTCTTATCTATTGAGAGAGGACAACAGGAACTTCTGTCAGTATAACATGTTGTATTTGTCAGAATAGAGTGTGTGCACGTGACGTCATCAAATTCTCAAATCCAAAACTAAAAAGCCCCTAAAGGTTTTATCCTCATCAGGCATAAGAGGTACTAAATTTATATCTGTTTGCAACTTTCCAGCTCAATAGCGTCCTTCGTTTGGAAACCAGCGCATTTTGAATTTTGGAGTTTGGCGAATAATATACACTTATCTCGTGATTTTAGCCATTTTAGGAGTTAAAGTATTAGGAAAAGTGTTTTTGTAAATGTTTTTTGGTTCGTTTCTGATAATCAGTCGTCTAGATAGTCAAAGTAAGTTCCAAATGTTTACACTATTTTCCGGTCGCCATATTGGAGGACTAAGGAGGTCCTCCAACATGGTGGCTCCATACTAGGCTCTATAATTTTGCGCAGAACATTTGGACGAATAGCTCAACTTTGGGACAACGCACACACCTTAAACTTGGAGAACTGCCTTCTTTATTTATCGTCTATAATACTAAAATTTCTTGACTTAATCCACTGAATGATTTTTGATTTTATTTTTTTATTACGTGATAATGCACACACTCTCTAAGATATTTTTCATAGCGCGCGCAGTCAAATTAAATTACGTCATAGTGCCATTATACGTCACAGTTATGATAAAATGTGAAAATTAAATCCAACTGTTCTCTCAAGAAAAGTGATTTTGATTTTATGGAATATTTATGTAACGATGTGTTGCTTTTTGATGATGAGCATTAATATTCGTCTTTCTTTTCAGAGACAGCAAGAATCCATTTTTTCCTCGAGGGCAATTGAACAAAAAACATCCTAAATTTAGATTTGCTCGTCGACCTCGACAAAAGGTAGGCCGCAGCATAAAGATTGCAGGAAATGTTGTGTCGCCTAAGCCCGCTCAGAAGACATTTTCTGCCAGGTTGAGCGCGAAAACAAGGGCGTTTCCCTTGTGTAGTAAAAATGTCGACTGTCCTAATTTAAAATGTTTACGATGCTTTCTTTTATTATGTAATCCCTTTCTCTGAAATTTCCTATCGAAAAGCCTTAGAATGTGTTTCACAGCTTTGAATTCAAACGCAAGAGTTATTTTGTTCATAAGTTGTGAGGCATATAAGACAAAACTAGAATATCAATCACGATTTTCATGCGCAGGACAGTTTCACCAACAGTTAAGTGACCCAGCGAAACTGCACATCTGTACTTCGCAGGACATTTTATTATATTTTACTGTATCTTTTTTCGCATTAATACAGGAATCAGATGACCTGGAAGAAGGTGGTTCCCAGCCTCCCAAAAAACACCACCATTACTTCTGGGACCCATATGAAACTGCCTTTATGACGTCAGAGCCTGCGTATACTGTGGACAAATACGCCAGGATTTACTTCCCAGTAACCTTCGCCGTATTGAACTCTATATACTGGATTGTTTATGCGCCAGATAAAGTAATATTCTGAGCATTCCCGCGCATGATAGAGAGTGTTGTTCTCTATCTGCTACGTCTTGGCGGCGAACTCCTTCTGCATCGACCGCGTGGGATGATAACAAGCCTAGAGACCTGGGGCATGCAGGGTGACAAATAATCGCAACCTGTCACTCGACTCTTTCATTGCCAAGCTGTTATAATTAGTTAGAGATCTCTCGATTCCAGTTTGTTGCATTCCCGCTAACCTAAAGAAACGTAGTTTGATATTTGCCCTTGTCGAGTGGTTGCAAACAAAGTAGAATTTAAACAAGAAGAGAATATCACGTGACTGTTAGAGTCTTTCTTGGTTTCCAAAGTGGATCTTAACTCCTCTACCTGCTACTTGAAATCGTGTTCACAATGCCTTGGTAACAGACGTTTGCTAATTGAAAGATGAAGGGAATATTTCGACATCTCAGTGTGGCTAGCCTGAATATCATTTAGTTTCTTAGGATACGATACGGAATCACTAAATACATATGAGAGACGAATAGGCATGATAAATACTCACAGAGATCCCTTAGAGAAAGCTTTTTTATACAAAACAACAAAATGAAAAATTATCAATAAGTTTAAAGAGAATTATTTAATATGAGATTATTTTATATTGATATCTACATGTAATTTCTAATCAATAATTTAGACACAACTGTTCAGTATCCTGCAAATATAATGCCGACTGTAACACGACAAAATGTTCTCTGGATGCTTTCGTTTTCCAGCAAGTTAACTTATACTGAATTCTGACCTAGAGGGTTGAATTATCAGTGAAAGCGATGTTTTTTATCTTTTACATGTACGAAGTGATTATCAAATATAGTGAAATGATGAGATTTTACGTTAGTCCATCTCTGATTCTAACCTTGTAATACATGAGTGGTATTCAATGGTAAATTATTTTGTTTTTAAATTATAAGCCTGTAAATTGTACTTAATTTACAATGTTTGTTAATTTTCATTCTCAGAAGACCAATAACACAGAGCCTGAATACAAATGTACAAAGTAAAGAAACTTTCAGCTCTCTGTAACATGCCTGAAGAAGGCTAGCAGTTTGCAGTCGAAATGTCGCGATCTACATCACACGTGATTACATCGTGAGACCGTCCGGAAAGCTTAGCTTTTATTATTTGTATCTATAGCTGGAACTTAAATTGACAACATTTTTTGAAAATAGAAAGAGCAGATTTAATGTCTTATCAGTAAATAAAAAACTTGTTAATAACCAATGTTTTCGAAGTGTTTTGCAATGTATACTGGTTTATACATTTATCCCTCTTCGGAGGCGTTTTGTTAGCTCACTTGTAGCCCACCTACTCTTCCCATATAAGCCTCATAATTAAAACCCACTCAAAATCCTTAATGCTTTTTTATCGGCCAAGGACTTATAATAGGCTGTATGTATTTTTTTGCTTTCCTTTGTTTTTAGGTACCTGTGCTCGATTTAGCTTGTTTACTGTGATTGGCTGAGAGCAGGTCAATTTGTCGTTACTTTATAATTTGCACTTAATTCTTTATTTGCACTTCAGTGGAAATTACCGCGCGCGCGTTCAGAAGCCTGGGTCATGAGTAATCATATAAAAGCTTGTGTCATTAAGAGGGAATCCTGGAGAAGTTCGAGTAACAAGAGGACAAAAACTTTTTACCAAGATTATATGCATCGTATTGCAAACGTCTGTGCGGTTATTTTAAATATCTCCTCAAGATGTCCAAAAAAAATTAAAGTTCATATGAACACTGGTGAAATGAAACTGATTTAACTGCGTTTCACTGGTCTTTGATATTCATTTTCATATTCATTCTCGACATCCTCTGGAAAATTGTATCTGGTTTTATTTCAGACAATTACTTATATCGTTTGCTTTAGGAAAATGCAAAAAGGGCTGTAACATACTTTAACTTATTCTGGACAAGGCTTTCGTCCACTTAAAACTGTAAATTGCTTAATTCCTATCGGATTTCGTTTTAATGATTTATACTCGTGATATTTGAAAATTCTTTCAAATTGCACTCGCAATTTTAGTAAATTCTTAGTTGCACTCGCATTGATATGATTACTATACTTACTGCGGTTCAAACCCAAATTTTCTTAATGCTCCATTTTATTCTCCATACAAAACAACGAGTACAGTGCAAACTAATCAGGGCTTTAGTTGTTGATAATACATTCAGCCAGGTAACCTTCATATTTCTTTCGCAAACGGAAACCTTTAACTGAATCACATTGACCAACCAGGGAAAGTTTCCAAAACCTTTTATGTTAACCTTTATTCCAAGAAAAGCTCTTTAGTCCTTATAGCTAAATAAATAGAGATGATCAGTATTCCTGAACAATCTTTATACAACTGTATATAATAATTATTTTTGTTATGTTCATGGCTTAGAGCTTTATTTAGTATTAACAAAATAAAACTTTTGAATAAGCTAACATGTATACTTAACCCACGTTAACAAAACAAAACAACGAATGAAACTGTAAAACAGAACTTTACATTTGCTTCTATAAGCAATAGCGAATAAAGTATTAAAATTAAACGCTTGATCTGCTAACTGTTGACACAGGTTTGAGATCTTTCAATTTTAACATATGGTAAAGAGGAACTACAGTTAATATTTTATTAATATTAAAATTGTTTGATGGTGTCTGGTGTACAGCATCGAGATATATTGGCAAAGAAAGAAGTATAATTCCACTTTGCTAGGAAATCTAAAAGTACATAACTACGCATAGGCAGAAATGAGATGTACAACTACGTTGCAAATTTAAGGGATACGGATGTACAAAAAACACGCAGTTTAATAAACAACCACTTCTTAAATTAATACTTGATTCAAGCTGCGATTAAAAAATGGACCACGTTGTAACGATCTTTAGGAAAATTTTTAAAGCAAACAATTCGAAATGTAGAGTCATAGTGACACAAAACAAAACCTCAACCGGTTTCATTAGAATGATTACACCAGACAATCATGTCTTTTATTAACGATTTCTAAAATAATAAAGAAGAAAAACAGTGATACATAAAACTACTGCACGATAATTAGGGTTTCCTCCTACACAGAAGTCTCAAGTTGCACCTTGACCGGGTTTGGTTGACTGATAAAGCCATAACAATCAAAAAATTTTCTACATTTATTAAGTATTCTAAAATATAACGTACATGTACATCAACCGCCTTCTGAATATGTTAAAAAAAATTACCCTTAACGCTAGACCTCTTTCCTCAGAAGTTATTTTTGTCATAGGTATATGTTTAGATCTTTAATCTTGAATATCTTCCATTAGATTATATTTTTATTATTAGGGGGCAAACCAACCTTAAAAACACTGTCAAACCATTGTTTTTAACAATACAAATCACTGAATGGCCAGCATCACAGTGTAGAACATAATTGACGCAACCATTGTTTCTGTTTCAAATCCGCCTCAGTTTTCTTTTAGTCCAGTTTTCGCGTTCGTTGACACGGTTCTTAGGAAACGTTTCCATCAGTGTAACGCCACGCTTTCACTTTTTGTATGAACTAGCCAGTAGATACAATTGAATGCAAAAAACGTGAGAGGGAAGCCAATTCGAGAGCACTTGTCAATGGTCAGCGGATCACCAATCATGTACCATTTAGTGCTCTCGGTTTTTTCCGGGAAAACTTTCGTGTCTGCGCCAAGTGAATCTGTTTCTGCATGACTGAACACTCGCTTCAGGGCAGCTCCTCGTCGAGGAGAACACTTTGGACCGAACATGGGCAGCAGCTCTCTTTTTTCGTCCCTTTCCTTAGAAAACAAATAGTACACGCAATTATAATAGCAAGCATAACTTGATGAAATAATCTAACTTACCTACAATCTGAATTTCACAAGTGCTATTCTCTCCACTGCTCCCATCACGTATGGTAATTTTTTTTACTTCATTCAACGCATTTGGTATTACTAAAAAATATTTCTTCCTGAAGTGCTATTGTGATTATTCATTCAGAGATTAAATCATAGCCACAAATAAACACAGGGCATGTGTCTAGACAGACAGCCTTAACTTTGGATAGCATAAAGTAAACAACAACAATGCATGGGTCGCTTCATTTGAGAAAGTACAAAGAAATCTAAGAAAGTACAAAGAAACGTGAAAAAGCTTTCGACTTCAATGTCACTAAAAAGGAATAAAATTTTCTCACCTTCGAGCTCAATTCGCCGTTCGTAGAAGCCTTTTTCTTGTTTTTAGTCCTAACGTTGATCATAAAAGCTATAAAAGTGTACTCCAAAATGGACCCAAAAACAAAGATAAGGCACAGGAGTAGGTACCAGTCTATTGCTTTCACGTAGCTCACTTTCGGGAGCGACGCACGTGCACTGGAAATGAGTGTCGTCATCGTAAGAACGGTGGTAATTCCCAAAGCTACGCGCGCAGGCGCAGTATCTGGGTTAATCCAGAACGATATCCAGCTAATGATGACGATGATGGTAGACGGCACGTAAGTGTCAATCAAGAAGTAGCCAATACGACGCTTCATTGTGAAAATGGCTACCAAGGAAGAGTGGTTACCTAGGGCGACAAAAAAACTCTTTGTTTCTGTTTCTGTTTGTCACAGTAAAAAATACATGAACAAGATGAAGACGACTCTACTATAAACCTGAGTTCGTTACTAAATTAGTCTTACAAACATAATGTACTTAATGTCAAGGTCTATTTCCAGGAATGGCCAGGACCAATATTTCCACGAGTGGCTTTATAAATTACCAGTGATGGCACAGGATCTTTAAGTTGTGGTCTTTTTTCTACTTTAAAAAAGTTAACCTTGCAAAGGAACACCGAAAACCGACGTTCTGTAAGCGAGACCACCCACCCATGCCGCCCAAGCAAGTCTGCTATCAAACCCTGGGTGTCGCTCTAGAACGTAATTGCATTCTACAACTCCGCAAAAAAATAACAATCCACAAGATATGATGATGGTACTCTGTAATACCACCGTTATGGGCATAACTACCTATATTGTATTTGTTTATTTCCGATGTTTTCTCCACACTGGCCAACTCAAACTGGGGAAGCTCCACTTCGCTGTTGACATAAATGGCTGATGTATTGTCGTCTCTGGGATTCCACGCGTACCACACATCTGTTGTTTGATATCCATCTAGAATGAGAGGTAAATATTAATCTTCTTAGAATACTTCTTTTTGTACAAATCGCGAAAGGCGGGATTGCAAAGGTACAAAAAATGTGCCGAAATCATCACTGATAATTATATGTGGTTTCCAAACAACTTATGGAGTTCTCACTTTTCGATACAAAAAGAAGCAATTTTCTGATGATACTTACAACTCTCTAGAGCTAATGTACACGTTTGGGTGTCATGAGGGAATCTTCGCAAATCCAGCGTACATGAAGTAGTTATTGTGAGACTGAAAAAAGAAAATTATCAAAATCAGAGAATAGGCAAGGGCTGCGTCTATTCAAAGCTCCTGATTAATTCGAATCCTTTCCTACAAAGGTGGCTCTATACCCGCTATACAGATGATTTTTAAACGTTGTAAAAAGTTGGATCTTATCATGCTTAAAATCGATAATTACAAAGAGAGGTCATCGAGCTCGTTTTAAAAGTATAAGCGCTTAAAGCTAAAATGAAGGGTGTATCAACAGGTCGTATTGGTGCTATGGTAAGATGTTATATACAAAACTTTAAACGGAACTTGGCATTTGTGTGATACCATTATTGTAGCATCACTTGTTTCTATGGTAGTATTCAAATAGACCTGCTAGAAAAGTGCTGGAAATTGTTGCTAGCCTCCTTAACTCACCGTACACTGTAGAAGATGCTTCCATTAGGCCGAATCTGTAGCAGGTAGTTCTCTGTGGTCACATCATGGAAATACGCCTTCTTGGTTTTTAAAAAGTAAGTGCTTGGTATCCATATCTGTTTGTTGATGTTACTACTCAGCGTGAGGACTGGGTCAGAAGTCAGACCAGCAAAAGCTAAGCGTTCATCCCTCCAGTACTGGCGCAGGTAAATATCAATTGTGAAGTCCTATAAACAACCACCATACAGATTGCGTTTTTTTCACACCAAACTGAACTCCATTCTACTTCGACTGTAAAATAACCATTCAGAGGCAAACAAACTCTTGGGGTAAGCTACTTACTAAAAACCAGAAACAGTTAATAAAAGTGTCCTGGTCAAGCACTCGTATTTACTCATTATCAGAAAATTGTACAGCGCTGCTGGATGGTTTAGAAGCCTGCGCTATATAAAATAGACATACTGCTCAGCTAAGCGAAGTTCTTATTGCAGCTTGTAAAATCATGTTGCCAAGCAGCAACAAGTTGCCAAGGAACACAAAAAATGTTTCTCCTTCCTGTCCTTTACATTTCCATTACTTTGTATTTTTATTGTTATTATTATTATTATGGGAATATTTAGAAAAAAAGAATTGCTCAAATGATATAAAACCTAAAAGAAGTAAATTGTATGGGTAAAAGTTTGACCAGTTCATAGGTCCTACGCAGTGAGGACTTTGAAAATCCGTGCAATATTTAGGGTACTTGCGATGACTGCCTTTTGTATATCCAGTAGGATCTTATCTTGCCTGACACCTATGAGTTCTTTAATACTATGTAATGTTTCTCTTGATACGCCCCGAGCATTATTATTATTATTATTATTATTATTATTATTATTATTATCATCGCTATTATTATTATTAAATTTCTAAATTTGTGTATATAGACGTTTTTATACTTCTTTTAGTCTTGTTAAGCCTGCTCATCTTGCCACTTGAAAGTGTTGTAAGTAAGTTCACGGTTTTTTTAAAATTATTATTATTACTATTAAATTATTATTATTATTATTATTAAATTATTATTATTATTATTATTATTATTATTATTATTAATTGTGTTTGAGTAAGTAGGTAGTGCGTGATTCTTACCATTTTAACTTCTTCCATAGCCCAGATATTGGCAACGTACATGTCAACTCGCACCTCTGCTGGGGAACCTGGATAACATTCAAAAAGAACGTCTTGCTAAAACAAATGTGTTTGATTTACTACGTTGTTTAAGGTTAACAAAACACAATTCAATTCTCGAAGACGACCGATTGACATATGTTTTCTTGTGTCTTTGCAGACTTACAGAAGACATCATTTGTATGATTATAGCATTAAAATATAACCCGATTCTAATAGTTTGTAAAGTACAGACAACTCTTGATGTGACAGGAAAGGTTCAAAATAACACTAAAGTACAAATCCTTGTCTTGGTACTACATTACTCACCCTTCACACCGGGCCTGATTCTTTTGTCGTAGTCTTTCAACAGGGTTTCCAATATCCAGGTGGAGTTTTCGTAAGCCTTGAACGACCTGTTTTGACTAGAAGATACATCAGCCAGATAGTACGATTGTTCACCAAGGATTAAATAATCTTTAGATGTCAGTCCAGGTTCCAGTTTTTGAGTGTTTTCACTCCGAGGCTAGCAACTATGTAAATTTATTGATACACCAACACGGCCGCCTTTTCATAGTTTTGGAACACCAATATCGCTGCTGTGTCGTCATGTGAAGACGCCCAACACCCCAGAACAGGTTTTACCAGTAGAGCAGGATTCAAACCGATTTGATAGATTCCCTTCCTTTTTTCGCTCACAAGAGAAATCTTTTTCGTCGAAGGAAAACACAAAATGACAAAAAGTGATTGCTTTTATCACTTGCTCTATCTGAATATTACCGTGTTCCAGACTTATGCTTTGCCGAGGAGCAATATCAATAAGCGAAGGTTGTTATTCTGAACTCCATTCTGTGACGCCCGTCAACGTAAATAGACTCTGGCAGCACATTGTTTTTTGTACACACACTCAGAGACCTTTTGTTCTGCGAGTTCACTTTGTTAATTTGCTTAAAAACAGTGAAGAAATTACACCGTCCGTGCTGATAAACATCTGTTAGAAATCTTTAAATTCATTCAGAATATAATAAGCTCACGTTTCAAATTTTGGAGGGAAAAATGGAAAGTTCCTAACCATTATTGAGAATTACTCTTATTTCTAAGACATGTGGTACAAAAAATAAATTCGCAAAATCGTTGGAAATATCAAAATACTTGGTAATATTAAAGTGTTCATTTCAGTTGCAAAAAGACCAAATAATGAAAAGTAATAATCCTGTTTTTTCATGATTATTTTATTTTTCTTAATTCCATAGACAGTGAACAAACTCAGTGAGCTGATCGCAAGACGAACAAACAAAAAAAAAAACAATACATGCAATACGAAAACCAAATTCTCGAAACTAAAATTTAATGAAAGATACAAGTATTCTATAAGGAGATATTTCTAGCTTGGAAAGTCACATCCGCGAAGTTCCAACTCAGAGCCGTCTTCAGAAACCGACACGTAAAAATATTCACAACGGATGTTCTGGACAATACCGATTTGATTCGCTACCAATTTATATTTACCAATGTTCTTACACCGATGAAAGCGATCCTGGTCATTATCTTTACCGCACAGGTGATTAACAAAAAGAAAACAATAAAAGCAGCCATGCATGTGAGGAAGTCTTAAGCTGTAAATTGGTTGCGAATTATTCAATAATAATGCGTCGAGCATAACGGTTTTTCGACACAAACTGGATTGCACGCAATTGAAAATAAAAATATTGGCCCTTAAGAAGGCTTCTTTGCAAACAGAATGCAAAAGAATGGATTTGTCTATAAAATTTCTAACTTCAGAAGAGCCTTTCCGAGAATTGCGATAAAAGGGCAGTTTCACTTAAGTTCTGTGAAAAGCAGCTTAACTGATTTAAACTCACGCACAAACTCCCGTGATTGCAGGATTTGCCGGACACGACATCTTTTGCTACGTCTTCACATTTTTCCTTTTTGGTGAAAAGAAGTAATTTTAACCTGATTCGCCAAACTTGTAAAACGTTTCTAAGGTGGTAATTTTGGTAATGAATTCCGCGAGGTACTCAAAATTCCCTGAGACAATAGACTTCCTAGCGACATTTCTTCGCCATAGCATAATGTAAAATGATCAGAGTTTCATCCAGCTAATGAGTTATTAAATCTCTGCTCTGAACTCACTTAAAAAAACACACAAATAAGCGTTCTACCAGCACCTTTGGAACAGTACTCCCGTACTGTAAGGTTAAGTGTTAACTATAATAAAAATGCAATTAAACACATGGGTTCGTTTGCAACGTGGAATCTGCAGTTACAAGATCGTAAGGTAAAATACGATTTGCAAACAAGACTTACCTCGAAAAGTTTGCAGAGAACTGTTCGCATGAACAAACAAGGAAGGCCATGAGAATCAACGCAGTATGTAGTCCGTCATTTTTGCTTAACATTCTCGTAGCCTTAGCGAGACCGGTGACTTAACTTCACTGCACTGAAAGAAAGACCATATAGAGTGAAATAGAAGCGACAATCGAGTCACCAAGGAGTTCATAATGTAGTGAGAGCATGGATTAGTAACGTAGAGCCGCGAAATGCTTGTAGCTTCGATTGTCTGTACCAGAACTCCTTTCGCACAAACACCTTTGTTATGGAAGATTCAAAGTTCTATTGATGAGTCGTGATGTCAAAAATTTGCACATGAATGAATTGTACTAATCAAGACGAGAATTTGTAAGTATAAGGTTAGCAATTATAAACGTGGAGCTAAATAAGGTAAACGTTCATGTTATGTATGAATACATATCATAAATATCGAAAAAAAGCTTTTATTTCAAAGGACTTTGTTAAGTTAAGGTTTTCCGTTTCTACTTTAATTTAAATGAAACCTTAATATTCTTGCTTTTATTTAAGGTGTGGCAGCGATCTTCCCTCCTAAACAAAAACATTTCTCAGTACGACAGAATATTGTATAGAATATTGTAAAGAAACCTGGAAAGGAATGAAATAAAAATAAAAAAGAGACAGCAATGAAACTTGAAGAAAAAATTTCTCTGCGATACATTCCTTTTAAATTTAGTTTGTCAAAACCTTTTCTTGTCTTAATTAAAGAACTACTATTTTGTTGACGTTGAGTGTTATTGTACAGATTCGTTCGAGAGTTTTTTGAACAGAGAGCGTTTGGAAAAGAGCTTAGCACTCTTCAGTTTCGTGGAAGAAATTATTTCTTATGATAAGTGGAAAACTTTAAAAACTACCTTTACACCATCGGAATCTTGTCTCAAAACATCTTTTGATTATTATAACGCGCACAAAATTATTTCTAAGTCGTAAAGAGAGAAAAAAACAAATACTGCTGCTCATTCCAGTTTTACCCCAAAAAACATCACTGTGGACAATGAGAGAAAAAACAACAAAACACTTTCAGACGGCTACAGAGACATCTGAAAGCTATTAGTAAGATATCGAGACAAGCCTACCCATGGAGCCTTCAAAACGTTAGCTCATGCATGCCCAACTAGATAAATGCCAAACTAGATAAATGTCGCAAAAAAAAAAAGAAGAAAACAATTGCTTACCACGACCTTGCCGATATTGATGGCTTCTGAGGGCACAAACACGAGAGCTACCCATTCTCGTGCATTTTAAGTGCTATTTAGACGCAGAGAATGACGTGCAGATCCCCCTGAGGTAGAAGTTTAGATTGCCTACGATTTTTGGCTGCAGGGGGTATTCAAATCTACTTCGTCAGCCTAAAGTGTCTGTCTAAAAGTTCTCTGTCAATATTACATGTGCCAACTACCGACGTCCATTTGAAAAGAATAACAGCTCATTTACCTTGGTCATTATTACAGGGAGACTCTTCCTAAAGTCACTGTTTACATCTGACGTTTCAAATATTCAGGCAATACAACACAGACAAACAGAAACAGCATGCATAATTTAGAACTCAACTATGATAGGAGACTGGGCAAAACCCTTCAAATGCGAGATTCAACGTTACGTAAGTAACCGTTTCTACCTCAAGAAGTTATTTTTAAACAGCAATTCTTTGTTCGACATTCAATATATTTTTTTCTCGTACTCTGCACCGTAACTAATACCAAAAACGCAACTTTATAAACGTTTCTGGAGAAAATTTAATTTTAAATGCATGATAAATGCATGTCAAAGAGATAAACAACAACGCCGATGTAAACAATATCGCCTTGCATGACATAAATAATAAATGCTCTAAAATGAAATACTTTTAAAAAATCTTAAACAAGTGGACATCCTGGGCATAAAATTCTTTCAAAAACGGATGTGTGGGTAATAAATATTGACACCGCAGAGTTCTAAACGAGAATGTAATGTTAAATTCCAAACTTTGAAGTTATCATTACAAAATAGTGAGGTCGTTTTAATCAAATTTATTTTTCCAGCTCAAGAAGCCTCTCATTTCGGGAAATATCTGTGAGGTACCTTAGTATAACGTACAAATCTTAACAACAAAAGTCGAATGACTGAAAAATTTATAAATAGATTTCGTATTTCTCTTACAATAGTTTCTCACGGCGTTACATAAAATTATAAGCAATTTAAAGAAAAGCACTCAAAGCAACGCCAAAGAAAGCCAAAATTATTCGTCACAACTAAAAACCCTAAAGAATTGAAAATTTTAAGAGTTACATCACAAAATATCTAAGTTTATTATTGGGCATATGGTTGCATTTCCTTATCGAGTTGTTAAACCGCTGAAATACCCGACTTCGTTCGCTAAAAATATTTATAGTTTCTGTCTGCATTCAAATCATGGGTATTAATTTCTAATCTCCAAACAGCGGTTACTAATTAATACAGCAACACCTCATACTTCAAACTTTGGCCTGAGTGCTACCGCTTTTAAGAATTCCAAAACAATTCTTTTTACGCCACAGCATATGCAAATTTAAGTTTAATTAGAAACAATATGAAGTGAAACATGGTAAAAATTCCGTATACGGGAAGGCATAACGACAATTAAAGAAAACGAGGGACATCAACCATATAGAACAAAGATAAATACTCTTTTTTTCCTGTCAATAACATCAAAGATAAAGAAATTTATTCCAAATAAAGCGAATATTTTTTCCCAAATGTAAAAGGAAGAGTGGTGATCATCAATTAGGAACTGATATATAGATTTTTGTAGCAAGTCGTTCTTTTCCTTTTTCCAGTAACGATAAAAACAACATTTTCCAGTGGTATTAAAACAACCAATACTGCATCGCTACGTTAGTTTGGTGCAAAATTTGAAATTGGAAAGCTTCTTTGATAAAATCCATCAATATATGATATTAGTACCATTGCATTTCATTTTTTATATATTCTGTATGTATAATGAAATACAAACAAGAAAAGGTAAAATTAAAACCAACACAACGAAAGTGAAAAAACACTCAACCGTTTTTTTATTATTATTATTATTTTGATTGTAGAAGTTCGCTTTCCAAAAAACTTTAACTTTGAAATTTGGGTTAGTATAGAGTGAGAACTTTATTTCCTAAAAAAAATAATAATGAATTAAACATACTACGATTACAGTGAAGGTTTATCACAGACCACATTACCACCCGTATATATCTGAAAGTCCTACATTTGGCAAAATAAATAGCTTGAAAACCTATAGTGCCATAAGCGTAGAACATTACGAGAGAACGTACTTTACGTTCGCAAATTTAATTTGCTGACGCAGAATATTATAAATGACTCGGTGAGGAATATTCTGTTAAAACATCTAGTGGTAAAACCTACTTCCCAGCTGACCTCAAATTCCTTAATATTTTGAAGCATATTAGTGTAGGGAAATCGTACGATTGAAATAAATAATCCAAAAGTTTCACTAACCTTTTAAGAATCAGGCAAGGTTCCCGCTGAACTCCAAGTAATTCCACGACAGGGAACGAACCACAAGCTTCTGCAAGCCCACGAATTTTAAGTATTTTCAGCTATTTGTTTTGTGTTCGATTTGTGTACATTCCACAAATAAACTCGTTGCTAAAGAAAGCTGAATTCCGACTAATCAGCCAGTGCCAGCATAGCCCCTGAAAACTGAAGCAAGATGATTTCAAGAGTTTTAATTATTGCTGAACCACTTACGTAGGCAATTACCTAACAGTTTTATCACAACCTTATGGAGATGAGGCCTGGATTACATATCTTTATAATGACTGTCGGGCAGTGTCTTAGAGGAATTAAACTAAGAAAACAAAAAAAAACGTCGGATTTTCATGCCTTTTGCACTTTAATTAAGGGCGCTTTAACATGCTGTATCTCAATGGCTTAGCACTGCCATGAATATAGAAAGATAACGAGCTAAAGGAGCGACTCGTAACAATCAGGAAAAAAAAGCTCCATTTGACAAGGGAAACACATTTAATGCTACTTCTGGTGAACAGAACAATGAAAGTTCAAAACGAGGTTAACTTTGTTGGTTTAAGCTAACTTTTCTGCATTATTAACATTGTATTAAGCTCAAAGCAAACAGTCCATTGATGTTGTCTTTTAATAACCTTCATTGAGAAACCTTTTATCTTGCCACTGCCATAATTAAAAAACTGCGTTTGTTATTAATTTAAAAGCTCTTGTATTCATACATGAGGCTCTCCGTTGTTTTGAGTCGGCCACCCAGTGGCAAAAGCCAACAAGAGAATCTAATCATTTTTTTCTTGGATGCCCATTACGATAAATACCTATTTAGAATCTCAATGTCTTATATCATAAAAATAGTGGTTGTTACAACGAATGTTAAAAGCGATACAAGATACAATGTCAGTGGACAGAATGAGGTTTCATCCATTTCCTGTAATTATTCTCTTATTCAAAACGTCCAATAAGATTGATCGCGGCATTTTACAGTCGTCAGTTGTCTCTTCTATGTTAAAACAAACACCAATAACAAAACCTCCATTGTTGGACAAATGAAGTATTAACAGATTAAAATAAACAATGTTATTCTTAACATAATATTTCACACCGAATGGTCAAGAATGTAAAGTTTGTTTGTAAAATGGCATGTGCTAAAACCCAGACGATGGATTCTGAACGATATATGTTCATTTTATGATCCGATTCACTCGATCCTTCCTTCCTTCATTCGTTCGCGCCTTCACTTTCTGTAAGACGCTTTGGGAGTGAATCCGCTGACCAATGTATGAGGTTTTCACAGTCGTAGCGAAGTTCAAGATATTATATTCAACGTGGAGGTGAAACGATTTCCACACCGAGTAAGTAGCTTAACATAAGAAATGGCAAATGATGCAACAGAGAAACGGAAAAAGGAAAACTTGTTTTCGATAATTTTTCTGAGTTTTAAGGAACAGTGGCGCAAATTTTGTTATAAGTGTATTAGTATTGGAAATAGCACGGTATCTAGGGGTATTTGGGATAAATACCGCGAGTGATATTTCAAAATTCACCAAAATATCACGAGCCGCCGCGGCGAGTG
>OMLO01000056.1_pt1 | contig 46124 bp, 22 predicted proteins | sample 1674811 | NCBI WGS metagenome assembly OMLO01 (sample SAMN06265003, study PRJEB25207) | coral metagenome | isolation source: Coral host | place: Mexico:La Bocana,Puerto Morelos, Mexico | collected 2008-11-13
AATCATTATCTGTCCACAGTCGAAGTTTAAAAAAAATCTATCGAGTAGAAAATTTTCGCGCGAACGTCCTTAAGCTATAGATTTCTTCAGAAACTTTAGAAGTTTATTCACTGCATCTAAGTGAGAAAAACACCAAGAATGTACACAAATTTATGTTAAGTCTGTTACAAATATAATGTCGGCAGTAAAACTTAACAAAAGCTCCCTTCCACCCACTTGTAGACCACCTACTTGTAAGGGCCTGTAACAGACTGCCAGGTTGTAGTTTCAGTTTCAGTTTTCATTCAACAATATAGAATGCAACTTAGCAGCATGTTTCTGGAATATTTCAAACTTTTTTCTTTGACAGCAAATAGCTAAAGACTGTGAAACAAATAACAAAGTATAAACACATGGGAAGTTACGTAAGAGGAGTCAAACTCTGAAAAGATAGACTGAAAAGAGAACGACAAATGTACAAGTACATTTGTCACTAATGTTAGGGGTCGTGTAGGCCCGCCAACACCAATTTACAATCTCGCACTTTGTGACCAGGTCACAGTGCATCAGTAACACTCGGGTGTCAAAACCTTTCTCCGCAGTTCAAATATATGATCTTTCATATCTTCATTAAACATTCTTCAACTTCTACAGGTATATTATGAACTCACAATGTGACCAGCTCCCAGATGGCTTGATAGCTCAGTCGGTAGAGCAGTGCACCGGTATTGCAGAGGTCATGGGTTCGAATCCAGTTCAGGCCTGAATTTGTTTCAGGCTTCAATTTCACAGCTGCTCAAGTTATGTGTATAACTGCAATGATCTGCGATAATTGAGGCATGTAAACAAACTTGATAAAGGCAATAGGGTATACATTGCTTCATTATCCAAAATTTCGAAAACTTTTAAACATATTTTTGTATATTTTCCAAAAAATAACAAACTTATTCAAATTCCTCATTTCTTAAGCTTTTAGGAAATGTATACTTAAATGGCGTTTATTTTCGTGACCTCTGCACAAAAACATGCTAACGTAAGACAAGGTAAATTGACATTCGCTGATACCTTAAATTCATCATTCATCCCTCTAACTTGACCTATAGATTGAATAGACAACAGATGTGGTATGCAAAAACTTTGTTTGGACGTTTTGCAAAATTATAAACCTGTAAAACCAAAATAGTCCATAAAATCACTAGGCATTTCTGAAAAAAGTTTGAGAAATTTAGACAGGGTTTATCATTGAAACGTGACAACAGATCATAGCCTTCACCCGGTAAGTTACATTAGATCATGCTGGGTGTATTGTTGGTATACCCTGACCAAGTCATATCGTCCACAGCAAATCCAGGGTGCAACAAAAAGGCCGTTGATAGCTCGGGATTAGTGAAATGTTCGATCAGGCTATGCCTCCTTATCACAGGATGCCTAATAGGCAAGCATGAAGTGGACATGAGAGTGAAACAATGTCGGTTGTGTTTTGATCATGCATAAAGTAAAACTTTGACTGGGTTATTTGAAAGAGCTTTAAATTTTCAGTACTTTCTCAGATTCTCTTATGAAAACTTCTTTAAATGAAGATTAAGACAGCTGCTATGCAATTTGGTAGTGAAGCACTTCAAAGTGAGTTGTTAGTTCAAACTCATTTTTAACGCGACTTTTTCGCCTAAGTTATGAGCATTTTGGTGCATATCACTGGAACTGAGGAAAGGCTAACACTTGTCACAGCCAGTTATGAGCAGCACAGGAGTCAAAGGGTTAAATAATGCTTTTCATTGAAAATCTGATAACAGGTGTTTTTGCCTTCTGTTTTGAAACTGATACAAATGAGTAGAGAACTCCTGGTGCTGTGTTGCTTCTTCTTTTCATCAATGTATTTGTTTATATCATTTTTCCACGTCCATATATATTTACAGTACTCTCATTATAGGTGAAACACAGCACTTTAATTCATCTCTATTCTCCTGTCTGCTTCATTTCCTGTCTAAAAATTTTGATCAAGGCTTTAATCATTGGAAACTTCATACAGCTCACCAATTGTTTGATTGATCATTTTACGAGAAATGCTCTATTCTATTTTAATAGCTTCTATATGTCATATGACTTTATAGAGACATTTGTGTAACATTACCAATAAAAGTGAGAACCAATTACTCCACAAGGAAGCAATTTCAGCTCCACTATGGATAACTTAAACTTCTGTCTGAAAGTGTTATTCATTGGTTACATGTGACAGATTCTCAAAACAGTCCTGAGTGGAGGAGTGAAGGAGCAAAGTACCAAATTGTAACACTGATACATGTACCTTATCAGTAACTCAAAAAATGCTATCCTCTATGTTAAAAATGATGACTGACTATTTGGAGTTTGCGATCAATTTGAAACATTTAGGAACAAACGGCTCACGCGAAAAGAAAATTAATTTTGTGCCTTGTACTTGAAAGCAAGGGGGAATAGAGGTGTCATTAACCATTTCAGACCTCCTGTGAGCCTCAAATAATCAAGTACTTTTTGGAAAATGATTTAATCTCCTTATCAAGTAAATGCTCTGGATGTGCAATTTTTCAGCGCAAAAAAATAATGAAAATAAAGTAACACAAAACAATTTTTGCAAATGCATGCTTTAGTTGCCAGTTGAGCTGTCTGTCAATTAACGGGTATACTTCAATGCCCAGTAATTGCCCTCTGGTGTGAAAAGTTACTGCATAGTATGCTTTCAAATATTCAGTGTTTTTTATCTTATGTGGAAATGGTGTGAACTTGAGACTGGTACATATGACAGTTCACATCATGCACAAAGGATTTCTGTGCACTTGCCTGAAAAAGATTGTTGTCTGATAGAAAATGAAAATGCAATACGACTCTGCTTGCATTCATTTGAAATCTGTCTGGGGGGATGGGCAGGACAATGTCAAATGGGAATATTCTATTAACCCATAAAAGCCTCATTATATAAAGATCCCTGATACATAAAAGTTCTGTTGTTTTTTTCAGGAATTGATGTAGAACTAGCAAGAAGTATAGAAGAGAGAATAATGTTAGAAGATGCCCAAAGTTGGGCAAATGGTAGAACAATAAATGAAATTAAAGATATTAGATCAGGTAAAGTTCTAACGCTGTTTAACTGAACAATTTCATAGCATTTGCTGACTATGAGTAATGATTTCACAACACTCATTGTAGTTTTTCTTATGCTGATAAAACATAATTGTAAACTATAGATTATTTTAGATACATTGTAAAACAAAATTGAATACACTGAAATTGGATCATGTTTTGAAGCTTGCTGCATGTTAAGTCTCTTAAGCTGTATACCATGAAAGGTCCACCCTCCCCACCTATTCTTGACATAATAGTGGAAGATTAGTAATATGGAAAATACATTGTAGCTCAATGTGGCAAGGTTAGGTCTGTATATTACCCTAAGAGGCCCATTGTGCTGTGGACACCATCTGGTCTCAGTAGCATAAAGGGACTTGTACAATTTAGGGCTCGAACACAGACTGGTCTATTCAGAGTCAACCACTTGTGGCATGGCTTATCAGCAATTTCAAATAATTTCAAAGATGCATACCGGTAATTCGTGAAATAATTTCTTTTAGGTGCAACTCCATTGCATGTTGCTGCATCGAAAGGTTATTTACAAGTTATAAGGTAAGTACCTAATGCTGGCATTGACATAAGAGGATATCACTGAGAAAAAAGAGCAACTGTTTTCTATACAATCTTGGTTTGCCCATGGCAACCCAGTATAAAATCATACATGGTGATAGACAGTCTACTGTGCAGTATGTGCACCATTCTCTCCCCTTGTATTTTGACTCACCTTCTCAGCTGACCAAAATAAGGTTGAAAGTTTCTAAAGAAACTGTGGTTCTGCATCGGTGGGTAATTTGGTCATATCAACTGAGTTGAAAATGTAAATTGTAACGAGTTGAAAAGCTGACGTTTCAAGCATTAGCCCTACGTCAGAGCGAATGACGAAGGGCTAATGAAGGGCTAACAAAGGGCTAACGCTCGAAACGTCAGCTTTTCAACTCGTTACGGTGGCCAATTTACATTTTCAACTCAGTTGATACAACCGAAATAGTGTTTAGTAGTCCTGGGACTGCTACTGTAGCTACCCCTGTTATTTTGCCATAGAAAAAAAATTAATACTTTTATATACTACTTCTCCAAGCTGAAAAGAGTGAAAATATGGTGGCATGCTCAGTGGTGATACAAGAATCGGGTGATAGTTTGATAGTCAGTGAAGTACTCATTGTTAATTTATTGGTCAGTAATTTATAGTGTGCTTAAAGTTGGGTCTCGTGCTACATTGGTGACACAGCTAAGCTTACTTTTACTTGTGCAATAAACTTATCTTATCTTATCTTGTGTAATGATAACTGAGATCATATTTACCTTTTTTGGTTGGAATGTGCTGTTCAGGCTACAGCAACTCATTCTCCACCCACATCAAGTTTTTGTGAGAACCCTTTATCCACTGGAATGTGGTAGTTCTGATAAATAACATTATAGCCCTTTAGACAATAATTGTCAAAAGAACTGTTGGTCTTTGTTTCCCAATTATGTACCAATAATTATTATTCGTACATAATTGGGAAACAAAGACCAACAGTTCTTTTGATCACTACCATGACCTGTTGAAACATATTTCTAAACTAGAGATACGTTACCAGCTCTCTCTGATTGGTTATCTCTTAAAATGTCTTACCCAGTAAAAAAAAAACCATCCTTGTTTAACAAAGCAGTTAAGACAATCGTTGTAATCTGTGATTGATTTTGTTTTCAGTCTTTTATTTCAACTTGGTGTTGATATCAATGCCAAGGACAATGATGGCTGGACGCCGTTACATGCAGCAGTTCACTGGGGGCAGAATGAAGCTTGTGAAGTATTAGCTGATCATGGAGCTAACTTTAGCGCCAGGAATAAAATGGTAACTGTTAAAATACATGAATCCAGTTGACTGTTCAACTTAAAAGCAAGGTTTCTGATAATTGTAGTAAAGAGGTTGCAAAGACTTGTAGTAACTGTGACAACAATATTATTGTACAATGGACACTCGTAAATTTTTTGTCAGACTCACAGGTGAATAATATCAGCTTGAGTCAGTTCAAAATTCCATTATTTTATTCTTAGTCTTTGTTTTGAATCAGTCTACAGGTATCAACCAGTCAGTTGATCAATAGATCAACACTGAACAGTTATTACTTGAAAAAGCTTTGGAAACAGTTGTCTGCAAGTCGTGTTTCCACAATATTTCTCGTTGTTCTAAACTTCCACTCATGTCTCTGCAAGTCAACAGGAACATGGAATGTGGTTTCTATTAAATGTAGTATGAACTCGGCATTAAAAAATACAGCGACCCCTGTGTTGAGTTGCGAGACAAGCATGTCATAGGTCTCACCGACATTTATTTCTAGGGCTCAACACCTATTGATCTGGCAGAACCAGACATGGTTAAAATGCTTGAAGAGCTGAAGAAAAGGCAAAATGATAAACCAAAGATCAATTCAGTGAGTAGAGTGTACCTGGCGGGGCTTCATTAGGTGCAGCGGGTACAGGGCGGGTACGGGGCGAATTGATCAGCTGTGAGGATGATTTTCCCTGCCTGGCTTGTCCATGTAATGGAAAGTTCTCCCTGTAAAGATGCTCGGTTCAAAATGTTTTGCCCCCTGTGAAAACCACTTGTCCTCAATGAAGCCCTTGGCACATGTATTTGTTTTTATGGGCTAGATGTTCCTTACTTTGTTTGTTTGTTTTGTTTGCGTGGAGGACCAACCTTCCTCTTTACAATACTGGTGTTCTTTTGAATTAGTACCTTTCCTGTATTTGGTCTCAGTTAAAATTGTCCTGTACGTCTGTAGTACAGTGAAACCTCTATAAAGATGACCCCAATATTTAGCGGACACCATGTATTTAAGGACACTTTACCTGGTCTTGAAATTAGCATCTTAAAGACCTATAGACACCTATATTAAGAGGATGCGAACACCTAAAAATAATTTCATCTGATAATTAAATATTCTGAAAACATCTATTCTGTTCAGTCTGTAGAATTCTACTAGTATACTAATGCAGTTGCTATAATTTGATTGGCTAAGCTATTGCACACTATCGGTCATTAGTGTGCAGTGCCTTGTGGTCAATAAAATTCCAATGTTTCCTTGTTTCTCCAAACTTTTGAAAAGCACATTTTTTAAAACAAATGGATAGTGAAATACTTCAATAAAAGAAAGTTCGAAAGTTTTGAAAGAAAATAATGAACACGCTTACACAACTGCAAATTGACAATTCAGTCCGCGCGAATTCTTTAAAGCATGAAGTTTTATACTAAGACCAGAAATAATTGGGAGGGTAATTTATTTCACTTGAGTAAGTAGTTTTTTTGGAATAATTTGTTTCCTACAGTCAACAACACCAGTTATAAAAAGCAATATGGAATCTGGACCTGCCCCGTTAAAACGACGGTGAGTTGTAGTGGTGCTTGTTCAAGTGTGGAACCAAAACTGTTTATTTAGCAAACTTTCGGACTAAACTGTTGTAACGAGAGATGAAGTGCACGTAGCCCTGTTCATACAGAAAGAAATGAAACTGAGAGCTATATGAAAATACTTTGTTTCGAGACTACGGTTTGTTGGGGAGCTTTTGACAGAACTCTGAGTTACCAAATGCTAGGTAATGCTTGATTGGGTTGGTTAGGAACTCTCGTAATGTCTCACATGAATGGCTACATACACTTTGACAGGACAATAGAGCAAATAACGAACAACGACAAATAGAATACATATACATACAATCTTTATTGAAGCTCCCTAACTGGGTTATTCAGCCACGATGTAAACGAAAAACACAAATTGTCTCCAAGCTACACTTTATCTTGTAATCATATTTTGTTACTCTCTTAAAATATTATGTTTGTTAGAAACCACCAAGAATTGTCGTTTATGGCATTGTTAGAAGGTAACGTCTTGTAATTGCCTTCCTCTCCTTCCCCCCTTCATTAAAGGGGAAAATTCTGTAGATGTAAATTGGAGAACAATAAACAATCTGTGATTTTGTCCTCAAGCAGTTTACACCCGTTTATACTGGCAATCACAGTTAGGCCGGTGAACACTACGTTTGAACCACTCTGTGTGGTTCGATTTTTTCCAGGGTAGTTAATTTTTTTTTGTAAAATTTATACCTACCTAGTCAATAATTATTGTCCAGGAATAACATAAACACTCGCCGCATTTCTTGGTGGAGCCTAACATCAATTAAGTATTACTGTACAATACAACCCTGAAGCTTCACAGTTATCTTCCTGATCACCCTCTCCATGGGTGTTTGTTCATGTTCTGGCATTTTTCTCAGTCTGAGGTTTAACTTGCACAGTAGACGAGCTCCGGCCGCTAGGGCTTTGATACCTTGAGTCAAGGGTTATTTTTAACTCTACACGATGCTTGCTCTTCCTGAAAATGGCCCGTACCAAGAAAGAAGTCTCTCTTCCTGTTAAACTACAATGTAAGCTAATCTTTTTCCCACAGCAGTGGTTAATTGCTAACTACCCTTTTGAAAACAAATCTCGATTAGTACAGGCAGATGCTGTTTATGACAACGAACAACTTGATCACTTCGGAAAAAAGAACGTGTTTCAGATTGAAGTCTTCAACACTTCAGGACAGCGAGTTTGCTAAATATCCTAAACAGCCTACACTAGCACTCTTTTTCAGATAAAAAAAAAAGTGAAATACGTGTTGATTCTTTCATTTTAATGATGGTTGTTAACATAAAACTTGTTTTCCTTCCTTTTCAGTCTTTCTGAATCGTCTAGAGCTAGAATGCAGCGTACGTTACCCCCTGCTAACAACCCTGGACTGCTGTATGTAAAGTTGAAACTAACACTTTGTACTAACACTTAAATAACCAGCGCATCTGTCTCTCTTCCTACAGTTAAGCTTACTACTTAAAACCTCTTACTTTGTCTTGTCTTGTTCTTTGACGCTGCTCTGTTCTTGTCTTGTCTGATCTAATGCACGACTATCTGCATGGTTTCTTATGAGGGCTTCTCGGTTTTCTTGTTGTTCTTCTTTGCGGACTGGCACTAAGCGAAAAACGAAGTCCTCGTACCTTGGCATGTGACCAAAACCTCAAGCTGGAAAAAAAGTTGTCCCCATGTTCGAAAAACGCATCTTCCCGGTCCAAACTTCTCGATTTTCGGGCATCAAGCACTCGTGCCCTTTCCAAGAACCCTATGTCATGATCTCGTCAATCATGAAAAATGGTCGTGGAACGAAATGAATACTAGGAATGGAACGAACATGTACGAATTACAATTTTGAGAGCACTGATGAAAATGTGGTAAAGGTTATGGTGGTTTGAACGAATGTAATGCGAATGGAAAAACCACCAACCTGCCCCTTTTTCATACGAAACTTTCGCATCACCTTTGACATCGGTGTTCTCAAAATTGACAATTGTACTGATCTCATGATGGATACCATTCCTGGCTGACATTTCCAACCACGACCACTTTTTATGATCAACAAGGTCATGAGTAAGGTTCTACAAAGGGCGTATTGATTCTCCAGAGATCAATTCAGGTGCTTGATGTTTGTGGTGCCAGTCCTGCAACACTTCTATTCATGCAACCTCTGTGGCTTCTTCATTTCATAGGAGCTCCATAACCAGAATAAAGGACCAAAACCTTTTTCTCAGGGACATCAATCAGGAGAGGGCTCAATTGGAGGCTAGCAGAGAGCAGATGACGTCCCCCAAGGGCCGCACCTCCCGGCCGCCGAGTTTCTCTGAGTCGCCCAAGGAGGATAAGGAAAACGAGAAGGAGAAACGAGACGGATTCAGCAAAGAGGACATCGGATCCGAGTCGGATACCGAGGACAGCTCCGAGGAGTCGAGTGAAGAAGACTCCGAAGAAGAGGAACCCCCTAAGCCGGCGGTGAACTCGGTCCCTCCCAAGCCAAGACCTACGGTGAATTCACTTTCGTCAAAACCTGCGGTTAATTCACTAAAAAAGCCAGTAGAGGAATCTGAATCAGAAGAGGAAACCGGCAGTGAAACTGAAGAATCCTCCGAAGAGGAGGAGGAGGAAGAGCCGGTCAAACCAGAAACGCGAACTGGTACAACCAGTTCTACGACGCGGACGCCTGCGTCGCGTCTTCAAAGTGCGCCTGTAAGTGCGCCGAGACCTGGGGTAGGAGGCTCGTCGAAGCTTCTCAAATCCCCTTTTCTAGACAATGATAAGAAGGCAAACGCTCCTTCTTCACCTGTTTCAAAAACTGAACCCTCTAGGACTTCTAAGTTTGCTGATAAGGAGGGTACTAGAGAGGATACAAAGTCACGGTTTGGGAGCTACCCAACGCGTACTACAGCGGATACTACAAGTAATACATCCAGTACTACTACTAGTACACGGAGCAGAATAAGCTCCACTCCGAGCGAGGACAGTCAAACGAAAACAAGACGAGGCAAGAGAATCACTCAGAGGGCCACTACCTCTTTCGTGGGAAATGGAGGCAAGGGAGATGAAGAAGAAGAAGAAGAGGAGAACGAGGAGGATGATAGGAAAAGTAATGATATCAGTCACAGAAAAGTTGTCGAGGATCGCAAGGTAACCATAGTTAATCCAGTAGTGTAAGGGTGTGGCCAGGCAACTGATAAGTATTGGTGTTTGACCGGCAAAACAGCTCGATTATAGCAGTCGTGTTAGGTTACAGTTTTTGGCTTTGAAGTTTTTTGTTTTGTTTTTTTCTCATTATTCGTTGCCTTGCGTTTTCGTTTTACTGTGCTTCTACCAACTTGATTTATTCCGATATGATCACAACCTCCCGTGTTAATTTGGTGCCTTTTGTTCCAGATCTTTGGGTAATATTTTTCTCTCCCCTCTCAAAAAAAAAAACCTGAAAAATTTTGTGGGTTGTTGTGATCAATTGTTTTTTTAAAGTTTTTTTAAAAAAAAAAAAAAAAAAAGTGTTTAAGTAGGATTCCATTCTTGGTTCTTCTCGCGACTTCAGCTAAACAGGGCGGCGAAAAAAATAGATGAAAAAGGAAAAAACGAAAACCCATTAGAGAAGGCGTAAACAAAAGATGGAAAATGAAACCGGATTAAATTGCGGCAGTGTTAACAAAGAATCTCGCACCTTAATGACAAATGGTGTGCCTACTCAAGCGGAGAGGCTTATCGTGATTGCCATTGCAGTGTAAACAACAGGAACAACCGAATTGACATATTATTCTCGATTTATAGATCATGCAGGTATGCAGAGTTCTGGTAGAGATAAGTGCTAGATCTGCCTATTGATTGTGTTGACAGCACGCCTTAGACTGTTACCGATTGTCAAAAGTCAGTCGTAATTGCGTGGGGAGGTTTGCTTTTGTAATTAGGGTGCGAGTCTATTAATAATTCATACGAGACCTCTCCTTATGGTCTGGCGGGGTAAAGCAATTGAAATAAAAATGGCGAAACTGAAATTTGAGCTAGACCTGTAGCTGTTCAGCACGGTGTTTTGTGAAGACCCGTTGCTTCGCAGCGTTGGCTGAACGTTTTCCGTAGTGTCCAGTTTCTATTGCACATCGAGAGGCGCTCGTCAAGAACCGCTCATGTCGTATCTAACACGCCGCTTCGACCAGCCGAGCTATGGAAGATTACAGGTAATGTCCTTAAAGTTTGAGCAGATTTTGAAAAACTGGCATTTAGTGGTTGCTTCTGAGGCAATTAATCCGTGCCACCTTTACCGCAAACGGGCATACATTTGCGTACATTTGTACTTGTTTGTCAACAGTAGATATGTAACATATTCCGATGTTGGTATCTACCGGGTCAGTTTAGCTCGTAGCTGTTATCGCGTTAGTAGAGCGAGCTGTCGTAAAAAGCGCCTGATTCCAGTGCCTTTCGTCTATGATATTTGGTGCGTATGACAGAAGTCTGTAGGATGGAACGTGCAATGTAACTATCGTGCTTGTTCCAATGCAGTGTAGCTTAATTAAAACCCACAGACCGACATATTTGTTTCGCGCGGCGCTGCTTTTGGAAGTTACTCTCTCTATTTATTAACAACACATTGTAATATGCAGTGGTGACATTTGTATGGATAAGTCGCACAGCCTATTGAAAATCGTAAGGGTTTATTAACCCACAGATTCTCTATTTGAATTCCGAGCAAATCTCTTAAGTTCATTACTTCTCAGTGGGGAGTAGTATCATGCAGGCAGTGTTCTTTTGAGCCTTAACAAAGCCTTGAAACAGTCGCACTATAACGGCGGTGAAAATTATTGCCTTTTCTTTGAATGTTCCACTTCGTTGATAACATCAACACGAGCCGCCAATTTTTTTTTTTGCAGTTTGGAAACTTTTTACAGATTGCGCATGAGATACTCGGAATAATCGCATCTGAAGTGGATAATTAACCGTGCGTGTTAAATTGTGCAATACATTTCATTGATTTTGCATATCTGTCATAACTTTACCAACAAATTCGGTCTATTTTTATGTACATGTATTTATTCCACCATTTGCCGAGTCCACTTCGTAACTGTTGATTTTTGTTAACTTAGAATTTCGTCGGTTTCCAGTGTCTGGGAGCTTCTTACATCAGATGTGAAGCGCGGGAGCTTTGTAAGCGAATATTTGACGTGTTGTGTTGTCAGCGGGGCAAATATGTCAAGTCGCGTTGGGAATGTAAACTCGATACCAGTTTTATTTACTTCTGTTTGGCAAAACAGTCGTTAACTGTAAGTCACATTTAATATCATGGTAAACAAACGACTTGGCATGCTTGCTATTGAAGTAATTAGTCGCCGAAAGAGACAGCACAGGTTTTCCATTAGCAAGGCCTTGAACAGCTGAATACTTTAGTTCAATTGAACCGTGGCGATTGCACTGATTTTCATCAGCATGGTCACGTAATATGACGCAGGCCTGGGGGCGTATTAACCTCTCAAGTATGAGCACATGTTGCGAGTCGATTTCTCTGATATCGCTTTTCTTTTTATATGACATTGTTTACGTTTGGTTGCGTTTAATTCAATTGAACGTCTGTGGAATGTTGTAAATTACATCGGACCCCACGTGCTTTTTGCGAGCTTATACGCGTAAACAAACTTACCCCCGTGCGGTTTTGGACAATGTAATGCTGTTGCGATCAATGTTCTTCTTTTTGTCTGTTTTCCCACAGAATTGAACTCCAACCGGTGAGATCTGTACTGTGTGTAACTCTTTTTAAAACAGACAGGTTTAATTTGAGTATTCGGCTACGCCTTCATTCCAAGAACATTTTTTTTCCATATACGACTTGATTGCTATGCTCATTTTATCCTAATCACTCGTGAATAAACCATCTTATTATCTTTGTCTAAAATAAAACGTGTACTTGCTCGTCTGTTTCTGCTTAAGCTTTTTTGTAGGGTGGAAAAGATACTTTACAAGCTCAATTCTTTCTGTTTCCGTGTCTTGCGTTGAATTTAAGCCTGTCGAGAAAAGTGCGTTTCTGTTTTGCTAGTGCAGGTACGGCTGGCTGGACTGTGTTGTCGTGTCACAACACTTGAGTGTCTTGACGGACAGCTATTGAGGCGTTGCTGTCTCCCGCACTATTGCCAGTTGTGCGCGCGCGTAACTTGGGTGTCTAATTTCAATTCTGTTCCTGCCAGGGAGGGGGAAGAGGAGAGATTTCAGGTTCGGTTCAGGACTTGGGAAGGTGGATTTCTGAAATGTGTAATGCGCGGCATTTTCGGAGAATGACCTGGTCGTCATTCATTTTCGGCTGAAACGTTTGAATTTTCTGTCGCGTAGGCACGAAGCAAATTTGAAATTTAAAAGTTTGTCGAACAAAGGTCGCGGTTTGGATAGTGGAGATCTTTCCACTCGACTTGTGCGACATTAATTGAAATACTTAAAAAAGTAGAGCGCTGCTTGATACGTTTGTTGATGCTTGTTCTAGGACACCTCTGTGCGGCGGGGCTCTAGAGAAGAACCGAAGTCGACGAGACCTTCCTCTGACACGTTCTTGGGCCGGCGGAACAGGTTAAGCGGAACAGCGGAGGACAAGAACGAGTTGGACGGTCGGCAGAACACCCGGCAACAGCCGGCGGGAAGAAACAAAGAGAACGAGGAAGCCGAGTTACCGGCTTGGAAGAGGAGGTTACAAGAACGAGAAAGGGAACGAGAGAAGGAAAAAGAGAAAGAGAAGGAAAGAGAACAAGAAAGAGAAAGAGAGAAACAGAGGGAGAAGGAACGGGAAAAAGAGAAGGAGAAGGAGAAGGAGAGCGAGATGCCAAGCTATCGTCGCTCCAGGCTGGATAGGGAGAAGGAGAAGGAAAAAGAGAAGGAGGAGAAAGAGAAAGAAGAGGATGACTCGTCTTCATCAGCTGCAGCACGTGCTAGGAGGGCCAGGAGAATTAGAGAGAAACGACGAGGAGGGGTGGGTAGCCTTCTTACCTAGATGGGGGAGGAGGGGAGTAACCCCTTATCTCTCTATCTTAATAGGCAAAAACGTGTTAGGGCATGTATATCAACATTTGCCGGATGAGTTATAGGATATGATACCAGTTATAAATTAGCTGTATTTAGGTCTAATGTTTAGGCTGCTCTTCCACATCAACAACAACGGAAACAAAGCATTGTGAACGCTTTCAGCTCTGGTGCTCTTCCTCTTGCTCTTTCTCTTACTTTTGTTTTCCAGGAAATGGCTTCAGTTGGCTTCCTTTATATCAAACATTTATTAAAAACATCAGTTAGTTTCAATCTTTAATACTAACCTAACTTGTGTTTCTAGAGCGATGAAGAAGAAAGTGAGGAAGTTAAAGACACCAAGAAGAACACCAAACTAAACGAAGAGAACGACGAGAAACTACCAGTAGGCAGTAGAAGGCGATCCCAGGAAACTAGGCAAGATGATGCAAAGGTAATGGGCGTGGTTGTAGATGGGTTAATAGGGCGGAGAGTGTTCCATAAGCTAACTTACTTATAATCATCAAGAGATGGCAGCACTCCTGCCTACAGGAACGAAGTTCTTGTCTTTGCAGAAGTCAAATGCATGTGAGATAAAAGTTTTGATTGGCTTTCTAGTTAATCTTTTCCTTCGGTTTTTTTTTTCAGAGTACCACGGACAGAATAAGAGGGAGAGGGTAAGTTGAACGACATGTTGTTTGTTTATTTTTTGTTTAGTGACGTGACCAAAAACGTTGTGGTGGAATTGCTTTGTTCAAAGTCAAAACACTTTTCTCTTATTTTGTAGAACTGGTGATTCTAAAGGACCATTTGGGAGCTCCAAGGTTAGGGTCTTTCTCTGTGTGATAAACTAAGTTCCTAGTGTGTCTTGCCTTTTCTGTAAGCTAATAATCATTTGAAAAGAAAAAAGAATAAATAACTTTTAAAAATTTACCAAAGTTTGAATTTATTTTGTTTATATTTAACAGGCCAACGCTACTATAACAGAAACGGATCCCCAAAAGTTGAAAGAAAGGCTACAAGAGGCGCAGTTAGAACTTCAAGAATACAAAGTCAAACTAGAAAAGGCCTTACAAGTACGTGATCTTAACAGTATTGATTACCCTCAGTTTTTTCTTTAAAGCGAGTGAGTGGTCGGGAAGTTATCGTCAACTTGTTGTCATTTTTCGTTTTAGGCGAAGGAAGAGCTTGAAAGAAAATACGCTAGCGCAGATGATGACCTCAAGGTATGTATACAGGCCGAATTCTTTCATTTTGCGACTGCTTAGTGACGCCATCTTGATGTCTAAAGAAGAACGCTAAACGGAAGGGCATATTGGGCAAGTGCTAAGATTGTGGCTAGTGAGAAACTGAAGAGATCGTCTTTCCATTTCGCGGGGATGGCTGTACGCGAAGTCTTTTGCCGTGAAGTATAGCTAAAAACGCTCCATCTAAATTGTTCAGGATAACTCAACTTCTCTTTACTGGGTGTCTTTTGAGGAACTCAGTATTCTCCAAGACTCCCCACCCCTTCTCCCTCCTTTTCACTTCAAAGTTTTGTAGCTAATGGCCGTCTCCTTATTCCCGCAGCAACTAGCAGACCTGAGAGCGGACAATCAGCGGCTGAAAGACGAGAACGGCGCTTTAATCCGTGTTATTAGCAAGTTATCACGACCTCCTACTTGACCAGCAACTCTGGTACACAATAGCAGAGACACAAAAAACCTTTAGAACAATATGGACAAACAGATAACCCCTCTTTCCTGGTCTTAAACTGTAGCTATTTATTCAGTACGAGACCACAGCTCAGAGATTCTTTAATTATGCTAGGAGGGAGGGGTTCCCGGGGGAGTGGGATTTTATAGTCTTCCCCGGCGCTAGTCTGGAGTACAATGCTTAGGTCTTGGTTGGGTTGGTTTACACTTTTTTTGTTGTTGTGTAGATATATGTAAGTTTTGTAATTGGACTTCAGTCAAATAGTCAAAACGAGAAAGGAAGATCGGTGAACCAAGAAAGATAAAATACGATTTTACAATTGAATAATATGTGAATGTTCCTTGAAAAGCCCTTGTTCTACATATTTCCAATGCAGTTTTCTATAAGTGTATATTCTAGTTTAACGGTCAAAGTGCTTTTCATTAGTTACGCAGAACGTTTTTGTCTGCTAGAAGCTTTTCTATTTTGTCACACTGTGAAGGGTTTAGTGATATTGATCAAACGAATGGCAGAGATTCAACTACGGTAGTGAAGTTTAGTTTTGTATGACTTTTTCCATAGACGATTCAGTAGAACCGTGCAATAGTTGCTTCTTGTGGAAAGGAATAAAGAATGAATCCAAAGAAGACTTTTCGACTATGTCGCGATACAGTTTTTGATTGATTGCAAATTCAATTAGTTCAATGACAAGAAGAAGAAAAGAACAATTTAATAGCAGTCAGAGCAAGTTTGTTATCTCAAAAAATGTTCCGCGCCGTCGCAAATATAATTGTATTGAAATTAACATTTATTATATTGTATTCTTGTTATTGTGCGTATAAATTCTGATGATACAAATTAGGTAGGCGTAGTCTTGGCTCTCATCGCAATCGTAAATTTTGGTTGGTCACGCCGCCGTTTTTCCTACTGGCGGGTAAGACTGCGTGACGAGCTAAAAAGCGCCTTTGCAAAAAGCTTAGGTAGTCTGTGATTGGTCCGTTCCACTGCAGTCGGAGGAATAACTAGACTTCGTCAGTTTGGTGTCGCATCTCTATGACTACGCCCTGTTTTTGTCTTGGAGGCGTGACATTAGCCCATGTGACATTTTCTGATTGGACAGTATCTCACGAAAGATTGTTGTTTCACCGACTGAAAGTATGAAACTTAAATACGTTCGCTGAGACGCAGTACAGCCACTGCCCTTATAGGAAAACGCACTGAGTTTTAAGGCAACTTCATTATCTACATCTGAAAGACACGAAATTGTTTTCCGACATAGAAGAAATTATATATATACATATATCTATATATCGGTTTCTTTATGGTAGACTATTCAATTCCCTTGTAGAAGTAAACATTTCTTCGGAGCTATTTTTTGGGAAAACGTTTAGCTCAATCAGTCTTTTGTTCAACGAGGTCTTGTTTTATATCTTATCAAAATGAAGAGTTACCTAGCATAGCTAACAGTCAAGTTGTCCATATATTGTATTGAAGTTGCCTACTTGGTCGTTATTTTTGTAATTGTCGTCCTTTCACTAGTCGAGTGGAATCCACTTTCGTGAAAGGTCGGAATGGCTCCATCTCCTTTAGGTTTTGGCCTGTTCCTCGCTTCAGGCCGGCTTGTCCATTGTGTATTTTAGCACTGTGCAAGTTTAGTATGACATTGCTTTACAAGTAGCTCTCTACCTTTGTATTTTACATAATTACGGACAAAACTCATAGCCTTGTATGATTAAGTTGTCCTGTCTTTGTTGGTTCTGTGTTGAATACGAACCCTAACTGCTATATATATACGAGTCTCCTATAAAAAAATGTGCTTAATCTTGCTTATTCTTTATTTTGGTCAACTAGTTAACTTTGCCCAAACTTATCCTGCTACTGGGGTTTAGCAAGGGAACTTACGAAACTAAGCTAGGAATGTCTCTACTCTCCTCTTTCTTCTGTCTCCTGCTTGACTGAATGTTGATATCCACCGCAGGGTTAGGTTACCTCCGCCACTTATCATTACCCCCACCACTTTATTCGCCTGTGCTCCGTTAATACAACTAGCTGGAGAGTAAAACGCCTTGCTCAAAAACACGGCGTTACAACACCAACCAGTGCTCGAGCTCGTCCAACCGATACGAAATCTAGCGCACTGACCCTATGAGAAATAAACAAGCACTTCACCAAACAAAAGGTTTAAATTAATGAGACAATGGTTCTGCACGTGCGTTTTGAATCTTTGTACATTTCTTTGCCGTCCTCTGCAAAACAACGTGAAATAACAAAGGCCTCCGTATTTTGGTGGGCTGAAATCTTTGTATGGGTGCTGTGGCTATTCTTTGGCTAGATAATGATGGAAAACGACGATTTAAGGACGTTCGCGCTAATTGTTTCTGCGCATCCTTACTGCGCACGAAATTCACACGCCACGTTGTGCATGGAGTGCGCGCGCTAAATGGCCATCACTTTGACTTTGCTTGGATTTATCGATCTTGGACGTTCGGTGACCCCCTCTCTGCCGATTTTCTACGTTTTGCGAAAAAATGAAAAAAAATCTATCGAGTAGAATTTTGAATATTTTGCAAAACGCTGAATCGAATTCCGTTCATTTGACCCCTTCGTTTAGCTGTGCGTCAGTTTCAAATGCCTCTTTAAGGGTTAAGGTTGCTGAAAATGATGGCAATATTTGAAATTATTAACGCCACAGATTAACTTATACAACATATTATTAGGATAGTTTGCCTGTATTGACTTATCTTTGATATTTTCACCTAAAGAACCTGGAGACCATGCTGAATTACGTGCACCAGTTCATCAAAATCAGACTAGTTTTCCCCACGCCTTATCTCTGAAACGAAGCCGGTGACCCCCAATATTTATTTCATTTTTGAGACAAGTAAATCATTATCTGTCCGCAGTAGAAGTTTAAAAGAAATCTATCGAGTAGAAAATTTTCGCGCGAACGTCCTTAAACAGCGGTGAGCCAGGTCACGAATCAGTCTGTCCTGAAATTCCGAGGCCTAAGACGCGCGTCTAGTTGGCGGAATTGAAAGGGTGAATTCCCTGTGTTCAAAGAATGCTTTCAATCCATACTTCAACTTAATTATTTAAAGTCCAAGATAACGATCTTGTGTTTGACCTCCAGTCAAACGTAGTTATTCCGTTATCTTGGATTAGCTCCATCGTGCTTTGAGTAGCCGACGATGATCCGAGTGTCGCGTAAAGCTATAGGAGCATGAGTAACTTTCTTGTCGTTCTTTGAATACAAGCAATCTTTACCTTCAAGATAACAACATTAGGCGTACTTCCTTCCTTACGTGCATAAAAACCATCATAGCGGCTTTCTTCACTAAAACCAGTGAAAGGAAGACTAGAGCTATGAGCAACACCACGACCCTTATTGCAGGTGGAGATTTGTATGTCTGACCTCAGCTCCCACCATACTGGTAAATGGTTCTGTCTTAATCTCTGCTTCTACTGCAAGGAAATTTGTTGTTTCAACAGGTTTCGCTCACCGCGTGGCACGTGCGCTTTCGTAAGTAAAAATTCCTTGCTATAGAAAGTACATTCTATGCCGGTTGCGTTGACTGGGGTATACCTTTGGAAGAATGAGACGACACCAAATCAATAGATGACTCTCTACAAGCTACTTTGCTTCTGTGAAAAATATTCTTGATGTAGTTGGAGTGTTCTGATTGTTTTGAAAGACTGAATTTCCGATCTATGTTTAGATTGCTGCCTGTCAAAGATAAACTGATCATTTTAGCTGAGCTTCCGAGCACTCTGAACGCCCTCTAGAAACGTTTTGAAACCTTTCGGCATCTAATTGTGTAGTGTGTCTATCCGTCTCTCCACATGTGGAGATGTGGATTGATGACATTGCGCGCGTGATTAGGTATACCTGGGATTGGCCCATCATATCTCTTAAGCAAGCTTGTTGACCTCCTTTTTATTTCTTAATAAATAAGCTATGTTTGAAACAAATCTTGGGTTGGGTTCTATTTCGGAGGAATGACCTTAAAACTTTACACAACAAAGCAATAATTTTTGTTTGTCGTTGGAATTTGCGTGCAATATTTGAAAAGTTTTGTTTCGTCAAATATTCGCGTAAATATTTGATTTGAACACTCAGGTCGATGGATGCAACCTGCCAAGTCTGAAATTTCAAGATTCTTACTCTTTCCGATACATTTTTCGATAATCCAAATCCAAATCGTCTTTACGTTTCTTCCATTTGGCTACCTCAAGGAGTGACTTAAAAGCTCTAATAACAAACATTATTTGCTTTCGTCGATTTCCTCTAATTCCTTTGTTTACTAATAATAGCTTTGTTGAAACGTTTTGTGGAGACTTTGTCCACTATCACCGACAGTACTACACGTAACACCAAGCAAGTGCCGTAACTACTTTTGGCCGGGATTGTAGATGGTTCCCACTTTCCCGGCAATTGAGATATAATTGATCTCAAGATGATGGACTTGTTATTGTCGTCTTCAGCTACTTAGGAGCTTCATTCAACTAATATATGACCTGGCATGATCACGTTCATTCCATTATAAATAAAGGTAATCAACGCCTTGGTGTTCTTCCAGCACTCAAAGCCCGTGTTCTTTACAAAAGCCCTGCCCTGCCCTGCCCTTCCCTTATTTGATTATGGTGACATTGTTTGGTCAATAAGAACAATTTCTTCGTTATGGAAAATCTTAAATTTATAGGGAGCAGGGATGGTGCAAACTTTATATTTCTGTTTTTAACCCTTGATGTATATAGGTATTTTAACTGTTAGCTTTTAGACCATTAAATTAACCTTTTTAACCTTTATATTTTTTTATGCAAGACCCCTCTGAAGAGCACATTATAGTGAAGTGGGCTCCCTCTTTAAACATTTTCATTATTATTATTATCGGTATTTAAACATTTTGCTTTTCTTAAATTTTGTCAAGCGACGCAGAAATATATTTCGTTTCCATGTTACTCTTTTTAATATTTCGACCAGTAAGATACCAAAACAAAAATGAGATTTTAAAGTGCAGTAAAAAAACTGTGAAGCTTTTAGGTTTCCGGAATTTATATCGTAGAGAAATAAATCGGCTGCCACTTGTCTAAGACGACGTCTGGTAAGACACCGGTCGCACGAAAGCTTTACTGTGCGAACCGTACAACAGACAATGAACATAAGGAGAATAACGGTCAAATAAACATTTTGTATATTGCACTTGAAGTTCGCTTTTGACGTCTTGACTCCCTTTTGATTGCTAGGCTAAAAAAATTGCACGTAGTGTTTGGTTTGCATTGACTGATTGGTTTACTAAATGAATATTTCCGCACACTGAAAACTTAAATAACTGATTGGTTAACTTACATGTTTGTGCACACTGCTTGGTTGACTTTCATTTTTGTGCACACTGCTTGGCTGACTTTCACTTTTGTGCACACTGATTGATTAACTTACATGTTTGTGCACACTGATTGGTCGGCTTACATGTTTGTGAAAATGATTGATTGACTTAAAGAAAAATGTTTGCGCACACTGATTGGTCGACTTATATGTTTGCGAAACCTCGTTCTCAGGGCTTTTCTCTTGAAGGCGGGAGGGGCGGGAAAAAATCGGCTGGTCAATCTTCTAGAAACCTAACTGCAATAAAATATTTTTGGGAAACTCCATTTGGGACTCGCTATTTTGGCTAGGAAGAACAACAAATTCAGTGATTTACTGGTGTTTATGGAGCAATCAACTCCAAAAAAGGTTCATCCACGAAATTCAATCTGTCGACTTTGCGGCGATACATTCGAGAGCCGTCACTTGCTTTGTGTTTTCGGTAGAGCGGGAAAATCTGGCAGTGACAAAAATCTTTCCTCGAAGATTCAAAATGTGTGTGGAATTTTCATTACTGAAAGTTATTCCCTTTCGACGCTGATATGCAGGAAGTGCGAGGGACTTGTGTCTAAGGCAAGTGAATTCAGACAAAGAAGTCAAATTATGCAAAAGCAGCTGAAGAAAAAGTGCTAGAAGAGAGTTCTAAAGTGTTGACGGGCCTGCACGACTCCTGCAGTTCGCAATGAAAAGACTGTAAAGCTTTTATAGCTTGGCCTTGACAAGAATGTTTTTTAGCGATTTTCCTTTGCGATATGATAGAAAGGGCGGCTCCTTGAAGATAGTTTTTAGTTGTGGCTGGGTCTGTATAAAAAGCCATTTCTCCATGAGTATTTCTTTCTATTTAGGCAACGCCGTGTGGTATTGCGGGACAAAGGGTAGAATTTTCTTTCGTGCGGTTCTGATTTTATTTTGAAGCAACGTTTTTCTTTCAGAAAATTTGGCTTGTGAGAGATGTTTTTCTACTATTGCTGCTGGGTAACCTCTATTCTTAAGGCGTGCGAAATTTCTTATGTTTTCCTCAAAAGTACGTTGTGAGGAGATAGTTCTTAGAAGCCTTAACGCTTCTCCTTTGATAAAGCCTTTCGTGACGCCTGGTGGATGACACGAACAGAAATTCAGGTATTGAAAAGTCTATGTAGGTTTGAAATGTGTTCGCACATCAACGAGAGAGATTTGCCAAGGCCAGTAGGTAGAACGGCAACAATATCTTTGCCTTGAAATATTCAAAGCACTTCACTTGAAGTGGCTTTAAACAAAACCACGGAAAGTTACAGCGATTAAAAGCATATCCAAGTCGACTTAACACAGACAGTTTCTCCGCCATCTTGATTTTGGCACTTTTGAATATGCAAACCTCGCTAATTTATTACACCCAGGATTTCAGATTGTAAGAAGGACATGGCACCAGGTGATGCCAGGGAATTTTCCCGCCCCTCCCACCTTCAAGGGAAAAGCCCTGGGAATGAGGTTGATGTTTGCGCACACTGATTGTTCGGCTTACATTTTTGCGCACACTGATTAGTGGACGTATATGTCTGTACACACTGGTTGGTGAACTTACATGCTTGCGCACACTAACTGAATAACTTACAAGTTTGTGCACACTGACTGATTGACTTACATGTTTGTGCACACTGATTGGTTTACTTACATGTTTGCACGCACTGATTGATTAACTTACTCTTATTGTTTGTCTTACACTTCTGCGCACAGACTAATAAATCTGTGCGTTTGCGCCTCTATTTGGATTCCAGATGGGTTTAAATTTGCGCACACTCATTGGTAAACTCGGTCATCTGCGCGCACCAATTGGTTGGCTTGTGTGTTTGTGCACACTGATTGGTTCACATGTGAGTTTGTGCAGAATAATTTATTGGGTTGTGCGTTAAAGCATAGTGATTGATTCACTTGTGAGTTTTTGCAGAGTAATTGATTGATTGGTGCCTTTGCGCACACCGATTGATTCACTTGCGAGTTTTTGCAGACTAATTGATTGAGTTGTGAGTTTGTGCAGACTAAATGATTGAGTAGTCCGTTTGCTCACACTGCATGATTGGTTTACCTGTGAGTATGCGCGCACTAATTAATTGAGTGGTACGTTTGCTCACACTGATTGGTTCGCCCGTGGGTAGGCGCACAGTAATTGATGAGTGGTCCGTTTGTGCACACTGATTGGTTCATCTGTGAGTTCGTGTAGACAAATTGATTGAGTGGTCAGTTTGCGTACGCTGATTGGTTCACTTGTGAGTATGCGCGCACTAATTGATTGACTTGACTGTTTTGCGCACCCTAACGTATGTGCACACTGATTGGTTAATTTGCTTATTTTCGCACACTTTTGGTTGACTTGTTCGTTTAAGGACACTTCTTGGTTGAATTTTAGCATTTCCACACACTGGTTAACTTGTCTGTTTGAGCACACTAAATGAATGACTGGTGCGTTTGCGCACTAATTGGTTAAATTGTTCGTTTTCGCACACTGCTGGTTAATTGTTTGTTTGCGGACACTTCTTTGTTGACTGGTGCGTTTTTGCACACTCGTTGATATGTCGATTTGTTGATCTGCGCGTTGGTGCACACTGATTAATTAATGTTCCAGTTTTTGCCTAGTTGTTGGTTAAATGATTCGTTTTCGCGCGCAGCTTGGAGAAGTGAAGCTGTGAAGCAACGATATGTCGCACTGCGAATTGTCCAGATATCTGATCTGGTTATATTTTATTACTTCAATGCAAGAAAGCCAAGGAGAACTTTGAAGTGAGCCATTCAGTTGAAATTTCCTGATATACTCTCCGTGTCAAGTTGAATGGACTTTGCTATTTGTGCGTAAACTGTAACACACAGTTCACGAACGTGCGATCGTCTAATAGCTGTAACCACAAAGTACAGAATAGGCACAATAAGCAGGGGTATATAAGATTTCTGGGCGTTCAGTAGTTATCTTCTAAAAGTCATTATGCTGATTTTATTGTTCGATCATTTTCTAAGGGCCCCGTCTTAAACGTTTTCACTATAAATCTCACTAGAATACTCCAACGACTGGACAAAAGTAATACGAGCGGCGATTGTAGCCTCAATAAATAAGTTTATAACGGGTGACTTGCAAATCCTTTCCCAAGATGTTCACTCTTTAACGGACAACCCATGCATCCGATAAACGATACTCAGCTGAAAGCTGTGTTAAAGTTATAGCTATAAAAAGAAAACTCGAACATGATTTCTAATGACTAACACCTGGCTTTTCGTACGGACTCTAGTTAAGAACACTTTGAGACATGTACATAAATGAGATCGGAGTAGGATTTTGCATCAAAGAAGCGAGAACGTGCAGAGTCTGACAAGTTTTTCAAGTTTTGTTCCTTTGTGGACTAGTGGTCAGTGATTAGAACAACACACAGAAAATGCTGGCAAAGGTAATTGCGTTTTTAACTTGAACAAACTGCTGCTTCCCTCACACTCTATGCTACACTCAAAACATGTACACAACGCTAGCAGATTTTCTCTAGGAATGAAATGTTTGAATTTTTCAAAAATGATTCCGAAGACTTGAAGTGAATATTTTCAAAACTCAAGCAAATTTTCAAACGAAAGTTCGCGAGCCACTGCGAACTTTGTTGTAAAGTTTACGGATTAGTAAAAACTCCAATGGGTTTCAGGACTTTCGAAGACCGTTTTAAAATTCCCACTGAGCTACTCTATATTAACTGATGAGTCAAAACGGGTGGCGGGGGGGGGGGGGGGGGGGGGGGGGTGCTAGTTTCGTGATTAGCCGGCTATGCTACTAGCCACCTCGTACTTGCGGAATTCGGGATAGCTCCGTACATTGGGCGACAACTTTTGCCCAGGTGCAGACTAAAATTTCCGTGAGGTACCAAGGCTTATCATGTTCAACACTTAGCCTCCTTACAGTTGCACTGCCAAAACGCGGAAAGCAAACAAGGAATAAAAGTACATCACACAAAAACTCAACCACGTATTCAGTCTAGTTATTCTGGTCATGTAAAAAATTACCTTTAAATTGAAGAGAAGCTGAAAATAATAGTTTACTTAGAAAAACACTAAAGAGACTGCAATAAACCGTAAAAGAACAAGGATATTTGGAATTATAAACAAACCAGTGAATTTGAACAATTTAGGCTGAACCTTTTAAGATGTGCAAACTCGCGATGTCGCCCCTTCAATCCCTCTAACTGGAAGTTTTAGGGGAAACGAAAACGGCTGGTTCAAGATGATTCGAGACGGCAAGTGACTGAAAACCTATATCCAAAGGAAAATGATTTGAGCTTGAGATAGCGGAGAGTTTAATCGAAATAACCATGTTCGAGATATCAAGGTTCTACCAGCGGCATCGATGAGAGAAAGCTCAGATGGTAGATCTCTGTGACCTTCACTTTTGTTAAAGCAAAGTTTCAGTGGAATAACTTGTAATTTAAAACTCTCTTTTAAGGAGACACCGGCATAGTGTTATTGTGATAGGTACGTATTTCTTTCCACTTTGGTACGAAGTGTGAACGAGACTGACGAATTTTTAATTAATTAAACAATCATATTTTAATGTCCAAAAAGGTCGACAAAATAAACAGAGTTTGGCTGAAAAATTAAACAACGAAATCGTTACGGAATCCAAAGTCAAAGTCTCGAAACGTCAGCTTTTTAACTTCTTTTTACCTTGTTACCTCCACCGACGCAGCTCCACAGTTTCTTTAGAAACTTTCACCCCTTATTCATTTAACTGTAAACATGGTTGGAAATTCCACAAAATAATAGTACATTATTTAATATGAATGAACTTAAATTAACTTTCCTAGGTGTCAAGCGCTGTGAATAATAACATAATTTTAGGAGAAAGTATAATCTGATCAGTACAGAAATAGGAAATCAAGTAACCCTTTTTTGAATACCCTGAATGATTACACGGCACTAAAAAGGTTTCCCTTAATAATTTAACAACGGATAGAAAAATATACAGAATACCTTCTGGCTTGAATTTTTATCGTTTAACAGTTTTCCTTATTATTCACTGCTAAGTTTCATCAAAACCAGAATCAGTATTTTAATCAGTCGTTTCGCCATCTACGTCCGTCGTTTGTGTCAAAGTCGGTTCCAACTCAACTGCTTCTTTTTTTGTTTGCTTAATTGTTGCACATTCAGTCGATTTGAATTTTAGAAGTTTATGTCGTGTTCTTTGCATCTCAGTGACATGACTGACCGGTTGTGTAAATCAACAAACTGAAATACGGAATTAATGGATCAAAATTCCATTGAGGATTTAAGATTTCTACGCATCGCTTGGACCCGAGCTTGACGAAGCCGCTTATTGATTTAGATTAAAATGCGTGCGATGCCTGAGACTAGCCAGTTGAATTACCGTAAATAATCAAAAGAAATGGAACTGGAGACTTTCCTGGGGTTTATTTTAGGTGGTTATTTCAGGGTTGTTTACCATTTCTAAAGGAAATGGATTGGTTTATGGTTTGGCAACTATAACGCAAAATATCCATGCACGGAAATTCCATCGGAGATTTGTCGTCGGATCCCATTGCATTGACCAGACTTGGCGCTTACCAAAATTTAGTCCTAGTCCTTGAAAACCCATGCGCTCTGTAATCAAGCTACAGCTAAGCGAAAATGACAAGCTAAAGGAAAGAAACAGAAAAACAGAAGAGGACCCCAAGGGTTTTCAAATCTTTACACGAACAATGAATGATCAGGCTGCATCAGAGTAATCTCTTGGTTGCATGTAGTTAAGTGGAAATTTCCGGAATTTCAAGGTAGTGTGAAACAGTTACCTTTCATTAAGTCCATTCATTCTTGACATTTTCCGGTTGAGTTGGTCATCCTGTGATATTCCGACAGAAATGTACGGAATTGTCAAGTTCAAGTTTAAACTGTTCACGGTGAACAGTTTCCGTTACATAAATTACTATACCAAAGAATTTTTAAAACTAAACCGACTAGAGATGGTTAAGATCTTAGCAGATTGAGTCGAATGACGAACCTGAAAAAATTGTTGTAAACGCGCCATCAGTGATGTCGGATGCTGGTCATCGCTAGTAGGTATTAAGTGCATGCGCGTGGCTAGTGACGTCATAGGTTGAACGAGTAAAGACTGATCGAGGACAATAAAAACTTGTTTATTTAGACTCAATAAATGTTCTAAGCCTTTTTTATCAGAATTTAGATTTAACGTTTGTGCATAACGACGTCAGACCTTGGATTGTGTCACGAAGACATGTGCATGTTAGCGCACAGTGGCGTCGAGTCTTGGTAAGGGTGGATCGGGTGCTATAAGGGAATAGGGGAGAGGTGTCTTGGGTAACCCATTTTGCTCTCACAAAGATGGTCACCTCTGAAGGTTAAACAAACCTTAAAAAATACTCTGGAATGGCTCGCAATGCCTCTTGCTTTTGTTTTAGATTCCATCACTGTCGAGGTCGTCAGGCGTGAAGTACAGTGTCTCACCGCGAAGGCCTTATTCTTCACATCTGACAAGACTACAACACAGACGTTCTAAATGATAACCGCAGCAGGAAGTCAGTTGTGTATTAGTTTTCGGTTTCCTATTAATTATTTTTTATACTAAGTACCAAGTATATGTAAGATCACTCACCCACTTCTCCTCATCGTCAAGGTTGTGCGATAAGATCGATCGTCAAAAACTTTTACAGTAAATTTATGATCATAAAACCATGCAATTAGTTGCAGCTGTTTTTGATGTGAATTACTATCATCAAAGCCGCAACATCTGTCTCCATTAAGATCCATCACGTGACTAGTAATGAGCTCCTTTGTGGTAAAATAGAAGTCTTTACAGTGATCTATCTTAACAATCCACTAGATGCTATTATTTACACAGTAATTTATTTGATTTCTTTCGTTTGAATTTAGATATTTAACGCTAATTGTTAGATGTTATTTTATGGCGTGTTGGATGAAATCACTGAAAACAACTTGAAGGTTAAGTAAAATTAAAAAACAGATGGTTTGTTGTAAAGCGATTCTTGTGGGATACGTTCCCAGCTTCGGTACTTGCCACATAAACGACTGTGTTTGCCATTATAACGTCGCCCCGGTGCCTGAATTGGAACAACCTAGGAGACCATCCACCATTCTCCCACTGCAAGACTATAAACTGAACGACGATGAATCAGCTCACAATTTTATTTTATTTTTTTTATTTTCAATAATGACATTGAGATACAAAAAAATACAGATACACACTAAAAAGGAAAGAGAAGAAAACAAAACAAAAAATATATATATAGAACATAAAATAAAATGAACGAAGAATGCCTACATCAACATACAAAATACTAATTTACAATATCATTGCTTACAATAACTTGATTATTAGTTAATTACCCGTGAGAAGGCTAAGAGAGATAATAATTACAAGTTAATCTTTCTATTTCCATTGTGTTTTTAAATTATTTTTAAATTGCGTACAATTAAGGGGCACCAAATTAATTTTACAACTATATACATACTTTTTAATAAACAGGATGAGTAGATCTAGTCGGCGGCTGAGGTTATCATTTACCATAACGGACTGATATTTCTGCATCAGAATTTGCTCAGGGGAAAGATTAATAAGAGTATTGTGCGATACATTAAACCATGATAAGATTTCATGATAAAATTCAACATTTGCAGGACATCGTAAAAAAGTATGTTCTAGTGAATCCGAACTCTTACACCTATGGACATCAATGGTACGCTCATTAGAGCTGATCTCTTGAAATAGTAGTTTTGGTCTGATAAGGGTGGAATAGGATACAACGCCTATTGAAAACAAGCTATTAAGGGTGTACTGATGCTACTGTGTGGGTTACCAGGCCAACGAAACCCAGCACTTCTGTTATGGAGGTTTTCCTGTCAAATCATTATACGCTTTCCTCGCCGTGAGAATAAAATGTCTGAAACATAAGGACCACAACCAGAATGACACGGGCTACGCCTTGATCCACGAAGACGCAATAACAAATGAGAATTATGACTGATACGGACATAGCGCCTGCATCTGAACGTTTTAATGCTTTTAAAACGTTTTAAAACGTTTGGAGCAATAAGTAAAAACTAATTAACAAATAATATTCACTCCGCAAGCATAAAAAACCTTGTAATTAGCGTAGAGTAGAAATACGCCCAGAAACCGAGATCAGCAATACAACTTACCTTAGTTCTCTTCATTTATACTATATTATGTTGTAAATGGCTTTACTATTGCTCCTCTCTCTATTAATTCATTTTCTATGTCTTTATTATTAAGTTACATTTGCTTTATATTTAGTAAAGTAATAAACATGAGCGTAATTGGTGTTGTATCCCATACATAGCTGCCTAATTTTTCTTAGCCTTGTGGTTATTAAAGGCAGCTACAATTTATATGAGCTTCAAATAATTGTATTCTTCTTTCTTTTTTTTTTCTTTTTTTGGAGTGAATAAAAAGGTATTGTTGTTGTTGTTGTAGTTTACTTTATGGACAGACCAAGTTTTAAACAGAACAATACATAAATATAGTTTCCTTCTGCCATTTTTCCTAAAGTCAGATGATTTTGTTAGGCCGAATTGTACTGCATGATGGAACCCCTACTGGGATTTCGTTTCTATGAGACCTCAAAAGCAATATGTATTTAGGTGGTAGCCTTGCTTACAGATCGATCTACAAGATCGCAGTTGCCTGTCGATTACATGGCGCCAAATGACGTCATAAAGTCCCTCAACTTGCATTTGCTGCTTTCTCTTGACGTCAGGAAGCACTATAAATGGATACAAGATTTATTTCACGTCAAAAATATATGGGTGGAATAATACACTAACCGATGCAAACTTACTGAAATGAAAACTTGAAAAAAGTATATTCTGACTACAAGACTTAAAAATTCAAAATGTGCGCGGTAAACATCCGTGTCAAAACACGGTTGCCATGACAACAAAAGAAGAATAAAGGCAGATCAGTTCCAGAAAGAGATAATACTGAGAAAAGTACAAAGGGGTAACATCATCCCCGCCACAAGTGCGTCGAGAACTAATTTTGGATTCCACAATTTTTTCCGCACTTCCCACCTCCGTTCAGAACAGTTCAGAAAAAGTCAGTTTTGAAGTACTTTTGCTTGTAGCATAGGCTCGTTCAGAGGGAGGGGTTTGGCTCGTACACATTAAATGCCTGGGAAATGCTGCTGTATGATGTCACTGGTCAGGAGTGGATATGCAAGACACAGGGTGAAAAAGTAACTTAATGTTCCTCTGCCTGTTACTTACTACTTGACTCACAAAAGGCAGTCATTTCGTTAAACAATTGCAATGGTGGACGAGTGCAACAATTGCTCAACGGTTGCCCTTGTGTTTATGCCAAAGTAATATTTTATCAACAATTTTTTTTTTCTGGCGTGATTATGGTATATTGGCAATAACTAGAACGAACTATGCAAGTCCTGTAGGTGTGAATGCCATATATTGATTGGCTGATTGCAATCGACTATTTTACTTTCATTTAGCATCAAATCAATATTTTTGCAAATTGTTCACAAAATTAATTTATTTTATTATTTATTTATTTATTTATTTATTTATTTAAACAATTTGCTAAAGGCGTGTGAGACGTGAATAAAACTCCTTATCCCCTACAAGGCGTCCTATCCTTACCCAGCCCAAAAATAGTAATGGTATCCATTGCTTTGGAATCTCATCATCTGCTTGAGTCTAATTCGTATCTTATGCGATCGATCGATGCTGAAAATTCGTCATTTACTGCGAATGAAAGAGAGGATTAAGGAAATAGTGTTCATCTCCATATAGGTAAAGCTAGCGTTAACTTTCGAAAAAAAATTTTATTCGCGTGTAGAATTTAGAAGACATACTTTGGTTCAATTCTACGAAATGAATAGTTTTTCACGGACGCAAGCTGCCCACATACTTTTGATTTTCATTTTACTCCTTTTAGAAGGAGCATGAAAATGAGCCAAGACCAGACAAAGGGGTAATTTTTTTGTTCAAGTGATTTTGAGAGTTCTTTTTTTAGCAATGACTCGTTATGATCCATGTTCCTGTTGAGATTCAATCTTTGGCTCCTGGTCTTTTGCCGACTAGCAGAACTTTACATTCTTGGGCTTTTTCCCATATTATAGTTTAAAAATTTTTTCAAATATGGAAAAAAAATGTAAAAAACCATGTAAGCGGCATATAAAAATCAACGTGACTTAAATATCGGGCTAATCTTAATCGAAAAACGCAAATTTATGATTTCGGCCCGCTTTACCGTCAAAAACGTTGCAAATGCTTTAATGCTGTACTGACAGGCTTCTATTTCCTTCTTTGTTGAGTCCGCAGCATCACCTTCTTCGATCCCGTCACAACCTGTCAGCAAATCTAACGATTCTATAATGGCAAAAACTTTTCATTTCATGCTTGAGACTGCCTTAATTGTCTGCAATTGAACGTCTATTTGTGTGTTGTCTGTCTTTTGTGCATTCTTTGCCCTTTTCCCACCCTTCGTTACATGCAAGACCTTTTAATCTGATCACTTACACTAAGCGTTTCGCACAGACATGGTTTGTCAATGAGGTTAAGGTAAGAGAGCTCTTTATATCGGCTTATAAACGCTTTCGAGCTTGGAAGTCGATTTCTTCAAGTGTAAATGGCACGAATCAAACAGCAATGCTATCAAGACAATGTCAGTAAAATTTTATATTCTAAGTAAACAAAGAGGATGAAATTCAATTACTGCCATCCGGGCTCACTCCGATATGCTTCGTTGAATTCCGATGAAATCACAAACCATGAAAACCTCGTTTGAAGCGACTAAAGATTTATAATTCGCCCTTATCGACTTATTTTACTTCGCTAAAGTCACGCTACAGCTAGAATGGGAAAATATTTTGAGCATCTCCTAGAATGTGCAGCGTGATTGACGTATATACCGATTTAAATGTGTTTATTGGTTGGATTTTATTTCAATTCAGTGTCCAATTACATGTTTGGTGTGTCAGTTGGTGAGGTTATATTGTCTTCAAGATCAGCCAATCACAGCCTGCGGGTGGAATTTGGCCGCGATCGCTCTGCGCATGTCTGTTGCCTAAATCACAAAATTCTGGGTAATACTCATGCACGTTGGCTGCCTGCTTGGGTTGTTTTCAAGAATCTTCACCCCATTGTAACGTAAATTCCTCCACAAAACGGTGCTGCACTGAAACGGTAAAACTTGCAGCCCAGAGTTGAGGTATTTCTGCATTAACTAATGACATAACTGGCATCTCCAAGCGGTTTCTTAGCCAATTTACCATCGCAGGAAGTTGAGCTATCGCTTGCAAGGCTTCTCTTGTCATAGTAATGGCGGACGGGTCGGATGAAACTTATGCCGCTCAGACTCATAGGACTAAGTACAAACGAGATAGAAATGATCGACGAGAGCGAAGGGGTAATCGTTATGCTGATGGGATAGATGGAACTCCATCGCCTTCTAAGGAACACAATAGTCCAGGTTTGGACGACAGTGGAGTTGCGAATGACATGGCTAACAGTGCCGATCGAGACTCTGGGAGACGAGACAGAAGAGATAGGCGGAAACCTAAAGAAGAACCTGAGGCGAATGCCAATGACGAGGCACCTTTAGAAGGGGCAGCAGCTCCCAGTGAAGAAACATCGCCGAAGAAGACCCTAAAGAAAGAGAGAAAGAGCGAAAGCGCGCATAAGAGACAGGCCAAGAGACATTTGAGAGAGAAAAGAAGATCAACAGGAGTTGTTATTATGCCCGGTGCAGAAGGAGATGTGAGTAAACTAGATGATGTTTTTTTGCTTGTCGGCTGTTGATCGCTGTGTTCCTATTTCGGGATTTTGTAGTTCAAAAGAACACCCTAGCCGATCTGTTGGAGCTATTTGTCGAATAGTTCTGATAGTATAGGATTTCGGCGTCACGAACAATGTAGTATGTGTCCCTTTATCCAGAATACACGGCGAAGTTTTACAGTTATAGAACTTGTGCTCTTGACTGAACCATTTGCCATCAAGAGGGCTGTTTTCTTTTTGGATATGTCTTGTCTAAAATTACAACATACGCTTCCAAGAAGTTTTACTCTTTTCACTACCATGGACACTGGAAATTTACATTCTTGTACAGTGAATTCGATAAAAGGTGTATAATTGTATTTGCAATTCGCCAACGGCAAATCTAAACAATGAATTAAAATCAATCCAGCTCTAGTGCTTTTTCAAGAAAAGTGAAAATTTATAAGTTCACGACAATATAACGAATGGTGGCAAATTTCTTGTTCTTTGTCGTAATTACTATTGTTACAAGACGAAGATAAAAGTAAATTTTTGTCCAGTCGCTTCGATTCCTGTCTATAAACCTTGATTTTGTTTTGTAAATAATTGACACTATTTAGACTTCAATTCATTGAAGACCAGGGCCAACTAAAAAACTGTTAAACCTGTGAATTTTCATCTTTTGTCCATTTTACAGCGAAATGATGATATTAATTTAATTTATTCTTAACAGTTGAATTGCTGTGTAGTGCCCCCAAAAATTATTTCGGCTGTAATCAGCTATAGATGAAATGTAATTGCCATAAAAATACCTGGTTATTGTGTTTGAACTTGTTCCAGAGTATTTTTAAGCTTAATTGTTGTATCATGAACTTTACTGGCCATATTAGATTCGGTTTTTCGAGTGTAAACATATGTGACGGATTTTGTTTCGTACTGTTTCTCTGGATTTGAGATTGACTTTTCGTAGTTTTGATTTCGCGAGCTAAAGTTAGACCACAAACCAAGAACCAGAAAGTTCTTTTCGACTCTTTCCTCATTGTTAAGTCAATGAGGTTATATTGATCTAAGAAATGTCTTCTTTCATTTATATATAAAAACTGTTGTTGGTTTTTGTTCACGTATTTAGCTTACGACTGCTTTAGCGAGAAGCCAACTTATTATTGAATCGCATTTTTTGTGGCTTTAGAGCGAGGACGATGATACTGTTTCGAAGCAAGTAAAGGCAAACACGCAACAAAACGAGCAAGCGAACGATGATGATGCGTTAGAGGTATGTAGTTGTGTACAGTGAAATACTTATGCACAGTAACCGTAAAAATCTGTTTTTGTTTTTATGCAGGTTTTCAGACATGGTGATTTATACAACAATGTGTATTTTTTGGTTTTCCACATACTTGCCTTGTTTATATAGAAAAGTTAGGTTGAAAAGCCAGAAATGTTACATTAAATCCCCTTGTCAAACCTGTGTAAACTATATGGGATCAAATTTTGAGATGCCTGCAGTGAAATTCTTAATGTTTCTAAATTTGGGCATTTAAAACCCTTGAAACTCTCTGTAAGTCATGAAGCTGGTTATCAGACAAGTTATTTTAGACAACAAAGGCTTGTTTTACAACAATTTAAATTGTTAAATGCAAGAATATTGGTTTTAAAATAGATTTTTAGCATCATTACCGCAAATTTTGTATTTGTTGTAAAATGATTCTGTTTAAACACAAAGTATGGTTGTAGTGAGGTTGAAATGCATATGCTGGAAACCTGATAGTAACCAAGCGACAGCCAGAGATAACAAGGTTATTTAACTGCACCTTGCGTGAATTTAAATGGGTATTCTCTGGGAAATATCACATATCTCCTGCTAATGAGTTCAATCAGAGTTCTTTGTCAAGAGAGCAAATTTCACAACTGTTTGCCGTATCTGTATCATTTTTACCCTGGTTTGGTTGGCTTTTGCTTGTCTTAAGCTGAGGAAGTCGGTTTGCTTTGTGGCAGCAGCAGTCCCTTTGTAGAAAATGGTAATAACAAGCTTTCTTTTTTGCTGGCAGATTGTTATTTGATTTACTGGTACCTTTGCATTGTTGTTTTTGGATTTGTTATTTATCGTCTGTGTGTAAGCATATTCAATGCTTTCGGCTGTCTTCTCTTGGTCCATGTATTGGAAAAGCAATTTTCTGGTTTACTATATTTATTTATATATTGTACCAGTTTTGAACTTTTTAAAGCCTTAAAAATTTCAATTTGTGTATTTTGATTGTCTGTCTGCTACTTAAGCATTCAGAAGACCTTGATTCCTTTCCAGTTATAATTCAGCTCAGGCATTGCAGAAACTGTAACAGTTCATAAAGAAGATCAGTAAGGTGTCCTAATTTGGGAAATCATAATCATTACGTTGAAAGTGTTTGTCCATAGTTCAAGTTGTAAACAGCCTCAAGAACAGTCACGTTAGTGTGCATATTGAAAAAAAAAGATACCTTCTTATTGTAAAGTAAGCTGTATTTCATCATCTAAAATAATATTCTAGCAGAAGAAAAAGCATTCATGTTTTAGAAGCTTCAGAGCAGGCAAAAATATAATGTATGTGTGGAATCAGGCTATAGATTTAAACTACACTGTATATGGACCTTCAGACTAACTTGTTTTTGTAAGATGAAGATTATATAAGATTTTAAAGCCTACACTTGAGGTCATAATAGCTTCTCAAGTTAACCCCCATCAGTCTTGATGGCTACAGTAAAAAGAATTCTGGTTTCTGTTCTTGTATGGTATTACAGATACATTTCTATTCTATATAATCTCAAAAATAAAACTCTGAGCATGGATGCTTTATAAGTAGTTTACACCATAATGTAGAAATTCGTTTCAAAGATGTTCAAGTTTTATTCTACCACTGAAAAGCCATTGAAGTGTTTGAAATCTGACCCCAGTCTAGTAGATGTTTCTTCGAATTTGGGTGATCCCAGGTCATGCAAGGTGAAAAGGAGATAATTGTTGTTTGTCCTAGCAGTGTGCCTAGTGTTAAATTGTAGTCTCTAATACAAGTTCATTATAGACAAATGGTGCTGAACTTTATGAAGATCAAAAGTTTTGAATGTACCGGTAACAGTTTTGGGTCACAGTGTAGCAGTTGATTATTAGTGTTATTTAAACTGTTGTTAAATGTCATTGTGTTCCAAGCTTGCTTTTATGGTTTTTAAGCCCAAATGAATGTTGTTTGTTACTCAGCATACATGTAGCCATAAAATAAGTTAAACCAAAATTGAATCAATCCACCCTCATGACTTGAGTTTGTTTTGCAATGGAGCGAGTCAAACATGGTTGAAGTTCAACCACATGTTTTGATTGAATTTCTGCATTTGTTTATGTTTGATTACCACACTACATGTAAATCAAATTCAATCCAGGATTGTATTAAACTAGGTTCCAAATGTTAAAAAGATTGCATTTGCAGGTAATACTTTTTTCATTAATTGTATTTGACTAAAACAGTTTCCCATGTTTTCTTTGTTTCAGGATACTCCCAAAAGTAAAGGGTAAGTTCAATGCAATTTCTTTTTAAGGCCCACATACTCATAGCTCTGTGGTCACGTGTTTTTCTCCATTGTTATCATATGCCCAGTACATATCCCTGACCCAAATGTAACATTTTTGCGCTCAAGTTACATGATTCAGTAGCTTGCATAACTCAGTCAAGTTAGTATTTCTCAAGACATTTTCTCTGCAAAGAGTCCATTTTATTTTAGGCAAATTTACAAAGGGTGAATAAAAAGGATAAACATGGAATTTTGTTGTGCCTTTCAGCTGCTTTAACTCGTGCTTGAAACTGGTCGCATTTACAGCTTTACATAGACATAGTCAAATAAGAGTAATCATGAATAATAGTGCTATATTTCAGGGAATGTTTCACGACATTTTAGGCTTGGCCATTCATCAATGGGAGAACATCATTTGGTTTTCCACTGATGAAGTGCCAAGCCCAAAATGTCTGGAAACATTAACTGAAATATGGCACTTTTATTCATAACTATTCTTACTGACCATTTTCATGGAAGTCTTTACCCAAGTGCCACGCAGCTGATGGACATTTTTCATATACACAGCTGTACATGTACATGTACACCATAGAAGGCCTAAAGTGCAAATCACAATACATTGTTATATTGATGAATCTCAATTCCATTCAATTGGGTATTAATTTGGCACAATCTCAGGCTTTGCAGCACAGCTGGTACATCTATCAGACCAAATGGAAGTTAGAAAATTAGCTCTGGAATGCTGTAAATTAAGCTTGAATCTTATCTGTCTACATTATTGAAAGGTTGAATTGTATGGCTTTTGATTATTACATGCAACTAATAACCTGATATTATTTGTTTCTTAGCTCAAACAAAAGAATAGAACAAAAAGTTGTAAGTACACTCTTCTTTCTGGCTAGTTATTAATTTAGTTTCTATGGTATCAAAACCAATATTGTTATTTAATTTGGTTGTTTTACACACCTGGCCAGGGTTGTTGTAAAGGTGGATAATGCTATCCGGCGGTAATCACTTATGCACTAGATTGTGCTTTATCTGATGGATAGCGTACCAGCCTTCAATCAGCTGGGGCCTGTTCTTGTTGTCTGATTAGTGTGGAAACAGCTCAGGTATTCAGTACGGTCATGAGCACTGGATACATTCATGTTAAAATACCTCATATAGACTGTTGAAAATCCTATAACTTTTGATCATTAATTGGGAATAGTGGACCCTTCTTCCTTCCTAACAAGAGTTAATTTAGATCAGTGATTTGTAATTGTATCTTTTATTGATACAAAAGTAATGGCTATGTTGTTATCATCAGTCCAAATGGCTTGTCAGGGCTAAAAAAACTTTTAGACATGACCAGCCAAAGTAATTTTAGCTCGGTCGTTTCTGACCAGTCAAGAGATTTAAAAAAATGAAAGCAATTATGGCCTATAAATTGTTTGTTCTAGTCATTGCTAGATGGTTTAGAAAGTGGTTTAATAGAAAGAACAGGTTAAAGTATAACAAAAGAGAGCCTTGGCATGGCTCAGCCAGTCAGTGAAGTGGCACATTGTCAGGGGAATTTTTGCCATCTCCCAAAGCAAAATTAATTATTGAATGAAATGAAATGTCAAATTTTGTGATTGGTGTATTAAATCACATGAGCTGTTGTTTACATGTTTTACAAAGTATTTATGTCCATCAAAATGTGAATGAAACGAAACATGCATCAACAGATCCTAATTGAGAAAGACGTTTCTGTTTCCTTGATTCTCACCTATGCCAATGCAGAACAAATTGTCGTCCTACTGTGGATCGCAGCAGCTGCATGAACAGCTGAATGTTATGTTTGTAATACATGATACAGTGATATAATACATAGTATGAATGAATTATTATTTACAATAGGATGTTTGATTGTAAATAATAATTTATTTATATTATGTATTATATAACTGTATCACATATTACTTATCATTCTACTAAACTGAAGATGGCATTGTCGCTTTTCTTCAATATTTATCTTTATTGCTAGTATTACAAATCTTAATGTGATATGTCTTGCCTTTACAGCAAAAAGATAGTGAGACCATTCAAGTGCAACAGCTGCTTGAAAAGATAGATGAATATGAAAATAAGATAGAAGATTATAAAAGTGAACTTGATAAAGTAAACAAGGTGAGTAATATACAAACAATAATCTCAAATTGGTACAAAAATGTTTGTCTGCAGAAATGTGTTCATATATTTGTTTTCGAGAAGTGAGGGGTTTTCCGTGATTGTTGCGTGAGGAACAGATAATATCCAAGGACAAATATTGGACCATATTTTCCCACCAAATGAAGGCTATTATGTTCAACTATTTTTCCCAACATGCACACTTTTGAAAATTGGGAACGTCACTTTGATATTCCCAGCTATTGAGTCATGTGACACACTTAGATCAATTGCACATTCATGTGTGAAAATATATGATGGATAAAAGGTATTAATATTTTCATAGTGCTATGTGTAAATGAGACTGTGATTCTATGGTTTTATAAATCTACACATGGCTTATTACAATGTACTTATCAGGTAATTCTCAATAAACATTGTCTCCTTTAGCTGACATTTAAGAGGAAAATATGATCTGATTGTTTCAGACATGTTGTAACTGTTTTCAGTGCAACCTAACATAGCAAACCTTCACATTATGATGAACAAATGTGGGAATGAACTCACGTTAAAAGTAAATCAAATTTGGGTTATAAAATGTATTTGGAGGGGGGCGTAAGGGTTTGCGGTGATGCGGTTTTGCGTTATTTTTGGTGCGGTTTTGCGGTAATTTTCATTTTAACTCACGGTATTGCGGTTTCAAAGCACTAAGCGGTTTGCGGTTATTACAACCGTTAACTCCCGGTTTTCTGTGTCTGTCTGCAGTGATAACACTCTTTAGAACGGTTGGCAGGCGGTCGGCATGCGTTTTTTTGCAAGTGCGAGCCAAGTGTCTTGTGTTACAACGCATCAGGGTTCATTATATCAGCTTACAGTTTAATATTAACGTACAATGTTATCAGAATATATCACAAGTCTTGCTGACGTCAGCTTTCATATTGTGGCCTCCATGTACGTGCGGTTTCGGTATTCGGGAAAAAATCTGATGCGGTTTGCGTTTTTTTGGCGTATTTCTGTGCGGTTTTGCGGTTTTCGGACCCCCCTTACGCCCCCCTCTATTTGGACTATGCATGTGGTTGCTAACTGTCGGGCTATCAAACTGTAATGCCAAAAAATTATGAAAAATAAAAGAAATGCATGACTGATGATAAAGATGAATGGTTTAATCTTGGCACTGCTAAGGTCAATGGTGAAATAGACATCTCTTGCGATACACTGTATATATTGACAAAATTTGATTGGCAACACACGCATGTTGCAGACATGTCACCGGTGCCTTTCTGGTGTCTCTATTGACAGATGAAGTGAGTATTACGTTTGTTTGATTCATTGTTATTTTTTATATTTGATCATTAGGAGCTGGAACAACTACGTGGAGACAACCAGAAACTGAAGGATGAAAACAGCTCTTTATTACGGGTTATAAGTCAATTGTCATCAATGAAACCGTTGAAGTAGACCTCAATGCACAGTAATCTTCATTTACTTGGCTGCAGTAGAATTATTTTCGTTATCTGATTTAGTCAAATGGACAGCAGCCATTTGGCCAGGACACATTTGCCACATGGAGAGACAGGACTTTGCTTGGATTTAAGGATATTGCCACTGCTTGATGGCCTTATACGGTGCTTGCTTCTGCAGAAAGGTTCTCAAGTTTGTTTGTTGGATAGTGTTCTGTACTTTGTATAGCTTTAAAAGTTGTAGTCCTGTTTTTATGAAGAATACAATAAGCTTTAGTTTGGCTCAGTGAACTCTATGTAATGGCAGAAGGTGGAATAGAAGAGTTATTAGGAGAGGATAGACGTGACCCTGCTTTCAGTAGTCTTTGAGACTTGAAATTTTGATGCATGATGCAAATGAATAGTTTTGTTTTCCTTGGTAGACAATGTGAGCATGCCATGTTGATGCAGTGAATTAACTTCTAAAAAGGTTCATAAGGGTTGGTGGGGCACTTTTTTCCAGGAAAACTTCTTTTGGTTCTTTCATTGTGTTGAACAAAGTTACCAGGATCTACATGTACATGTAAAGAAGCTGTTGGACTGCATTAGTAGGCAAGTGAAAGATTTAGCCATTTCATCACCTTGAAGTTGATAAGAACAAATCAACTTCCATAGTGACCTTGTGAGGCCGATGTATCAAAGTGCTCTGGCAAAGGGCTAATGCTCAGAATATCAGCTTTACAAACTCTCCTTAGTGGTAAACTTCAAGTTGTCTAATAGCAAAGACTTTCATAGTATTGCTTGTAACTTATTGAAGTTTTCCATGTCTGATCAGTTTGTAGTCAGTCAGCCTCATTTATATATGTGGTGCAACATCAATATGGAATTTCTTACCTTGAATTTCAAACAACTGTCTTGGAGTGAACATGACTACATGTTAGCCAATAGCTATGGTGTTTTGTTTTTGATTATGCTACTCCTAAGACAGCTGAAAGAGGCAATAGCTGAAAGCAGGCCATCAGTTTCTCTACTGCAGTCCAATATTTTTTCTTAGTGTTGGTAACATTTTTAAATGTATGTCTGTTTCTCATCTAAAAAGTTGTGTTGTAAGTCTTTTATTAACCAAGCTCGCTTTGTTCATGTTGGAAGAACATCAGCCTTTTGTGTTTTTGATGTGGCACTTGCTGTAATACATCCATACTAAGATGCCGATGGCCAAGATCTCGCATTTGGTTAATAAGATATGTGTTATTGTTATTTATTTTTTTTATTATTATTCCTTCCTACTGTCGTGTATTATTTTTTCAAGTTTTTCCACTGTACATGTAAATATTGATGTTAAAGGTTGTTGAACTTGAAACATGGCTTAATATGACATTCAGTTACATCTCAAGTGAAAACTTTTTCATATCACCTCATTCTTTAGATGATGACATCTGGCTCAATACATCTTTTAGACTTGTCTGTTTAACTTGTAAAAAATGTTGATCACAGTCTTGAATGACATTAGAGCTACATTCAGAATTAACAGAAGTAGGTTTTTTTCATGGCATGCTCATCTCCTCTACACATCTGATAATTTAGTGGAAAATCTTCCTGTGGCGGGGGGAGGCACTTCTCAGATTCAGGTTTCTGATTGGTTGATTTGTAATTATGATGGACAATCGTACACAGTCTGAATCTTGATAGTGGTAGTGTTACATGTATGTATGGTGCTGTGTGTCAAAACTGGAAAAATCTTTATGTAACATTCAATTGAAAGCAATAGACAAAACATCTGTGATATTTTTCAGCAAGTCACTTTTAAGTAAAGAAAGAAAGAAAACGCATGGTTAATACACAAGAATAGTATCAGAAGTGTCATTCCTTTAGATTGAAGGATTTTATTTGAAATATTTGTAGACTACCTTTACTTTATGCGAAAGGTTAAAAATAACATTTGTTTCACTGGTACAAATTGAAACAACGGTAGCTGTGTAAAAAAAGAACACTGTTTCATTTATTATAAGTATTTACTTGCAGAGTTTGTTTTTCCATGAAAAGCACAGGGTCACTTCATTATTTTTGTAAAACTGTTTTGGTACTTAAAATAGTTTTATTGGTTGCAAGTTGTTTGTAATATGTGTTGCCAAGTTGGCGTGTGTACAAGTGGCCTGTTTGATGGCTGTTCTTTTAGTGCATTCTATCTAAGTGATATACAAATTATCGCCAACGATACCAATAATGTTGCCAACTGTCAAAAAATATGCTGGCAATTTAACTCTGTAGAATGAGGCGTTTTAAAATGTTGTAGGAATTTTTTTTTTCGAATTCGATTCAAGAATGCATGAAGAGTTTTGAAATTACCCGTTGAATGACTTGTTAGAAAAGAGAAAGAGAAAATGCTGGCATTATTTGGTACTGTTTGCGTAATTACCTTGTAAAAAAGTCTGTTACTAAGTAAAAAGAACTTCCCCTAACGAAAATATTTCCCTGCTTCTACATGTATGTACCAGTGTCCTTCACATGCAGATATCATTTGAAGTCGATTGTAAATGACTGCTATAGTAAGGACTGTAAAGGATTCTGGGAAGTATCTTGCAGATCGCTATAGAATAAGTCACTGTAAAGTTTAAGTTGACAGTCTTAACTTTGAGGAAAGTGGTCAAAACTTTGGCAGCATGAGTAAGTTTTGGGAGGAAATTGAAAAAAAAGCAGACTGGGAGAATAACTTCTCAATTGTTTAGACTACAATTAATCCTCAAAAACAGATCAAAGATATACCTAAATCTCTTCGGTGTAGAGGACAGAATGTCGTAAAAGCCAAGCATGCTTCGATCACTTTTACTGCCCACCTTGTGTAGTGGAGCGTTTGTCTCGTAAGCAGTGAAGGTTTGATCACTTTCCTAGGTTGCAGTGCGTTAGCTCATCACACACTTTAAAACGTGATCCTCTAATGTTATATTTTTGTATTATGTTAGTAAATACAACTTCAGTGATTTATTAAACAAAGGAAACTCGACCTGGCATATTGTTTCCATAGCACTCGACCAGATACAAGAGGGTTTGAAATTAATGTTATAAAAATACGAGGGGAGGGTGGAGTGGTGGCGGAATCAAGAGCTTGGCAGCCAACCTAGCTCCCAGGCGCTCTCTCCCTTTGCCTCCAACGAAGAGTGGAGAGAGAGCCTGGGAACGAGGTTGCTTCTGTTACAAGCACAAGAGCACTTTCGGCTAAGCGAACAATTATTTCAGGATTGCCACAGGTCGAAAAAAAATATCTTCATGGTCAGGGAAAAGTCAGGAAATTTTTAGATTTGGGGAAAATTCATTTGATATTTTGAAGAGAAGTCAGTAAAAATTAAAATTATTACACCTCTGATATAATAGGAAGGCTGAAGGCTGGAAAAAATATATTTTTCAAGTCACTATGATCTAGGCAATGTAAAATCAGTCTTAAAAATGGGTGGAAAGGGCAGTTGTGAAGGGAGGGTATCTATTTGTCCAGAGAAACGTTTGTCAATAAACGAGCTGGATAAAAGTTATTCAATTATCTACGGACTGAGGAGTGCAAAGCTGTCTTATGCAGTGACGGTTAACTTTTGGCTTAAAGCAAAGGATTTGGAAAATTTAAGTTGCCCAGCGCTGTTAGGGTCTATGTTAGCCGCGAATGGCACCAGATCGTGAACTGTAATCACTTCATTGTTAAATTCTTGGAAGAGTCAACAGTGTAGAGCCATATATAGTCTTTACAGAGATCACAGCTCCTTTTAAAGGAAACTATTTAGATCATGCTGTGTACGTGCTACACAAATAACCATTCTTTCAGCGTTGTGTTTGACTTGTAGATATTAATAAATACTAGCTTCTTTTTATAGCTCATAAAAAACATTGTTACTACAGTAAACGTTGGCTATCTTTGGTCACGCATTGTGTGACAGACTCGAATAAAAATGTACAGTTTGAAAGTACAGAGCAAGCCTTTCTTTTCAGCGCATTTTTCGTAGCTTGCTGCATTACTGGCATAATGTCTGCCTGGATGCATGCATACAGGCATTATTGCAATACGTAGTGGTCTCGGCCACACAGAGATATGATCACTTGAATTCGTCTTCTTTTCTGTCAATTCTTTGAATTTTTTTCCTGTAAATGGCTAGATGTTTCGATGGCTTATATTTTTCAGCGTAGACTTTACAAGAATCTCGGGTATTTCAATGTGTTCAAAAAAATCAAAGTTTACTCCAAGACGTACAGGAATTTCAGAAATAAATCGAAGCCGAAGACTGCATAAGTAATCACTCTTTGCGTTATTCTTCCAAGTCTCCCAGTCAAGTTAGTTTATGTAATAGGACTACATGTTGTCCAATTTGGATGAAAAGAATTTTGAGGACAGCCAAAATTGGCTGTCAGAGGAACTTTTTGAATCCGATTATTTCCAAAATTGGACAGCATGTAGTCCACTTACTTTTTACACGATATAATTATATAACTAGTCAGTTATTGGGCAATGCTAGGAGCCCATCACCATGGTGATGGACTCCTGGCATTGCTCAGTCAATTATAATTATCCGCTGTGTCCCACGAGAAAGGTCGAGAAAGTAGCCTCCTTTTTCCATGAAATAAATCCTTTATGGACAAAGCTTGTTCAGTCAAGATGGCTGGATATTGGCAATGTTCTATGCTTTGTTGACGCTACGCTTTCTGTTAATTGGTTTTTTTCTATTACCTATTGTATTTTCTGGGACTTGATTGGCTCAGACAAACTATCCTACATTTTGTAAATTGGACAGTTTTCCTATTTTTGAAGGAACATTCTACCTGAAACTATCCCAATTAATCCTTAATTTGACAGTAAAAGGAATTAGAATAATAGCTATGCTGACAATTTCGGATTACTACAACGTGCACAATTATGAATAAAATGGCTTAAGGTAACAGCATTTTCAATCCTTAAAATAATTCATTTACTTTAGAATTGCACTTTGTTAAGATGGACAAAGACATCATTGAGAGGTTAATGGTCTCATTAATCAACAACGTCATGGTCATGATAAGCTTTAAAGGATTAGCGCGGATTTGTCAGGTCTTGTTCTGCCCATAGAATAACTCATCAGAAAATAAATATATAGATAAAGACAACTGCTTCGAATACCTTGTTCTCGTAAAGTTTATATTCATGAAAGCATGGTCATCAATTTATATCCTGGTAAATAAAAGGCAAAAGTTCCCGCTGTGGACCCTTTAAGTCTAAACACCTTAAGAGGTACTGAAACCTCTATGTTAACCGCTTAAAGGTATGACTAGCACCCCGTCCTATTAAAATGGGATTATCGGCCATTTGAACATTTTCAGAAACTTCCCCTGTCTACCAGGGTTGTGTGTGTTCCGCAGTCGAGTTTATGAGACTTGATGGCTAAGTACCTTGCTGCATTTACTGATTTCTTCTGATTTCTTCTGAATAACGTTTTTACTATATCTCACCTAGGTCACGGTATGATGACTCTTTTGTGGTCGTGAATACTCCGAAGTGTTGTTATCCTCACACGCAGACATATCACGCGTCACACGTTCCTCCCCCACTTGGAGGAGGAACGCGTTAACGAGCCCCTAACGTCGTCGTGGAAGGCTAATGTGTTGTGAGATTCGGATAACCTATAGCGGACTCTTTCTTACATCCCTGCGGTGCCTATATGTTGAGGTCACTTGAGGGCAAATCAGAAAATACGCTACCCCTACTATTTTTAGAACGCATTTAGCGTTAAATAACATATGGTTTTATTATCTATTTAAATACGGAGATTTTTCATAAACTTTAAAATTAAAGCGTTTCCGACCGTCTTGGACTTCTCTTTTTCTCATTTTTCCAGTTAAACAGAGAATTGCCAAATTTCTGTTTCTTTTTCTCGATCTGTGGGTGGGTGTTCTTTCTTTTTTCCTTCTCCTGTCGGATGTATTTCTTGTGTAGCGCGACCTTGCGAAAAACCACGTTCAGAGCTTCCTGGACATTGTCATAATTTTCAGCAGCAGATACTTCAAAGAACATACACCCAAGCTGCTCGGCAGCTGACTGGCCCTCCTTTGTGGTCACTAAGAACATAAAGAGAGACATGAGATTAATGTTTGTTAAAAGATTCATATGAGGCAAAAAGCTTCCTCTGTATCACAGACGCCACCAGAATAACCAAAGATTTATCCGAAAACACCCCGATCAATAAAGCCCCTGGACCGTTTTTTTCTTTTCTTTTTTTTTTTTGGGTGGGGGTTCAAGTCCAACTGTTGGTCTGTTCGAAGACCAATTTTAAATATCGCGGAAAGAAAGTGCAAACAGACGGATTTTCCTCACTGAAAGGGGAAGTCCCGTTACCGAGAATTTTTCCCTAACGGAAGAATAAAGGCATGACTTTGCAATTCAATACAATCTTTTATTTTTTTCCAAGCGGGCACGGTAACGAATCCTACAATCTGATTTGGTTCTTGGCGCGGTCCGGATTTTCCTATCTCTGACCACGGTCACAGTAACTCTTGCGTGAGTTTTCTTCCGTGAGTCTTTTTCGTTTGAGAGCTTGGAAAAATTAAATATACGGACCGGCTTAAGGTCGGTCCGTATAATGAATCAAAGGAGACCTATGGTCAAACTCGTGGAATTAACAGTTCACAGAAACAGTTCACTTGTTTTTACAAGGTGTTTTCTGTTTCCAACACTTTTCTTGGTCTGACATTGTGAAACTGATAATGGTACTTCCAACTTAGCTTGCTTTTCAATTTTATAGCAATGGTTTGTGATTCGTTTATAGGTTTTGGCAGAGTGTTTACAACTGAA